>WBZU01000086.1_pt1 | contig 101422 bp, 94 predicted proteins | sample 5204311 | NCBI WGS metagenome assembly WBZU01 (sample SAMN12344359, study PRJNA552823) | activated sludge metagenome | biome: Activated sludge suspended growth; feature: Nitrification reactor; material: Wastewater; isolation source: activated sludge from nitrification reactor of wastewater...
CCTCGACCTCGCATCGAAGGCGGACGCGAACATGCGCTCGCTCTCCGGCGGCATGAAGCGGCGCGTGCTCGTGGGTCAGGCGCTCGTCCATCGTCCGCCGGTGATCGTCCTCGACGAGCCGACGGCAGGCGTCGATGTCGAACTGCGCCAGAACCTCTGGCGATTCATCCGCAAGCTCAACGCCGACGGCCACACGGTGATCCTGACGACGCACTACCTCGAGGAAGCCGAGGCGCTGTGCGGCCGCATCGCGATGCTGAAGGCGGGCCGGGTCGTCGCGCTCGACACCAAGCAGGCGCTCCTGTCCCGCTACTCGGGGCTCACGGTCCGGCTCGTCGCGCGCGGCCTGCCCGAGTCCTGGGGAGGGCGGCTCCTGCGCCGCACCGGCGACGTCTGGCACCTCGCGATCGACCGGCCGGCCGACCTCGAGTCGCTGCTCGCCGCGATGCGCGTCGCCGGCATCGCGATCGACGAGCTCTCGATCGACGAGGCCGACCTCGAGCAGGTGTTCCTGCGCATCATGCAGGCGGGCGCGCACGCGCCGGCGGCGCGTGCGGCGGGGGCGGAGGCGGTGCGGTGACGGCGCCCGCGAGCCCGGGCGGCGGCGCGTGGACGCTGTTCCGCAAGGAGGTGCTGCGCTTCTGGAAGGTGAGCTTCCAGACGATCGCCGCGCCGGTGCTGACGTCGCTCCTGTACCTGCTGATCTTCTCGCACGTGCTCGAGTCGCACGTCGCGGTGTTCGAGGGCCGGGTCCGCTACACCGAGTTTCTGGTGCCGGGACTCGTGATGATGTCGGTGCTGCAGAACAGCTTCGCGAACGCGTCGTCGTCGCTGATCCAGTCGAAGATCACCGGCAACCTCGTGTTCGTGCTGCTCGCCCCGCTGTCGCCGCGCGAGCTCTTCGCCGCGTACGTCGCGGGCGCGATGGTGCGCGGGATCGCGGTCGGGGCGGGCGTGTTCGTCGTCACGCTGGCGTTCGCGCCGTCGCTCGCGCTGCCCGCGCACCCGCTCTGGGTGGCGGCGTTCGCGCTCCTCGGCAGCGCGATCCTCGGCACGCTGGGGCTCGTCGCCGGGATCTGGGCCGACAAGTTCGACCAGCTGGCGGCGTTCCAGAACTTCGTCATCGTGCCGCTCACGTTCCTGTCCGGCGTGTTCTACTCGATCCGCTCGCTGCCGCCGTTCTGGCAGGCGGCCTCGCACGTCAACCCGTTCTTCTACATGATCGACGGGTTCCGCTACGGCTTCTTCGGCCTCGCCGACGTCGCGCCGGCGACGAGCCTCGCGGTGGTGTCGGCGTTCGCGCTGGCGCTCGCCGCCCTCGCGCTCGCGCTGATCGGGCGCGGCTGGAAGCTGCGGCCGTAGAATCGCGGTCTGCCATGTCCGTCGCCCGCCCCCTCGTCCTCCTCGCCCTCGTCCTCGCCGCGGCGCTCGCGCCGGCGGCGCCCGCGCGCGCGGCCGGCGAGGGCAAGGCGGCGATCGCCGAGGCCGCGACGCTCGAGGCCGCGGACTTCCAGGTGGCGGTCGTGTGGGTCGACGGGCGGCCGCTGTTCAAGGTCGCGGGCCTCGCCTCGACAATGCCCGCACAGCAGCGCGCGGACCGGATCGCGCAGCGGATCGAGGAACTCGCCGCCGACCCCGCATCGGACGCGTCGAAGCTCCGCATCGAGCCGTTCGGCGCGACGCGCCAGATCCTCTACGGCGACCGGAACGTCGTCGTCGTGACCGGCTCCGACGCCGCGCTGCTCGGCATCGACGTCGACACCGGCGCCGAAGCGTTCAGGCGACGCATCGTCGAGGCGATCGCCGAGTACCGCAGCGACCGCGCGCCCGGACACGTGCGCGCCGGCGCCGTGAGGTCCTTCGCCGCGCTCGCGGTCGCCGCTGTCCTCGTGGCGCTCGCGCTGTGGCTCGCGCGCCGGGCCGACGGCGCGCTCGACCGGCGCTACCAGCACCGGATCCAGACCGTCGGGATCCAGTCGTTCCAGATCCTGCACGCCGACCAGATCCGCGCCGTGCTGCATCGCGTCATCTCGGTCGTCCGCGTGGTCGCCGTCGGGGCCGTCCTGTTCGTGCTGCTCGACTACACGCTGGCGCTGTTCCCGTGGACGCGGCGCGCCGGGGTCGAGCTCATGTCGCTCGGCCTCGACCCGCTGCGCGCGATCGGCGGCGGAATCGTCAGGCAGCTGCCCAACGTCGCGTTCCTCGCCGTGCTCGTCGTCGTCGTGCGCTACCTGCTCCGGCTCACGCGCCTGTTCTTCGACGCGGTCGGCAAGGGGCGGGTGACGCTGCACGGCTTCGACGCCGCGTGGGCCGACCCGACGTACAAGCTGACGCGCCTCGTCGTCGTCGTGTTCGCGCTGGTCGTCGCCTATCCGTACATCCCGGGATCGCAGACCGACGCCTTCAAGGGCATCTCGATCTTCCTGGGCTTCGCGTTCTCGCTCGCGTCGACGACGGCGATCTCGAACATCGTCGCGGGCTACGCGCTCATCTACCGCGGCGCGTTCAAGCCCGGCGACCGCATCCGCGCCGGCGACGTCGTGGGCATCGTGACGCGCTCGCGGCTGCAGAGCACCCACCTCAAGACCGCGAAGAACGAGGAAGTGATCGTCCCGAATGCGCAGCTCATGGGCGGGACGATCGTCAACTACAGCTCGCTCGCCGGGAAGGCCGGTCCCCTCGCGTCGGTCACGGCGGGGATCGGTTACGAGACGCCGTGGCGGCAGGTCGAGGCGATGCTGCTCCTGGCCGCGGAACGCACCGGGGGCGTGTCGCGCGAGCCGCCCCCGTTCGTCTGGCACCGCGAGCTCGGCGACTTCTGCGTGAACTACGAGCTCAACGTGCACGTGCGTGACGCCGCGACGATCGAGAAGGTGCGCACCGAGCTGTCGCGCGCCGTGCTGGACGTGTTCAACGAGTACGGGGTGCAGATCATGACGCCCAATTACGTGGCCGACCCCGGGCAGGCGAAGCTCGTCGGGCGCGACGACTGGTACCTTCCGCCGGCGGCGAAGCCGGACCGGACGCAGGAGCCGCCGCGCGGCGGCTGACCCTGCGGCCGGAGCGCGACGCGGATGCGATACCATCCGCCCTGCGCCCGCCGTCCCGCCCGCGACTCCTCCCGATGCACGACACGCCCCCCGTCAATCCCGATTCGATCCGCGCCTCGCTCGTCGCGGGACTCCCGTGCGACGCGGTCGAGGTGCGCGGCGACGGCCACCACTTCGAGGCGCTGATCGTCTCGCGCGCGTTCGAAGGGCAGAGCCGCGTGCGCCGCCACCAGCTCGTCTACGCGGCGCTCGGCGACCGGATGAGGGACGAGATCCACGCGCTGTCGATGCGGACGCTCACGCCCGACGAGTGGCGCGCCGGCCAGGGGCAGTAGGATGGCCGCCCGAGGTCTGCCCGAATTCGCCACCGGCGAGACCGGAATCCGCCCGTACTGCGCGCAGGTTCCTGCGCGACGCTCGGGGGATGGACACCCGTACCCTCGACGCCCCGTCCGCGCCGCCGCGCGCGCTCCGCGCGCCGGCTGACTGCGCCCCCCGACGCGCCGCTCCCGTGGACAAGCTCGTCATCGAAGGCGGCCGCCGGCTCGAAGGCGAGATCCCGGTCTCGGGCGCCAAGAACGCCGCGCTGCCGATCCTGTGCGCGGCGCTGCTCGCGCCCGAGCCGCTCGAGCTCACGCACGTGCCGCGGCTGAACGACGTGCGCACGATGCGCACGCTGCTCTCGCAGATGGGCGTGCGGATCGAGGAGCGCGCGCCGGGCGAGGTGGTGCTCGACGCCTCGCGCATCGAGTGGCCGCTCGCGCCCTACGAGCTCGTCAAGACGATGCGCGCGTCGATCCTCGTGCTGGGGCCGCTGCTGGCGCGCAGCCGCGAGGCGCGCGTCTCGCTGCCCGGCGGCTGCGCGATCGGCCTGCGGCCGGTCGACCAGCACGTGAAGGGCCTCGAGGCGATGGGAGCCGAGATCGACCTCGAGCACGGCTACATCGGCGCGCGCACGACGCGCCTGAAGGGCGTGCGCTTCGTGTTCGACCTCGTGACCGTCACCGGCACCGAGAACCTGCTGATGGCGGCGACGTTGGCCGAGGGCACGACGGTGCTCGAGAACGCGGCGCGCGAGCCCGAGGTCGTCGACCTCGCCCACTGCCTGATCGCGATGGGCGCGAGGATCAGCGGCGCGGGCACCGACCGGATCGTCGTCGAGGGCGTCGACCGGCTGCACGGCGCGAAGCACCGCATCATGCCCGACCGCATCGAGACCGGCACGTTCCTCGCGGCGGTCGCCGCGACCGGCGGGGCCGCGACGCTCACCGGCGCGCGCGCGGCGACGCTCGAGGCGGTGATCGACAAGCTGGTCGAGGCCGGCGCGCGGATCGAGTCGAGCGCCGACACGATCCGCGTCTCGCGCGACGGGCCGCTCGTGGCCGCGAACCTGCGCACCGCCCCCTACCCGGCGTTTCCGACCGACATGCAGGCCCAGTTCATGGCGCTCGCGACGCGCGCGGAGGGCACGTCGGTCATCACCGAGACGATCTTCGAGAACCGGATGATGCACGTGCAGGAGCTCGTGCGGCTCGGCGCCGACATCGAGGTCGAGGGCAGCACCGCGATCGTGCGCGGCGTGCCGCGGCTCACCGGCGCGAACGTGATGGCGACCGACCTGCGCGCGTCCGCGTGTCTCGTGATCGCCGGGCTGGTCGCGGACGGCGCGACGACGATCGACCGGATCTACCACCTCGACCGCGGCTACGAGCGGCTCGAGGAGAAGCTCGCCGCGCTCGGCGCCTCGATCTCGCGCGTCAAGTGACCACGCCGCTCGACGCCTCGCCGCTCGGACGCTCGACGCCCCTGCCCGAGCGGTATGACCCTTCGCTCCTGTTCCCGGTCGAGCGCGCCGGCGCGCGCGCCGCGGCCGGCATCGCGGCGCCGCTGCCGTTCTCGGGTCACGACGCGTGGACCGCGTGGGAGCTCGCCTGGCTCGACGCGTCGGGCCGTCCGCAGGCCGCCGTCGGGCGCTTCGAGGTGCCCGCGGCGTCTCCGCGCATCGTCGAGTCGAAGTCGGTCAAGCTCTACCTCGCGTCGCTCGCCCACGAGCGCCTCGAGTCGCGCGACGCGCTCGTCGCGACGATCGCGCGCGACCTCTCGCAGGCCACCGGCGCCGAGGTGCGCGTCGCGCTCGCGCTGCCGCCCGCGTACGGCGGGCTCGCGCGCGAGCCCGCCGACGGCGCGTCGATCGACGCGGCGCCGCTCGCGGCGATCCCGGACGGACCGGATCCGTCGAGGCTCACGACGACCGCGTGGGACGGCGACGAGACGCTCCACACGTCGCTGTTCCGCTCGGTGTGCCCGGTGACCGGCCAGCCCGACTACGCGGCGGTGATCGTCCGCTACCGCGGGCCGCGCATCGACCGCGGCTCGTTGCTGGCCTACCTCGCCGGCTACCGGCGCCACCCGGGCTTCCACGAGGCCTGCGTCGAGCGGATCTTCGTCGACCTGCTCGCCGCCTGCCGCCCGAACAAGCTCGCGGTCGAGGCGCGGTTCACGCGCCGCGGCGGCGTCGACATCAACCCGTTCCGCACCAACGAGACGACCTGGCGCGCGCGCTCGGCGCCCGACGTGAGGCAATAGGCGCGTCGCGCGGACTCCGGAGGAGCGGGGCGCCCGTCCGGTAGAATGGCCGGTCCGACGGCGCGCCGGCGCTCCCCGCCGCGCGCCGCGCCCTCCCGGACCTGCCGTGACGCTCACGATCGCCCTGTCGAAGGGCCGCATCCTCGACGAGACGCTGCCGCTCCTCGCGGCGGCGGGCATCGTGCCGGCCGAGGATCCCGAGTCGTCGCGCAAGCTCATCCTCGGCACGAGCCGGCCGGGCGTGTCGCTGATGCTCGTGCGCGCCTCCGACGTGCCGACCTACGTGCAGTGGGGCGCGGCCGACCTGGGCGTGGCCGGCAAGGACGTGCTGCTCGAGCACGGCGGCGACGGGCTCTACCAGCCGGTCGACCTGGGCATCGCGCGCTGCCGGATGTCGGTGGCGACGAAGCGCGGCTACGACTGGGCGGGGACCGTCCAGCGCGGCGCGCGCATCCGGGTGGCGACCAAGTACGTGGCGATCGCGCGCGAGCACTTCGCGGCGAAGGGCATGCACGTCGACCTGATCAAGCTCTACGGCTCGATGGAGCTCGCGCCGCTGTCGGGCCTCGCCGACGCGATCGTCGACCTCGTGTCGACCGGCAACACGCTGAAGGCGAACGACCTCGTCGAGGTCGAGACGATCATGCCGATCACGGCGCGGCTCGTCGTGAACCCGGCCGCGCTCAAGCTGAAGCGCGACGCGGTGAAGCCGCTCGTCGACGCGCTGGCGGCGGCGTCGGCCGCGCAGGGGAGGGCGGCATGAGCGCGGCGGTCTTCCGTCGCCTCTCCTCGGGGGCGCCGGGCTTCGACGCCGACCTCGAGGCGCTGGTCGCGTTCGAGGCCGCGCAGGATCCCGACGTCGACGATGCGGTCGCGCGGATCATCGCCGAGGTCCGCGGGCACGGCGACGAGGCGCTCCTCGAGCTCACGAAGCGCTACGACCGCCTCGAGGTGCCGTCGGCCGCCGCGCTCGAGGTCTCGGCCGACGAGATGCGCCGCGCCTGCGAGCTCCTCCCCGACGACCAGCGCGACGCGCTCGCGACCGCGGCCGCGCGGATCCGCTCGTTCCACGAGGCGCAGAAGGCGCACGGCGGCGCGTTCATGGTCGCCGAGCCCAACGGCACCGAGCTCGGCCAGCGGATCACGCCGCTCGACCGCGTCGGCCTCTACGTGCCCGGCGGCAAGGCCGCGTACCCGTCGTCGGTGCTGATGAACGCGATCCCCGCGAACGTCGCGGGCGTGCGCGACATCGTGATGGTCGTGCCCACGCCCGACGGCGTGCGCAGCGCGCTGGTGCTCGCCGCCGCGCACCTCGCCGGCGTCTCGCGCGCGTACACGATCGGCGGCGCGCAGGCGATCGCGGCGCTCGCCTACGGGACCGCGACGATCCCCCCCGTCGACAAGATCTGCGGGCCGGGCAACGCCTACGTCGCCGCGGCCAAGCGACGGGTGTTCGGCGCCGTCGGCATCGACATGGTGGCCGGCGCCTCCGAGATCCTGGTGATCGCCGACGGCTCCGCGCGCCCCGACTGGGTCGCGATCGACCTGTTCTCGCAGGCCGAGCACGACGAGATGGCGCAGGCGATCCTGCTCTCGCCGGACGCGGCGCTGATCGACGCGGTCGAGGCCGCGATGCGCCGGTGGCTCGCGTCGATGCCGCGCGCGGCGATCATCGAAGCGTCGTTCGCGAAGCGCGGAGCGCTGGTGCAGGTGCGCGACCTCGCGGAGGCCTGCGAGATCGCGAACCGCATCGCGCCCGAACACCTCGAGCTCGCGGTCGCCGATCCCGACGCGCTGCTTCCGCGCATCCGCCACGCCGGCGCGATCTTCGTCGGCCATCACACGTCCGAGGCGCTCGGCGACTACTGCGCCGGCCCCAACCACGTGCTGCCGACCGGACGCACGGCGCGCTTCTCCTCGCCGCTCGGCGTCTACGACTTCCAGAAGCGCTCGTCGGTGCTGCGCATCTCGCCCGCGGCCGCGCGCGTCCTCGGTCCGGTCGCCGCGACGCTCGCGCACGGCGAGGGGCTGATCGCGCACGCGCGCTCGGCCGAAGCCCGCGTCGCGGACGTCGCGGCGAGGCCGGCGGAGGTGAAGCCGTGAACGATCCGCGCCCCCGCGGAGCGCCGCGCGCGAGCGACGCCGACGTCGCCGCGAGCGTCGCGCGCACGATCCGCGACGAGATCCGCTCGACCGCCGCCTACCCGGTGCCGGCGTCGGCCGGCATGATCGAGCTGCACGCGAACGAGAATCCGTGGCCGCTGCCCGACGAGGTGCGCGCGAAGCTCGCCGCGGCCGTGGCCGCCGTGCCGCTCAACCGCTATCCGCAGGGCGCGAGCGAAGGCGTCAAGGCCGCGCTCGCCCGCGCGCTGCCGGTGCCCGAGGGCGCGGCGCTCGTGCTCGGCAACGGCTCGGACGAGCTGATCCAGGTGATCACCGCGGCGGTCGCGCGGCCGGGCGCGTGCGTGCTCGCGCCCGAACCGACGTTCGTCATGTACCGGATCTACGCGATGCAGGCGCACGTGCGCTACGCGCCGGTCCCGCTCGCGCCGGACTTCTCGCTCGACGCCGACGCGCTCGTCGCGGCGATCGCGCGCGAGCGGCCCGCGCTCGTCTGGCTCGCGAGCCCGAACAACCCGACCGGCCGGGCGATCCCCCTGCCCGCGATCGAGCGCGTGCTCGCCGCCGCGCCCGGGCTCGTCGTCGTCGACGAGGCGTACGCGGACTTCGCCGGCGCGACGCTCGTGCCGCGCGTGCTCGAGTTCCCGAACCTCGTCGTGATGCGCACGCTGTCGAAGGTCGGCCTGGCCGGCGCGCGGCTGGGATACGCGGTCGGGCACCCGGCGTGGATCGGCGAGTTCGACAAGGTGCGCTCGCCCTACAACGTGAACGCGCTGACCCAGGCGGCCGTGCCGGTGGTGCTGGCGGCGGCGGACGCGCTCGCCGGCCAGATCGCCCGGGTCCGCGAGGAGCGGGAGCGTCTCGCCTCGGCGCTGGCGGCGCTGCCCGGGTTCGCGGTGACGCGAAGCGACGCCAACTTCCTGCTGGTCCGCGTGCCTGATGCCGGAGCGCTCGCCGGGCGATTGCGCGCCGCGGGCATCCTGGTCAAGAATCTGCACGGGAGCCACCCGCTGACCGCGAACTGCCTGCGGATCACCGTCGGCACGCCCGCCGAGAACAACGCGCTGCTCGCCGCGCTGACCCATCGATGAACGCACTCAATGCCCCCGCCGCCCGCACCGCCCGCATCGAGCGCAACACGCGCGAGACGAAGATCGCCGTCGAGCTCGACCTCGACGGGACCGGCCGCGCGAGGCTCGACACCGGCGTCCCGTTCCTCGACCACATGCTGGACCAGGTCGCGCGCCACGGGATGATCGACCTCGCCGTCGAGGCGAAGGGCGACCTCGACATCGACGCGCACCACACGGTCGAGGACGTCGGCATCGTGACCGGGCAGGCCGTCGCGAAGGCGCTCGGCGACAAGGCCGGGCTCGTCCGCTACGGCCACGCGTACGTCCCGCTCGACGAGGCGCTCTCGCGCGTCGTGGTCGACCTGTCGGGCCGCCCGGGGCTCGAGTTCCACGTCGCGTTCACGCGCGCGCGGATCGGCGAGTTCGACGTCGACCTCGCCGGCGAGTTCTTCCAGGGCTTCGTCAACCACGCGCTGGTCACGCTGCACGTCGACAACCTGCGCGGCGTCAACGCGCACCACCAGTGCGAGACGGTGTTCAAGGCGTTCGGTCGCGCGCTGCGGATGGCCGTCGCGCGCGACCCGCGCGCGGGCGGCGCGATTCCGTCGACGAAGGGGACGCTGTAGCTTTCAGGGATCAGGCATCGGAGGACAGGGGTCAGGCGCGATGGCGTTTCCGGGGGCGGCGCATCGAGCGCCGGCTTCCTCCCGTCAGACTCGACGCCCCGCGCGCGATCGCTCGCGCCCGCCGCCCTCCCGGATGTCGCCATCGCTCCGATCCCCGTCCGCCGATCCCTGATACCTGCGATGACAATCGCCGTCGTCGACTACGGCATGGGCAACCTCCGCTCGGTGGCGAAGGCGCTCGCGCACGTCGCGCCCGATGCGAGGATCGTCGTGACCGGCGACGCGCGGACGATCCGCTCGGCGTCGCGCGTCGTGCTGCCGGGGCAGGCGGCGATGCCCGACTGCATCCGGTGCGTCGACGCGTCGGGTCTGCGCGAGGTGGTGCTCGAGGTCGCCCGCGAGCGACCGTTCCTCGGCATCTGCCTCGGGCTCCAGATGCTGTTCGACGAAAGCGAGGAGGGGCCGACGCCGGGCCTGGGCGTGCTCGCCGGGCGCGTCGAGCGGTTTCGCGACGAGGCGATGGTCCTGCCCGGCGGAGCGAGGCTCAAGGTGCCGCACATGGGCTGGAGCCGGGTCCGGCAGGCGCGGGGGCACCCGCTCTGGAAGGACATCGAGGACGGCGAGCGCTTCTACTTCGCGCACAGCTACCACGCGGTACCGGCCGAACGGGCGGTGGTGGCGGGCGAGACCGACTATCCCGCGCCGTTTACTTGCGCGGTAGCGCGGGCTAATATCTTCGCGACGCAGTTCCATCCGGAAAAGAGCCACCGCGCAGGATTGCAGTTGCTCGCCAACTTCGTCGCCTGGGACGGGCGACCCTGATGCTCCCGACGCAAGCCACGACCGCGCGCTGCCGGCCATGCTGATCATTCCCGCGATCGACATCAAGGACGGCCATTGCGTGCGCCTGAAGCAGGGCGACATGCAGGCGGTGACGGTGTTCTCGGAGGAGCCGGCCGCGATGGCGCAGCACTGGCTCGAGCTGGGCGCCGAGCGGCTGCACCTCGTCGACCTGAACGGCGCCGTCGCCGGCGTCCCGAAGAACGAGCACGTGATCCGCGAGATCACGAGCGTCATCGGCGACGAGATCCCGGTCCAGCTCGGCGGCGGGATCCGCGACCTCGACACGATCGAGCGCTACCTCGACGACGGCATCACCTACGTCGTGATCGGGACCGCCGCGGTCAAGAACCCCGGCTTCCTGCACGACGCCTGCTACGCGTTCCCCGGCCACATCATCGTCGGCCTCGACGCGCGCGACGGCAAGGTCGCCACCGACGGCTGGTCGAAGATGACCGGACACGACGTGATCGACCTCGCGCGCAAGTTCGAGGACTACGGCGTCGAGGCGATCGTCTACACCGACATCGGCCGCGACGGCATGATGACCGGCATCAACATCGAGGCGACCGTGCGGCTCGCGCGCGCGATCAAGGTGCCGGTGATCGCGTCGGGCGGGCTCTCGAGCCTGCAGAACGTCCAGGCGCTGCTCGAGCACGAGGCCGACGGCATCGTCGGCGCGATCGCGGGCCGCGCGATCTACGAGGGCACGCTGGACTTCAGGGCGGCGGTGGAGGCGGGCAGGTCAGGTAACAGGTAACAGGTAACAGGTAACAGGTAACAGGTAACAGGTAACAGGTAACAGGTAACAGGTAACAGGTAACAGGTAACGGTCGCGCCGGCGTTGCCCGTGGCGGCGCACCGAGCGCCGTTCGACCCGTTCGTTCGCCGGACGTTTCCGCGCGATCGCTCGCGCCCCCCGGCGTATCGCCCGCCCCGACGCCCCTGATCCCTGTCTTCTGATACCTGATACTTGATCCCTGATCCCTGGTACCTCAATCCCGATGCTTGCCCGCCAGACGCGCCGGCATTGCCCGTGGCGGCGCATCGAGCGCCGTTCGACCCTTTCGTTCGCTGGACCTTTCCGCGCGATCGCTCGCCCCTCCCCGGCGTATCGCCCGCCCCGACGCCTCCGATCCCCGTATCCTGTTACCTGTTACCTGATACCTGTTACCTGATACCTGATGCTCGCCAAACGCATCATCCCCTGCCTCGACGTCGCCGCCGGCCGCGTCGTCAAGGGCGTCAACTTCGTCAACCTGCGCGACGCGGGCGACCCCGTGGAGATCGCGAAGCGCTACGACGCCGAGGGCGCCGACGAGCTCGCGTTCCTCGACATCCGCGCGAGTGTCGAGACGCGGGGCCTCCTCTACGGCATGATCGAGGCGGTCGCCGACCAGGTGTTCATCCCGCTCACCGTCGGCGGCGGCGTCAACACGGTCGACGACATCCGCGCATTGCTCAACGCGGGCGCCGACAAGGTTTCGATCAACACCGCCGGCGTCAGGCGACCGGAGCTCTTCCGCGAGGCGTCCGAGCGGTTCGGCGCGCAGTGCATCGTCGCCGCGATCGACGCGAAGCAGTGCGGCGTCGACGAGTGGCAGGTCGTGATCCACGGCGGGCGCACGCCGACCGGCATCGACGCGGTCGAATGGGCGTCCGAGGTCGCGGCGCTGGGCGCGGGCGAGATCCTGCTCACCAGCATGGACCGCGACGGCGCGAAGACCGGCTTCGACCTCAGGCTCACCCGCGCGGTCGTGGAGGCCGTCGACGTCCCGGTGATCGCGTCGGGCGGCGTCGGGACGCTCCGGCACCTCGTCGAGGGCATCACCGAGGGCGGCGCCGACGCCGTGCTCGCCGCGTCGATCTTCCACTACGGCGAGTTCACGATCGGGCAGGCGAAGGCCGCGATGCGGGGGGCGGGGATCGAGGTGCGGTGAACGCGACGCTGCGCGTCGCAGGTTCGACGCCGGGCGCCGGACGCCGGGCGTCCCGTCTCCCCGGCCCCTCTCCCCGCTGGCGCGGGGGAAGGGAGGTTAGACTAGGCGAACCCTGCCGCGGCGCCGTACGCCCCCCGTCGAACGTCCGACCCCGATGTCCTTCCTCGACTCCGTCCGCTGGAACGCCGACGGCCTCGTCCCCGCGATCGCGCAGGAGGCGGCGAGCGGTCGCGTGCTCACGCTCGCGTGGATGAACCGCGAGTCGCTCGAGCGCACGGCGGCGACCGGCGAGGCGCACTACTGGTCGCGCTCGCGGCGCAAGCTGTGGCGCAAGGGCGAGAGCTCCGGCCACGTGCAGCGCGTGCGCGAGATCCGGCTCGACTGCGACGACGACGCGATCCTGCTCGTCGTCGAGCAGGCGGGCGGGATCGCGTGCCACACCGGGCGCGAGCGCTGCTTCTACAAGCGGCTCGAGGACGGCGCGTGGCGCGAGACCGACCCGGTCGTGCGCGACCCGAAGGAGATCTATGGCGACGACTGACGACGGGCGGGAGGGCGTGCTCGCGCGGCTGGCCGCGACGATCGAATCGCGCAGGGGCGCGGACCCGGCGTCGTCCTACGTCGCGAGCCTCCTCGCCAAAGGCGGCGACGCGATCCTGAAGAAGATCGGCGAGGAGGCCACCGAGACCGTGATGGCGTCGAAGGACGGCGTCGCCGCCCGCGTGGCCTCCGAGGTCGCCGACCTCTGGTTCCACTGCCTCGTGCTGCTCGCGCACCATGGCCTCACGCCCGCCGACGTGCTCGCCGAGCTCGAGCGCCGCGAAGGGCGCTCGGGACACGCCGAGAAGGCTTCGCGGCGCTGATGCCCTCCGCCGCGCGGCCGGGCCCCCGCTACGAGCGGACGCAGTTCGGCACGGCGATGGCGGTCGCCACGCTGCTCGGCCTCGTCGTCGCGGGCTGGGCGATCGCGATCGTGTCGCGCGCGACGCTGCAGGCCGTCCCCTGGCTCCCGTGGGCGCTCTACGGGGTGCTCGCGCTCGCGTTCCTGATGTTCGGCTGGATGCGCGTCGTCGTCGACGAGCGCGCGGTCCGCGCGATCATGGGGATCGGGCTCGTCCAGAAGTCGGTCGAGGTCGCCGACATCCGCAGGGCGGACGTCGTCCGCACCCGGGTGTGGTGGGGATGGGGCGTCCACTGGACCCCGGCCGGTTGGCTATACAATGTCTCCGGGCGCCGGGCGGTCCGCCTGGAGCTCGCGTCGGAGCGCCCGGTCATGTTCGGCACGGGCGACCCCCGCGGCCTCCACGAGGCGATCGAGGCGGCGCGCGCCGCCGCCCCACGGCAACCCTGACCCAGACCCGCATGCACGACCCGAACTGCATCTTCTGCAAGATCGTCGCCGGCGAGATCCCGGCCCGGAAGGCCCACGAGGACGGCGACGTGCTCGCGTTCCACGACATCCGGCCGCTCGCGCCGGTGCACGTGCTGGTGGTCCCGAAGAAGCACATCGCGACGATGTACGACTTGGCGCCGGCCGACGAGACCTTGCTGGGCAGGATGCTCGCGCTCGCGCCGGCGATCGCGCGCGCGCAGGGCGCGAACGACGGGTTCCGCGTCATCGTCAACACCGGCCGCGTCGGCCGGCAGGAAGTGCAGCACATCCACATTCACGTGATCGGCGGGCCGGATCCGTTGGGCCCGATGCTCGCGCGCAGGGAACCCTGAGGAGAAGGACATGGGCGGTCTCTCGATTTGGCACTGGTTGATCGTGCTCCTGGTCGTCGTGCTGATCTTCGGCACGAAGAAGCTGCGCAACATCGGCCAGGACCTGGGCGGCGCGGTCAAGGGGTTCAAGGAAGGAATGAAGGGCGCCAACGAGGAGGCCGACGCCGCGAAGGGCGCCTCGGCCGAGGCGGCGCCGCAGGGCAAGATCGGCGGCCAGACGATCGAGGGCGAGGTCCGCAAGGAAACGTCCGCCAAGTCCTGATCCCGGAGCCCCCGCGCCCGAGTTCGCGCGGCCTTCCGCGCGGCGCCCGCGCCGCAGGCGCGGCGATCCCGCCATGTTCGACATCGGCTTCTCCGAAATCGTCGTCATCGCCGTCGTGGCGCTGATCGTCCTCGGCCCCGAGCGGCTGCCGAAGACGGCGCGCACGCTCGGCCACCTGTTCGGGCGGCTGCAGCGCTACGTGAACGACGTGAAGGCCGACATCAGCCGCGAGATGGAGCTCGAGGAACTGCGCAAGCTCCAGCAGGAGATGAAGTCGGCGGCGAGCGACCTCGAGCAGTCGATGACCTCGGCCGTGAGGGAGGCCGAGTCCGGCGTGCGCGAGGTCGAGGCCGAGCTCAACGCGGGCGCCGCCGGGACGCCCGCGCCGCCGCCCGTCCAGGCGGCCGAGGTCGCGCCGCCGGCGCCCGCCGCCGAGGGGCCGCCCGCCGAGCCCGCCCGCCAGGCGAGCCTGCCGGGCTTCGACCGGATCTGACCCGACGCCATGAGCGACGCGGATCCGGCCGCCCCGCAGGAGACGTTCATCTCGCACCTGGTCGAGCTGCGCGACCGGCTGCTGCGCGCGATCATCGCGGTCGTCGTCGTGATGGTCGCGCTGTTCCCGTGGGCGAAGGACATCTACGCGGTGCTCGCGAAGCCGCTGCTCGCGGTGCTCCCGCACGGCGCCACGATGATCGCGACCGACGTGACCGGCACGTTCCTCGTGCCGCTCAAGGTCACGGCGATGGCCGCGTTCGTGATCGCGCTGCCGTACGTGCTGTGGCAGGCCTGGGCGTTCGTCGCGCCGGGCCTCTACCAGCACGAGAAGCGGCTCGCGCTGCCGGTGATCGTCTCGTCGGTGATCTTCTTCGCGATCGGGATGTCGTTCGCGTACTTCTTCGTGTTCCCGGTCGCGTTCGGCTTCTTCGCGGGCTACGCGCCGGCCGGCGTCCAGATGATGACCGACATCGACAAGTACCTGTCGTTCGTGCTCACGATGTTCATCGCGTTCGGCCTGACCTTCGAGATGCCGGTGATCGTGATCGTGCTCGTGCGCCTGCGCATCGTCACGATCGAGAAGCTCAGGGCCGCGCGCTCGTACGTGATCGTCGGCGCGTTCGTGATCGGCGCGATCTTCACGCCGCCGGACGTCGTCTCGCAGCTGATGCTCGCGATTCCGCTCTGGCTCCTGTTCGAGCTGGGGCTCGTGCTCGCGCGCTTCGTCGGCGCGGGGCCGACGCGCGACGAGGTCGAGGCGTAGCGCCCCGGCCGCCGCCTTGCCTCGTCACTGCGCCTTCGGGCGCTTGCCGACCGTCACGTCCACGCTGACCGGCGTCTTCGCCCGCACGACGACGAGCTTCACGGTCGAGCCGGGCCTGAGCTCCGCGATGCGCGCGAGCAGCGTCGGCGTGTCGCGGGTCGGCTTGCCGGCGATCTCGACGACGACGTCGCGCGGCGCGATCCCCGCGGCGTCCGCCGGCCCGCCGCGCTGGACGCTGCGGATCAGCACGCCGTCGGCGCGGTCGAGCGCGAGCGCCCGCGCGACCTCCGCGGTGACGTCCTGCGGCTCGACGCCGAGCCAGCCGCGCGTCACCTCGCCGGTCTGGATGATCTGCTCCAGCACCGAGCGCGCGAGCGTCACCGGCACCGCGAACCCGATCCCCACCGAGCCGCCCGACTGCGAGTAGATCGCGCTGTTGATGCCGATCAGGCTGCCGTTCGCGTCGACCAGCGCGCCACCCGAGTTGCCCGGGTTGATCGGCGCGTCGGTCTGGATGAAGTCCTCGTAGCGCGTGATGTCGAGCGACGTGCGGCCGAGCGCCGACACGATGCCCGAGGTCACCGTGTGGCCGAGGCCGTAGGCGTTGCCGATCGCGAGCACCGGATCGCCGACCTCGACGTGCTCGAGCGTGCCGAAGGTGATCGACGGCAGGCCGGTGGCGTCGGCCTTGAGCACCGCGAGGTCGCTCTCCGGATCGGTCCCCGTGAGGCGCGCCTTCAGCACGCGGCCGTCGGCGAGCACGAGCTGGATGTCGTCGGCGCCCGCGACGACGTGATGGCTCGTGAGCACGTAGCCGTCGGGCGAGACGATGACGCCCGAGCCGAGCGAGTTCTGCCTGCGCTGCGGCAGGCGCGCGGCGAGGTCCGGGAACGCCTGGCGGAACGCGCTGTCGTCGAGGAGGGGGCTCCGCGGCCGGACGTCCTTGACCGTGTAGATGTTGACGACCGCCGGCGTCGCCTTGCGCGCGGCGGCCGCGAGCGCGTGCGGCGATGCGCCCGCCGGCTGCGTTGCGGCAGGCGACTCCTGCGTGAGCACGACCGGGCCGGCGCGCCCGGGGCCGCGCGAGAGCAGGTCGGGGCGCAGCGTGGCGACCACGAAGAGCGCCGCCACGCACAGCGTGCAGGCCTGCGCGAACAGCAGCCAGAAGCGTTTGAGCAAGGGGACGGACGCCCGGGAGGGGAGGCGGAATCGCGGATTATAGCCCCGTCCGGTCCGGGTCCATCGCGGGGCGACGCGCGCAACCCGATGATCCGTCGCGACTTTTCGGCCCAATGGCATGGGGGAGCTTTCGGCGGGCGCCCCGAATCCCGTATAATCCGCAGGTTTTTCAGCGGGGCTTCCGGTCCGCCGCGGCCTGCACGCGCGGCAGGGCCGCGTTCGCAGGCCGGTTCGGCCGGGGCTCCTCCGGGCATCCTCCACGCAGGGCGATCATGGCAACCGAAGCAACGGTGGACAAGGGGAAGCGCCGCTTCCTGATCGGCGCGACCGGCGTCGTGGGCGGCGTCGGCGCGGTCGCGGCGGCGGTGCCGTTCGTGATGTCGTTCTTCCCGAGCGAGCGCGCCAAGGCGGCCGGCGCGCCCGTCGAGATCGACATCGGCAAGCTCGAGCCGGGCCAGAAGATCGACGTCGAGTGGCGCGGCAAGGTGTGCTGGATCGTCCAGCGCACGCCCGAGATGCTGGCGACGCTGCCCAAGCTCACCGACCGGCTCGCCGACCCGACCTCGCGCCAGGACCAGCAGCCGGCCTACGCGCGAAACGAGCAGCGCTCGATCAAGCCGCAGATCTGGATCGCGGTGGGCATCTGCACGCACCTCGGATGCTCGCCGACGTACCGCAAGGACGTCGCGCCCGCCGACCTCGGGCCCGACTGGCTCGGCGGCTTCTTCTGTCCGTGCCACCAGTCGAAGTTCGACCTGGCCGGCCGCGTCTACAGGAGCATGCCCGCCCCGACCAACCTCGTGATTCCGCCGCACAAGTACCTGTCGGAGACCCGGGTGCTGATCGGCGACGACCGGGCCTGACCGGACCGACAGCGAGAGAACGAACGCCATGCAAAAGATGCTCGCCTGGATCGACGCCCGGTTCCCGCTCACCGCGCTGTGGGAATCGCAGTGGGGCAAGTACGTCGCGCCCAAGAACTTCAACTTCTGGTACTACTTCGGCTCGCTCGCCGCGTTCGTGCTCGTGATCCAGATCGTCACGGGCATCTTCCTCACGATGAACTACAAGCCCGACGCGACCAAGGCGTTCGAGTCGGTCGAGTACATCATGCGGGACGTGCAGTGGGGATGGCTGATCCGCTACATGCACTCGACGGGCGCGTCGATGTTCTTCGTCGTCGTCTACCTGCACATGTTCCGCGGGCTGATCTACGGGAGCTACCGCAAGCCGCGCGAGCTCACCTGGATCTTCGGCTGCCTGATCTACCTCGCGCTGATGGCCGAGGCGTTCTTCGGCTATCTGCTCCCGTGGGGCCAGATGTCCTACTGGGGCGCGCAGGTGATCATCAACCTGTTCAGCGCGATCCCGCTGATCGGCGAGGATCTCGCCATCTGGATCCGGGGCGACTTCACGATCTCCGACGTCACGCTGAACCGCTTCTTCGCGTTCCACGTGGCCGCGCTGCCGCTCGTGCTGCTCGGGCTCGTCGCCGCGCACCTGATGGCGCTGCACGAGACCGGCTCGAACAACCCCGACGGCGTCCAGATCAAGTACCAGCCGAAGGACCCGGCGACCGGGCTCCCGCTCGACGGGATCAACTCGCACCCGTACTACACGGTGAAGGACATCGTCGGCGTCGTCGTGTTCCTCGCGGTGTTCTCGGTGATCGTTTTCTTCATGCCCGAGGTCGGCGGCTACTTCCTCGAGGCGAACAACTTCATTCCCGCCGACCCGCTCAAGACGCCCGAGCACATCGCGCCGGTCTGGTACTTCACGCCGTACTACGCGATGCTGCGGGCGGTGCCGTCGTACTTCGGCACGCAGGTGTGGGGCGTGATCGTGATGGGCCTCGCGGTCGTGATCTTCTTCGCGCTGCCGTGGCTCGACCGCGGCGCCGTGCGGTCGGTGCGCTACCGCGGCACGCTCTACAAGTCGTGGCTCGGGATCTTCGTCGTCAGCTTCCTGATCCTGGGCTACCTCGGCGTGGTGCCGGTGACCGTCTGGGGGCAGTTCGGCGACAACGCGCCGATCGTCGGCGGCGTCGACCGCGCGACCGTGGTGGCGCGCATCTTCACGGCACTCTACTTCGCGTTCTTCGTGCTGATGCCCTGGTACACCGCGATCGACAAGACCAAGCCCGAACCGACCCGGGTGACGGGATGACGGACATGAAGACCCTGCTCTCGCCGCGCGCCGCCGCGGCCCTCCTCGTCGCGGCCGCGGCGCTCCTCGTGGCCGCGGGGCCCGCGCGCGCTTCCGGCCCGGACCTCCGGATGGAGCGCGCGCCCGCGCACCGGCTCGACGAGGCGTCGCTGCAGCGCGGCGCCCGCAACTTCGTCAACTACTGCCTCTCCTGCCACAGCGCGCGGTTCATGCGCTACAACCGGCTGACCGACCTGGGGCTCACCGAGGAGCAGATCCGCGACAACCTGATCCTCGGCGACGCGAAGATCGGCGACGTGATGACGACCGCGATGCGCCCGGCGGACGCGAAGGCGTGGTTCGGCGCGCCGCCGCCCGACCTGTCGGTGATCGCCCGCGTCCGCGGCGCCGACTGGCTCTACAACTACTTCCTCGGGTTCTACCGCGACCCGGGCTCGTCGACCGGCTGGAACAACCTCGTGTTCCCGAGCGTCGGCATGCCGCACGTGCTGTGGGCGCTGTCGGGGTCGAACCGGCTCGAGACCCGCGAGTTCGACGACCACGAGGCCGCGGCCGCCGCGGCGATCGCGGCCAAGGGCCTCGCGCTGGTCGAGCCGCTGCCGGGCGGGAAGACCGCGGTGCGCACGCTCGCGGTCGAGACGCCCGGCTCGATGTCGCCGGTCGAGTACCGCGCGTTCGTCGCCGACCTCGTCAACTACCTCGACTACATGGGCGAGCCGGTGCGCAACAAGCGGATCAGCCTCGGCATCGTCGTGCTGATGTTCCTGGGCGTCCTGTTCTTCTTCGCCTACTGGCTGAAGCGCGAGTACTGGAAGGACGTGCACTAGCTTCGCGACCGGCCGCGGGGCGCGACGCCGCGGCCGGAACGGGGACGCGCTTCGCGTCCCTCCCGTGCGCGGCGCGCCGGCGCCGCGGGCGGCCCCGCTCCAGGGAGAGCCCTTGCCATGATGACCCTCTATTCCGGGACGACCGACCCGTTTTCGCAGCGCTGCCGCATCGTGCTGCACGAGAAGGGGATGGACTTCCAGATCATCGACGTCGACCTCGACCACAAGCCCGAGGACCTCGCGGTGATGAACCCGTACAACCAGGTGCCGGTGCTCGTCGAGCGCGACCTCGTGCTGCACGAGTCGAACATCATCAACGAGTACATCGACGAGCGCTTCCCGCACCCGCAGCTGATGCCCGCAGACCCGGTGATGCGCGCCCGCGCGCGGCTGTTCCTGCACCGGTTCGAGAAGGAACTGTTCTGCCACATCGACGCGCTCGAGGGCAACAACCAGAAGAACGCCGAGAAGGCGCGCAACCTGGTCCGCGACGCGCTCCTGCAGATCGCGCCCGTGTTCACCAAGCACAAGTACATGCTGGGCGACGAGTACTCGATGCTCGACGTCGCGATCACGCCGCTCCTGTGGCGGCTCGACTACTACGGCATCTCGATGCCCAAGCAGGCGGCGCCGCTGCTCAAGTACGCGGAGCGCCTGTTCTCCCGGCCGGCCTTCTCCGAGGCGCTGACGAGCGCGGAGCGGGGGATGCGGAAGTAGCAGGCATCAGGAATCAGGGGACAGGGATCAGGGGCGCCGGCGATTCCGCTGGCGGCGCATCGAGCGCCGAGGGGGCTTCGAGCGTGGCTCGGGCTTCAGTGTGGGTCGGGCTTCAGCCCGACGCGGACGTCATCTCCGGGGATCGGACTTCCCTGTGGGTCGGGCTTCCCTGTGGTTCGGGCTTCAGCCCGACGGGACGCGCCGCATGTAAGGAAAGTCGTCGGACTGAAGTCCGACCCACAGGGGTCGGGCCTCCCCGTGGGTCGGGCTTCAGCCCGACGGGACGCGCCGCATGAAAGGAAAGTCGTCGGACTGAAGTCCGACCCACAGGGGTCGCGCCTCCCCGTGGGTCGGGCTTCAGCCCGACACCCTTCCCGGGTCCGAGGCGGACCTCCGTTCGCCGGTCGACGGGCATCCGATTGCCACCGCGGCGCGAATCCTGCTAGCCTCCCTCCCGATCGCGTCCGGGGCCTCCTTCCGGGCGGAACCCCGCATCGGCGCTCGATGCGCCGACGCGGGAGTCGGTGCGGCAACGGATCCCTGTCCTCTGATTCCTGATTCCTGACATGTCCGAACAATCCGCCAAGCCCTACCTGGTCCGCGCGATCTGCGAGTGGTGCGCGGACAACGGCTTGACGCCCTACCTCGCGGTCAAGGTCAACTCGCAGACGCGAGTGCCAGCCGCGTTCGTGAAGAACGGCGAGATCGTGCTGAACGTGAGCCACGCGGCGACGCGCAAGCTCACGATCGACAACGACTGGATCCAGTTCACCGCGCGGTTCAACGGCCAGTCGCAGGAGGTCGCGGTGCCGCTCGCGAGCGTCGCCGGGATCTTCGCGAAGGAGACCGGCTACGGCTTCGCGTTCACGGTGGCGCAGGACCCGGTCGCGTCGCTCGCCGCGGCGACGGCCCCCGAGGCCGCGCCTGCGCCCGACGAGGGCGACGACACGGAACGCAAGCCGCGAGCGCGGCCCAAGCACCTGCAGGTCGTCAAGTAGGCCGATTGGCCCGGCCCGCCCGGGACGAAGCGCCCTTGCGCGCGCGTCGTGACCGCGCGAGCGCGCCGCCCGATAGAATGTCCCCCGAGCGCCGGCATAGCTCAGTCGGTAGAGCAGCGGTTTTGTAAACCGAAGGTCCCGGGTTCGACCCCTGGTGCCGGCACCCCGCGCCGCGCGTCCCGCGGCGCGCGAAACGTTGTCGCGAACCTCGCGAGGAGACGCATGCGCCCGCTTCGACAACGTCAGGTCCTCCCGGGATGCGCGCACGTCCTGCTCGCATCCGCCGCGTTGCTCTCGGGCGTCCTGCATGCGAGCGCCGCCGGGGCCGCGCCGGTCACCTACGTCCAGCTCACCAGTCCGGATGCGATGCCGATTCGGGTGGGACCGTCGGACACGATCCGATTCACCGTTTCCGGGAGCGGGTGCCGGCCGACGCAGTACGACGTGCCGCCGGCAGTGAACGGGTCGGTCGTCGAATTCACGCTGGCATTCAATGCCTGGTGCTTCAGCCCGCCCCCTGCTTTCGGTTGGCGAGCCGATCTCCCCGCGCCGGCGCCCGGCGTCTACGAAGTCCGCTACTACCGGCAGTCGTACGATGGCGTGCCGATCGGCGCACGGACGCTCGTCCAGACGCGCCGGATCATCGTCGGCGAGCGCCCCGATGCGCTCGAGCGATCCGGCGCAGGCACGCTCGACCGGTCGTTCGGGAGCGACGGGATCGCGCAACTCCCGGGCGGCTTCACGAACGCCTCGGTCGTCGCGGTGCAGCGCAGCGGCGCCGTGGTCTTCCGGGCGAACGTAGTTCCGGGCGTCCCGTTCGCGCGCCTCGACGGAGCCGGCGCCGTCGACGGCGCGTTCCCGCCGGAAAATGCGGTCACCCAGCCGGCGTCGGGGTTCTACCCGAGAATGACCGTCGGCGCGAACGACGTGATCTGGGTCGCGGGCACGTCGTCGGAGGCCGGCTCGCGCGACAAGTTCACGATGCGCCGCTTCGGTCCGGACGGCGTGGAGATGCCGCGCTCGATCATCGAGTCGGCGCTGCTGCGGGAGGAGGCGGAAACCCCGGAGCGGCCGACCGTCGTGAACGTGATGGATCTCGCAGCGATGCCCGACGGCAAGGTCGTGGCGGCTGGCATGGCGGGCAGCTGGGGCAGCAACGTCATCTGCGATGGCAACGCGTTCTTCGTGCGCTACGCGGCCGATGGCACGCTCGACGCGTCGTTCGGGAACGGAGGCATCGTCCAGGCGGCGTTTCCCGGCTGCATCGCGCGGATCGCACCCTCGCGGAGCGGAGGAGTCTGGCTGCTGGGGGCCTACGATCTGCTCACCGCGGGGGCGTTCCTCGCGAGGCTGGAGGCGTCGGGCCGTCTCGACATTGCATTCGGCCAGGGCGGGCTCGCCTTCGGTGCGTTCGCGAGAGTTCCGCCCGTCGAGCTTCAGGACGGAAGGATCCTCGCGGGCGGCGCCGGCTTCAGCCTCGTGCGGCTGATGCCGAACGGGGCGATCGATGCGACGTTCGGCGACCGCGGCGTGCTGGAGAATCCGACCCCCTACGCGCTGACGCTGCAGGACTTCCGGCTCGATGCCGACGGTCGCACCACGCTGTTGGGGGCGGATTGGCGTGGCTCGGATGGTCCCTGGTCGACCCTCTATCGCCCGATCGTCGTGCGCTACGACGCGACCCATGCGCTCGACGAATCGTTCGGCGACCACGGGGTCCTGGAGGCCCCCGTCTCCACCTACGTTCAGGGCGGCCTGCCTCCCTTCGAGGCGATGACGCTGCTGCCGCTCGCGTCAGGCCAATGGCTGCTCGCGACGAATTCGAGCACCGGGTCGACGAAAGGCAATACGGCATTGCACGTCCTGCGCTTCCGCGGCGAGGCGGATCCCTCGCGGGCGCCCGTGACCGAGTTCCATCACGCGGGATTCGATCACTATTTCTACACGGCGAATCCGCAGGAGATCGCGCTTCTGGACCGGGGCGTCATCGGCGGCTGGACGAGGACCGGCCTGACGTTCAACGCCTACGCCAACGCTCCGGGGGACGGCGCGGACGTCTGCCGCTTCTTCAGCGCGGCGTTCGCCCCCAGGAGCTCGCATCTGTTCACGGCGAATGCCGTCGAATGCGAAGCGGTGAAATCCTATCCCGCATGGACCTTTGAAGGCGTGGCCTTCCGCAGTCCGCTTCCCGACGCCAACGGGAACTGCCGCGACGGGACATCGCGCATCTACCGCCTGTACAACAACGGTCAGGGCGGCGCGCCCGCCCATCGGTTGGTCGCGGATGCGGCGATCCAGTTCGAGATGATCAGGGCGGGATGGCAGCCTGAAGGCTACGGCGACAATCGGGTCGCCATGTGTTCGCCGTGGTAGCGTGACAATCGCGCCGCGGACACAGCGTTCGAATGCACGGGCGGTGCGAGGCTGGCTGGGTGCCATCGGCGCCGAAGGCGGCGCCGGGATGCACTTCGGGGTCGTGTCGCTTACGTCGTCGGACTGAAGTCCGACCCACGACGAGCGTTCCGTGGGTCGGGCCTCAGCCCGACGCCTTGCCGCCCGACTTCGGCTTCCCGGCGAGTTCCTCGACCGCCCGGCGCGCCTCGTCGATCGCCACGTGCGCGTACGGATCCCAGGCGCTGTCCGCGTTCGCGAACGCGACGCGGCCGGCGCGCTTGCGCGCGGCCGCGGGGATGCGCTCGTCGTCGCCCTCCTGGTCGAAGAGCGTCGAGCCCGAGTACGAGTAGCCGTGGCCCCAGCGGTTGACCGAGATCGCCGCGATGTCGCGGTCCGCATCGAACCCGCCCGGGCCCAGCATTCGCGTGAGCTCGTCGCGCGCGTGGCGCTCGAACGTGTCGAACGGCGTGTCGTAGAGCTTCGCGCGCGCTGCGCGCCACCGCGAGCGCAGGTCGAGCCCCGGGACGTTCACCGTCGGCACGTGCACGAGGTGCAGCACCATCGGCTCGTCGGGCGAGCGCGGGAACCGGTAGTCGCCGAGGCTCACCGGGTAGTCGAGCTTCACGCGCGAGTAGAAGCCCATCGGGTTCGCGATCTCGTGCACGCGCCGCGCGACCCACGGCCGCCAGTTCCGCACCGCGACCTTCACGTAGACGAGCGGCGCCTTCACATTCTGCGCGAGCGCCTCGCGCTGCGCCTTCGGCAGATCGCGCATCACGTACGGCACCATCGACTGGTAGCACGCGACGATGCACGCACCGGCGCGCACGCGCCTGAGCTTTCCGTCGCGCACGTAGCCCACGTCGACGCCACCGTCGCGGTTGCGGACCGCGACGACGGTGCTCGAGAGCCGGATGCGGGTGGGCTGCCCCTCGCGGTCCAGCCGCCCGTAGTCGAAGCGCGCGGTGACGACGTCCTCCATCGTCGAGCCGGGCGCAACGCCGGGAACGAGCTTGCGCACGATCAGGCGCGCGATCGACGCGTTGCCGTCGGGGAAGTGGTGGACGTACGGCTCGTCCATTTCCTTGACCGCTTCCTCGTCGCGCTCGAGGCCGATGCCGCCGAAGCCCGGGTAGCCGTAGTCGAACGCCTCCATCGCCGAGACCGCGTCGGTGCCGACCGCGAAGAAGTCGAGCGTGCGGCCGTAGAACGTGTCGGCGGTTCTCTCGTCGAGCTTCCAGTGCCTGGTGAGCCAGTCGCGGTAGCTCGTCGACGAGAGGATCGCGCGCTTCTCGTCCGCGGACTTGCCGGCGAGCGGGTCGCGCTTCGACGTGTATACCTCGACGAGCGCCGCCCTCGCGCCGGCGGGCAGCGGGAAGTCCGCGACGAACTCGGGGATCGGCCGCGCGTTCATCCGGTCGGGCGGGATGTCGTCGGCGACCATGCGCATCGGGTCGCCGGTGACGAGCTTGTCGGTCCCGAACGCCTCGCGCGCGAAGAACACGCCGCGCGAGAGGCCGAGCGACGGGTAGAGCGTGCGGTCGAACGCGGTGTCGAAGCGCGCGATGTCGACGCCTAGCGTCGCGAGCATCGCCTTCGCGTCGTCGCTCCAGAGCGTCGAGGGCGACTGCAGCGACTCGCTGCCGCCGTAGCCCAGCAGCAGGCGCCCGCCGACGTCGAACTCGTTGCGCAGCGCGTGTCCGCCGAAGTCGACGTTCGCGTCGAGGACGAGGATGCGCGAGCGCGGGCGCCGCCGCCGCCAGTACAGCGCGGCGGCGAGGCCCGAGATGCCGGCGCCCGCGACGACGAGGTCGAACGTCTCGCCCGCGGCGACGCGGTCGAGGTCGTAGCGCCGCCCGTCGCGGATCGCGTGCGCGACGTCGAAAGACCCGGGCGCGCTGCCGCGGAAGCCGGTGAGCGCGGGCGGGTACGGCGCGGCCCCCGCCGCGTCCGCGGCAAGGAGCCGCGACGGCGCGACGCCCGCCACGACGGCGATCGCCATGCCGTTCAGGAAGTCGCGGCGGGTGACGGTGCCGGTCATCGTCGTGAATGGTAACGCCGGTCGGCGCCGTCGCGCATCCGGACTCCGGATGAAAAAACCCCCGCGGTGAAGCGGGGGCCAAGGGGGATTTCGAGGGCCTGGCCCGACGGGCCATGCCGCTTCGCATCCTGCGCGGAGCGGGGCGGGGGCGCAACGCGAATATTCGCCCGGCCGCGCGCTTGGTACCATCGCGGGCAGGAGGAGCGAGTGATGAATCGACTCGATTTCGAAGGCCGCACCGCGGTCGTCACCGGCGGCGCGGCGGGCATCGGCCTCGCGGTCGCCAAGCGCCTGACGCTGTCCGGGGCGCGCGTCGCATTGTGGGACCTCGACGCCCGGGCGCTGGCCGCGGCGGCTGCCGGGCTCGGCCACGGGACGCTGACCCACCCGGTCGACGTGGCCGACGCGGGGGCGGTCGCGCGCGCCGCCGCGGCGACCGCGCGCGAGCTCGGCCGCATCGACGCGCTCGTCTGCTCGGCCGGGGTCGCGGGCGCGAACGCGACGACCTGGGAATACCCGGTCGACGAGTGGAAGCGCGTGTTCGACATCAACGTGAACGGGGTGTTCTACTGCAACCGCGCGGTCGTCCCCGAGATGATGAAGCACGATTACGGCCGCATCGTGAACATCGCGTCGGTGGCCGGCAAGGAAGGAAACCCGAACGCGTCTGCCTACAGCGCGTCGAAGGCGGCGGTGATGGGGCTCACGAAGTCGATCGGCAAGGAGCTCGCGAAGACCGGCATCCGGGTCAACTGCGTCACGCCGGCGGCCGTCCGCACGGCGATCTTCGACCAGATCACGCAGCAGCACATCGACTTCATGCTGTCGAAGATCCCGATGGGCCGCTTCGGAACCGTCGACGAGATCGCCGCGATGGTGTGCTGGCTCGCGAGCGAGGACTGCTCTTTCTCGACCGGCGCGGTGTTCGACCTGTCGGGCGGGCGAGCGACCTACTAGCCGGCACGGGACGAGCGTCGCGTCGCATCGAACGACAGGCCGGCAGACCACTGCCCATGACCGAAGCGACGCCGGCGCGCAACATCGCGTCGCTGCTTGCACGGAGCGCCCGCACGTGGCCCGCGCTGCCCGCGGTCGCCGAAGGCGCGCGCGTGCTGCACGATTACGCGTCGTTCGCGGCGCGCGTCGCCAGGCACGCCGCCGGCATGCGCGCGGCGGGACTCGCGCCGGGCGACCGCGTCGCGATCGTCGCCCGCAACCATCCCGCGTACCTCGACGCGCTGTTCGCGTGCTGGTGGGCGGGGCTTCTCGCCGTGCCGGTGAACGCGAAGCTGCACCCGAAGGAGCTCGCGTGGGTGCTGGGCGACTGCGGCGCGCGCTGGGCGTTCGTCGACGAGGAGTGGCGCGCCGCGCTCGGCGGCCTCGCGATCCCGGCGCTCGAGCGCGGCATCGTGGTCGGTGGCCCCGAGCACGAGGCGCTGGCGGGGATGCCCGCGCGCGATCCGGCGCCGGTCGCTTCCGACGCGCCCGCGTGGCTGTTCTACACGAGCGGCACGACCGGCCGGCCGAAGGGCGTCGAGATCACGCACGCGAACCTCGTCGCGATGACGCGCTGCTTCCTCGCCAACGTCGAGGCGATCGCGCCGGGCGACGCGATCCTGCACCCGGCGCCGCTCTCGCACGGCTCGGGCCTGTATGCGGTGCCGCACGTGGCGCGCGCCGCCGTCAACGTCGTGCCCGCGTCGGGCGGTTTCGACGCGGCCGAGATCGTCGAACTCGTCGGGCAGTGGGAGCGCGCGCTCTTCTTCGCGGCGCCGACGATGGTGAAGCGGCTCATCGAATCGCCCGCGTTGCGAAGCGCGAGGCTCGAGCGCCTCAAGGCGGTGGTCTACGGCGGCGGCCCGATGTACGTCGAGGACGCGAAGGCCGCATTCGCGGCGCTCGGGCCGCGGCTCGCGCAGATCTACGGCCAGGGCGAGACGCCGATGACGATCACCGCGATGGACCGGCACGCGATTGCCGATGCGATCGCGCGCGGCGACGACGCGCGCCTGGGCTCGGTGGGCGTCGCGCAGACCGGCATCGAGATCGCGGTCGACGCGCCGCACGGACAGGCCGGCGAGGTGCTCGTGCGCGGACCGACCGTGATGCGCGGCTACTGGCGCAATCCGGAGGCGACCGCCAGGGCGCTCGCGGGCGGGTGGCTCCACACCGGCGACGTCGGCGTGCTCGACGCGGACGGCTTCCTCACGCTCAAGGACCGCAGCAAGGACCTGATCATCAGCGGCGGCTCGAACATCTATCCGCGCGAGGTCGAGGAGGCGCTGCTGCGCCATCCCGGCGTGCGCGAGGTCGCGGTGATCGGGCGCCGGCATCCGGAATGGGGCGAGGAGGTCGTCGCGTGCGTCGTGCCGCGCCGGGCGCTGCCGGACGCCGCGGCGCGCGAGCGCTTCGAGGCGTCGCTCGACGCGCTGTGCCTCGCCGAGATCGCGCGGTTCAAGCGGCCGCGCGCGTACGCGATCGTCGACGAACTGCCGAAGAACAGCGCCGGCAAGGTGCTGAAGACCGAGCTGCGCGAGCGCCTGGCGTCAGCGGTGCCGCCGTAGCGCCAGCGCGAGGCACGCGGCGGTCGCCGCGCTGGCCGCGGCGAACGCGAACGCGGCGTTGGGGCCGTGCCATTCGACCAGCGCGCCGGAGACGGCCATGCCGGCGCCGAGCCCCGTCACGATCGCGGTCGCCGACCAGGTGAACGCCTCGGTCGCGTATTGCGGCGGCGCGATCTCGGCGACCAGCAGCGAAACGATCGTCATCGCGGGCGCGATCATCGCGCCGGCGAGGAACGCGACCGGCGCGAGCGCCCAGGGGCTCGACACCGGAAGGTGGGCGACGAACGGGACGGCCATCACCGCCATCGCGACGGGCAGCTGGCGCGCGAGCGGCGCGCGCAGGTGCAGCCCGCCGTAGACGAGCCCGCCGATCGCGCTGCCGATCGAGCAGATCGCGATCAGCGCCGGGCCCCACGCGTCCTCGCCGACGGCGCGGCCGAAGCCCGGGTATCCGACCTCGATGCCGCCGAAGGCCATCGTCAGCGCGAAGGTCGCGGCGAACAGCGCGAGCAGCCGGCGGTCGTGCAGCGGTCCCAGCAGGCGGCGCTGCGCGGTTTCGGGCCGCGTCCACCACGCGAGCGCGCCGGACGCGACCATCGTCGGCACGGCGGCCGCGGTGAACACGAGCGCGATCGCGAGCGGGGCGCCGGGCGGTCCCGCGGCGACCGCGAGCGCGATCAGCGCCGGGCCGATCGTGTAGGCGAGCTCGAGCACGACCGCGTCGACGGCGAATGCCGTCCGCCGCAGCAGGGGGTCGGCGAGGCGCATGCGCCACAGCGTCCGGATCAGCACCGTGAGCGGCGGCGCGAACGCGCCGGCGACGAGGGCGGCCGCGACGATCGCGGCGCGCGAGAGCCCGAGCGGCCCGGCCGCGAGCATCGCCGCGAGGGCGAGCGGGGAGACGATCCCGGTGACGACGAGCACGCCGTGCGGCCCGCGGCGATCGACGATGCGGCCGACGATCGGCGCGGTCGCCGCCATCGCGACGAACTGCGCGCCCACCACGCTGCCGGCGAACGCGATCGAGCCGGTCAGCTCGCGCACGTGCAGCAGCGTGGCGAGCCCGACGGTGCCGATCGGCAGGCGCATCGGCAGCGACATCGCCAGGAAGCGCAGCGCGCCGGCGTGGGAGAAGAGGGCGGCGTAGCGCGCGGGCAGCATGGCGGAGCGTGTCGCGCCCGGTCGGCGCGGCGGGCGTCGAGCCGGCCGGCGCGGCCGGACGCGGGCGCCGGCGGGTCAGTACACGACCTGGACGTTCTCCGGGGCGAGCCAGTCGGCAAGCCGCGCGATCAGCGCGTCGTCCGGCGCGACGCGCCACGCGTCGGGCAGCTCGACGTCGCCTTCGACCGTCGCGTTCACGTAGTGGACGACGACCGGCAGCCCGTCCGATCGGAACGGCGCGAGGATCTCGGCCAGGTGCTCGGCCGACGCGTTGCCGTTGCACGAGACCTTGAGGCGCTTGCCCCAGCGCTTGCGCACGGCGGCGAGGTCGTACACCTGCTCGGCGAGGACGCGCAGGCCCTGCGCCTCGCCGTCGTCGCCCATGCGCACGGTCACCCTGACCTCCATCACGACGAGCGCGTCCTCGCGCAGCATCTGCCGCGACGCGTCGTACACGTCGTTGAACACGACGACCTCGGCCGATGCCTTGCCGTCGTCGAGCGTGACGAAGGCGACCTTGCCGCGGCGCCCGTTCTGCACGCGTTGCGCGGTCACGATGCCGGCGATCAGGAATCGCTCGGCGCGCGGCTGGATGTCCGAGAGCGGCGTGCGCACGAGCGGAGCGAGCTCGGCCGCGTACGCGGCGTACGGGTGGCCGGACAGGTAGAAGCCCAGCGCCGTCTTCTCGTGCTGCAGCCGCTCCGCCTCGCTCCAGTCGCGCGTCTCGACCAGCACGTGCGCGGGCGCGGCGGCCGCGTCGCCGAACAGGGACGTCTGCGCCGCCTGCGCCTGCGCGCGCTCGGCCTCGGCGAGCGCGTTGCCGATCGACGCGAACAGCGTCGCGCGCCGGCGGTCGACCGCGTCGAACGCGCCGCCCTTGACGAGCGCCTCGATGACGCGGCGGTTGACGATGCGCCTGTCGACGCGCGCGCAGAAGTCCGCGAGGTCGCGAAACGGCCCGCCTGCCGCGCGCGCGTCGACGATCGAGACGACCGCCTGCTCGCCGGTGCCCTTGATGCCGCCCAGCCCGTAGCGGATGCGCTTCGCGTCGACCGGCTCGAAGCGCCAGCCGGACGCGTTCACGTCCGGCGGCAGCACCTCGAGGCCGAGCGCGATCGCGTCGTCGCGCAATGTCCGCACCTTGTCGGTGTCGTCCATCACGAGCGACAGGTTCGCCGCCATGAACGCGGCCGGATGGTGCACCTTGAGCCACGCGGTCTGGTAGGCGACGAGGGCGTACGCGGCCGAGTGCGACTTGTTGAAGCCGTAGCCGGCGAACTTCTCCATCAGGTCGAAGAGCTGCACGGCGCGCGCCTTCGTCACGCCGTTCTTCTCGGCGCCGGCGACGAACACGTCGCGGTGCTTCGCCATCTCCTCGGCCTTCTTCTTGCCCATCGCGCGACGCAGGAGGTCGGCGCCGCCCAGCGTGTAGCCGCCGATCACCTGCGCGATCTGCATCACCTGCTCCTGGTAGACCATCACGCCGTAGGTGGGTCCCAGGATCGGCTCGAGCCGCGGGTCGAGGTAGTCGACGCGCTGGCGGCCGTGCTTGCGGTCGCAGTAGTCGGGGATCAGGTCCATCGGCCCCGGCCGGTACAGCGCGTTCAGCGCGATCAGGTCCTCGAGCCGGTCGGGGCGCGCCTGCTTGAGCAGGTCGCGCATGCCGCGCGATTCGAACTGGAACACCGCCGAGGTCTGCCCCTGCTGGAACATCCGGTAGGTGGCGGGGTCGTCGAGCGGGATCGCGTCGAGCGTGAGCGTCGACGCGGGATCGAGGCGGCGCACGTACTCGAGCGTCCGGTCGAGGATCGTGAGCGTCGTCAAGCCCAGGAAGTCGAACTTGACGAGCCCGATCGCCTCGACGTCGTCCTTGTCGAACTGCGACACCGCGGCCTCGGAGCCCGACGGCGCGTAGAGAGGACAGAAGTCGGTGAGCTTGCCCGGCGCGATCAGCACGCCGCCCGCGTGCATCCCGACGTTGCGCGTGAGGCCCTCGAGCGACTCGGCGAGCGCGAGGAGCTCGCGCACCTCCTCCTCGTTGCCCTCGCGCTCGGCGAGCAGCGGCTCCATCTGGCGCGCCTGCTTCAGCGTGATGAGCTTCCCCGGCTGGAACGGGATCAGCTTCGCGATGCCGTCGCAGAACAGGTAGGGCAGGTCGAGCACGCGGCCGACGTCGCGCACGGCGGCCTTCGCCGCCATCGTGCCGAACGTCGCGATCTGCGAGACGCTCGCGGCGCCGTACTTGCGGCGCACGTAGTCGATCACGCGGTCGCGTCCGTCCTGGCAGAAGTCGATGTCGAAGTCGGGCATCGACACGCGTTCGGGGTTCAGGAACCGTTCGAACAGCAGCTGGTAGCGCAGCGGGTCGAGGTCGGTGATGCCGAGGCTGTAGGCGACGAGCGATCCCGCGCCCGAGCCGCGGCCCGGGCCCACCGGCACGCCGTTGCCCTTCGCCCAGTTGATGAAGTCGGCGACGATCAGGAAGTAGCCGGGGAAGCCCATCTGCACGATCGTCTTCGTCTCGAACGCGAGGCGCTCCACGTAGGCGGGGCGCGCGCGCTCGCGCGCCTCCGCGTCCGGGTAGAGCTGCGCGAGCCGGCGCTCGAGGCCGGCGAGCGCCTCGCGCTCGAGGTGCTCCTCGATCGACACGCCGGGCGGCGTCGGGAACGCCGGCAGGTGCGGCTTGCCGAGCGGGATCGAGAGATTGCAGCGCTGCGCGATCGCGACGCTGTTCGCGAGCGCCCCGGGCAGGTCGGCGAACTTCCCCGCCATCTCCTGCTGCGACACGAAGAACTGCTCCGGCGTGAAGGTCCGCGGGCGCCGCGGGTCGGCGAGCACGTGGCCCCCGGCGATGCAGACGCGGGCCTCGTGCGCGCGGAAGTCCCCGGGGCGCAGGAACTGGACCGGGTGCGTCGCGACGACCGGCAGGCCGACGTCGGCGGCGAGCGCGACGGTCGCGTCGACGAGCGCGTCGTCGTCGGCGTGCCCGGCGCGCTGCACCTCGAGGTAGCAGCGGCCCGGGAAGCGGCGCTTCCACGCCTCGGCCGCCACCCGGGCCGCGGCCGCGTTGCCCTGCAAGAGCGCCTGGCCGACGTCGCTCTCGCGCGCGCCGGCGAGCGCGATCAGCCCCTCGGTGCCCTCGTCGAGCCAGGCCGGGTCGACCTCGGCGCGGCCGCGGTGCTGGTGCGTGCGGTAGGCGCGCGTGAGCCAGTCGCACAGCCTGAGGTAGCCCGAGCGGTCGGCGGCGAGCAGCAGCGCGCGGAACGGAGCGTCGCGCTCCGAGGCGTGCGTGATCCAGACGTCGCAGCCCGCGATCGGCTTGACGCCGGCGTTGCGCGCGGCCGTGTAGAACTTGACGAGCCCGAACAGGTTCGCGAGGTCGGTCAGCGCGAGCGCCGGCATCCGGTCGTCCGCGGCGGCGCGCACCGCGTCGTCGATGCGCACGGTCCCGTCGGCGACGGAGAACTCGCCGTGCAGCCTCAGGTGGACGAACGTGGGGGCGGACATGGATGCGGTGCGGCGAGGTAGAATTCTAGCGCGCCGGCGGTTGGCGCGCCGCATCGCGGCGACACCGGCGCGCGACACGCCATGCCGCGCCATTCCATCCTCCTCGCAGCGCTCGCAGTCGCGCTCGTCGCCGGCTGCGCGACGGTCGCCCCGACCGCGCCCGCGGGCGGCGTCAAGGGCGCCGAAGCGCCGCCGACGCCGAGGAACGCGGAGCCGCCGCCGTCGAACGTCAATCTCTCCGGATTTCCGCTGCCCTACCGGCAGGGCTACGCCGACGGCTGCGCGAGCGCATCGGGTCCGCAGCGCCGCGACGCCTCGCGCTTCTCGTCGGACGCGAACTACCGGACGGGCTGGCAGGACGGGCTCGCGCTGTGCCGGAAGAAGTGAGAGCGCACCGCGACGCCGCCGGGATCCTGCGACGCGGGGAAGCGGGGCGCGTCGACCGCGCGCTCGCGACGTGAAGCCGGCCCGTTCGCAGCGCGTCCCGCTGCGCGGCCTCGCGCACCACGTGCTCGCGTGGGGCGATCCCGCGGCGCCGAAGCTCTTCCTCGTGCACGGCTGGATGGACGTGGCCGCGTCGTTCCAGTTCCTCGTCGACGCGTTCGCGCGCGAGCGGTTCGTGATCGCGCACGACCTGCGCGGCTTCGGCGGCTCCGACTGGCAGCCGCAGGGCTACTGGTTCGCCGACTACGTCGCCGACCTCGAGGCGCTCGTCGACGCGTACGCGCCCGGCGAGCGCGTCGACGTCTGCGGGCACAGCCTCGGCGGCAACGTGACGATGGTCTACGCGGGCGTGCGGCCGGAGCGCGTGCGGCGGGCGATCTCGCTCGACGGCTTCGGGATACCGTCGGAGTCCGACGACGACGCGCCGCGCAAGTACGCGAAGTGGCTCGACGCGCTGAGGGACCCGCCCGGTTTCAAGGACTACGCGAGCCTCGCGGAGGTCGCCGACCGCCTCCAGCGCAACAACGCGCGCCTCGCGCGCGACCGCGCGGAGTTCCTGGCGGCGCACTGGGCGCGCACGCTGCCCGACGGCCGTGTCGCGCTCCGCTCGGATCCGCGCCACAAGCTGCCGTTCCCGGCGGTCTACCGCACCGGCGAATCGAGCGCGATCTGGAAGCGGATCGCCGCGCCGGTGCTGTGGGTCGCCGGCGCGGACTCGACGATCCCGAAGTGGCTCGACGCGCATCCGGAGGGCGAGATGGGCGTCGACGGCCTCGACGGCGTCCGCCGGCGCATGGCGGCGATCCGCGACGCGCGCCTCGTCGTGATTCCCGACGCGGGTCACATGCTGCACCACGACCGGCCCGACGCGGTGTCGCGCGCGATCGAGACGTTCCTCGACGCCGCGTGACCGGGATCGGCATGCCGCACGCTCCGGGCCGGGCTGCGCCGTGAGCGCCTTCCTCGGCATCGGCTCGCGCCGCGGCGCCTACGTCGCGCTCGGCGCGCTCACCGCCGTGTGGGGGATGAACTGGCTGGCGATGAAGCTCGCGCTCGCGGCCGCGGATCCGGTGGTGCTGAACGTGCAGCGCACCTGGGTCGCGATCGCCGTGCTCTTCGCCGCGATGGCCGCGATGCGCGCGCCGCTGACGCCGCAGGCGACCTGGACCGCGATCGCCGTGACCGGATTCTTCCAGACGACGGTCAACTTCGGCGCGACGACGATGGCGCTCGCGGGCGGCGGGGCCGGCCGCACGTCGGTGCTCGTGTTCACGATGCCGTTCTGGACGCTGGTGATCGCGAGGATCGTGCTCGGCGAGCGCGTGCGCGGCGCGCAGTGGCTCGCCGTCGCCTGCGCGTTCGCGGGGCTCGTGCTGGTCGTCGCCCCGTGGGACTGGCGCGGCGGCCTCGCGCCGAAGCTGTGGGCGACCCTCGCGGGGCTCGGCTGGGCGGCGGGCACCGTCGCGACCAAGCACTTCCAGCGCGCGCATCCCGCCGATCCGGTGAACTTCACCGCGTGGCAGATGCTGGCGGGCGTGCTGCCGCTCACGCTCCTGCCGCTCGCGTACGACTTCGCGCCGACGCGCTGGAGCGTCGCCCAGGCCGCGCTCCTCGTCTACATCGGCGCGGCGTCGACGGCGCTCGGATTCCTGCTGTGGATCGCGGTGCTCAAGCACCTGCCGGCGGGCACGGCCTCGCTCAACATCTTCGCGGTCCCGCCGATCGCGCTCCTCTCGTCGATGGCGGTGTTCGGCGAGCGGCTCGCGGCGAACGAATGGACGGGCATCGCGCTGATCGGCGCCGGCCTCGCGATCCTCGCGGGCCTCGCGTGGCGCGCCTCGCGCCGCGGCGCGGACGACGCGATCGTGCCCTCGCCGTCCGAGGGCGGGTGACGCCCGGCCCGGTCAGGCCGCGCCGGCGGCGAGCCGCGAGCGGCGGTCGGCGAGCCACGCCCACGCGAGCCATACGGTGGGCACGAGCACCATCACGTAGGTCAGCGTCTGGCCCCAGAACCCCTCGGGCCCGTAGGGCTCGGTCGCGAGGTGCAGCGCCTCGTTGTCGACACCCGGGATCACGCCGGCCTCGCTGAACTCGTGCACCGCGTAGATCAGGAGCTGGACCGCGAACAGCGCGAGGAAGATCGACGTGACCTGGAAGAAGCGACGCAGGTTCACGCGCTGGCCGTAGCGCGCCCACGCCCACGCGAGCGCGCCGGCGAGCGCGACGCCGGTGAGGACGCCGGCGAGGAGGTCGGCGTGCCCGGTCTCGCGGGCGAGCGTCGTGATCACGAGCGCGGTCTCCATGCCTTCGCGCACGATCATCAGCAGCACGAACGCGAACACGCCGGCGAACGCGCCGGCCCCGGCGCGCGCCGCGGCCGAGTCGACCTTCGCGGCGATGTCCGAGCGCATGGTCTTCGCGTTCCGCTGCATGTAGACGACCATCGAGAGGACCATCGCGGCGGCGGCCGCGGCGAGCAGGCCCTCCCAGAACGGCTTGTTGTCGGCCTGCGAGAAGAGCCAGGCCGCGACGAACGAGAGCGCGACGCCGGCGGCGGTGCCCGCGTAGACGGCGGGCGTGAGCGCGACCCGGCCGGACTTCTTCAGGTAGGCGAGCGTGAGCGCGACGATCAGGAAGGCTTCGACGCCTTCGCGGAAGGAGACGAGTGCGGTCGTGAGCATGGGCATCCGACGGGGAGGAGGGGGAGCGTGCGGCGAGCGTGCCGGGGGGGGGGCGGAGCGTTCCGTGCGGCCGGGGACAAATAGGAATGATTCGCATTATCCTGAGTTCCGGCCGAGGCGCAAGACCCCCGGACCGCCGTCGCCCCCCGCTTCCCGGAATTCGTTGATTCACATCAAGCGCGAACCCGTTCGGGGTCCGACGGCGCGGCACCCCGGCTCCGGGCGCCGGCGCACGCCGTTCCGCGGGCCACCGCGCCGGGACGGCCCGCGGGACCCCCGACGGTAGAATCCGGGCCTGCCTCGCCATGTCCGCCCGATGAACGCATCCGCCGGCCTCGCCTGCCCGAGGGTCGACCGGCTCCCCGTGCCGACCCGCCGTCCCCGCCCGGGGCGCCGGATCGTGCGCGGGCCGTAGCGCGTGGGCGTCCGCGATACCGTGCTTTCCGCATCGCCCGGCCGGACCGTCGATGCCGCCGCGCTGCGCCGGTACGCGGTCGCGCGGACGCTCGTGCCGTCGCCGACGGCGACCGACGCGGTCGCGCGGCTGGGCTTCGTCCAGTACGACCCGATCCGTAGGCCGGCCTGCGCGCAGGACCTGATCCTGCGCCACCGCGTCGCGGGCTATCGCGCGGGGGACCTCGACCGGGACTATCCCGGGCATCCGCTCGAGGAGGCGTTCCTGCACGTCTACGGCGTGATGCCCGCGGCGCTCGAGCGCAGTCTCCATCCGCGCGGCGACGACGCGGCGTGGCGGGTCGAGCGCGAGCATCCGGGCCTCGCGCGCCGCGTGCTGCGCTACCTGCGCGAGCGCGAGGCCGTGCACCCGCGCGAGCTCGCGCAGGCGCTCGACGCCGCCGCGATGACGGGCGCGTGGGGCGGCACGTCGCCGGCGTCGACGCGCGCGCTCGACATGCTCCAGCACCGCGGGCTCGCGCGCGTCGTGCGTCGCGCCGGCGGCATCCGCGTCTACGCGCCCTCCGGCGACCGGCCGCGGGCGGAGCCGCCGTCGCGACGCGCCGGGACGATCCTGTCGATGCTGCTGCGGCTCTACGCGCCGCTGCCGTCCGCGACGCTCGCGCAACTCGCGCGCATGGTCGGCGGCCGAGGGCTCGACGACGTCCGCCGCGAGCGCGCGCTCGCGCGCTTCGTCGAGGGGCCGTCGGTCGCGTCGGCGACGGTCGATCGTGTCCGCTACCTGTGGCCCGCGGACGAGGATCCGCTCGCGGCCGCCGTCGACGAACGCGTGCGTGCGCTCGCGCCGTTCGACCCGGTCGCGTGGGACCGCAGCCGCTTCGAGCACCTGTGGGGCTGGCGGTACCGCTTCGAGGCGTACACGCCCGCCGCGAAGCGCGTCTACGGCTACTACGCGCTCCCGTTGCTCTGGCGCGAGCACGTCGTCGGATGGGTCAACGCCGCGCCATCGCCGCGCGGGCTCGCGATCGACGTGCGCTACGCGGGTGCGAAGCCTCGCGGCCCCGCGTTCCGCCGCGCGCTCGACGACGAGATCGCGTCGCTGCGCGCGTTCGCGCGGGACGCGGGTCGCGGCAGTCGCGCAGCGGACGCCGCGGCCGCCGCGACTCCGGCGGAGGCCGGCTCGTGAGTACCGTATCGCTGTTCACGCTCTGCACCGCGATCTGGGGCTCGACCTGGCTCGCGATCACCTGGCAGCTCGGCGTGGTGCCGCCGACCGTGTCGGTGACGTGGCGATTCGCGCTCGCAGCCGTGCTGCTCGGCGCGTGGTGCGTCGCGACGCGCCGGTCGCTCCGGTTCCCGCCCGCCGAGCACGCGCGGCTCGCCGCCTGGGGCGCGATGAACTTCGGGCTCAACTACGTGTTCGTCTACCTCGCCGAGACGCACGTCTCGTCGGGGCTGGTCGCGGTCGTGTTCTCGACGATCGTCATCATGAGCCCGATCGGCATGCGGATGTTCTTCGGCCAGCCGCTCAGCGCGCGGCTCGCGGTCGCGGCGGTGCTGGGCGTGGGCGGCGTCGCGCTGCTGTTCCTGCCGGAGCTCGGCCGCATCCGCGAGGGCGGCGCCATCGCGGCAGGCATCGGCTACGCGCTCGCGGCGACCGCGCTCGCGACCGGCGGCAACCTCGTCGCGGTCCGCAACCATCGCGCGGGGCTGCCGCTGTTTCCCGCGACCGCGTGGGGGATGCTGTACGGAGCGCTGGTGGCGGCCGCCGTCGCGGCCGTGCAGGGCGACGCGTGGACGTTCGACGCCCGCGCGCCGTACGTGGTGTCGCTCCTCTACCTCGCGGGGCCCGGCACGATCGTGGCGTTCGGCGCGTACCTGACGCTGCTCGGGCGCGTCGGCGCCGGACCCTCGTCCTACGTCGGCGTCTCGACGCCGGTCGTCGCGATGCTGCTCACGACGCTCTTCGAGGGTTACCGCTGGACCGGGCCGGCGGTGCTCGGCGTCGTGCTGGCGGTCGCGGGCAACGTGCTGGCGCTCGATCCGCGTCGACGGTCCTGAAAGGGCGCGGCGGCGATGCCGGTCGCGAGCCGCCCGCGGCAGGACTCATTCGAAGCTGAGCCTCGCCTCGGCGATGAGCTTCTTCCAGCTCGCGAGGTCGTTCGCGATCAGCGCGCCCAGATCCGCGGGGTCGCCGGGAATCAGCTCGGCGCCCTCGCGCTCGAGGCGCTCGCGCACGTCGGGCTGCGCGAGCACGCGCCGCGTCTCGGCGTTGAGCCGCGCGATCGCCTCGCGCGGCGTGCCCGCCGGCGCGACGATGCCCCAGTAGTTGATCACCTGCGCGTTCGCGACGCCCTGCTCCTGCCACGAGGGCACGTCGGGCATCTGCGGGATGCGCTTCGGGCCGGTGACCGCGAGCACGCGGACGCGCCGGTCGGCGGCGAGCGGCAGCGTCGCGGGGATCGACGCGGTCATCGCCTGCAGCGTCCCGGCGAGCAGGTCCTTGGTCGCGTCCGCGATGCCGCGGTAGGGCACGTGCACGATGGTCGTGCCGGTGCGCGCCATCAGGAGCTCGAGCGCGAGGTGGTTGACGCTGCCCGGGCCCGCCGAGCCGTAGTTGAGCTTCCCCGGCTCGCGGCGCGCGAGATCGACGAACTCCCGCATCGTCGTCGCGGCGACGCCCGGATGCACGACGAACGCGAGCGGCCCCGACGCGATCGGCGCGACCGGAACGAATTGCGCGATCGGGTCGTAGCCGGGATGCTTCGCGGAGGCGGCGACGGTCGTGAACGGCGAGGCGACGAAGAGCAGCGTGTAGCCGTCGGCGTCGGCCTTCGCGACCTCGGCGGCGCCGATCGCGCCGCCGGCGCCGGTCCGGTTGTCGACGACGACCTGCTGCCCGAGCCGGTCGGAGAGCTTCTGCGCGACGAAGCGCGCGACCGTGTCGGTGCCGGCGCCCGGCGGGAACGGGACGACGAGCCGGATCGTCTTCGTCGGGTAGGTCGCCTGCGCGAGCGCGGGGAGGGCGACGAGGGCGACGAGCAGGGCGGCGCAGCGGCGCAGGAGCGTCATGGGGGTCGGGCGCATCGGCAGGGGGGTCGGGAACGGGAAGCGTGGGCCGCGCGGGTGACCGCATCGAGACGGAAGGCTCGCCGCGCCCGGCCATCGTCGCCCGATCGCGCGCCGGCGTCCAGTCGCGGCGCTCGACGCGGGCCGGCGGGGGGCGCGGCCGCGGCGGGCGTCAGTCGACGTCGGGCCTGGGCACGACGTCGACGTTGTCGATGAGGCGCGTCGAACCGAGCTTCGCGGCGCCCAGCACGATCAGCAGGTTCGGGTGGTCGTACGCTTCGGGGTGCGGGATCCGGAGGCCGAGGCCGTGGCGAACCGCCACGTAGTCGACCTGCCAGCCGTGGCGCGCGAGCTCGGCGCGGCCGTCGGCTTCGAGGTTCGCGTAGTCGCGGCGTCCCGCCGCGATCGCGTCGGCGATGCCGCGCAGCATCCGGTGGAGCCGCGGCGCCTCGGCGCGCTGGGCGGGCGACAGGTAGCCGTTGCGCGACGAGAGCGCGAGGCCGTCGTCGGCGCGCACCGTCTCGCCCGCGACGATCTCGATCGGCAGGTTGAACTGCTGCACCATGCCGCGCACGATCTTGAGCTGCTGGCGGTCCTTCTTGCCGAACACGGCGACCTGCGGGCGCACGAGGTTGAAGAGCTTGAGCACCACCGTGCACACGCCGTCGAAGAACCCCGGCCGGAACGCGCCCTCGAGCTCCTCGCCCAGCGGCGGCGGATGCACGCGGTAGAGCTGCGGCACCGGGTACAGCTCATGCTCGGTCGGCGCGAACAGAGCGTCGACGCCGATGCGCTCGAGACCCTCGCGGTCCCGCTCCATCGTGCGCGGATAGCGGTCGAAGTCCTCGTTGGGTCCGAACTGCAGCCGGTTCACGAAGATGCTCGCGACGACCGCGTCGCCGTGCGCGCGCGCGAGCCGCGCGAGCGCGAGGTGGCCTTCGTGCAGGTTGCCCATCGTCGGCACGAACGCGACGCGCCGGGCGCCCGCGAGCTCGCGGGCCAGCTCGGCCCCGCTGTGGCAGATCCTCATCGGAATCCCTCCCGGGTGCGCGCGCCGTCCCGCCTCGTCAGCGGACCTGGCCCAGGTTGAAGAACTCGCGCCTCCCCCGCATCGCCGCGATGCGCTCGAGCAGCAGCGCGAGGTGGCCGGGGTCGTCGACGAAGTTGAGGCGCTCGCTGTTGACGATCAGGAGCGGCGCGCCTTCGTACTGGTAGAAGTAGCGCGTGTAGGTGTCGGCGACGCGCGCGAGGTAGGCCTCCTCGACCGGGCGCTCGTACCCGGTCCCGCGGCGATGCACGCGCTCGACCAGGACGGGGACCGGCGCCTGCAGGTAGATCACGAGGTCGGGCAGGGGCACTTGCGGCTTCAGGTGCGAGTAGATCTTCCCGTAGAGCGCGTATTCGTCGTCGGTCAGGTTGAGCCGCGCGAAGAGCGGGTCCTTCTCGAACAGGAAGTCCGCGACCGTCGGTCGCCGGAACAGGTCGAGCTGCGCGAGCGAGCGCAGCTGGTCGACGCGCTGGAACAGGAACGTGAGCTGCGTGGGCAGCGCGAAGCGCGCGCGGTCCTCGTAGAAGCGCGCGAGGAACGGGTTGTCCTCGGGCTGCTCGAACAGCGGGTCGGCGTGCAGCACGCCGGCGAGCTCGCGAGCGAGCGAGGTCTTGCCGGCGCCGATCGGCCCCTCGACCACGATGTAGCGGCACTTCGACAGGTCCATCGGCTGGTGGTCAGGCGCCCGCGTGCGTCCGGGTGCGCGCGATGCGCTGGCGCTTCACGGTCGCGCGCGCGCGTCTCGCGAGTCCGCGCCCGGGAATCACCGCCGCGGGCGCGACGTCGGCGAGCGGCACGAGCACGAACGCGCGCTCGTGCATGCGCGGGTGCGGGACCACGAGCCCGCGCACGCGCATCCGCCGGCCGCCGAATAGTAGCAAATCGAGGTCGAGCGTCCGCGGCGCCTTCGGCGGACCGAACGGATCGCGGCGGCGCCGCTGCCTGCGCTCGATCGCGAGGAGGCGCGCGAGCAGCGCGCGCGGCGCGAGCGCGGTGTCGAGCACCGCGACCGCGTTCACGTAGTCCGGCTGCGGGCCGCCGGTGCCGACCGGCGCCGACGCGTAGTTGGGCGACACGGCGACGAGGCGCGTGCGCGGCAGGCGCGCGAGCGCGCGCACGGCGCGTGCGACCTGCCGCCGCGGGTGCGCGAGGTTGCTGCCGATCCCGACGATGGCGCGCGTCGTCGCGCGCGCGCCGCCCGCCCTCGCGGCGGGGCGCGCGCGCCGGCCGCGCTCAGCCCCCTTCGGGCTCACCGGCGGCCGGCGGCGGCGCGCCGCCGTCCTCGCGCGCGCGCCGGCCGCGCCCGCGCGGGCGCCGGCGCTTGCGCGGGGCCTCCTCGGGCTTCAGCATCGCCTCGCGCGCCTCCTGCGAGGCCTCCTGGAAGCGCGTCCACCAGTCGACGAGCGACGGGTCGACCTCGCCCGCCTCGCCGCGGATCGCGAGGAAGTCGTAGGCGGCGCGGAAGCGCGGGTGCTCGACCAGCCGGAACGGCCGCGCGCCGGCGCGCTGCTCGAAGCGCGGCTGCAGCGACCAGATCTCCTTGATCGTCGCCTCGAAGCGCCGCGGGATCGCGATGCGCTCGGCCTGCTGCTCGAGCACGCGGTCCATCGCGTCGAACAGCGCCGGCAGCGGCTTGCCGCCCTTCGACTTCGCCGCGGTCCACTGGGCCAGCACCTCGTGCCACAGCAGCGTCGCGAACAGGAACGCGGGCGACACGCCCATGTCCTCGCGCACGCGCCGGTCGGTGTGCGCGAGCGCGACGTCGATGAACTTCTGGCCCATCGGCTGCTCGAGGATCATGTCGAGGAGCGGCAGCAGGCCGTGCGAGAGCCCGTACGTCCGCAGGCTCTTCAGCGTCTCCGCCGCGTGGCCGGACAGCAAGAGCTTCTGCATCTCGTCGAACAGCCGCGCCGGCGGCACGTTGGCCATCAGCGGCGCGAGCTTCGGGATCGGCGCCGCGGTGCGCTTGTCGATCGTCACGCCGACCTTGGTCGCGAGGCGCACCGCGCGCAGCATCCGCACCGGGTCCTCGCGGAAGCGCGTCGTCGGCGGACCGATCAGCTTGAGCCGCCGCGCGCGGATGTCCGCGACGCCGCCGACGTAGTCCCAGACCTCCTCGGTCGCCGGGTCGAAGTAGAGCGCGTTGATCGTGAAGTCGCGCCGCGCGGCGTCCTCGGCCTGCGTGCCGTAGACGTTGTCGGAGAGCAGGCGGCCGTGCTCGTCGGTCGACTCCTCGGCCTTCTGCGGCGCGCGGAACGTCGACACCTCGATCACCTCGTTGCCGACGTGCACGTGCACGAGCCGGAAGCGGCGGCCGATGATGAACGCGCGGCGGAACAGCGGCTTCACCTGCTCGGGCGTCGCGTCGGTCGCGACGTCGAAGTCCTTCGGCTCCAGCCCGAACATGAGGTCGCGCACCGCGCCGCCGACGACGAACGCCTTGAAGCCCGCGTCCTGCAGGCGGCGCGTCACGGTGCGCGCGGCGTAGCTCACCTGCTCGCGCCGCACCGGATGCTCGTCGGGACGAGCGACGACCGGGTCGGACGAGGGCCGGCCGGGCCAGAAACGGGCGATCAGGCGGCGCATCATCGGGTTACGCGGGGCGGCGGAGGCGGCGCGGGCGAGCGCGCGGCGCGCGGGAGGAGGGCATCGGAGCGGCGGCGGATGATAGCACGCGGGGGTCGACCGCCTCCTCGCGCCATTCGCCCGGCGCGAGCGCGCCGAGCGTCCACGGCCCCACCGCGTGCCGCACCAGCCGCAGCGTGGGCAGCCCGGCGGCCGCGGTCATGCGCCGCACTTGGCGGTTGCGTCCCTCGGAGAGCGCGATCTCGAGCCAGGCGGTCGGGATCGCCTTGCGCGCGCGGATCGGCGGGTCGCGCGGCCACAGCCCCGGCGGCGGCGCGATCCGGCGCACCTGCGCGGGCAGCGTCGGTCCGTCCCGCAGCGCGACGCCGCGGGCGAGCGCGGCGAGCGCCTCCTCCCCGGGCTCCCCTTCGACTTGGACCCAATAGGCCTTGGGCAGCTTGTGCCTCGGGTCGGCGATGCGCGCCTGCAACGCCCCGTCGGCGGTGAGGACGACCAGGCCCTCGCTGTCGGCGTCGAGGCGTCCGGCCGGGTAGACGCCCGGCCGGTCGACGTAGTCGGCGAGCGTCGGCCGCCCGTCGGGCGACGAGAACTGGCACAGCACGCCGAAAGGCTTGTTGAGCAGCACGACCGAGGCGCCGCCGGCGCCCCGGTTTGATCGAGATCGTGGGCCGCCGGGGCGGGCCGTGGCAGGATCGGCAGGTTTCACGAAAAACGCGGATAATTCACGGTTTTGTTGCCGCTCCGGGTGGCTGTCCGCCCCGGAACCCCGGAACGCCGGCCCCCACCCGGGGCGGCGGGCGCGACCGGGGGGCATGGACACCCTCCAGGAGACCCGGAAGCATGTACAAGCACGTCAAGGTTCCCGCCGGCGGCGCGAAGATCACCGTCAACAAGGACTCGAGCCTCAACGTCCCCCACAACCCGATCATCCCCTACATCGAGGGCGACGGCACCGGCCTCGACATCACGCCGGTAATGATCAGGGTCGTCGACGCGGCGGTCGCGAAAGCCTACGGCGGCAAGCGGAAGATCCACTGGATGGAGGTCTACGCCGGCGAGAAGTCGACCAAGGTCTACGGGCCGGACGTCTGGCTGCCCGAGGAGACGCTCGCGATCGTCAGGGACTACGTGGTGTCGATCAAGGGCCCGCTCACCACGCCGGTGGGCGGGGGCATCCGGTCGCTCAACGTCGCGCTGCGCCAGGAGCTCGACCTCTACGTGTGCCTGCGGCCGGTCCGCTACTTCAAGGGAGTGCCCTCGCCGGTCAAGGAGCCGGAGAAGACCGACATGGTGATCTTCCGCGAGAACGCCGAGGACATCTACGCCGGCATCGAGTGGGAGGCCGAGTCGGCGGGGGCGAGGAAGGTGATCGACTTCCTGATCCGCGAGATGGGCGTCAAGAAGATCCGCTTCCCGGCGACCTCGGGCATCGGCGTCAAGCCGGTGTCGCGCGAGGGCACCGAGCGTCTCGTGCGCAAGGCGATCCAGTACGCGATCGACAACGACAAGCCCTCGATGACGCTCGTGCACAAGGGCAACATCATGAAGTTCACGGAAGGGGCGTTCCGCGACTGGGGCTACGGGCTCGCCGAGCGCGAGTTCGGCGCGAAGCTCCTCGACGGCGGCCCGTGGATGACCTTCAGGAACCCGAAGACCGGCCGGGACATCGTCGTCAAGGACGTGATCGCGGACGCGTTCCTGCAGCAGATCCTGCTGCGCCCGGCCGAGTACAGCGTGATCGCGACGCTCAACCTCAACGGCGACTACATCAGCGACGCGCTCGCCGCGCAGGTCGGCGGCATCGGCATCGCGCCCGGCGCGAACCTGTCGGACTCGGTCGCGATGTTCGAGGCGACGCACGGCACGGCGCCCAAGTACGCGGGCAAGGACTACGTGAACCCGGGCTCCGAGATCCTGTCCGCCGAGATGATGCTGATCCACATGGGCTGGAAGGAAGCGGCCGACCTGATCGTCGCGTCGATGGAGAAGGCGATCCTCGCGAAGACGGTGACCTACGACTTCGCGCGGCTGATGCCGGGCGCGACGCAGGTGACGTGCTCGGGGTTCGGCAACGCGATGATCTCGCACATGTGAGGCTCCCGCGCGGCCGCTCCCGGCTGCGCACGCCGGGCGCCGGCGCGCCCCGGTCGCGGGGCCGGGGCCCGGCGCCGACCGCGCGGCCGGCGCGCGATGTGAGCGCACGCTTCGCACGCATGGGCGCGCGTCGTCCCGGGCCCGCGCCCGTATTTCCCCCGGTTGAAACGCCGAGCGCCGGCGCCTAGACTGATCGTTAGCATACTAACGATCAGGACAGGAATCATGTCGACCCCGGCCGCGGCCTCCCTCGTCGACGACTTCGCGCACCTGCTGCACCTGACGGCCCACGACTGGCGCACGGCGCTCGACCGGCGCCTGAGGCCGCTCGGACTGTCGCGCGCGACCTGGATGCTGCTGGCCTGGGTCCGCAAGCTCGACGCCCCGAGCCAGACCGTCCTGGCCGACCGGCTCGGCCTCGAGGGCGCGAGCGTCGTGCGTCTCGTCGACCGGCTCGAGCGCGAAGGCCTGGTCGAGCGCCGCCCCGGCGCCGACCGGCGCGTCAAGACGATCCACCTGACCGGGAAGGGCGAGGCGCTGTCCGCCGAGATCCATCGCGTGGCCGCCGCGATGCGGCGCGAGGTGTTCGCCGGCATCGGCGAGCGGGACCTCGACGTCGCGCGCTCGGTGCTGCAGCGACTGCACGACCGCGTGGGAGCCTCGGCATGAGTCGCCGCGCGCGCGGAAGCCCGGCGAGGGGCCCCCGGTGAGCCCGCAGGTGCGCCGGCGCGCGTGGACGGGCGTCGCGGCCGTCGTCGCCGTGGCGGTCGCGGCCGGCGGCTACGCGTGGTACCGCGTCGCGCGCCACGACCGCGACACCGACAACGCGTACGTGAACGCGGATGTCGCGCAGGTCTCGGCGCTGGTGAGCGGGCCGGTGTCGCGCGTCCTGGTGCGCGACAACCAGGAGGTGAAGAAGGGCGACCTCCTCTTCGAGATCGATCCGCGCGCCTTCGGGATCGCGGTCGCGAAGGCGCGCGCGAAGCTCGCGCAGGCGGAGCGGAGCGCCCGGCAGGACGGCGCGGACGCCGGCGCCGCGCAGGCGGAGGTCGAGGGCGCGCGCGTCGCGCTCGACAACGCGAACCTGCAACTGAAGCGGGCGGAGGAGCTGGTCGCGCAGAAGTTCCTGTCGCAGCAGGCGCTCGACGACGCGCGGGCGAAGGCGCGCACGGGCGAGGCGTCGCTCGCCGCCGCGCAGGCGAAGCTCGAGCGCGCGAGGCAGGCGGCCGCGGGCGGCATCGCGGCGAGCCCCGACGTGCTGGAGGCGCGCGCCGAGATCGCGCAGGCCGAGCTCGACCTCGAGCGCACGCGCATCGTCGCGCCGGCCGACGGCCGCATCACGAGCTTCTCGCTGGTCGCGGGAACGAGCGTCGCGGCGAACGCGCCGGTGGCGGCGCTCATCGTCGACGGCCGCTGGTGGGTCGACGCGAACTTCAAGGAGACCCAGCTCGCGGGCATCGCCCCGGGGCAGCGGGCCGAGATCGCGATCGACATGATCCCGGGACGCGTCTTCCACGGGCAGGTGGACAGCCTCTCCGGCGGGACCGGGACGGCGTTCTCGCTCTTGCCGCCGCAGAACGCCACCGGCAACTGGGTCAAGGTGACGCAGCGCGTGCCCGTCAGGGTGCGGATCGTCGACGCCGACCCGGCGACGCCGCTTCGCGTCGGCGCGACCGCCACGGTCACGATCCGGGTCGACTGACGCCTCCGATGGGCGGGCACGCCACCGACGCGCCGCCGGCCCCGGAGCGGGCCGCCGGCCCGCCCGCGCCGACCGAGGACGGCGGAGGGCTTCCGGCCGCGCACGAGGAGGCGTCCAACCGCGCGCTGATCGTCGTCGCGATGATGGCCGCGACGGTGATGCAGGCGCTCGACACGACGATCGTCAACGTCGCGCTGCCGCACATGGCCGGCAACCTGGGCGCGAGCATGGATCAGATCGCGTGGGTGCTCACCTCCTACCTGATCGCCTCGTCGGTGGTGATGCCGCTCACCGGCTTCCTGTCCGACCGGATGGGACGCCGGCGCTTCCTGCTCGCGAGCGTCGGCGGCTTCGTGGTCGCCTCCGGCCTGTGCGGCATCGCGCAGAACCTGACCGAGATCGTCGGCTTCCGGTTGCTGCAGGGCCTGTTCGGCGCCGCCCTGATCCCGCTCTCCCAGGCGGTGATGGCGGAGACGTTCCCGCCGCACGAGCGCGCCAAGGCGATGGCGATCTGGGGCATGGGCGTCGTGGTCGCGCCGATCGTCGGGCCCACGCTCGGCGGCTGGCTCACCGAGGCGGTGAGCTGGCGGTGGACCTTCTACATCAACCTGCCGGTCGGCGCGCTGTCGTTCTTCCTCGCGGCGCGCTACGTCCCGGACACGCCGACGCGCGCGCGGCGCCTCGACTGGATCGGCTTTTGCGCGCTCGCGCTGTCGCTGTGCGCGCTGCAACTGGTGCTCGACCGCGGCGAGCGGGACGACTGGTTCGACTCGCCCTTCATCCTGGCCGCGGCGATCGCCTCGGCCGCGCTGTTCGTCGCGTTCGTGGCGCGCTCGATCGCCAACCGGGACGATCCGCTTTTCGACCTGGCGGTGCTGCGCGACCGCAACTTCGCGATCGCCTGCGCGATCATGTTCGCGATCGGCGTCGGCCTCTTCGGCGGGATGCTGCTGCAGCCGATGTTCTTCGAGACCCTGCTGGGCTACCCGACGACGGAGACCGGCATCGACCTCGTCCCGCGCGGCGCCGCGACGTTCGTCGCGATGACGCTCGTCTCGCGCGTCGGGTCGACCGTCGCGCCGCGCACGCTGCTCGCGGTCGGCGTGGCGGCCAGCGTCGCCGGCTCCGTCTGGATGACGCGGCTCACCGCCGAGGTGAGCGGCGCGTTCATGGTCGGGCCGCTGCTCCTGCAGGGCTTCGGACTGGGCCTCATCTTCGTGCCGGCCTCGACGATCGCGTTCTCGACGATCCCGAAACGCCTCGCCGCCGAGGCCGCCGGACTCTACAGCCTCGTCCGCTCGGTGGGGGCGGCGGTCGGCATCTCGCTCGTGTCGAGCTACTTCGCGCGCTCGGCGCAGCGGCACTGGGAACTGCTCCGGGGCGAGGTCAATCCCTACCGCGGGGCGGTCGCCGACTACCTGCGCCCGCTCCACCTCGCGCCGGACTCCGCGCTCGGCGCGCGGATGCTGGCGAAGACGGTGGCGGAGCAGGCGCAGCTGGCCGCGTACGTGGACGCGTTCTGGCTCGTCGCGGCGAGCTTCGTCGCGATGGTCCCGCTGCTCCTCGTGATCCGGCGCGCGCGGTCGGCGCCCCCGGCGACGCCCGTGGTTCCCGAGTGACGCCCGTGGACGACAGCGCCCCCGCCCGGGCCGGACGCGCGCGGCGGCGCCCGGAAAAGAAGAAGGCCCGCGCGCGGCGGGCCTTCGTGAACGCGCTTCCGGCTGGAGCCGGAAGTCGGTCAGGCGGGCTGGATGTTCGACGCCTGCTTGCCCTTCGGGCCCTGGGTGACTTCGAAGCTCACCTTCTGCCCTTCCTTGAGGGACTTGAAGCCCTGCATGTTGATCGCGGAGAAATGGGCGAACAGGTCCTCGCCGCCGCCGTCCGGCGTGATGAATCCGAACCCCTTGGCGTCGTTGAACCACTTCACGGTGCCGGTAGGCATATTGCTTGTACCTCTCGAAAAGACGAACGGGTGCTTGGTCGGCGGGCGCATCCGCCGCGTCCGGCGCGGCGCGCCCGGGCGGGAACGGATGCTCTCCGGCGGTTGCCTGCCCGGAGCCAAACGCCTGTCTTGTACGCGCGACGCCGGGCGGGCGTCAAGGCGCGCGCGACCGCCGGGGCGTCCCCTTGAAAAAACTGTTGCAATCATCAAACATTGACCCCAATTCCCCCCAAGGTTCCGACGGCGATGGCCACCCAGGAGCGGCAAGGCGGCCTGCTAGAGGCCGAGAAGGTCAAGACCAAGCCGCCCCCGCTGTACAAGGTCCTGCTCCTGAACGACGACTACACCCCGATGGACTTTGTCGTCGTCGTCCTTCAGACTGTGTTCGGCATGAACCGCGAGAAGGCGACCCAGGTGATGCTGCAGGTCCATCGGGAGGGGATGGGGGTCTGCGGGACGTACACGCGGGAGGTGGCCGCCGCGAAGGTCGACCAGGTGATCGGCCTCGCGCGGAAGCACCAGCATCCGCTCCAGTGCACGATGGAGGAGACTTGAGCGTCAAGGGGGACAGCGGGCCGGCGCGGGTTCCGGCAGGAAGCACCGGAGTCGGAGTCACGCGATGATCGCGCAGGAACTGGAAGTCTCCCTACACATGGCCTTCGTCGAGGCCAGGCAGAAGCAGCACGAGTTCATCACGGTCGAGCACCTGCTGCTCGCGATGCTCGACAACCCCTCGGCCGCCGAGGTCCTGAAGGCCTGCGGCGTCGACCTCGAGGAGCTCCGCGGCGTGCTCAACGACTTCATCGCCGAGCACACGCCGCGCCTGCCCGCGCACTCGGACGCGGACACGCAGCCGACGCAGGGCTTCCAGCGCGTGATCCAGCGCGCGATCCTGCACGTCCAGTCGTCCGGCAAGAAGGAGGTCACCGGCGCGAACGTGCTCGTCGCGATCTTCGGCGAGAAGGAGTCGCACGCCGTCTATTTCCTGAACCAGCGCGGCGTGACGCGGCTCGACGTCGTCAACTACATCGCGCACGGCATCACCAAGACGCCGCAGAAGAAGGAGGAGAAGGCGGAGTCGAAGGAGGAGAGCGAGGGCGGCGGCGAGTCGCAGGGCGCGCTCGACAACTACACGATCTGCCTCAACCAGCTCGCGCGGAACGGCAAGCTCGACCCGCTGATCGGGCGGGCGAACGAGCTCGAGCGCGTCGTGCAGGTGCTCTGCCGCCGCCGCAAGAACAACCCGCTGCTCGTCGGCGAGGCGGGCGTGGGCAAGACGGCGATCGCCGAGGGCCTCGCGCGCCGGATCAACGAGGGCGACGTGCCCGAGATCCTGCTGGACCACCAGGTCTACGCGCTCGACATGGGCGCGCTGCTCGCCGGCACCAAGTACCGCGGCGACTTCGAGCAGCGCCTGAAGGCCGTGCTGAAGCAGCTCGCCGACAACCCGAAGTCGATCCTGTTCATCGACGAGATCCACACGATCATCGGCGCGGGCGCCGCGTCGGGCGGCACGCTGGACGCGTCGAACCTGCTCAAGCCCGCGCTGTCGCAGGGCGCGCTCAAGTGCATCGGCGCGACCACCTACAACGAATACCGGCAGATCTTCGAGAAGGACCACGCGCTGTCGCGGCGCTTCCAGAAGATCGACGTGCCCGAGCCCTCGGTCGCCGAGACGATCGAGATCCTGAAGGGGCTCAAGAGCCGCTTCGAGCAGCACCACGGCGTCAAGTACTCGCCGGCGGCGATCACGAGCGCCGCCGAGCTCGCCGCGCGCTACATCAACGACCGGCACCTGCCCGACAAGGCGATCGACGTGATCGACGAGGCGGGCGCCGCGCAGAAGATCCTGCCCAAGTCGCGGCAGAAGAAGGTGATCGGCAAGGGCGAGGTCGAGGAGATCGTCGCGAAGATCGCGCGGATCCCGGCGAAGAACGTGTCGTCCGACGACCGCAATGCGCTCCGCACGCTCGACCGCGACCTGAAGAACGTCGTGTTCGGCCAGGATCCGGCGATCGACGCGCTCGTCGCCGCGATCCGGATGGCGCGCTCGGGGCTCGGCAACCCGGCCAAGCCGATCGGCAACTTCCTGTTCTCGGGCCCCACCGGCGTCGGCAAGACCGAGGTCGCGAAGCAGCTCGCCTACTGCCTCGGCGTCGAGCTGATCCGCTTCGACATGTCCGAGTACATGGAGCGGCACGCGGTCTCGCGCCTGATCGGCGCGCCGCCCGGCTACGTCGGCTTCGACCAGGGCGGCCAGCTCACCGAGGCGGTGACCAAGCACCCGTACAGCGTGCTGCTGCTCGACGAGATCGAGAAGGCGCACCCGGACATCTTCAACGTGCTGCTGCAGGTGATGGACCACGGCACGCTGACCGACAACAACGGGCGCAAGGCCGACTTCCGCAACGTCACGATCATCATGACGACCAACGCGGGCGCGGCCGAGCTCGCCAAGGGCACGATCGGCTTCACGACGGCGAACGAGGCCGGCGACGAGATGGTCGAGATCAAGCGGCTGTTCACGCCGGAATTCCGCAACCGGCTCGACGCGATCATCTCGTTCCGCTCGCTCGACCACGAGGTCATCCTGCGCGTCGTCGACAAGTTCCTGCTCGAGCTCGAGCACCAGCTGCACGAGAAGAAGGTCGAGACGACGTTCACGCAGCCGCTCAAGGACTGGCTCGCGAAGAAGGGGTTCGACCCGAAGATGGGCGCGCGCCCGATGGCGCGCCTCATCCAGGACCTGATCCGCAAGTCGCTCGCCGACGAGCTGCTGTTCGGGAGGCTCGCGAACGGCGGACGGGTCGCGATCGACCTCGGCCCGGACGAGAAGGTGCGCCTCGTGTTCGAGGAGACCCCGGAGCCCGAAGCGGTCGCATGATGGCGGCGAGATCCACGAAGGGCGCGGCGCCTCCCGGCGTCGCGCTTTTTTTGGGGGGAATGGCCATGCTCGCGGCGCTGGCTTTCCCCACGGTCGCGCTCGCGCAGGCGCCCGACCTCGAGCGCGCGAAGAAGATCGTCGGCGGCAACTGCTTCCTGTGCCACGGCGCCGACGGCGAGAGCTCGAGCGAGGTGTTCCCGAAGCTCGGGGCGCAGAACGCCGACTACCTCGCGAAGCAGCTCGCGAACTTCAAGAGCGGGGCGCGCAAGAGCACCGCGATGAGCGGCATGGTCAGGGACCTGTCGGACCAGGACTTCGCGAGCCTCGGCGCGTACTTCGCCGCCAAGCCGCCGACGACCCACGAGGTGAAGGACTGGGACCTCTCGGGCGTGGGCCGCTACGTCTACCTGCAGGGCAACCGCTGGTCCGGCGTCGCCGCGTGCCAGTCCTGCCACGGCGCGTCGGGCCACGGCACGGCGACGCTGCCGCGCCTCGCCGGCCAGAACGCGATCTATCTCGAGACGCAGATCAAGCAGTTCAACACGCGCGAGCGGACGAACGACAACGAGGTCATGCACGTGATCGCCTCGAAGATGAGCGAGCTCGAGATCAAGGCGGTCTCCGAGTACCTCTCCGGGCAGCCCTGAGCCGCACGGCGGGCCGCGGGACGGGGCCCGACGCGCCGAGGGCGCCTTTCGGCGCCCCCGTTCCCCCATGCCGGGCGACGCCGGCGCTCGCGCGCCGGCGTGCCGGTGTCGTCACCCGAGCGAGTCCGCCCAGATGTTCTGCGCCCAGCTCATCGCGAACCGCCCTTCCAGCTCGTTCATCGCCGGCGACAGCCCGCCCGAGCCCGGCACCGTGACCATCGTCTTCTTCGCGGCGTCGTAGTGGTGCACCGAGGCGACGTGCACGACGTCCTTGTCGGTGATGAAGCTGTAGCAGGTGTTGGTCAGCATCGGCACCGCGCTCGGCGCCTGGCCCGCGAGCTGCCGCAGGATCGCGGCGGCCGCCACCTTCGCCTGGTTGTTCGCCATGTGGCCGGACTTGGGCATCGCCGGGGCGATCTGGATCGAGTCGCCCAGCACGTGCACGCCCTTGCCGCGGATCGACTCGTAGGACAGGAAGTCGACCTCGCACCAGCGGTTGTTCGCGGTGATGACGCCCGCCGCGCGGGCGATCGCGCCCGCCCGGTGCGGCGGCACGACGTTCAGCACGTCCGCCTTCACGTCGTCGGCGGTCTCGAACTTGGCCGTCTTCGTCGCGAGGTCGACGTCGGTCAGCACGTGGTTGGGGCGGTACTCGACGATCCCCTTGTATTCCTCGTTCCACGCCTTCTTGAAGAGCCCGGCCTTCGAGGTCACGTCGGGATTGCCGTCGAGCACGAGCACCTTCGACTTCGGCTTCGCGCGCTTGAAGTACCAGGCGACCTGGCAGGCGCGCTCGTAGGGCCCCGGCGGGCAGCGGTACGGCGCGACCGGGATCGAGATCGCGTAGACGCCGCCGTCGCGCATCGCCTCGAGCTGGCGGCGCAGCAGCACCGTCTGAGGGCCGGCCTGCCAGGCGTGCGGGGCGATCTCGATCGCCCGCTCGGGGTTGGCGGCGTACGACTTGATCGTGTCCCACATGAACTCGATCCCCGGGGCGAGCACGAGGCGGTCGTACGAGAACGTCCGCCCGCCCCCGGTCGTCACGACGCGCTTGTCGGTGTCGACGCCGGTCGCGGTGTCGCGCACGACGTTCACGCCCCAGCGGCGCGACAGGTTGTCGTAGGGGACCGTCACGTCGGCGATCGTCTTGCTGCCGCCGATCACGAGGTTCGACATCGGGCACGACACGAACGCCTCGCGCGGCTCGATCAGCGTCACGTCGACCGTGTTGTTGCTCCACATCCGCAGGTACTTCGCGCAGGTCGCGCCGGCGTACCCGCCGCCCACCACCACCACCTTGCCGGCGGCGCCGCCGCCGGTCGTCGCGCAGCCGGGCAGCACCGCCGCGCCGGCCGCCGCGCCCGCGGCGAGCAGAAAATCGCGTCTTTGCATCGTCATGGCCGTCTCCTCACTTCGCCGGCTGCGCGGCGAAGAAGCCCGCCATCAGCTCGATCTGCTCGTCGGTGTACCCCTTGGCGAGCTGCGGCATGATCGTGCCGGGCTTCTTGCCCTGCTTGAACTCCTGCACCTTGCGCACGAGCTCGTCACGGGGCTTGCCGGCGAGCGGCTCGACGTCGGATCCGCGCGTCACGCCGTTGGTGCCGTGGCAGTTCGCGCAGGTCGCGGCGAGGTTTCGCGCGAGCGTGGGATCGGGTGCCTGGGCGAGCGCCGGCAGGGACGCGGCCGCAAGCGCCATCGTAAGGATGGTGTAGCGCATCGAATGGTCTCCTCCTAAGACAGCCGCGGACCGGTACGTCCTGCGGATGACGTAGGATAGCCTTTTCGCGGCCTTCCGATATAGCCCTTTGTGATGACGATCGATTGGTCAGACCCGTTGCGGACGCGGGTCTCGTCGTCCGCCGCCGCGCCGGCGGGGCGGCGATGAGCCGCGATGCGATCGCCACGGCCGCCTCGGTCGACGCGACGCTGACGTTCCTCGGCGCCGCGGGCGAGGTCACCGGCAGCTCGTACCTCGTCGAGACGGCGGGCGCCCGCTTCCTCGTCGACTGCGGGATGTTCCAGGGGCAGGACGGCGACGAGAAGAACGGCGCGGCGCTCGCCTTCGACGTGCGCGCGATCGGCCACGTCGTGCTCACGCACGCGCACATCGACCACTCGGGATTGCTGCCGCTGCTCGTCCGGCGCGGCTTCCGCGGCCCGATCCTCGCGACGCCGGCGACCTGCGACCTCCTGGGCGTGATGCTTCCCGACTCGGCGCACATCCAGGAGACGAACGCGGCGTGGGCGCGCGAGCACCCGCGGCGCGAAAACGGCCCGCGCGGGCGGGCGGGCCCGCGCCGCGCGGCCGATGCGAACGACGCGGGCGAGCCGCTCTACACGCTCGCCGACGCGCAGGCCGCGCTGCGGCAGCTGCGCCGGCTGCCCTACGGCGAGCGCTACGCGCTCGCGCCCGGCGTCGCGTTCACGTTCCACGATGCGGGACACATCCTGGGCGCCTCGATCGTCGAGCTCGAGCTGGGCGCGGCGGCGCACGCCCGCCGCATCGTGTTTTCGGGCGACCTCGGGCAGCCCGGGCGTCCGGTGCTGCCGGACCCGACGAAGGTGAAGCGCGCCGATGCGCTCGTCGTCGAGTCGACCTACGGGAATCGCCTGCACCGGTCGCTCGACGCGACGCTCGACGAACTGGCCGGCGTGCTCGCGAGGACGCTGCCGCGCGGCAACGTCGTCGTGCCGGCGTTCGCGGTCGGGCGGACGCAGGAGGTGCTGCACGTGCTCGCCGGGCTCGCGCGCGCGGACCGCGTGCCGCCGCTCACCGTGTTCGTCGACTCGCCGCTCGCGAAGGCCGCCACCGAGATCACGGCGCGCTACGCGCCGCTGCTCGACCGCGAGACGCGCGACCTCGCGCAGTGGCAGGCGGCGCATCCCGAGCGGATGCGCGTGATGTTCACCGAGACGCCCGAGGACTCGATGCGGATCAACGGGATCCGCAGCGGCGCGGTGATCGTCGCCGCGAGCGGCATGTGCGACGCGGGCCGCGTGCGCCATCACCTGCGGCACAACCTCGGGCGCGAGGAGTGCGCGATCGTGTTCACCGGCTTCCAGGCGCGCGGCACGCTCGGCCGCGCGATCGTCGACGGCGCGAACGAGGTGCGACTGTTCCGCGAGCCGGTGCCGGTCCGCGCGTCGGTGCACACGATCGGCGGGCTCTCGGCCCACGCCGACCAGGCGGGGCTGCTCGACTGGCTGTCGGGCTTCGAGGCGCCGCCCGCGCGGGTGTTCGTCGTCCACGGCGAGCGCGAGACGTCGGTGGCGTTCGCCGATCTCGTCCGCGAGCGCCTGCGCTGGCCATCGGTCGAGGTCCCCGCCCGCGGCGACCGCCAGCGGCTCGCCTGGCGCTGAGCGGCGCAGCCGGCGGGCGGGCCGCCGGCGAAAACGATTGCCGTACCGCGGAAATAGATCGGAGGACGCCATCGTCGCGAAGCATGGCGGCGATCGTCGAAAATTCATAGACTTGCTGTCATTCGACCGTTTGAACAGGGGCTCGCTTCGATCTCGTTGCTCCGCGATGCAGCAGGCAAAGACACTCTCAGGGCCGCATGAATTCCACCAGATGGAATCGTGTTCTAATGCATTGAATAGGCATCGTTTTTTTTCTACTGCGGCGCGCAAAAATTTCTTGCGTCCTCCGGCCGACGTTTGGTAGCGTTGAGGCAGTCACGAACGGCGACCTCCGCGTAACAGCGGCGGCCGCCCGCAAGCAGGGCCTGGTCTCGTTACCCCGTCCCAAGCCCGCCCCGCCGCAGGGCCACCCCCGCCGGCGACGTGGCGTGACCCGTGCGCGGCCTGGGGCCGCGTCCGGCGTCACAGCGTGGCGGTGTTCGCGCCGGCGACGGCGGGACCGCCCCACCGAATCGACGCCCGCCCGCCAGGGGCTGGCTTGGTCCGACAACACGATGGGAGCAAAACGATGAACTACGACCTGGAAGCGGCAAGGCTCAAGAAGGACTGGGCGGAGAACTCGCGCTGGAAGGGCATTCGCCGCGGCTACACGGCCGAGGACGTGGTGCGGCTGCGCGGCTCGATCCACGTCGAGCACACGCTCGCGCGGCGCGGCGCCGAGCGGCTCTGGAAGATGCTGAACGACGAGCCGTTCGTGAACACGCTGGGCGCGCTCACCGGCAACCAGGCGCTGCAGCAGGTCAAGGCGGGCCTGAAGGCGATCTACCTGTCCGGCTGGCAGGTCGCGGCCGACGCGAACGTCGCGGGCGAGATGTACCCGGACCAGTCGCTCTACCCGGCGAACTCGGTCCCGATGGTCGTCAAGCGCATCAACAACACGTTCGCGCGCGCCGACCAGATCCAGCACATGGAAGGCAAGGGCGGCGTCGACTACTTCGCGCCGATCGTCGCGGACGCCGAGGCCGGCTTCGGCGGCGTGCTGAACGCGTTCGAGCTGATGAAGTCGATGATCGAGGCCGGCGCCGCCGGCGTCCACTTCGAGGACCAGCTCGCGTCGGTCAAGAAGTGCGGCCACATGGGCGGCAAGGTGCTCGTGCCGACGCGCGAGGCGGTCGAGAAGCTGATCGCGGCGCGCCTCGCGGCCGACTGCATGGGCGTGCCGACGATCCTGCTCGCGCGGACCGACGCGGAAGCCGCCGACCTCGTCACCTCCGACGTCGACGACACCGACAAGCCGTTCCTGACCGGCGAGCGGACCGTCGAGGGCTTCTACCGGACGCGCAACGGCCTCGACCAGGCGGTCTCGCGCGGGCTGGCCTACGCGCCCTACGCCGACCTGATCTGGTGCGAGACCGGCAAGCCCGACCTCGCGTTCGCGAAGGCGTTCGCCGAGGCGATCCAGGCGAAGTTCCCGGGCAAGATGCTCGCGTACAACTGCTCGCCGTCGTTCAACTGGAAGAAGAACCTCGACGACGCGACGATCGCGCGCTTCCAGCGCGAGCTCGGCGCGATGGGCTACAAGTTCCAGTTCATCACGCTCGCGGGCTTCCACAGCCTCAACTACTCGATGTTCAACCTCGCCCACGGCTACGCGCGCAACAACATGAGCGCGTTCGTCGAGCTGCAGGAGGCCGAGTTCGCCGCCGCCGAGAAGGGCTTCACCGCGGTCAAGCACCAGCGCGAGGTCGGCACCAGCTACTTCGACGCCGTCACGACGACCGTGCAGGGCACCCAGTCGTCGACGACCGCGCTCAAGCACTCGACCGAGGACGAGCAGTTCTTCGACAAGAAGGCCGCGAACGCGTAACCCGCGTCCGCTGCAGCAGCAGGAAGCCGCGCCCCGACCGGGCGCGGTTTTTTTTGGGGGGAGGCGCGAACGCGAATATGCGGCGTCTCGACCTGCCGCGTCGGATGCGCGCCGTGTGTCGCCGCGGCATCTTTCCCTTGCGCGGGGCAAGTCGGTGGCGGAACATGGGCGCCATCGTCGACGGGGCCCTTGCCGATGGACACGCGATGCGGATAGTCTTGCGGCGTCATGCCGAAAGACTGGTCCCGGGAGGAAGTCGAGGCGACCGTCGCCGACTATCTCGCGATGCTGACCTCGGAGTTGGCGGGGGTCGCGTACAACAAGGCGGCCCACCGGCGAGCCCTGGTCGAACAACTCGAACGCCGGTCGGAGCAATCCGTCGAGTTCAAGCACGCGAACATCAGCGCCGTGCTGATCGAACTCGGGTTTCCGTACATTCCCGGCTACAAGCCGCGATCCAACTACCAGCAATTGCTCTACGAGGTCGTCGCCGATCGAGTGACCTCGGATCGTGAACTGGCCACGGTGGCTGCCGCCAATGCCGACGCGCCGGTTGTCGTCCCGGAGGTAGACGAGATCTTGTCGGTCATGACGGCGCCGCCCAGCGGACGCCTACCGGACCGGGAGCTCGGCGACTCGGGCCGGCAACGCCGCTCGTTCCACACCAACTATCTGGAGCGGGAGGCGCGCAATCGGTCGCTGGGGGCCGCCGGCGAGCTCTTCGCGCTGAACTTCGAGCGCGCTCGATTGATCAGCGTCGGCAAGGATCGCCTCGCGAACAGGATCGAGCACACTTCACGCGAGCGCGGTGATGGGGAGGGCTTCGACATCCGGTCGTTCGAGGAATCGGGCGCCGACCGCCTCATCGAGGTCAAGACGACGAAGTACGGACGCGAGACGCCGTTCTTCGTCTCGCGCAATGAGCTGGAGGTGTCCGTGAGCCGGGCGCCGAGCTATCACCTGTATCGATTGTTCGGTTTTCGGGTCGAGCCGCGATTGTTCATGCTGAAGGGATCCTTGGGGGAGACATGCCGACTCACCGCCGCGACCTTCATGGCGACGGTCCGCTGACCCGAGGGAATGGAAACCATCCGTACGGAAGATCGTCCGCGTGAACGACCTGCCGTCGTCTATCGCGGCGAGCATGGCCGGCGCGACCACCGGGTCGTCCAGTGTCGGCGCGGATCCATCTCGTTCGTCGACAACATTCGGACGGCCTGGACCTACGCCTGCCGGCCGAACGATCGTGCGAGCGATGGATGCGCGCTCGACCCGCGCGTCATCGAGGCGCGGCTCGTCATCGCGAATCCGTTCATCGATCAGTTCGACGATCCGTTCCTCGAATTGACGAGGGTGGAGCAGGTCATGGGTCGGGCCGAGGCGCGACGCATCGCGTTGCGTTACGCCGGGGACATCATGCGCACCAGCAACTGGGAGGAGCGCTTCGCGGGCCGCTATTGCTCGGTAGCGGAGTTCGTCGACGACCATCCGTCCCCGCCGGGCGAGCTGTATTTCCTCGCGTATCGGCTGCTCGACGACGCCGGGGAGGTCGCCAGGCTGAAGGCCCTCGGATTCGATGGGGCGATCCACCGCGGTAGCGGAGTGTCGGCCTTCGATGTCGAATACAAGGTCTTCTCGCCGGAGCAGATAGATCTCATTGGCGTGACGCACTCGGAATCGGGAAGCGGCGTGGCCGGTGTCGGAGCGATCTCGCCGTCGGGCGGCCGCTCGTGCGGGTGCTCCCGGTAACCCCGCCTCGATCAGCATCGGTCCGGTCCCGTTTCTCTCCGCGTGGAGACGTCACGTTTCACCGCGTCCCGACCGTCCCGTCCGAGCACGTTTGTCGGGCTGTCCTCGACGCCGACGCGGTGACCAAGGAACCGCCGCCGCTACACGAGACGGGCTGCACGCGGCATTGCTGGCCGCGTTCGCCGACCCGGCGTCGCAGGAGCGGCTTCGCAAGGCGACGTTCATGCCGGTCGCGAAGCCGCTCGGTCCCGACGAGTCGGGGCGTTCCTGCGCGCAGAGGTCGACAAGTGGGCGAAGGTCGTGCGCGAGTCCAGGATCTCGCAGGACTGGTCGTGGCCGTGAGCCGGACTTCAGTCCGACGGGCTCGCAGCGATGCGAAGGAAAGGCGTCGGGCTGAAGCCCGACCCACAGGGACGACGGACGGCGCCGACGCACAGGGGCGTGGGTCGGACTTCAGTCCGACGGGCTCGCAGCGATGCGAAGGAAAGGCGTCGGGTTACTGAAGCCCGACCTACCGGGGCCGCGCCGCCTCCGGGTCCGCTGCCTACACCACCGGCACCGTGTAGTTGAGCGCGAGCCGCCCGCCGTCCGGATAGATCGTCTGGCCGGTGAGGTACGACGCGTCGTCGGAGACGAGGAACGCGGCGATCGACGCGACCTCGGAGGGCTCGCCGAGCCGGCCCAACGGCGTGCGCGACAGGATCTTGCGCTTCGCCTCCTCGCTGCCGAGCACCGCCTGCCTGGCGAGCTCGGTCGCGATCGTCCCGGGCCCGATGCCGTTCACGCGGATGCCGTGGGCGGCGAGCGAGAGCGCCATCACCTTCGTCAGCTGGTTGATGCCGCCCTTGCTGACCACGTAGGGCACCTGGTTCGGGATCGCGACGACCGCGTTCGCCGACGACATGTTGACGATCGCACCGCCGCCGCCCTGCGCGACCATCCGGCGCGCGGCCGCCTGCCCGCACAGGAACATCGACTTCAGGTTGACCGCGAGCACGCGGTCGAAGTCGGCCTCGTCGAGGTCGAGGAATTCGGCCGCGTGCGTGATGCCCGCGTTGTTGACGAGGATGTCGAGGCGCCCGAACGCGCCGACCGCGGCGTCGACGAGCGCGATCGCGGTCGCCTTCCTCGACACGTCGCCGCCGTGCGCGCGCGTGTGCGCGCCCGAGGGGTCGAAGCTCCGCGCGGCCTCCGCGGTGCGCGCCGCCTCGAGGTCGCACATCAGCACGCGCGCGCCCTCCGCGACGAGCCGCTCGGCGATCGCGAGTCCGATGCCCTGCGCCGCGCCGGTGACGATGGCGACGCGGTCCTCGAGACGTTTCATGGTGTGCCTCCCTGGTCGGAAGGCTATGCTACCGCTCGGGCCGTCGCCTCGCACCTGCGGCGCCCGGCACACGCGCCCGATGCCCACCGATCCCGGCAGCGAAACGACGCGCCTGTTCTTCGCGATCGTGCCCGACGACGTGGCGCGCTCGCGCCTCGACGCCCTCGCGCGGGAGGCCGCGCGGGCGGCCGGCGGCCGGGCGACGCTGGCGTCGACGCTGCACCTGACCGTCGTGTTCGTCGGGAACGTGCGCGCGGCGGCGGTGGCGGACGTGCGCGCCGCCGGCGACGCGGCAGCGTGGCCGTCGTTCGAGCTCGCCTTCGACGTCCTGGGCTCGTTCGCGCGCGCGGGCGTGGCGTGGGCCGCGCCGTCGCGCGTTCCGCGCGAGCTCGCGAGCGTCAACCGCGCGCTCGTGCGCGCGCTGGACGATCGCGGCATCCGGACCGATCCGCGTCCCTTTCGGCCGCACCTGACGCTCGCCCGCCGCTGCACGCGCGTCGTCGAAGGGACGATCGAGCCGCCAATCGCGTGGCCGGTCGACCGCGTCGTGCTGATGTCGTCGCGGCGGTCGCCCGACGGACCCCGCTACCGCGAGGTCGCGACCTGGGCGACCGGTTGACCCCGACCCGGACCGGATCGCCGCGTCACGGTCCCTTCGCGACCGGGCGCGCCGGGTCGGCGCACCACTCGCTCCACGAGCCCGCGTAGAGCCGCCCGGACGGAAGGCCGGCGATCTCCATCGCGAGCATGTTGTGGCAGGCGGTGACGCCGCTGCCGCACATGTGGATCGCGCGCGCGGCGTCGTGCGCGCCCAGCGCCGCCGCGAGCTCGGCGCGCAGCGCCGCGGCCGGCTTGAACGTCCCGTCCTTCGCGAGGTTCTGCGCGACCGGCCGGTTGGTCGCGCCGGGCACGCGGCCGGCGACCGGGTCGAACGGCTCGGTCTCGCCGCGGAAGCGCTCGGGCGAGCGCGCGTCGAGCACGATCGTCGAGGCATCCCGCACGAGCTCCGCGAGGACCTCGTCGGCGCCGACGACCGGCAGCGACTCGCGCGCGGGAAATCTCGCCGGGACGATCGGCCGGACCTCGCCGGTGATCGGGCGCCGCTCGCGCATCCAGCGGTCGAAGCCGCCGTCGAGCACGGCGACCGCCTCGTGGCCGAGCCAGCGCAGCATCCACCAGCAGCGCGCCGCGTAGGCGCCCGGTCCCTGGTCGTAGACGACGACCTGCTTCGTCGCGTCGATGCCGGCCGCGCCGAACGTCGCCGCCGCGGCCGCGGCCGAGGGCAGCGGGTGGCGGCCGTTGCGCCCGGTCTTCGGCGCGGACAGGTCGCGGTCGAGGTGCAGGAACCTCGCGCCGGGAATGTGCTCCTCGCGGTATTCCTCCTCGCCCCACGCGGGCTCCGTGAGCTCGTGGCGCACGTCGAGCACGATCCAGTCCGGATCGTCGAGGTGGCGCTCGAGCGTGGCGGGATCGACAAGGGTCGTGAGCATGCGCGCTCCTAATCGTTGGTGAACGGCGACGCCGCGTCCTCGTGCCGGCCGTGCCGCAGGTGCACCGCGAGGATACCCGCGGCGACGATCAGCGCGATGCCGAGCCAGGAAGCCCACGCGAGGAGGTCGCCGAACACGGCGATGCCGATCACGCTCGAGAACACGATGCCGCTGTACGAGAGCGCGGCGGTCACGAGGGTCGAGCCCTGCCCGTAGGCGCGGGTCATCGTGAGCTGGCCGAGCGCGCCCAGCGCCCCGACCGCCGCCAGCGTCCAGCCGGTCTCGAGCGTCGGCGCGTGCCAGGGCTGCGGCGCCATCCAGACGAATGCGCCCGCGAGCGCGAAGAGCCCGAAGTAGAAGACGACGCGCGCCTCCGGCTCCTCGGAGCGCACCAGCTCGCGCACGTTCCAGTAGGCGATCGCGGAGATCGCGCCCGACAGGAGCCCCATGAGGCCGGGCTTCCACTGGTCCGCCGCGAACGTGGGGCGGAGCAGCAGCACGACGCCGGCGAATCCCAGCAGCACCGTGCCGACGAGCTTCGCGTCCGGCCTCTCCCGCGCGAGCGCCGTCAGCAGGACCGCGAGGAAGAGCGGCGAGCTGTAGTTGAGCGTCATCGCGGTGGCGACCGGCAGCTCGGTCAGCGCGTAGAAGAACATGAACAGCGAGACGAAGCCGGCGACGCCGCGGTGGACGTGCATCCCGAGCCTCGCCGTGCGCACCGGGATGCCCGCGTGGCGCAGCACCGCCCACGCGACGGCCGTCTGGACCGTCGCGCGCCAGAAGACGATCTCCGCGGTCGAGTAGTGCGCGCTCGCGAGCTTCACGAACACGCCCATCAGCGCGAACGCGAGGCCGGCCACCAGCATCCAGAGCGACTGCATCGGAGGATCGCCGCCGATCGCTCGACGCCCGGCGCGCAACGCGCGACGTCGCGCGTCCGACGTCGAATCGCGTCAGAGCGGCGTGAGCACTCCGTCCATCTCGCGCCGGTAGAACTCGTGGAAGTGCTGCATGCCGTCTTCCATCGGCGACTGGTAGGGTCCGACCTCGCTGCGGCCGGCGGCGACGAGCGCCTGGCGGCCCGCGTCCATCCGCTCGCCGATCTCGTCGTCCTCGACGGCGGTCTCGTGGTAGGCCGCCTGTTCGGCCTCGACGAACTCGCGCTCGAACAGCGCGATCTCCTCGGGGTAGTAGAACTCGACGACGTTGAGCGTGCGGTCGACCGCGGTCGGGTAGAGCGTGCTGATCGCGAGCACGTGCGGGTACCACTCGACCATGATGTTCGGGTAGTAGGTGAGCCAGATCGCGCCGTGCGGCGGCCGCTCGCCCCGGTAGAAGTCGAGCACCGCCTTGTGCCAGCGCTCGTAGGTCCTGGTGCCCGCCTTGGCGAGCGTCGCGCTGATGCCCACGGTCTGGAGCGACGCCCAGGGCGCGAACTCCCACTCGAGGTCGTCGCAGGTGACGAACTTGCCGAGCCCCGGGTGGAACGGGACGACGTGGTAGTCCTCGAGGTAGACCTCGATGAAGGTCTTCCAGTTGTAGTTGCACTCGTGCAGGTCGACGCGGTCGAGCACGAAGCCCGAGAAGTCGAGCTCGCGCGTCGTGAGGCCCGAGAGATCCTTCGCGACGTCGCGCGGGCCGTCGAACAGCAGCCCGTTCCAGTTCTGGAGCGGCGTGCGGCCGAGGTTGAGGCAGGGCTTGTCGGCGAAGTGCGGCGCGCCGAGGAGCTCGCCCTCGAGGTCGTAGGTCCAGCGGTGGATCGGGCAGACGATGTTGTGCGCGCGGCCCTTGCCCTTCAGCATCAGCGCCTGGCGGTGGCGGCAGACGTTCGACAGGAGCTCGACGCCGCCGGCGTTGCGCACGAGGACCTGCGCGTCGCGGCGGCCGGGCAGCGTGTGGTAGGCGCCGGTCTCGGGGACCATCAGCTCGTGGCCGACGTAGCCGGGCCCGCGCGGGAACAGCGTGCGCATCTCGGCCTCGAACACGCGCGGGTCCGTGTACCAGTGGGACGGGAACTGCGAGACGGGTTGCCGCAGGTGCGTCGCGGCGGCCAGGTTCGACATGACCTCAGAGTCCTCTCGACAAGGGGAGAAACCACCCACCCAACCCGACAGCCCGGGCTCCCCGGGGACGGCCGAGCCATCGCGCCCGCCTTCCCCGCCCGGACCGCCTGGCCCAGGGAAGCTCTGCGTAACCCCACGGCGCGCGCGACCTCGCGGACACATTCATGCGACTCGACAGCGAAGCGTTCGCTCGGTCGCCCTTCGGGACGCGCCGGACGTGGCGATCGCGTCGTTGCCCGCCTTGGTCGCGGGGCCTGCCACGACCGGCGGCGGGCGCCTCGCGCTCATCCCCGTCCGACGCGTCGCGCATCCGCGCGGTTACGCAGAGCTTCCCTGGTCGGCCGTCTCTTCCGCCGAGCGCCGGGCGTGCTTCCCCGGGCCCCGGGACGGAACGCCTGGCCGCGTCGCCAAAAGCTTGATATAATATATGGCTTTCCGCAGTCAGGTCAAGACCTTAGCTGCGTCGCGCCGGCCCGGCGACCGGGGCATTTCCCCCGCGGCGCGGGGTGTCGCGACCCCACCTTCCGCCGCCGCCCGGTTCCAGCCCGCGAGGGCCGACAGACCCGACGAAAGCGCATTCCATGCCCAAGACCACGCCCGCGCCCGCGAGTTTCGAAGCCGCCCTGGCCGAGCTCGAGGCGATCGTCGCGTCGATGGAGGGCGGGCAGGTTCCGCTCAAGGAGTCGCTCGACGCCTACCGGCGCGGCGCGGAGCTGCTCAAGTACTGCCAGGCGACGCTGAAGGAGGCGCAGCTCGAGATCGACGTGCTCGAGAAGGGCGTGCTCAAGGCGTTCAGGCCCGAGGACGGCGAGGCGTGAGGACGTGAGGCCGAGCCGCGACGAGCTTCCGCGCGCGACGGCGCACGACGCGGACTTCGCGACCTGGTCGGCGGACCGGCGCGCGCGCGTCGAGCGGGCGCTCGATCGCGCGCTGCCCGGGCGGGCGGACGCGACGCGCCGGCTCGCCGAGGCGATGCGTTACGCGACGCTGGGCGGCGGCAAGCGGATGCGGGCGCTGCTCGCGTACGCGGCGGGCGAGCTCGCGGGGGCGCAGCCCGACGACGTCGACGCGCCCGCCGGCGCGGTCGAGATGATCCACGCGTACTCGCTCGTCCACGACGACCTGCCGTCGATGGACGACGACACGATGCGCCGCGGCCGGCCGACCTGCCACGTCGCGTTCGGCGAGGCGACCGCGCTCCTCGCCGGCGACGCGCTGCAGGCGCAGGCGTTCGCGCTCCTCGCCGGCTCGCGCGCGCGAGACCCCGCGGCGGCGTGCGTGCTGCTCGCCGAGGCCGCCGGCGTCGCCGGCATGGCGGGCGGACAGGCGATCGACCTCGACGCGACCGGGCGCGCGATGAGCGAGCCCGAGCTCGAGCGCATGCACCGGCTCAAGACCGGCGCGCTGATCCGCGCGTCGGTGCGGCTCGGCGCGGCGGCGGGGCGCGCGCTCTCGCACGACGAGCTCGCGGCGCTCGACGCGTACGCCGCGGCGGCCGGCCTCGCGTTCCAGGTCGTCGACGACGTGCTCGACGTCGAGGGCTCGACGGCGACGCTCGGCAAGACCGCGGGCAAGGATGCCGCGCAGGGCAAGCCGACCTACGTGTCGCTGCTCGGGCTCGCCGGCGCGAAGGCGAAGGCCGCCGCGCTCGGCCGCGAGGCGCACGCGGCGCTCGCGCCGTTCGGAGGCGCCGCGCGCCGGCTCGCCGAGATCGCCGGGAGCATCGTGGAGCGGACGCACTGAGATGGGAACGCTGCTCGAGCGGATCGCCTCGCCCGCCGACCTGCGCCGGCTCGACCGCGCGGAGCTGCCCGAGCTCGCGCGCGAGCTCCGCGCGTTCCTGCTCGCGTCGGTGTCGTCGACCGGCGGGCACCTGTCGTCGAACCTCGGCACCGTCGAGCTCGCGATCGCGCTGCACTACGCGTTCGACACGCCGCGCGACCGCGTCGTCTGGGACGTGGGCCACCAGACCTACGCGCACAAGGTGCTGACCGGCCGCCGCGAGGCGATGGCGAAGCTGCGCCAGGCGGGCGGGCCGTCCGGCTTCCCGAAGCGCGACGAGAGCGAGTACGACACGTTCGGCACCGCGCACTCGTCGACGTCGATCTCGGCGGCGCTCGGGATGGCCGCCGCCGCCCGGCTCAAGGGCGAGTCGCGCCGCGTCGTCGCGGTGATCGGCGACGGGGCGATGACCGCGGGGCAGGCGTTCGAGGCGCTCAACAACGCCGGCGACGCCGACCTGCTGGTGATCCTGAACGACAACGACATGTCGATCTCCGAGCCGGTCGGCGCGCTCAACACCTATCTCGCGAAGGTGCTCTCGTCGCGCCTCTACGACACGGTGCGGCGCGGCGGCAAGGAGGTGCTCTCGAAGCTTCCCGGTCCCGCGCACGAGATCGCGAAGCGCGTCGAGGAGCACGCGAAGGGCATGGTGCTGCCCGGCACGCTGTTCGAGGAGCTCGGCTTCAACTACATCGGGCCGATCGACGGCCACGACGTCGACCTGCTCGTGCGCACGCTCGCGAACGTCCGCAAGCTCGGGGGCCCGCAGTTCCTGCACGTCGTCACGAAGAAGGGGCGCGGCTACCCGCCCGCCGAGGCCGACCCGATCCTCTACCACGGCGTCGGGAAGTTCGATCCGGCGGTCGGCATCGTCGCGAAGCCCGGCGGCGCGCCCGCGTACACGCAGGTGTTCGGCGACTGGCTGTGCGACATGGCGCTGGCGGACCAACGGCTCGTCGCGATCACGCCGGCGATGCGCGAGGGATCGGGGCTCGTGCGCTACTCGCGCCAGTTCGCGGACCGCTACCACGACGTCGGGATCGCCGAGCAGCACGCGGTGACGTTCGCCGCGGGGCTGGCCTGCGAGGGCATGCGGCCGGTCGTCGCGATCTACTCGACGTTCCTGCAGCGCGCGTACGACCAGTTGATCCACGACGTCGTGCTGCAGAACCTGCCGGTGGTGTTCGCGATCGACCGCGCGGGGCTCGTCGGCGCCGACGGCGCGACGCACAACGGCGCGTTCGACCTGACCTACCTGCGCTGCCTGCCGAACACGACGGTGATGGCGCCCTCCGACGAGGACGAGTGCCGCAAGATGCTGACGACCGCGTTCCGGCTCGGCGCGCCGGCGGCGGTCCGCTATCCGCGCGGCACGGGCCCGGGCGTCGCGGTCGAGCCGACGCTCGACGACCTGCCGGTCGGCAAGGGCGTCGTCGTGCGCGAGTCGCGCCGGCGCGCCGGCCGCATCGCGATCCTCGCGTTCGGCGCGCCGCTCGCCGCTGCGCGCGCGACCGCCGAGCGCCTCGACGCGACGCTCGCCAACATGCGCTTCGTGAAGCCGCTCGACGTCGATCTCGCGCTCGCGCTCGCGCGCGCGCACGACGCGCTCGTGACGGTCGAGGAGAACGTCGTCGCGGGCGGTGCGGGCAGCGGCGTCGCCGAGGCGCTCGCGTCGGCGGGCGTCGCCGTCCCGATCCTCCATCTCGGGCTGCCTGACGCGTTCGTCGACCACGGCGAGCCCGCGGCGCAGCTCGCCGCCTGCGGGCTGGACGCCGGCGGGATCGAGCGGTCGATCCTCGCGCGCTTCCCGGCGCCGGCGCTCGAGCCGCGGGTCAAGCCGGCGGCGTGAGGAGCGATGGAGGGGAGTGAAGGGGGGATCGATCGCCGACCCGGCGCCGCGCCGCGCGCCGAAGCCGCGGCGACGGCAATCCCGCGTCCCTGTCCGATCGATCGCTTCCGGGCTCCGGCCGCCCCCGCATTCCGCCCCCGATTCCTGCTAACCTTCCGTTCCCGATGAACCGCCCCGAAAACCCCTCGACGCTGATGGCGATTCCCGACGTCCAGTCGGGCAGCGACGAGCGCAACCTCGCGATCGATCAGGTCGGCATCCGCGGCCTGCGCTACCCGCTCGCGTTCGCGGACGGCGGCGAGCCCGCGCAGTCGACGATCGCGACGTTCGCGGTGAGCGTCGCGCTGCCCGCGGACCGCAAGGGCACGCACATGTCGCGCCTGATCGAGATGCTCGAGGAGCTCTCGGCGCCGGGCGCCGCGCCGCTCACCGTCGTCGGCATGCGCGCGCTGCTCGACCAGCTCCTCGTGCGGCTCGACGCGCCCGGCGGCCGTGTCGAGGCGGCGTTCCCGTGGTTCGTCCGCAAGACGGCGCCGATCTCGGGCGTCGCGAGCCTGCTCGACTACGAGGTCCGGCTCGCGGGCGAGATTCACGGCGACCGCTACGCGTCGGTCGTGACGGTCGCCGTCCCGGTGACGTCGCTGTGCCCCTGCTCGAAGGAGATCGCCGAATACGGCGCGCACAACCAGCGCTCGACGATCACGATCAGCGTGCGCCCGCGCGAGGCGGTCCGCCTTTCCGACCTGCTGCGCGTCGCCGAGACCGAGGCGTCCTCCGAGCTCTACGGCATCCTCAAGCGCGCCGACGAGAAGTACCTGACCGAGCGCGCGTACGACAACCCGCGCTTCGTCGAGGACCTGGTCCGCGGCGTGGCCGCGCGGCTCGCCGCCGATCCCCGCTACGCGGGCTACGCGGTCGAGGCCGAGAACTTCGAGTCGATCCACAACCACTCGGCGTTCGCGCGGATCGCGAAGGGCCTGTAGCCCCTGTGGGTCGGGCTTCAGCCCGATGCCTTTGATCCAGCGAGACCCGCCGGGCTGAAACCCGACCCTCGGGCGCTCGTCGCCCGGGATCGCCGCCCGTCGGGGCCGGCTGTCGCCCGTCCGCATCGGGCGCGACGAGCTGCCCCGCGCCGGCCTAGAATCGCCTCGCTCCGAGGAGCCGGGACCCGCGCTCCTGGCGCCCACGATGCCGACGCCCTTCAAGTCCCGCTACGACTCGTTCGCCGACCGGGTGCTCTCGACGCTGTCCGAAGTCGAGCGCGAGGACGTGCGCGCGTTCGACCGCTGGTTCTACGCGACCGGCGGCTGGCGCTGGCTGTTCGTGATCGTCGGGGCGACGACGGCGTTCGCGTGGGTGGCCTCGCGCCTGCCCTGGAACATGACGTTCGTCGAGGCGGCGATCCTGTTCAACCTGGTCGTGCTGATGCTGATCTGGGCGGGGCTCTCCGCGTGGTTCGGCTACCGGCGCTTCCAGGGCAAGATCTTCCGCTTCGTCGTCGTCGGCCCGCTGCTCGCGCTCGCGGGCGCGTTCGTCGGCGCCGCGATCGCCGGGTTCGTGCAGGGCGTCGACCCGCTCGCCTGGCTCGCCGACAGCGCGAAGTTCCGGCACGTCGTCACCGCGGGCCTCGTGTTCGGCTTCCTCTACGCCCTCGTCGTCGCGCTGATCGCGCACCTGCGCAACCGCGAGTACGCGGCGCTCACCGCGCGCCTCGCCGCGGAGGCCCGCCAGAGCGAGCTGTCGCGCCAGCTCGCCGAGTCGCAGCTCAGGATGCTGCAGTTGCAGGTCGAGCCGCATTTCCTCTTCAACACGCTGGCGAGCGCGCGGCAGCTGGCGGAGAAGGGCGCGCCCGACGCGGCGCGGCTCGTCGGCGATCTGATCGTGTTCCTGCGCGCGGCGACGCCCGCGCTGCGCGAAGCGCGCACGACGCTCGCGGCCGAGGGCGAGCTCGTCCGCGCGTACCTGTCGATCATGCGCACGCGCCTCGGGCGCCGGCTCGAGTTCGCGGTGACGTTTCCCGCCTCGCTCGGCGACGCGCCGCTGCCGCCGGGCGTGCTGATCACGCTCGTCGAGAACGCGATCAAGCACGGGATCGAGCCGTGGCCGCCCGGCGGGCGCGTCGACGTGACGGCGCGCGACCTGGAGGGGCTGGTCGAGATCTCGGTCGCCGACACGGGCGCCGGGCTCGACGCCGCGCCGTCGCCGGGCGGAGGCATCGGCCTCGCGAACGTCCGCGAGCGGCTCGCGCTGCTCTACGGCGAACGCGCGCGGCTCGAGCTGGAGGAGAATGCGCCGCGCGGGTTCCTCGCCCGAATCGTGCTGCCGCGCGAGGCGCCGCCGTCCACCGTCCCCTTCGTGCCCGTCATGGCCGCCCCACGATGAACGACACCCGACCCACCGCGCTGATCGCCGAGGACGAGCCGCTGATGCGCGAGCGGCTCGAGGAGAAGCTCGCCGAAGTCTGGCCCGAGCTCGAGATCGTGGCCGAGGCCGAGGACGGGGACGAGGCGCTCGCGTTGTTCGACATCCACCGGCCGCTCGTCGCTTTCCTCGACATCCGGATGCCCGGACGCACCGGCCTCGACGTCGCGGCAGCGATCGGCCACGAGTGCCACGTCGTCTTCGTCACCGCGTACGACCAGTACGCGATCGCGGCGTTCGACGCCGGCGCCGTCGACTACCTGCTGAAGCCCGTCGAGGCCGATCGTCTCGCTCAGACCGTCGCGCGCGTCAAGGCGAAGCTCGCTTCGGCGCCCGGCGATCTCTCGCAGGTCGTCGCGGCGCTCCGCGCGCACGCGGCGGCGCCGTCGGCGCGCCTCAAGTGGATCAAGGCCGCGGTCGGCAAGCAGGTCAAGCTCATCCCGGTCGACGACGTCGTCTACTTCCAGTCCGACACCAAGTACACGCGCGTCGTCCTCGCCCAGTCCGAGGCGCTGATCCGCACGCCCTTGAAGGATCTCGTCGCGGAGCTCGACCCGGATCGGTTCTGGCAGATCCACCGGAGCACGATCGTCAACGTCGCGCAGCTGGCCGGCGTCCTGCGCGAGGACGCGGAGCGCCAGTTCGCGCTGTTCAAGTCGCGACCCGAGAAGCTGCCGATCTCGCGGCAGTTCACGCATCGGTTCAGGCAGATGTGACGCGGCCGGCGCGGCCGCACGCCACCTACTCGAGCACGGTCTTCTGCAGGAACCGGATCGTCGCGTAGAAGTAGAAGTCCGCGTTCTCCTTGCGCGCGAAGCCGTGGCCCTCGTTCGCGGCGAGCAGGTACCAGACCGGCGTGCCGTTGCGGCGCACCGTCTCGACGATCTGCTCGGCCTCGGTGTACGGGACGCGCGGGTCGTTGCGGCCGTGCGCGACGAAGAGCGGCTTGCCGATCTTCGCGGCGTTGGCGACCGGCGAGATGCGCTCGAGGAACGCGCGCATCGCGGGGTCGCGCTCGTCGCCGTACTCGACGCGCCGCAGGTCGCGCCGGTAGGTCTCGGTGCGCTCGAGGAAGGTGACGAAGTTCGCGATGCCGACGACGTCGATGGCGCCCGCGATCCGGTCGGAGTACGTCGTGGCGACGGCGAGGCTCATGTAGCCGCCGTAGCTGCCGCCCGCGACGACGACGCGCGACGGGTCGAGGTCGGGCTGCGTCGCGATCCAGTCGAGCAGCGCCCCGATGTCGCGGACCGAGTCCTCGCGCCTCGTGCCGTTGTCGAGCGAGACGAACGTCTTGCCGTAACCGGTCGAGCCGCGCACGTTCGGCTCGACGATCGCGACGCCCAGCTCGTTCACGTAGTAGTTCCAGCGGCCGAGGAAGCCCGGCCGCGCCTGTCCCTCGGGGCCGCCGTGGATCTGGATCATCACCGGACGCCGCCCGGGAAACCGGCCGGGGTCGGGTCGCGCGATGAACCCGGTGATCGTCCGGCCGTCGAAGCTCTTCCACTCGATCGGCGCCTGCACGGCGAATGTCGATGCATCGAGGCCCTCGACCTTCGACTCGGTCCAGCGCGACACGCGGTTGGCCGCGACGTCGAGCACGTAGACGTCTCCGGGGCTTCGGGCCGAGTCGAGCTCGAACGCGAGCGCGGTCGAGTCCGGATGCCACTGCACGCCGCTCACCGTGCCGATCGGCACCTGCGGGCGCGGGAGCTCGGCGCGCGTGTCGGCGTCGTAGAGCCTCAGCACGCCCACGCCCGCCTCGTTCACGACCATCGCGATCGTACGGCCGTCGCGCGAGAGCGCGAGCTGCTCGACGTCCCGGTCCGCCGGACCGAAGGGCTCGATGGCGCCGGTCGCGAGGTCGAGGTAGGCCGCGCGCTGGAACTCGCCGTCGCGGTCGGTCGTGAGGAAAAGGCCGCGGCCGTCGCGCGAGAACTGGATCTCGGTCGAGGCGACGGTCCGCGCGGGATCGGCGCCCGCCGCGGGCAGCACGCGCCGGCGCTCGCCGGTCGCGAGATCCATCACCCAGACGTAGGTCTCGGTGACCGACTTGAACTCGTTCATCGCGAGCCGCCGGTCGTCGAACGAGAAGCCGAAGTCGCCCCAGCCGGTGCCGGGCAGCGTGACGACCTTGCGGACGGACGAGGGATCCAGCGGATCGACGAGGGCGACGTCGAGCGTCGGGTTCTCGCGCCGGCTGCCGGCCTTGTCGACGTCGGTCGAGCCGACGAGCAGGCGGTCGCGCGCGCGGTTCATCGCCAGCGGCCGGTGCTGGCGCGCCGGGTCGGTGAGCATGACCGGCTCGTTCGCGCCCGGATCGAGCCGGTAGAGCTGCGACTGCTCGTTGCCGCCGGCGTCGCGCACGAAGACGAGCGCGTCCGGCTTCGCGGGCCACCACGCGCCGAAGCGCACCGGCTCCGGGAAGTCGGTGAGCTGCGCGGGCGCGCCGAGCGGCGAGCGCACGTCGAAGAGCTGCGTCGTGGCCTTCGCGCGTCTCGCGACGACGAGCTCGTGCCGCGCCGGATGCCACGACGCGAGAGCGTAGGGCCGGAACTCCGTGTACGGCGCGACCTTCGCGGCCAGCGAGACCGGGATCGGCGGGATTCCCTGCACGGTCAGCGCCGGGTTCGGCGCGACGGCGTCCTGGACGTGCGCGCAGGCGGCGAGGAGCGAGGCCGCGCCGGCGAGCACGAGGCCGGCAAGACGTGAGGGATCGAAGGCGCGCATCGTCGGGGAGGGCGGCCGGTCGGACGGTCGCCGCTGCTAGAATGAAAGCCACGATTCTAACGGTGCGAAGGCCCTCGGCCGTCGCGCGCGATCGCTCCCTTCGGCCTTCCGTCGCACGCCCATGCTGCCCGTCGCCGTCTTCCGTTTCTCGCGCAGCGAGGGCCCCGGCCGCTTCGGCGACTGGCTGACCGCGCAGGGACGGGCGTGGCGGCTCGTCGCGCTCGATCTGGGCGAGAGCGTCCCCGACGACCCCGGGGCGTACGCGGGCATCGGCATGATGGGCGGCCCGATGGGCGCGAACGACGAGACGCCGTGGCGCGATCCGCTCGCGGTGCTGCTGCGGCGCGCGGTCGACGCGCGCGTGCCGGTGATCGGCCACTGCCTGGGCGGGCAGATCCTGTCGCGCGCGCTGGGCGGCGTCGTGACGCGGGCGGAGGTCGCCGAGATCGGCTGGATCGACGTCGACGCGACCGACCGCGCCGCCGCGCGCGAATGGTTCGGCGGTCGCGAGCGGATGAGCGTGTTCGAGTGGCACTACGACGCGTTCACGATCCCGCCCGGCGCGACGCGCGTGCTCACCAACGCGTTCAACGCGAACCAGGGCTACGTGCTCGACGAGCGCCACATCGGGCTCCAGTGCCACGTGGAGATGACGCGCGAGCTCGTGACGGCCTGGTGCGACATGGCCCCCGGCGAGTTCCCCGCGACGTCCACGCCGGAGCGCCAGTCGCGCGACGAGGTCCTGCACGACCTCGACCGGCGCGTCGCCTCGCTCAACGTCCTCGCGGACGGCATCTACGCGCGCTGGGCGCGGGGCCTCGAGCGCTGATGGGCGCGATCCGTCCGCTGCCGGACCTCCTCATCAACCAGATCGCCGCCGGCGAGGTCGTCGAGCGCCCCGCCGCCGCCCTGAAGGAGCTCCTCGAGAACAGCCTCGACGCCGGCGCGACGCGCGTCGACATCGACCTCGCCGGCGGCGGCGTCAAGCGCATCCGCGTCGTCGACGACGGCGCGGGCATCGACCGCGAGGACCTGCCGCTGGCGGTCGCGCGGCACGCGACGTCGAAGATCGGCTCGCCCGCGGACCTCGAGGCGATCGCGACGCTGGGCTTCCGCGGGGAGGCGCTCGCGTCGATCGCCGCCGTCTCGCGACTCGCGCTCACCTCGCGCGCCGCGGGCCGGCCGCACGCGTGGCGCATCGAGGTGGAGGGCGGGACGATCGCGCCGATCGCGCCGGCGGCGCTCGCGGCAGGCACGTCGATCACGATCGAGGAGCTCTACTTCAACACGCCGGCGCGCCGCAAGTTCCTGCGCACCGACCCGACCGAATGGGCGCATTGCGACGAGACGTTCACGCGCATCGCGCTCGCGCATCCGCAGGTCGGCTTCACGCTCACGCACAACGGGCGGCTCGTCCACCGGCTGCTGCCGGGCCCGCGCGCGGCGCGCGTCGAGGCGCTGCTCGGCGAGGCGTTCGTGCGCGGGTCCGCACCGGTCGAGGCGGAGGCGGCGGGCGTCGCGATCTCGGGCTACGCGATCCGCCCTGCGCACGCGACGCAGTCGGCGGGCTCGCAGATGCTGTTCGTGAACGGCCGCTACGTGCGCGACCGGATGCTCGCGCACGCGGTCCGCGAGGCCTACCGCGACGTGCTCCACCACGACCGGCAGCCGTCCTATGCGCTGTGGCTCACGGTCGACCCGCGGCGCGTCGACGTGAACGTGCACCCGCAGAAGACCGAGGTGCGCTTCCGCGACGGCGGCGCGCTGCACCCGTTCGTGCGGAGCGCGGTCGAGCGGGCGCTCGCGTCGAGCGCGTCCGAAGCCCCGGCGGTGTCGGCCGCCGAGCGGCTCGGCATCGCGGCGGCGCGCACGCCGCCGCCCGGCGCCCCGCGAGGCGACGGCCGCGCGGCGCTCGCCGCGCAGGACGCGCTCGCGCTCGCGACCGCCGAGCCCTCGCCGTTCTACGCGCGGCTCTTCGGCGAGCGCGCGCCCGACGCGCCGGCGCTGCCCGAGACCGGCGACGACCATCCGCTGGGCTTCGCGCTCGCGCAGCTGCACGGCATCTACGTGCTCGCGCAGAACCGGGCCGGGCTCGTGCTCGTCGACATGCACGCGGCGCACGAGCGCATCGTCTACGAGAGGCTCAAGGCGGCGTACGCGGGCCGGCTGCCCACGCAGCCGCTGCTCGTGCCCGCGACGTTCGCGGCCGAGCCGGTCGAGCTCGCGGCCATCGACGAGCACGCGGACGAGCTCGACCGCCTCGGGTTCTCGCTCACGCGGCTCGGCCCGTCGACGATCGCGGTGCGCGCGATCCCCGCGCCGCTCGCCGACGCCGACGCCTCGACGCTCGCCCGCGCGGTGCTGCACGAGCTGCGCGACCATGGCGGCAGCGGCGCGATCGAGGCGCACCGCGACGAGCTGCTCGCGTCGATGGCGTGCCACGGCTCGGTGCGCGCGAATCGCCTGCTCGCGATCCCCGAGATGAACGCGCTGCTGCGCGAGATGGAGGCGACCGAGCGGGCGGGACAGTGCAACCACGGCCGACCGACCTGGTACCAGCTGACGCTGCCCGAGCTCGACCGGCTGTTCATGCGCGGGCGCTGACGCGCGGGTCGTCGCAAGCCGCGGAGGACTTCCGTTGACCGCGATCCTGCTCATGGGGCCGACCGCCACGGGCAAGAGCGCGCTCGCCGTCGCGCTCGCCGAGGCGCTCGACGGCGAGATCGTCACCGTCGATTCCGCGCAGGTCTACCTCGGGATGGACATCGGCACCGCGAAGCCGGATCCGGCGACGCGCGCGCGTGCCGCACCACCTGATCGACCTGATCGAGCCGACGCAGTCGTACTCGGCGGCGCGCTTCTGCCACGATGCGACCGAGGCGATGGCCGCGATCCGGATGCGCGGGAAGCTGCCGATCCTCGCCGGCGGCACCATGCTCTACTTCAAGGCGCTGACCGAGGGGCTCTCGGCGCTGCCGCGCGCGGATCCCGGCACGCGCGCGGCGATCGACGCGGAGGCGGCGAGGCTGGGATGGCCGGCGCTGCACGCCGAGCTCGCGCTCGTCGACCCGGTCACCGCGGCGCGCCTCGCCCCGGGCGATTCGCAGCGGATCCAGCGCGCGCTCGAGGTCCACCGGCTGACCGGGCAGGCGCTGTCGTCGTGGCACGGTCACCGGGCGCCGATGGCGACGGGCGAGGCGATCCGCGTCGCGCTGGTGCCCGGGGACCGCGCGCGGCTGCACCGCGAGATCGCGGCACGCTTCGACGCGATGCTCGCGGCGGGGCTCGTCGACGAGCTCGCGGGCTTGCGCGCGCGCCACGCGCTCGATCCGTCGTTGCCGTCGATGCGCTGCGTCGGCTACCGGCAGGCGTGGCGGCATCTCGACGGCGAGATCGATCGCGAAGGGTTGCGTGAGGCCGGCATCGCGGCGACGCGCCAGCTCGCGAAGCGCCAGATGACGTGGCTGCGCTCGACGCCGGCCCGCGCGTTCGACCCGTGGGCGCCGGGGCTCGCCGGCGAGGTGATCGCGGCGGTGCGGGCCGCGCTGGCGGTGCCGGCCGATTGACCCGTCGCGCGCCGGGGTCGGCGCGCGGCAAGGGGGCGGCGCCGTGCGATAATCACGGGCTCCGGAGCCACGCCCGACCATGCGCCGCACCCTCTACGACAAGCTGTTCGACAGCCACGTCGTCCGGACCGAGCCGGACGGCACGGCGCTGCTCTACATCGACCGCCACCTCGTGCACGAGGTGACGAGCCCGCAGGCGTACGAGGGGTTGAAGCTCGCCGGCCGCAAGCCCTGGCGCGTCGCCTCGATCGTCGCGACCGCCGACCACAACACGCCCACGCAGGACTGGGCGGCGGGCATCCGGGACCCGATCTCGCGCACGCAGGTCGAGACGCTCGACGCGAACATCCGCGAGTACGGCGCGAAGGCGTACTTCCCGTTCCTCGACAAGCGCCAGGGCATCGTGCACGTGATCGGTCCCGAGACCGGCGCGACGCTGCCCGGCATGACGGTCGTGTGCGGCGATTCGCACACGAGCACGCACGGCGCGTTCGGCGCGCTCGCGTGGGGCATCGGCACCTCGGAGGTCGAGCACGTGCTCGCGACGCAGTGCCTGCTCGCGAAGCGGGCGAAGTCGATGCTGATCCGCGTCGACGGGCGCCTCGGTCCCGGCGTGACCGCGAAGGACCTCGTGCTCGCGATCATCGGGCGCATCGGGACCGCGGGCGGCACCGGCCACACGATCGAGTTCGGAGGCGCTGCGATCCGCGCGCTCTCGATGGAAGGCCGGATGACCGTCTGCAACATGGCGATCGAGGCGGGCGCGCGCGCGGGCCTCGTCGCGCCCGACGACACGACGTTCGAGTACGTGCGCGGCCGGCCGTTCGCGCCGAAGTCCGGGCAGTGGGACCGCGCGGTCGCCCACTGGCGCACGCTCGCGACCGACGAGGGGGCGAGCTACGACACGACGCACGTGTTCGACGCGGCGGCGATCGCGCCGCAGGTGACCTGGGGCACGTCCCCGGAGATGGTCGTGCCGGTCGACGGGCGCGTGCCGGACCCGGACCGCGAGCGCGACGCGACGCGGCGCGACGGCTACGCGAAGGCGCTCGCGTACATGGGGTTGAAGCCCGACACGCCGATCGGCGACATCGCGATCGACAAGGTGTTCATCGGCTCGTGCACGAACTCGCGCATCGAGGACCTGCGCGCGGCGGCGGCGGTCGCGCGCGGCCGCAAGGTCGCGGCGACCGTGAAGCTGGCGATGGTGGTGCCCGGCTCGGGCGGCGTGAAGGCGCAGGCCGAGGCCGAGGGGCTCGACCGCGTGTTCCGCGCGGCCGGCTTCGAGTGGCGCGAGCCGGGCTGCTCGATGTGCCTCGCGATGAACGACGACCGGCTCGAACCGGGTGAGCGCTGCGCCTCGACATCGAACCGCAACTTCGAGGGCCGGCAGGGCGCGGGCGGCCGCACCCATCTCGTGAGCCCCGCGATGGCGGCCGCGGCGGCGATCGCCGGACGCTTCGTCGACGTCCGCCGGTTGACCTGACCGCCCTCGCGCCGCAGGAGATCCGCATGAGGAAGCTCGCCGTCTGGCTCGCGCTCGCCGGCTTCGCGCTCGGCCTGTCGGGCTGCAACACGATCGCCGGCGTCGGCAAGGACGTGAAGGCCGGCGGGCAGGCGATCGAGAGCGCCGCCGAGTCGTCGAAACCGAAGTCGAAGTAGCCGCAGCTCCGAGGAGTCCCCCACGATGCAACCGTTCCGCGTGCACACGGGAATCGTCGTTCCCCTCGACCGGGCGAACGTCGACACCGACGCGATCATCCCCAAGCAGTTCCTGAAGTCGATCAAGCGGTCGGGCTTCGGACCGAACCTGTTCGACGCGTGGCGCTATCTCGACCACGGCGAGCCGGGCATGGATAACGCCCGGCGTCCGCTCAATCCGGACTTCGTGCTGAACCAGCCGCGCTATCGCGGTGCGTCGATCCTGCTCGCGCGGCGCAACTTCGGCTGCGGCAGCTCGCGCGAGCACGCGCCCTGGGCGCTCGCCGACTACGGATTCCGCGCGATCGTCGCGTCGTCGTACGCCGACATCTTCCACAACAATTGCTACAAGAACGGCCTGTTGCCGATCGTGCTGGGCGACTCCGAGGTCGCGAGGCTGTTCGACGCCGCGCTCGCGTTCCCCGGCTTCGCGCTCACGATCGACCTCGAGCGCCAGACCGTCGCGTCGAAGGACGGCGCGCTCGCGTTCGGCTTCGAGGTCGAGCCGTTCCGCAAGAAGTGCCTGCTGGAAGGGCTCGACGACATCGGCCTCACGCTCGAGCACGCCGACGAGATCCGCGCGTTCGAGGCGAAGCGGCTGGCCGGGCAGCCGTGGCTCGCGTGAATCCGGCCGGCGAAGGCGAGACTGCATGAAGATCGCTCTCTTTCCCGGCGACGGCATCGGCCCCGAAATCGTGCGCGAGGCCGCGCGCGTGCTCGATGCGCTCAGGCGCGGCGGCCTGCCGATCGAGACCGAGACCGCGCCGATCGGCGGCGCGGGCCACGACGCGGCGGGCCACCCGCTGCCCGAATCGACGCTGAAGCTGGCGCAGGCCGCCGACGCGGTGCTGCTCGGCGCGGTCGGCGGGCCGAAGTACGACACGCTGCCGCGCGAGCTTCGGCCGGAGCAGGGGATCCTGGGCATCCGCAAGGCGCTCGCGCTCTTCGCGAACCTGCGCCCCGCGATCCTGTATCCGGAGCTCGCGGCGTCGTCTTCGCTCAAGCCCGAGATCGTCGCGGGACTCGACCTCATGATCATCCGGGAGCTCACCGGCGACATCTACTTCGGGCAGCCGCGCGGACGGCGCCGCAATGCCGCCGGCGACGAGGAGGGCTTCGACACGATGCTCTACAGCGTGCCGGAGATCGAGCGCATCGCGCGCGTCGGCTTCGAGACGGCGCGCGCGCGCGGACGCAAGCTCTGCTCGGTCGACAAGGCCAACGTGCTCGACACCTCGATCCTCTGGCGCGAAGTCGTCACGCGCGTCGGGCGCGACTATCCGGACGTCGCGCTCTCGCACATGTACGTCGACAACGCGGCGATGCAGCTCGTGCGGGCGCCGAAGCAGTTCGACGTGATCGTCACCGGCAACATCTTCGGCGACATCCTGTCCGACGAGGCGTCGATGCTGGCCGGCTCGATCGGGATGCTGCCGTCGGCCTCGCTCGACGCGAAGCAGAAGGGGCTCTACGAGCCGATCCACGGCTCGGCGCCCGACATCGCGGGACAGGACAAGGCCAACCCGCTCGCGACGATCCTGTCGCTCGCGATGATGTTCCGCTACACGTTCGGCAAGGCCGACGTCGCCGCCCGCATCGAGGGCGCCGTCCGCCATGTGCTCGCAAAGGGCGTCAGGACCGGCGACATCGCGCTGCCCGGCGAGAAGGTCGTCGGCACGCGCGCGATGGGCGATGCGGTCGTCGCCGCATTGGCCTGACCCCCCCACCCCCGGAACGTGGATCGATCCACGTTCCGGGGGTGGGGGGGCGAGGTTGCTGCGATGCAGCGCGGGCTGCTATGATGCCTTTCATGCGTTACCGCGCGCCCCCGGCTTCCCAGGCCCGCACCGGGTTCCGCCCGGGTGCGGCGCGCTCGCTCGCGCTCGGCGCGACGAAAACCAGGACGATCGAGACGACCTGACCGGTCGGGCGCTTGCCACCGCTTTCGTCCCCGCGAGCGGCGGGGAGGCCGAAGATGAACGGCGGGGTGGCAGGGGTTCGTCATGCGTGTCGGATTCGTCGGTTGGCGCGGGATGGTCGGCTCGGTGCTCGTCCAGCGGATGCTGGAGGAGCGCGACTTCGAGCTGATCGATCCGGTCTTCTACTCCACGTCGAGCGCCGGCGGCGCCGGGCCGTCGATCGGCAAGTCGACCGGACCGCTGCTCGATGCGAACGACCCCGAGGCGTTCGCGGGGCTCGACGCGGTCGTCACCTGCCAGGGCGGCGACTGGACCAGCGCGATGCACCCGAAGCTGCGCGCCGCGGGCTGGTCCGGCCAGTGGATCGACGCGGCCTCCGCGCTGCGGATGAAGGACGACGCGGTCATCATCCTCGACCCGGTCAACCGCGACGTGATCGACGCCGCGAGGAAGCGCGGCGTGAAGGACTGGATCGGCGGCAACTGCACGGTCAGCCTGATGATGATGGGCCTCGCGGGCCTGATCCAGCGCGACCTCGTCGAGTGGATGACCTGCATGACCTACCAGGCCGCGTCGGGGGCGGGCGCGCAGAACATGCGCGAGCTCCTCGCGCAGATGGGCGAGGCGCACCTCGCGGCGAAGGCGCTGCTCGAGGCGCCCGGCTCGTCGATCCTCGACATCGACCGCGAGGTCGCCGGCATCCTGCGCGACGAGCGGTTCCCGACCGAGCACTTCGGCGTGCCGCTCGCCGGCAGCCTGATCCCGTGGATCGACAAGGACCTCGGCGACGGCATGAGCCGCGAGGAATGGAAGGGCAGCGCGGAGCTCAACAAGATCCTCGGCCGTGGAGACGGATCCCCCCCGGAGCATGCTGCGCATGCCTCCCCCCAAGGGGGGCCGCGCCCTCGGGGCGGCCCGTCGGGCGCGACCGCTTCACGGCCGCCGATTCCGGTCGAGTCGATCTGCGTGCGCATCGGCGCGATGCGCTGCCACTCGCAGGCGGTCACGATCAAGCTGAAGGAAGACCTGCCGCTGCCCGAGATCGAGAGGCTCATCGCCGGGGCGAACGAATGGGTGCGGCTCGTCCCGAACACGCGCGACGAGAGCATTCGCCGCCTGACGCCGGCCGCGGTCACGGGCAAGCTCGAGATCCCCGTCGGGCGCGTTCGCAAGCTCGCGCTGGGGCCGGGCTACCTCGGCGCGTTCACGGTGGGCGACCAGCTCCTCTGGGGCGCCGCCGAGCCGCTGCGCCGGATGCTGCGGATCCTCCTCGGCCGCTGATTCGGCCGGCAAGGGCGCGAACCGACGCGCGCGCCTGCGCAGGCGCCGAAGCGCGCGGGCACTTCCGTTGCGCGGCGCTCCGGCACGAATGCGACAGGCATGCAACAGGCGCGAGCCCCCCGCGCGCCGACGCCGCCGGCACAACATCTAGTGGCCACGAGCGCTGTGTCCCCTACCGGTGGAGTCGGTCTAAGACGTCGGCATGAAGCTTGCTGTCGGCGCCTGGCGCGACGCGGGGAAAACACAAGCTAATACCGAGGTTTAGCTTGCACCGCTAAATCCATGATGTTATGTTTGCTTGAGGCAAAACGCATTCGGCGAGGGGACGGCATGCGTGCAAAACCGGTCTTCAAGTTGACCCTGATGGCGGCGGCCCTGGCGGCTGCGGGCGCCGTGCAGGCGCTCGGCCTCGGCCGCCTGACCGTCGAGTCGGGGCTGGGGCAGCCGCTGTCCGCGCGCATCGACCTGACGTCCGCCTCCCGCGACGAGCTCGACACCCTCACCGCCCGCGTCGCCGATCCGACGCTCTATCGCCAGAACAACCTCGCGTTCCAGCCGGCGCTCGCCCGCACGCGCGTCACCGTCGAGCAGGGCCCCTCGGGCGCCTACCTGCGCGTCACCTCGCCCGCGCCGGTCAACGAGCCCTACCTCGACCTGATGATCGAGGTGAACTGGGCGTCGGGCCGCGTCGTCCGCAGCTACACGTTCCTGCTCGATCCGCCCGGCGTGACCGCGCAGGCCCCGGTCGAGCCGGTCACGCCCGCGCGCGCCGCGCGCACCGCTCCGGCGGCCGCGCCGGCGGCGCCCGCCGCGGCGCCGCAGCCGACCGCGGCGGCAGGCGAAGGCGTCACCGTCAAGCGCGGCGACACGCTCTCGAAGATCGCGAACGACGTGAAGCCGGCGACGGTCACGCTCGACCAGATGCTGGTCGCGCTGTTCAAGAGCAACGCCGGGGCGTTCGACGGCAACAACATGAACCGCCTGCGCACCGGCGCGATCATCACGGTGCCCTCGGCCGAGGAGGCCGCCGCGACACCCGCGCAGGAGGCCACGCGCGTCGTGCGCGTGCAGGCCTCCGACTGGCGCGGCTACCGCGACCGCATCGCCGCGGCCGCGCCGGCCGCCGAAGGCGCGCCGGGCCGCGCGGCCGCCGGCCGCATCGGCACGGCGGTCGAGGAGAAGGCGCCCGCGGCGCGGCCCGGCGGCGACCAGGTCAGGGTGTCGCGCGAAGCGGCGCCCGGCAAGGGCGCCGGCGCCGCCGCCGAGGACGCGGTTGCGCGCGACCAGCAGCTCCGCGAGGCGCAGGCGCGCATCGCGGCGCTCGAGAAGACGATCGCCGACCTGCAGAAGGCGGTGCAGCTCAAGAGCACGACGATGGCGCAGGTCCAGGCGCAGGCCGAGACCGCGACGGGCAAGGGTGCAGCGGCGCCGGCTCCTGCGGCGACCCCGGCCGCGGCGCCTGCGGCTCCCGCCAAGGCGCCCGAGGCGAAGGCTCCCGAGACGAAGGCTCCAGCCCCGGCAGTAACGCCGCCCGCGGCGCCGCCGGCCAGGGCCGAGCCACCGAAGACCGAAGCTCCGAAGGCCGAGCCGCCCAAGGCCGAGGCTCCGAAGCCGGAAGCTCCGAAGGCCGAAGCGCCCAAGGTCGAGCCGCCGAAGGCCGAGGCCCCGAAGGCCGCGCCGCCGAAGGCCGTGTCCAAGGCCGCCCCGAAGGCGGAGCCCAGGCCCGAGCCGGGATTCTTCGAGGACCTGTTCTCCAACACGCCGACCTGGGCGATCGGCGGCGGCGCACTCGCGATCCTCGCCGGCATCGCCGCGCTGGTCGCGATGCGCCGGCGCAAGACGACCAAGTTCGAGGACAGCATCATCTCGGGCACCGACATCAAGACCAACACGGTGTTCGGCTCGACCGGCGGCGGCGTCGTCAACACCGGCGACAACTCGCTCGCGAGCGACTTCAGCCGCGAGGGCCTGGGCAACATCGACACCGACGAGGTCGATCCGATCGCCGAGGCCGAGGTCTACCTCGCGTACGGCCGCGACGCGCAGGCCGAGGAGATCCTGAAGGACGCACTCAAGAAGGATCCGCAGCGGCAGGAGATCTACCTCAAGCTGCTCGAGATCCATGCGCAGCACAACAAGCCTTCCGCGTTCGAGACGGTCGCCGCCGAGCTCTACGCGGTATCGCAGGGCCAGGGCGAGGTGTGGCACAAGGCGGTCGCGCTCGGCCGCCAGCTCGATCCGGCGAACCCGATGTTCGCGGAAGGCGGCGCGCCCGCGCCGCGCGCGGCCGGCGTCGAGAGCGACACGTTCACGGTGAGCGGCGACTACAAGCCCGCCGCGCCGAAGGCGGAGAAGGCGCTCGACCTCGGCCTCGACGAGGAGATCTCGCTCGCGCCGACGTCGGGCGTCGCGGCCAGGCCGCTGTCGGACGCGTTCGGCGAGGACACGGTCATCCACGCGCCGAAGGCGCCGTCGCCGGGCGTCGCGGCGGCGGCCGCGGGCGCGGGCGCCGCGATCGCCGCAGCCGGCGCCGCGGCGATGCACGGCCTGGGCGCGAACGCCGCGGCGGCGAAGGAATCGGTCGCCGACAAGGTCAAGGCAGCGGCCGACACGTTCAACCTCGACTTCCACCTCGACGACGCCGAGAAGCCCGCGCCGATGAAGCCGAAGGCGGAGCCGGCGCTCGCGATGGCCGGCGCTGCCGCGCCCGCCGAGAAGCTCGCGCGGCCGGCCGCCGCGCTCGAGCTCGACAAGCTCGACCTGTCGTTCGACCCGGACAAGGCCACGTTCGAGGATCCGACGCCGTCGGTGCTCGACGGGCAGTGGCACGACGCGGCGACGAAGCTCGACCTCGCGAAGGCCTACCAGGAGATGGGCGACGTCGAGGGCGCGCGCGAGATCCTGCAGGAAGTGCTGCACGAGGGCGACGACGAGCAGAAGAAGGAAGCGCAGGCGATCATCGCGAAGCTCGGCTGACGTACCGCAGTTCGAAAGCGAAGACGGCGGGAGAGTCCCGCCGTCTTCGTTTGTGCCTCCCCCCACCGATTCCCCCCATCCCCCTCTGCGGGCGGGCTTGGCCGCACCGCAGCACACGGATCTTCCGGGCTGTTCACTTGAACGCTGAGTGTTGACCTTTGGCGTTCCAGATGCTTTCATATGCATGATGAGTGCCGGAATCGAAAGCAGGATATTTTCGGATGAACGACAGGATCGCATCCTGGGCATCGTCCGGCAAACCGGTGCGGCGTCGATCGACGAACTCGCCGCGCGGTTCGAGGTCACCCCGCAGACCATCCGGCGCACGGTCAACCGGCTCTGCGAGACGGGCCTCCTGCGCCGTGTGCACGGCGGCGTGGCGCTGCCCGTGCCCACGCAGAACATCGCCTACGAGCGCCGGCAGATCCTGAATCCGGCGGCGAAGCGGCTGATCGGCGAAGCCGTGGCGCACTTCATCCCGCCGTCGGCGTCGCTGTTCATCGGCCTCGGGACGACGCCGGAGTTCGTGGCGCACGCGCTTGCGGGCCGCCGGGACCTCAAGGTGTTCACCAACAGCCTGAACGTGGCGGCGGCGCTGACGCGCAATCCCGAGATCGAGATCACGCTGGCGGGCGGGACCTATCGGCTCCACGACCGCGACATCATCGGGGAGGCGGCGGCGGCGTTCTATGCGAAGTTCAAGGCCGACTTCGCGATTTTCGGGGTCGGCGGCCTCGACGAGGACGGGATGCTCCTCGACTTCAACGAAGGCGAGGTCGAGGCGCGCAGGGCGATGGTCGAGTCGTGCCGCAGCGCGATCCTCGTCGCGGACGCCAGCAAGTTCGGGAGGAGCGCGACGGTGCGCGGCGGCAATCTGCGCGACCTCGATCACCTGTTCACCGACCAGGCGATTCCCGCCGCCTTCGCGCCCGTCGTCGCCGAATCGGGCATCCGCGTACACGCGCTGTCGGCGTCGATGGAGCGCGCCGCGTAGCGGAGGTACGGCGCTGCAGCGAGGAACAACCCCATCCGCGGACGGACGGACGTCGGCGCCCGATGCCCGCGACCACGAAGGAGGAGGACACGCCATGAGCGACACCACGAACCCGGCGACGGTCGAGACCGGTTCCGCCACGACGGCCCGCACGCGCGCGGTCACCCGCCGCGGATTCCTCGGCGCCGCGGCGGCCGCGACCGCGACGCTCGGATTCCCCGCGATCGTGCGCGCGCAGGAGGAGAAGCGCGTCGTGCTCTACTGTCCCGAGTCGCCCGACCTCTCGAGCAAGATCGCCAAGGCGTTCGAGGCGGAGACCGGGATCCCGGTCAACGTGCAGTACGGCGGGACCAACGTGATCGTCAACCGGCTGATCGCGGAGCGCGCGAACCCGAACGCGGACGTCTGGTACGGCGGCGGCGGCCTGCTGTCGTTCCTGTTCGCCAAGCGCGAAGGCATCACGACGCCCTATGTCCCGCCCGAGTTCAAGGACCTGCCGGTCCAGCAGGGCAACGTCTACCTGCGCGACGCCGACTGGCATTTCGTGGGCGCCGAGGTGTTCGTGATCGGGTTCGCCTACAACCCGAAGACGCTTCCGAAGGAGCAGGCGCCCAGGACCTGGGACGATCTGCTCGACCCGAAGTGGAAGGGGCAGATCCAGATGCCGAATCCGGCGGCGTCGGGGACCGCGACGCTATCGGTGCTCGCGCAGATCATGCAGGTGATTCGCGCAGGGCGCACCGAGAAGGAGGCGTGGGAATTCTGGGAGAAGCTCAACAAGAACGTCTCGCTCTATCCCGAATCGGGCGCCGCACCCACGCGCGCCGTCGCGAAGGGCGACGCGAAGATCGGCATCTGCTTCTCGTTCATGCCATGGGGGCTCGCCGCGCGCGGCGAGTCGGTCGACTTCATCCTGCCGGCGCAGACGCCGGTCATCGCGAATCCCGTCGCGCTGGTCAAGGGCTCGAAGCGGCCGGAGAACGGAAAGCGCCTCTATGACTTCATCCTCGGCGTCAAGGGCCAGCAGATCCTCGCCGACTACTCGCAGATCGTCCTCAACAAGAAGGTCAAGCCCACGACGCCGCTGTCGTTCGAGCAGGTGAGCCGCAACGCGATGCCTCTGGACGTGGACTGGGCGCAGGCGAACTACGACCGGATCCGCAACGAGTGGCGAGGCAGGTTCGGCTGATGGCCGAGGTCCGCCTGCGGGAGCTGGAGAAGCGCTTCGGCACGCTGAAGGCGCTCGACGGCGTCACGCTGACGATCGAGGAGGGCGAGCTCTTCGCGTTGCTCGGCTCGTCGGGCTCGGGGAAGACGACGGCGCTGCGCTGCGTCGCCGGCCTCGAGCACCCCGACCGCGGCGACGTCCTGATCGGCGGCCGCTCGGTCCTGGGCCGCCAGCCCTACGAGCGGCCGATCGGGATGGTGTTCCAGAGCTACGCGCTGTTCCCGCACCTCTCCGTGTTCGACAACGTCGCCTACGGGCTTCGCGCTCGCGCCTACGCGGAGGGCGGACCCGTGGGCAAGGCGCGAGTGCTGGGCGCGTTCGTGAGCCGACGCCTGTTCCCGCCGACGCCCGAGTTGCGCCGCAAGGTCGGCGACGCGCTCGCACTGGTCAACCTCGCGAGCGAGGCCGAGCGCATGCCCGGCCAGCTCTCTGGCGGCATGCAGCAGCGCGTCGCGCTCGCGCGCGCGATCGTCACCGAACCGGCGGTGCTGCTGCTCGACGAGCCGCTGTCGAACCTCGACCGCAAGCTGCGCGTCGGGATGCGCGCGACGATTCGCAAGCTCCAGCAGCAGTTGCGCATGACGGCGCTCTACGTCACGCACGACCAGGAGGAGGCGCTGAGCCTCGCCGACCGGATGGCGATCATGGATCAGGGCCGCGTCGTGCAGCTCGGCACGCCGGCCGAGATCTACGACCGGCCGGCGAGCGCGTTCGTCGCCGATTTCGTCGGCGCCGAGAACCTGCTCCCCGGCGAGGTCGTCGCGCGCGACCTTTCGTGCGTGACCGTTCGTTGCGGCGCCCTCGACGTCCGCGCCACGACTCGCGCGGGAGGCGCGCCCGGCGCAGACGCTCCCGGTTCGAAGGTGCGCGTCGTGGTTCGCCCGCAGTCGATCCAGCTCGCGCCGCGCGGGGCGACGCTCGACGCCGACAACCGCTGTGACGGCCTCGTCCGTTTCGGCTCCTACCTCGGCACGACGGCGCGCTACGAGGTCGCGGTCGGCGACGCGCTCTTCGTCGTCGACGTGCCCGACCCGCGTCCGGGCGCGCTGCTCGCCGCAGGCGATCCGGTGAGCCTGGGCTTCGCCGCGCGCAGCGTCATCCTGGTGCCGGCGTGACGAACGCCACGGGAACGGGGGTACGAAGCCGGGTCGCGCGGTTCGTCGACTTCGACAACCAGGCGACGATCGTCATCCTGCTCATCTTCGCGCTGTTCCTGATCGTCCCGTTCGCGACGATCCTGATCGTGAGTTTCACCGGCAGGCCGGTCGCGTTGCTCGACGCGTTTACGGGCATCGAACCGGCGCGCAAGCTGGGCGGCGAGATCGCCGCCAGCGCGTCGCTGCAGTTCTTCGGCCAGCTGTTCTCGTTCCCGCGCTACGTGCGCGCGTTCGCGAACAGCATGACGCTGGGCTTCCTCGTGGCGGTCGCCTCGGTGCTGATCGCGATGCCGATCGCCTACGCGCTCGCGCGCACGAACATGCCGGGCCGGCGGCTCGTCGGCGCGCTGTGCATCGTGCCGCTGATGGTGCCGACGTTCATCTCGTCGTTCGCGTTCATCCTGATGTTCGGACGCACCGGATGGGTCAATCAGATCTTCGCCTGGATCGGCATCGAGCAGCTCGTCGACATCCACTCTCCATTCGGCGTCGGCCTCGTGCAGGTGTTCTTCTTCTTCCCCTACGCGCTCCTGCCGATGCTCGCGGTCTTCAAGTCGATGGATCCGGTGCTCGAGGAGGCGTCGCACACGCTCGGCGCACGACGTCCGCTCGCCTTCCTCACGACGACGATGCCGCTCGCGGCGCCGGGCATCTGGGCGGGCCTCCTGCTCGTGCTGATCGTCTCGATCGAGGATTTCGGCACGCCGATGATCCTGTCGCCGCGCGGCTACCCGCTGATGATCGTCGAGGCCTACCGCGAGATGGTCGGCTACTTCAACTGGGGCGGCGCCGCGGTGATCGCGGTGCTGCTGGTGCTGATCTCCGCGCTTCTCCTTCTCGTCCAGCGCTGGCTCCTGCGTCACGACCGCTCCAGGACCGTGGGCGGCAAGCCGGCAGCGCGCGAGCGCGTGAGCGATCCCCGGGTCTGCTGGGGGCTGCTCGCCTATTGCGTGGTCGTGCTCGTGCTCCCGATCCTGGCGATCTACACGACCGCGCTGCAGTCGTTCGCGACGAGCTGGGCCGCGCGGATGATCCCGGAGGGCTTCACGCTCGACAACTACCGCTACGTGTGGGAGCGCTCGATGGGCGCGGTCGTGAACAGCTTCCTGCTCGGCGGCGCGGCGCTCGCCATCAGCGTCGTGCTGTCGGCGGTCATTCCCTATCTGGTGCAGCGCCGAGGACGCCACTACCTCGACTATCTCGGCTTTCTGCCGCTGGCGCTTCCGGGAACGGCGCTCGCGATCGCGCTTATCCTGACGTTCAACACGCCTCCGCTGCAGATCACGGGAACCGCGTTCCTGCTGATCATGGCCTACGTGATCCGGCGCATGCCCTACGCGCTGCGCTCGACCTCGGCGTCGATCCGGACGATTTCCACGGACATCGAGGGCGCTTCGCTCGTCCACGGCGCATCGAGGTTCCTGAGCCTGTGGAGCGTGACCTTGCCGCTGATGCTTCCCGGCATCGTCGCCGGCGGCATCATGGTCTTCCTGACGTCGGTCCGCGAGATCAGCGCCACGATCCTGCTCGCGCCCGACGGCTGGAAGCCGATGAGCCTCGTGATCTTCGAGGGGCTGCTGCGCGGGGAGTTCTACACGTCCGCGGCCATCTCGATGATCCTGATTCTCGTCGTGATGGCCGTGCAGATCGCCGTCTTCCGTCTGATGGGCGAGAAGGCGCTGTTCTGAGCCGATGGCCGACCCGTCGGTCAGGTCGAGGCACGCACCCGCCATGCCGCCCCCCGATGCGCCCGACGCGTTCACGCCGTCGCGGCTCTACGACGCGTACGTCTTCGACATCGACGGGACGATCTGCCTCGGGGAATCGCTCCTGCCTACGGTCACGCATACGATCGATCGACTGCGCTCGCTCGGCCGCCGCACGCTGTTTCTCAGCAACAACACGACCAGCAGCGCCGCCGGCTACGGCGCCGAGTTGACGGCGCTGGGAATCCCCACGCCCGCGAGCGACGTCGTGAACGCTGCGCAGGTGCTGATCGCCTTCCTCGACCGCGAGTTGCCCGGCGCCGCGCTTCACGTGATCGGCGAGCGGGCGTTGATCGAGGACCTCCGCGCGGCGGGATTCCGCATCTCGTCGCGCGCCACCGAAATCGAGGCGGTGATCGCGAGTTTCGACCGCGGCTTCAGCTACGCGAAGCTCCAGCTCGCATTCGACGCGCTGCGGCGTGGCGCACGCTTCTTCGCGACCAACGCGGACCGCTACCGGCCCACCGCCGGCGGCGGTGAGCCGGACGCCGCCGCGGTCATCGCCGCGATCGAAGCGTGCAGCGGCGCCCGGTGCGAGGCGATCGTGGGCAAACCCTCGCCGCTGACGGTCGACTATCTCCGCGGCCGGATAGGCGTCCCGATGGCGCATTGCCTGATGGTCGGCGACCGGTTGGAGACCGACATTCGGATGGCCAACGAGGCCGGCATGGCGTCGGCGCTGGTGCTGACCGGTGCCACCTCCGAGACGATGGCCGCGCGGTCCGCGACGCGGCCGACGTACCTCCTTCGGAGCCTTGTCGAGGTGCTGCCCACGCGATACCGGTGATCCGGGGCGCCCGGCGGCGGCCGCCGAAGCGCGGGTGCGGGAATCGGACCGCGAGCGTCCGCGGGACCGCGCCGCGCCCCCGTGTATCCTCGCCCCTGGTCTCCCATGCGCCTCGCTTTCGCCCTCGAATACGACGGCCGCACGTTCTGCGGCTTCCAGTCGCAGCCGTCGGGCTGCGGCGTGCAGGATGCGCTCGAGCGCGCGCTCGCCGCGATCGCGCAACGCGAGATCAGGGCCGTCGCCGCGGGCCGCACGGATGCCGGCGTGCACGCGACCTCGCAGATCGTCCACGCGGACGTTCCCGACGACCGGCCGCTCACGGCGTGGGTGCGCGGCGTCAACGCGAACCTGCCGCCCGCGGTGGCCGTGCTCTGGGCGCGCCCGGTGGCCGACGACTTCCACGCGCGCTACGCCGCGACGGGGCGGCACTACGCGTACCTGCTCCTCGCGCGCCCCGAGCGGCCGGGCCTCATGAGCGGGCGGGTCGGTTGGTATCATCGGCCCCTCGACGTCGCCGCGATGCGCGCGGCGGCCGCGCTCCTCATCGGCCACCATGACTTCTCGTCGTTCCGCGCGGCCGAGTGCCAGGCGAAATCGCCGATGAAGACGTTGCGCCGCTTCGACGTGTCGGCGTCCGGCAACCTCGTGCGCTTCGACGTCTCGGCCGACGCGTTCCTGCACCACATGGTGCGCAACCTCGTGGGCGCGCTCGTCGCGGTGGGGGCGGGCAAGGAGCCGCCCGGCTGGATCGCCGATCTTCTCGCCGCGCGAGATCGCGCGCAGGGCCCTCCCACGTTCGCGCCCGACGGGCTCTACTTCACCGGCGCCGACTACGACGTGCGGTTCGGACTCCCGCCGACGCGGCGCGATGCCGTGATCGCGGGGGCGTGACGCGATGCGCACGCGCGTCAAGATCTGCGGCATCACCCGCGTCGAAGACGCGCTGGCCGCGGCGAGCGCCGGGGCCGATGCGATCGGCTTCGTGTTCTGGCGCGGCACGCCACGCTGCGTCGACACGGCGCTCGCGCGCTCCATCGCCGCAACGCTGCCGCCGTTCGTGACGACGGTCGGGCTTTTCGTCGACCCGGCGGCCGACGAGGTGCGTGCGGCGCTCGACGCCGTCCCCCTCTCGCTCCTGCAGTTCCACGGCCACGAGCCCGCGTCGCTGTGCCGTGCGTTCGGCCGTCCCTACCTGAAGGCGATCGCCGTGGGGCCGGAGACCGATTTGCTAGAATCGGTGTCGCGCTACGGCGACGCCGCGGGCATCCTGCTCGACGCGCCGCCGTCCGGCGGGCTGCCCGGCGGGACGGGGCGGACGTTCGACTGGGATCGGCTGAGCGTGCGGTTGCCGCGGCCGCTCGTCCTCTCCGGGGGGCTCGATGCCGCGAACGTCGGCGAGGCGATCCGGCGCTTCGCGCCGTGGGCGGTCGACGTATCGTCCGGCGTCGAGCGCCGCGACGCGGAGGGCCGGCCCGTGAAGGGCGTCAAGGACGCGGCGCGCATCGCCGCGTTCATCACCGAGGTACGCCATGCAGATGTACGACCTGCCTGACGCGCGCGGCCACTTCGGCCCCTACGGCGGCGTGTTCGTCGCCGAGACGCTGATGCGCGCGCTCGACGAGCTCAAGGCGCAGTACGAGAGCGCTCGCGTCGACCCCGGGTTCAAGGCGGAGTTCGAGCGCGAGCTCAAGCACTACGTCGGGCGGCCGTCGCCGGTCTACCACGCGGAGCGCTGGTCGCGGGAGCTCGGGGGCGCGCAGATCTGGCTGAAGCGCGAGGACCTGAATCACACCGGCGCGCACAAGGTGAACAACTGCATCGGCCAGGCGCTGCTCGCGCGGCGCTCGGGCAAGCCCCGCGTCATCGCCGAGACCGGCGCGGGCCAGCACGGCGTCGCGACCGCGACGGTCGCGGCCCGTTACGGGCTCGAGTGCGTCGTCTACATGGGCAGCGAGGACGTCAAGCGCCAGGCGCAGAACGTCTTCCGGATGAAGCTCCTCGGCGCCACCGTCGTGCCGGTCGAGTCGGGATCGAAGACGCTCAAGGACGCGCTGAACGAGGCGATGCGCGACTGGGTGACCAACGTCGACTCGACGTTCTACATCATCGGCACGGTCGCGGGGCCGCACCCGTATCCGATGATGGTGCGCGACTTCCAGTCCGTGATCGGCCGCGAGTGCCTGGAGCAGATGCCGGAGGCCGCCGGTCGCCAGCCGGACGTCGTGATCGCCTGCGTCGGCGGCGGCTCGAACGCGATGGGCATCTTCCACGCCTACATTCCGAACGAGCAGGTGAAGCTCGTCGGCGTCGAGGCGGCGGGCGAGGGCATCGACACCGGACGTCACGCGGCCTCGCTGATCGCCGGACGGCCGGGCGTGCTGCACGGCAACCGCACCTACCTCCTGCAGGACGCGGACGGGCAGATCGTCGAGACGCACTCGGTGTCGGCGGGACTCGACTACCCTGGCGTGGGTCCCGAGCACGCCTGGCTCAAGGACGCGGGCCGCGCGCAGTACGTCGGCATCACCGACGACGAGGCGCTCGCGGCGTTCCACACCTGCTGCCGCGTCGAGGGCATCATCCCGGCGCTCGAGTCGGCCCACGCGCTCGCGTACGCCGCGAAGCTCGCGCCCACGCTGCCGAAGGACAGGATCCTGCTCGTCAACCTCTCGGGGCGCGGCGACAAGGACATGAACACGGTCGCGGAACGCTCGGGCATGAAGTTCTACTGCCGTCCCGAATGCGACCCGTCGGCGCGATGAGCGGGCGCAGCGACAGGAGCGCCGCATGAGCCGGATCGACGCGACGTTCGCACGCCTGCAGGCCGCGGGCCGCACCGCTCTCATCCCCTACGTCACGACCGGCGACCCGTCGCTCGAGGCGACGCTCGACGTGATGCGCGCGCTCGTGATGGGCGGGGCCGACGTGATCGAGCTCGGCGTGCCGTTCTCCGATCCGATGGCCGACGGGCCGGTGATCCAGCGCGCCTCCGAGCGCGCGCTCGCGAACGGCACGGGCCTGAAGGACGTGCTCGCCGTCGTGCGCGCGTTCCGCGACCGCAACGAGACGACGCCGATCGTGCTGATGGGCTACGCGAACCCGATCGAGGCGATGGGCGCGGCGGTGTTCGCCGACCGGGCGCGCGACGCGGGCGTCGACGGCGTGCTCGTCGTCGACTATCCGCCCGAGGAAGCCTTCGAGTTCGCGCGGCTGCTCGACGAGCGCGGGATCGCGCCGATCTTCCTCGTCGCGCCGACGACGCCCGAGGCGCGCATCGACGCGGTCGCCGCGCTCGCGCGCGGCTACGTCTACTACGTGTCGCTCAAGGGCGTGACCGGCGCCGGGCACATCGACACCGCCGAGGTCGCGCGCAAGGTGGCCGAGATCCGCCGCCGCGTGAAGCTGCCGGTCGGCGTCGGATTCGGCATCCGCGACGCCGCGAGCGCGCGCGCGATCGCCGAGCACGCCGACGCGGTCGTCATCGGCAGCCGCATCATCCAGGAGATCGAGGGCGGTCCGGCCTCGCGCGCCGCCGAGCGGGCGGGCGCGTGGATCGCCACGATCCGGCAGGCGCTCGATGCGATGCCGGCCAAGCGTGTCGCGTAGCCGCCGGGCGCGTATGATGGACCGCGTGCCGACGACCGCCACCGGACTCCGCCGGGCCGGATGCCGCCCCCCGGGGGAGCAGGCGCGCGACGTCCGCGGGAGGTGACCGATGTCCTGGCTGCAGAAGCTCCTGCCCCCGCGCATCAAGAGCACGCCCGGAAGCCGCAAGCAGGCGGTGCCCGAGGGGCTGTGGATCAAGTGCGCCGCGTGCGAGGCGGTGCTCTACCGGACCGACCTCGAGAAGAACCTCTCGGTGTGCCCGAAGTGCGGCCACCACGCGCGCGTCGCGGCGCGCGCGCGGATCGACCAGCTTCTCGACGCGGAAGGCCGGTTCGAGATCGGCTCCGAAGTCGTGCCGATCGACTCGCTCAAGTTCAAGGACCAGAAGAAGTATCCCGACCGGCTCGCCGCCGCGCTCGAGGACACCGGCGAGACCGACGCGCTCGTCGTGATGCAGGGGAGCGTCGCGAGCGTGCCGCTCGTGCTCGCGGCGTTCGAGTTCGACTTCATGGGCGGCTCGATGGGCTCGGTCGTCGGCGAGCGCTTCGTGCGCGGCGTGCGCGTCGCCTACGAGAACCGCGTCCCGTTCGTCTGCATCTCCGCCTCCGGCGGCGCGCGGATGCAGGAAGGCGTCAACTCGCTGTTCCAGATGGCGAAGACGACCGCGGCGCTGCAGGAGCTCGCGAAGGCGCGGCTGCCGTTCGTGTCGCTGCTCACCGATCCCACGATGGGCGGCGTCTCGGCGTCGTTCGCGTTCGTCGCCGACCTCGTGATCGCGGAGCCCGGCGCGCTGATCGGCTTCGCCGGCCCGCGGGTCATCGAGCAGACGGTGCGCGAGAAGCTGCCGGAAGGCTTCCAGCGCGCCGAGTTCCTGCTCGAGAAGGGCGCCATCGACATGATCGTCGACCGGCGCTCGCTGCGCGACGAATTGTCGCGCCTGCTCGCGCTCCTGACGCGCGCTCCCGCGCCGGCGGCCTGACCGCCGCCCGTTGGCGCTTCCCGGGAGGCGTCGTCTGATCGCGCCCGGCCGTCCGCGCGACCTCGCCGGCTGGCTCGCCTACCTCGAGACGCTCCATCCGAAGTCGATCGCGATGGGGCTCGACCGCGTGCGGACGGTGCTCGCGCGCCTGGGTCTCGCGTTCGCGTGCCCGGTCGTCACCGTCACCGGCACGAACGGCAAGGGCTCGACCTCGGCGATGATCGAGGCGGGGATGCGCGCGGCGGGATGGCGCACCGGCCTCTACGCGTCGCCGCACCTCCTGCGCTACAACGAGCGCGTGCGCATCGGGGGCCGCGAAGTCTCCGACGACGCGCTCGTCGGGGCTTTCGGCGAGGTCGAGGACGCGCGCACGTCCCTCGATCCGCCGGTGCCGCTCACCTACTTCGAGTTCGGGACGCTCGCGGCGTTCCTGCTGTTCGCGCGGAGCGCGCCGGACGTGCTCGTCCTCGAGGTGGGCCTCGGCGGGCGGCTCGACGCGGTCAACGCCGTCGACGCGGACGTCGCGATCGTCACGAGCGTCGACCTCGACCACCAGGACTACCTCGGCGACACGAGAGAGGCGATCGGGCGCGAGAAGGCGGGCATCTTCCGGGCGGGCCGCATTGCGATCTGCGGCGATCCGGACCCGCCGGCGTCGATCGTCGAGGAGGCCGCACGCGTCGGCGCGACGTTCTACGTCGCGGGGCGCGACTTCGCCGCGATTCCCGAGGGCGCGCAGTGGCGCTACCGCGGCCCCGGCGGCGATCGCTACGGACTGCCGCATCCGGCGCTGCGCGGCGCCTACCAGCTCGGCAACGCGGCGTGCGCGATCGCGGCGATCGACGCGCTGCGCGACCGGCTGCCGGTGAGCGCGGGCGCGCTGCGCGACGGGCTCGTCGGCGTCGAGCTCGCCGGGCGCTTCCAGGTGCTGCCCGGCCGGCCGACGCGCGTGCTCGACGTCGCGCACAATCCGCACGCGGCGCGCGCGCTCGCCGCGTGCCTCGCGTCGATGGGCTACCACGCGGAAACGCACGCGGTGCTCGGGATGCTCGCCGACAAGGACGTCGGCGGCGTGATCGCGGCCGTGAAGGGACAGGTCGATCGCTGGACGGTGGCGCCGCTGCCCGGTCCGCGCGGCGCGACGGCGCAGGCGCTCGCGGACGCGCTCGAGCGCGCTGGCGTGCCGGCCGCGTCGGTGCGCACGGCGCCGGACGTCGCGACCGCGTGGCGGGCCGCGGTCGCCGAGGCGGGCGAGGCTGATAGAATCGTCGCGTTCGGCTCGTTCCTCACGGTCGCCGCCGCGCTCGCGGCGGAGCGGTGAGACGCCGAATCCCGCGCCATGGCCGAACCCGACGACCTCAACCTCGACGAGCTCAAGCGCCGCGGGCGCCGGCGTCTGATCGGCGCGATCGTGCTCGCGCTCGTCGCCGCGGTCGTCGTCCCGATGCTGCTCGAGAATGAGCCCAAGCCGCTCGGCGAGGACGTGTCGGTCCGCATCCCGCCGGTCGACGAAGGCAAGTTCGTCAGCAAGCTCCGCGAGAACCGGCCGAAGGCCGAAAGCGCGAAGGTCGCGCCCGCCGCGACGACGCCCGCCGCGACGACGCCTGCCGCCGCGCCGCCTGCTGCCCCTGCGGCCGCGCCGGAGGCGGAGCCCGCGGCGAAGGAGGCGACGCCCGCCGCGCCTGCGCTCCCCGTGCAGGAAACGCCGCCGCGCAAGTCGATCGCGGACGCGGAGAAGGCGGTGCTGTCGCCGGCCGCGCGCGCCGCGCCGGCGCCGCCGAAGTCGAACGGCGGCGGTGCGAAGCCACCCGTTGCCGCGAAGGAGGCGGACGCCGTCGCGGCGAAGGCGCCGACGGCCGCCGAGGCGACTCCGAAGCCCTCCGAGGCCGACGCGAGGGCCGCGCAGGGCGGGTTCGCGGTCCAGCTCGCCGCGTTCTCCGACGACAAGGGTGCGAACGCGCTCGCGAACAAGCTGAAGCGCGCGGGCTATCCGGCCTTCACCGAGACGGTCGCGACGAGCCAGAAGACGCTCTGGCGCGTGCGCGTCGGTCCCTACCCGTCGCGCGAGGCCGCGGCGCAGTCGCGCGACAAGCTGAAGGCCGAGGGCCACCCCGGCATCGTCGTGGCGGCCAGGTAGGGCCGGAGCCTCTTCGTGACCGCGCTCGACGTCTGCGCGATCGCCGTCGTCGCCGTGTCGATCCTGTTCGCGTACGCGCGCGGGATTATCCGCTCGCTGATCGGCACCGCGGCGTGGATCGTCGGCTTCGTCGCGGCGCTGGCGTTCACGCCGGCGCTGGGCGCGCGCCTGCCGCAATGGCAGGATGCGCCGTTCGTTCCCTACGTGATCGCGTTCGTGGCGGTCTTCGTCGCGGCGCTCGTCGCCGGCGCGCTCGTCGCGTGGCCGCTGCGCGCGGTGGTTCGAAAGGCCGGCATGGGATTCGTCGACGCGGCGCTCGGAGCGACCTTCGGGTTCGCGCGCGGGCTCGCGCTGATGGTCGCGTTCGCGCTCGTCGCGGGCGTCACGGGGCTGGCCCAGCGCGATTGGTGGCAGAATGCGTTCCTCGCGCCGTCGCTGGCGTCGGGCGCCCTGGCCTTGAGGCCCTGGCTCCCGCCCGCCTGGTCGGAGCGGCTCGATTTCTCACCGGCGGGCGCGGCGCAGGACGCGCCCAGGACCCCGAAGAAGGCCTGAACCCATGTGCGGCATCGTCGGCGCCGTCTCCCGCGCGCCGGTCAACCAGCTCCTCTACGACGGGCTCATGCTCCTGCAGCACCGCGGGCAGGACGCGGCCGGCATCGTGACGAGCGAGGGCAACGTGTTCCACATGCACAAGGGGCCGGGCTACGTGCGCGACGTGTTCCGCACGCGGAACATGCGCGATCTCACCGGCAGCGCCGGGATCGGCCACTGCCGCTACCCGACGGCGGGCAACGCGTACTCCGACCTCGAGAGCCAGCCGTTCTACGTGAACGCGCCGTTCGGCATCACGCTCGGGCACAACGGCAACCTGACCAACAGCGAGGCGCTGAAGGACGAGCTGTTCCAGCTCGACTTCCGGCACGTCAACACGAACAGCGACAGCGAGGTGCTGCTGAACGTGCTCGCGCTCGAGCTCGAGCGCGCCGCGCAGCACCACCGGCTCGATCCGGACGCGATCTTCCGCGCCGTCGCCGGCGTGCACCGCCGCTGCCGGGGCGCGTACGCGATCGTCGCGATGATCGCCGGCTACGGCATGCTCGCGTTCCGCGACCCGTTCGGCATCCGCCCGCTCGTCATCGGCCGGGCCGAGACGCGGAACGGGGCCGAGACGATGGTCGCCTCGGAGTCGGTGGCGCTCGAGGCCTGCGGGTTCCGCGTGCTGCGCGACGTGGCGCCGGGCGAGGCGATCTTCGTGGACTTCGCCGGCACGATGCACGCGCGGCAGTGCGCTGACGCGCCGAGGCTCGTGCCCTGCATCTTCGAGTACGTCTACCTCGCCCGGCCCGACAGCGTGATCGACGGGACCAGCGTCTACGAGTCGCGCATCCACATGGGCGCCGAGCTCGCGCGCCGCATCGGCGCGATGCCCGAGGCGCGCGACATCGACGTCGTGATCCCGATCCCCGACTCGAGCCGCCCTTCCGCGATGCAGCTCGCGAACGACCTCGGCCTCACCTACCGCGAGGGCTTCGTCAAGAGCCGGTACGTCGGCCGGACGTTCATCATGCCGGGGCAGGCGATGCGCAAGAAGAGCGTGCGTCAGAAGCTCAACCCGATCGGCATGGAGTTCGCGGGCAAGGTCGTGCTGCTCGTCGACGACTCGATCGTGCGCGGCACCACGTCGCGCGAGATCGTGCAGATGGCGCGCGACGCGGGGGCCCGCAAGGTCTACTTCGCGTCGGCGGCCCCGCCGGTCCGGTTCCCGAACGTGTACGGCATCGACATGCCGACGCAGAACGAGCTCGTCGCGCACGGGCGGACGCACGAGGAGATCTCGCGCGAGATCGGCGCCGACCTGCTCATCTACCAGGACCTCGAGGCGCTCGAGTCGGCCGTGCGCGCCGTCAACCCGCGCCTGACGGAGTTCGAGGCGTCCTGCTTCAACGGCCGCTACGTGACCGGCGACGTCACGCCCGAGTACCTGGCGGCGCTCGCCGGCACGCGCGACGAGAGCCGCGGCGAGCCGGCGCGCGACGACGACCGGGGCGCGCCGGCGGCGTAGCGCCGGCGCCCTTCGCGCCCGAGCGTTCCCGTGACTTCAACGACGCGAGGCTCCCGATGACGACGATCGAGTCCTTCTTCGTGCTCGCGGCGCTCGTCGTGCTCGTCGGCGTCCTCGTCTGGCGGCGCGACATCAGGACCGGACGCATCCCCCGGCCCAAGCGGCGGCGGCCGGCCATGTCGCTGCGCGAGCGCCTCGGCGACACGGCGTTTCGCAAGCAGAGCTCGGCGGCGTCCGCCCTGAGCGCAGGCGCCCGGTTCGTCGACACCCCCGGAGCGCCCCCCGCCGGCGCCGGGCGCGGCGTGGGCGCCGACGACAAGGGCGGCGAGGGGCGATAGCGCGCCCCGGCGCCGGGCGGCCCCGTGCCCGCGTCGTCCGCGGCCGGGGATTTGACCGGGGAAGCGGCCTGCAGTAGCATTCGAACTGCGCCGATTTGAGGCTTCAGCTTGCGGGCGCATAACAAATGCCGCTAAAGCGAGGTTCGCCTTGAGCCCGGAGATACCGGGTCAGGGCACACGAAACCCGTCCGGCGGCCACGCTCGACGGGTTTTTTGTTTGCACGACGCTGCCACGATGAACGCACCGACTTCTCCGCGCGGCTTCACGACCGCGATCCTCCACTCCGACCGCGAGGCGGCCGTCGAGCACGGAGCGCTGCACAAGCCGCTGCACGTGTCGGTCGCCTACGGCTACCGCGACGCGCGCGACCTCGCGGCCGTGTTCCAGGGCCGCCAGGCGGGCCACGTCTACGGGCGCCAGGGGAATCCCACGACCGCCGCGCTCGAGACGAAGGTGACCGCGATGGAGGGCGGCGTCGCGACCGTGAGCTTCGCGACCGGGATGGCGGCGATCGGCGCGATCGCGCTCACGCTCACGCGCGGCGGCGACCACGTCGTCGCGAGCCGTTTCCTGTTCGGCAACACGACGAGCCTGTTCCAGACGCTCGAGGCGCACGGCGGCGCGGTGAGCTACGTCGACGCGACCGACGCGGCCGAGGTCGAGGCGGCGATCCGGCCGGAGACGCGCCTCGTGTTCGTCGAGACGATCGCGAACCCGCGCACGCAAGTCGCCGACCTCGCGCGGATCGGCGAGCTGTGCGCGCGCCGCGGCATCGTCTACGTCGTCGACAACACGATGACCTCGCCGTGGCTGTTCCGGCCCTCCGCGGTCGGCGCGAGCCTCGTCGTGAACGCGCTCACCAAGTACATCGGCGGGCACGGCAACGCGCTGGGCGGCAGCATCACCGACACGGGCCTCTACGACTGGACGCGCCACCCGGCGATCCACGATACGTACAAGGGGCCGAACCCGAAGCTGTGGGCGATCACGCAGATCCGGAAGAAGGGGCTGCGCGACTGGGGCGGCACGCTCTCGCCCGAGCAGGCGCATCACCTCGCGGTGGGCGCGGAGACGCTCGCGCTGCGGATGGCCCGCCAGTGCGCGAACGCCGGGGCGCTCGCCCGCTTCCTCGCCGCGCAACCCCGCGTGCGCGCGGTCCACTACCCGGGCCTCGCGTCGCACCCGCAGCACGAGCGCGCGCGCACGCTCTTCCGCGGCTACGGCGCGCTGCTCTCGTTCGAGCTCGCCGCCGACGTCGATCCGTTCGCGTTCCTGAACCGGCTCGAGGTCGTCGTGCTGTCGTCGAACCTCGGCGACAACCGGACGCTCGCGATCCCCGTGGCGCAGACGATCTTCTGGGAGATGGGGCGCGAGCGGCGCGAGGCGATGGGGATCGCCGAGTCGCTCATCCGCGTCTCGGTCGGCATCGAGGACGAGGCCGACCTGGTCGCGGACTTCGCGCAGGCCCTGGCGGGGGGGTGATCTCCCCGCAGCGCGCGGAGCGCGCTTGCGATGCCCGGCCTGGGGATCGGGCTTCAGCCTGTGGGTCGGGCTTCAGTAACCGACGCCTTTCGCCGCGCATCTCCGGACCCCGTCGGACTGAAGTCCGACCCACGAGGGGCGGCCGCTGTGGGTCGGGCTTCAGCCCGACGCCTTCCGCCGCGCATCTCCGAACCCCGTCGGACTGAAGTCCGACCCACGAGGGGCGGCCGCTGTGGGTCGGGCTTCAGCCCGACGCCTTTC
>WBZU01000087.1_pt1 | contig 99802 bp, 93 predicted proteins | sample 5204311 | NCBI WGS metagenome assembly WBZU01 (sample SAMN12344359, study PRJNA552823) | activated sludge metagenome | biome: Activated sludge suspended growth; feature: Nitrification reactor; material: Wastewater; isolation source: activated sludge from nitrification reactor of wastewater...
ATGTGAAGGCGGCGCCAGCCGCCGTGCCGCAGCCAGAAGATGCGCGATGACCCGCAGGGTCATCCTCGGCTTCGCCGAGGCGGCCGCAGGCCGCGGCTGAGTTCTTCCGGCGAAGGCTCGCATCGCGTGAGCGATGTGAAGGCGGCGCCAGCCGCCGTGCCGCAGCAGTCGGATCGCCAGGATGCCTACAGCTTCTTGCGGAAGTCGTCGTGGCAGGCCTTGCAGGCGGCACCGGTCGCGCCGAAGGCGGTCTTGATCTGCTCCAGGTTGCCGGTCTTGGCCGCGGCGTTCAGCTTGGCCATCTCGTCCTGCATCTTGGTGGCCGCGGCAGTGAACTTCGCCTGATCGGTCCAGATGTTGGGCTTGGCGCCGGTCTTGCCGACGTTGGTCCCCTGGCCGAAGGCGGTGAAGGGCAGCTTGGACATCATCGTCGCGATCTCGGCGTCGGTCTGCGCGGCGGCGGCGTCGAAGGGCACGCGGCCGTTGACCATCGCGCCGATGCGGCCGAAGTGCGCGGCCATCACCGTGTACACGGCCTGGCGGTACTTGACGGCATCTTCGGGTTTCTGGAACTGTGCGGCCGCGGGCAGTGCGGCGGCCAACCCGGCCAGGGCGATCGGGATCAGCAGCAGGCGCTTCATGGACTCTCCTGTGTTGGTAGTGGGTGCTGGCGGCCGGGCTCCCGGCTGCTGCCGCTGTGCGGCGGGCGCAGTGTAGGCAGGAACAGCGCTCGTGCCGCGCCGTCGGTGCTTCCGGCGCCAGCCGCGCAGGTGCACCGGGGTGCGGAAGGCGCTATGGTTGCGGCCATCTTCCCCTGCATCGATTGAAATGACGGTAATCCCCACTTGGTCAGCTTGCGGCCCAAAGCGGCCGCAGGCCGCTTCGGGCCAAGGCCCGTACACACGGCTCCCCCGAGCCCCCTCCGAGAGGGGGCTCCAGCATGACCGTCGTGCCGGCCTTGCGGCCGGCGCAGGCCTCCAGCGTGCAGCAGGCGCGAGGAAGACACCACGGTCCGTCGGCCGGCAGGCCGACTCGTCAATCGAACTGGAGCCCCCTCTCGGAGGGGGCTCGGGGGAGCGGTGCATATGGACCGTCAGGTCCAAAGTGGCCTGCGGCCGCTTTGGACCGCCAGCAGTCGCTGGCCGCCCGGCACTTCCTGCGTGGCCGGTCACCAGATGCGTGGCGGAGCAACTGACATGAATTCGAGCAAGCCACACGCCGCGGTACCGGTGCGGGTCTGGGACCTGCCCACCCGCATCTTCCACTGGCTGCTGGCGGCCTGCGTGATCGGCTCGGCAGTGAGCGCGCAGCTCGGCGGCAACGCGATGGTCTGGCACTTCCGCCTCGGCTACACGATCTGCACGCTGCTCGTGTTCCGGCTGCTGTGGGGGCTGGTCGGCGGGCACTGGTCGCGCTTCGCGAGTTTCGTGCCCACACCCGGGCGCTTTCGCCGCTACCTGCGCGGGCAGCCGCTGCCGGGCGAGTACTTCGACGCCGGCCACAACCCGCTGGGCAGCCTGTCGGTGCTCGCGCTGATCGGCTTCCTGGCGGTGCAGGTCGCCACAGGACTGGTGGCCGACGACGAGATCGCCAACGTCGGCCCGCTGAACCGCTTCGTGTCGGGCGCCACTGCGGCGGCGGCCACCTGGTGGCACGCCGGCTGGGGCAAGGGGATCCTGATCGCGCTGGTGCTGCTGCACGTCGGCGCGATCCTGTACTACCGCTTCGGCCGCAGCACCAACCTGGTCTGGCCGATGTTGTCGGGCGACAAGGCACTGGCGCCGGGCACGCCGGCCAGCGCCGACGGCGCCGCCAGCCGCGCGCTGGCCCTGGTGCTGCTGGCCGCCTGCGCCGCCGCCACCGGCTGGCTGGTGGGGCTGGGCGGATGAGCCCGACGGGCCGCCCCGAGGGCGAATGCCGCAAGGCGCAGCCCGAAAGTGCCCCAGCGAGCGCCGCGCCTGCCGGTGGGCCGATGCCGCCGCCGCCCGACCCGGCCACCGGCGAGATCGCGCTGGTGCTCGCCGAAACCCCGGCGCAGGCCGATGCCGCGCGCACGCTGTTCCGCGAGTACGCGGCGGCGTTGGGCATCGACCTGGACTTCCAGGGCTTCGAGGAAGAGCTGGCCGCACTGCCCGGCGGCTACGCCCAGCCCGACGGCGCGCTGCTGCTGGCCTATGTCGGCGGGCAACTGGCGGGCTGCGGCGCGCTGCGGCCGCTGGCCGACGTGGACCACGCCAACGCCTGCGAGATGAAGCGGCTGTTCGTGCGGCCGGGCTTTCGCCGCTTCGGCCTGGGCCGGCTGCTGGCGCAGGCGCTGCTCGACCGCGCCGCCGCGGCCGGTTATTCGTCGATGCTGCTCGACACGCTCGACGAGATGGAATCGGCGCGCGAGCTGTACGCGTCGCTCGGCTTCCAGGAGATCGCGCCCTACTACTACAACCCGATTCCCGGGGCGCACTACCTGAAGGTGGCGCTGTAGCCCGGCCGCTGACCGGCCTATAGACTGCCGGCCTGCAGCCAAGGAGCGACACGACAATGAACCCGTTTCGCCAACTCATCCGCGCCGCCGGCCCGCACCCGCCGATCGGCACCATGATCGTCTCGGCCAGCCCGATCGTCGCCGAGGCGACCGGCCATGCCGGCTTCGACTGGGGCGTGATCGACATGGAGCACGCGCCCGCCGACACGATGCACGTGCTGCAGATCCTGCAGGCGGTGGGCAACACCAAGATGGTGCCGGTGGTGCGCGTGCCGTGGAACGAGCCGGTGATGGTCAAGCGCGTGCTCGACGCCGGCGCCGCCACGGTGCTGTTCCCCTTCGTGCAGAACGCCGACGAGGCGGCGCACGCGGTCGCTTCCACGCGCTATCCGCCGCGCGGCGTGCGCGGCATCTCCCACATGAGCCGCGCGTCGAAGTACGGCGCGGCACCCAACTACGTGGGCAGCGCCGACGCCGACATGGGCGTGATCGTCGAGCTGGAGACGCCGCAGGCGCTGGAGCGGCTCGAGGAGATTGCGGCGGTGCCCGGGGTGGATGCGCTGTTCATCGGCCCGGCCGACCTGTCGGCCAGCATGGGCCATGTCGGCCGCTTCGCCCACCCCGAGGTGCTGCAGGCGATGGCCGACGCGGCGCGCCGCTGCCGCGCCGCCGGCATCCCGCTGGGCACCGTCGGCGGCAGCGCCGACGTGGTGACGCAGTACCGCGCGATGGGCTTTCGCTTCATCGCGGTGTCGTCCGACCTGGGGCTGCTGATGGCCGGTGCGCGAGCCGCGGTGCAGGCGCTGCGCATGGGTGGCGGCGAAACCCACGTGCACTCGCTGGACGGCGGCACGCGCACCGATGCCGGCTGAGCCGGCGGGCCCCGGGCCGCACGCCGATGCGCAGCGCCAGCCGGCGGCGGCGCTGGCGGCTCGGGCACACCGGCAGCGCGGAGCCGCCGCACCGTGACACCGCCCTTTTGGGCGCGCGCCGCGCTGCTGGCGCGCCTGCGCGAAGCGCGCGAGTGGGATCTGGCCGTCGTCGGCGGCGGCGCCACCGGCCTGGGCGTGGCGCTGGACGCCGCGGCGCGCGGGCTGGCGGTGGTACTGCTGGAGCGCGGTGACTTCGCCCAGGGCACTTCGTCGCGCGCGACCAAGCTGGTGCACGGCGGCGTGCGCTATCTGGCGCAGGGCGACGTGCCGCTGGTGCGCGAGGCGCTGCACGAGCGCGCGACGCTGCTGGCCAATGCGCCGCACGTCGCGCAGCCGCTGGCCTTCATCGTGCCCGGCTACAGGCTGTGGGAGCTGCCGTTCTACGGCGCCGGGCTCAAGGCCTACGACCTGCTGGCCGGCAGTCGCGGCCTCGGGCCGACCGAGCTGCTGGGCGCACGCCGCACCTGCGAACTGCTGCCCGGCGTGCGCCGCCAGGGGCTGCTCGGCGCGATCCGCTACTGGGACGGCCAGTTCGACGACGCGCGCCTGGCGGTGCTGCTGGCGCGCACCGCGGTCAGCCGCGGCGCGCTGGCGCTGAACCACTGTGCGGTCGAGGGCCTGCTGCGCGAGCAGGGCCGTGTGTGCGGGCTGCGCGCGCGCGACGCCGAAACCGGCGAGGTCTTCGAGGTGCGCGCCCGCTGCGTCGTCAACGCGGCGGGCGTGTGGGTCGACGCGGTGCGCGGCCTGGACCGCGACCGCGACGCCCCGCCGCCGCCGCCGATGGTGGCGCCGAGCCAGGGCGTGCACCTGGTCGTCGACCGCGGCTTCCTGCCCGGGCTGCATGCGCTGCTCGTGCCGAAGACGCACGACGGCCGGGTGCTGTTCGCGGTGCCGTGGCTCGGCAAGACGGTGCTCGGCACCACCGACACGCCGCGCCACGACCTCGACCCCGAACCGTCGCCCTTTCCCGACGAAGTCGGCTTCATCCTGAGCGAATCGGCACGGTACCTGGCGCGGGCGCCGACCCGCGCCGACGTGCGCTCGGTCTGGGTGGGCCTGCGGCCGCTGGTCAAGCCGGCCGACGACGACGGCGGCGACACCAAGGCGCTGTCGCGCGAGCACGTGGTGTCGGTGGCCCGCTCGGGCCTGGTCACGGTGACCGGCGGCAAGTGGACCACCTACCGTGCGATGGCCGAGGACGTGCTCGAGCGCTGCATGGCGCGCGGCCTGCTGCCGCGCCGGCCGCCGGGCGCCACCGCGCACCTGCCGCTGATCGGCGCTGCGCCGGGCCGGCCGCTGGGTGAGCCGCCGGGCGAGCACCTGTACGGCAGCGAAGCGCAGGCGCTGCGCGCGCTGCCGGGCGCCGATCGCTGGCTGTGGCGCGACCCCGAATCGGGCCGCGGCGGCCTGAGCGAGGCGATGGTGCGCTTCGCGCTGCGCGCCGAGATGGCGCGGCGCATCGACGACGTGCTCGCGCGCCGGTCGCGCCTGCTGTTCCTCGACGCCGCGGCCGCCGCCGCGCTGGCCGAGCCCGTGGCCGCGCTGATCGAGCAGGAGACCGGCCGCAGCGTCGATGCCGCCGAGCGCGCGGAATTCGCCGCGCTGGCGCTGCACTACCGCAGCCTGCCCTGAGCGAGCCGCTGCGCGGCCGCTGCCCCGGCAGCGGTCTTCGTCCGGCCTGGAGCGCCCCTGGAGCGCTCCGGGGCTGCCCCTATAATTCCGCCGTTTTGCCGGAGCACGCCGCGCATTCCAGCCCGATGGTCCAGAGCAGCATCCGACCCATGGCCTGGGACGACGACGAGCCACCGCAGCAGGTTCACACCCTGAGCCGGGCCGAGGCGCAGGCCTTGCGGCGCAGGCACCCGCCGGTGTCCGTGTGGCGGGTGGTCGCGACCCAGGTCGCGGTGGGTGCGGGGGTGGCCGCCGTCGCGTGGCTGATCTCCGGCGAGCGGATGGTCTTCGTGTCGGCGCTCTACGGCTGTGCCGTGGTGGCCGTGCCGGGTGCGCTGATGGCACGCGGCGCGACCAGCGCCAACTCGAGGGTGTCGCCGATGACGGGGGCTGTCAGCTTCATGTCGTGGGCGGCGGTCAAAATCGGAGTCTCGCTGCTGATGCTCGCATTGGCGCCGAGGATCGTGCAGCCCCTGAGCTGGCCGGCCCTGCTGGTGGCGATGGTGCTGTGCATGAAGGTCTACTGGCTCGCGCTGCTGTGGCGCGGCCGCAGGCCGGGCAACGACGGGCCGTAAAGAAGATCGAGGACAGGCGCAACCGATGGCAGCCGAAGCTCACGCCCCCACCGCGGGTGAATACATCATCCACCATCTGCACCATCTGCGTAACGCGGAGCAGACGGCGGTCGCCGACTTCGGCATCTACAACATCGACTCGATCATCTGGGCCGCGCTGCTGGGCGCGCTGACCTGCTGGCTGCTGTGGGCCGCGGCGCGCAAGGCCACCTCGGGGGTGCCGGGCCGCTTCCAGGCCGCCGTCGAGGTACTGGTCGAGATGGTCGACAACCAGGCCAAGGGCATCGTGCGCAACGCCGAGAGCCGCAAGCTGGTGTCGCCGCTGGCGCTGACGCTGTTCGTCTGGATCTTCCTGATGAACGCGATGGACCTGCTGCCGGTCGACCTGATCCCGTACATCATCGAACACGGCGGCATCGCCGGCTACCAGCGCGTGGTGCCCACCGCCGACCTGTCGGTGACGATGGGGCTGTCGGTGTCGGTGCTGCTGCTGTGCCTGTACTACAACGTCAAGATCAAGGGCCTGGGCGGCTGGATGCACGAGCTGTTCACCGCGCCCTTCGGCGCGAAGTGGTTCCTGTACCCGGTGAACTTCGCGATGCAGATCATCGAGTTCATCTCCAAGACCGTGTCGCACGGCATGCGGTTGTTCGGCAACATGTATGCGGGCGAACTGGTGTTCATGCTGATCGCGCTGATGGGCGGCGCCTGGAGCCTGTCGGCCACCGGCATCGGCCTGGCGGTCGGCCACGTGATCGCCGGCACCGTGTGGGCGATCTTCCACATCCTGATCATCACGCTGCAGGCCTTCATCTTCATGATGCTGGCGCTGATCTACCTGGGCCAGGCGCACGACTCGCACTGAGCAAGGCCCGACTCTTCGCCGTTTTGCCGTTCCCCCGTTTCACCTTTCTTCCAACCACAACCGTCCCACAGTAGGAGCATTCCATGGAAGTCATCAGCTTCGTCGCGCTGGCCACCGGCCTGATCATCGGTCTGGGCGCCATCGGTGCCTGTATCGGCATCGGCATCATGGGCAGCAAGTACCTCGAATCGGCCGCGCGCCAGCCCGAACTGATGGGCGAGCTGCAGACCAAGATGTTCCTGCTGGTCGGCCTGATCGACGCGGCCTTCATCATCGGCACCGGTATCGCGCTGTGGTTCGCCACCGCCAACCCGTTCCTCGGCCAGATCGCCAACCTGCCGAAGTAATCGCGCTTCGCGCCGGTTCGTGGAGCGCCGCCTTCGGCACGCTCCGGAGCACCCCATGACGAGGTCACAGTCGTGAGCATCAACGCCACCCTGATCGTCCAGATGATCGTGTTCGCGATCCTGGTCTGGTTCACGATGCGCTTTGTCTGGCCGCCGATCACCGCGGCGCTGGACGAGCGCGCACGCAAGATCGCCGACGGCCTGTCGGCCGCCGACAAGGCCCGGGCCGACCTGGCCGCCGCCGACAAGCGCGTCGAGCAGCAGCTCGCCTCCGCGCGCGACGACGTCGCCCGCCGCCTGGCCGACGCCGAGCGCCTGGCGCAGTCGATGATCGAGGAAGCCAAGACGCGCGCCAACGACGAAGGCGCGAAGATCATCGCCGCCGCCCGCGCCGAGGCCGACCAGGAAGCGGCCAAGGCGCGCGAAGCGCTGCGCGAGCAGGTCGCCGGCCTGGCCGTCAAGGGCGCCGAGGCGATCCTACGGCGCGAGGTCAATGCCGGCGTGCACGCCGAGCTGCTGGCGCGGCTGCAGACCGAGCTCTGATCATGGCCGAGCTCGCCACCATCGCCCGCCCCTACGCCGAGGCGCTGTACGCGGTCGCGCGCGGCACCGGCATCGTCCCGCACCTGGCCGCGCTGGCCGGCGTGGCGGCCGACCCCGAGCTGCGCCAGTTCGCCGACAACCCCAAGGTGGACACCGAGCTGGTGTTCAACGTGATCAGCGACGTGCTCGGCCGCAAGGGCGTGGTCCTGGCGCCGACGCTGCAAAACCTGCTGCGCGCGGTGCTCGACAACGGCCGGCTCGCGGCCCTGCCCGAGATCGCGGCGCAGGTACAGGCCTTGGCCAATGCCGACAGCGGCGTGTCGGACGTGCGCATCGAAAGCGCATACCCGATCGACGACGCGCAGCTCGCCGAGGTGCTGGCTGCGCTGCAGCGCCGCTTCGGCCGCCGGCTCGAAGCCCGCGTCGAGTTGCGCCCCGAGCTGATCGGCGGCATCCGCGCCGTGGTCGGCGACGAAGTGCTCGACACCTCGGTCAAGGCCCGTCTGGAACAGATGAAGATGGCGCTGACGGCCTGAGGCCGCAAGCGACCTGGAGAACCCCATGCAACTGAACCCCGCCGAAATCTCCGAGCTGATCAAGAGCCGCATCGAGGGCTTGCAGGCCAGCGCCGACGTCAAGAACCAGGGCACGGTGGTGTCGGTCACCGACGGCATCGTGCGCATCCACGGCCTGTCCGACGCGATGCAGGGCGAGATGCTCGAGTTCCCGGCCACCGCCGCCGGCGTGCCGACCTTCGGGCTGGCGCTGAACCTCGAGCGCGACTCGGTCGGCGCGGTGATCCTGGGCGAGTACGAGCACATCTCCGAGGGCGACACCGTCAAGTGCACGGGGCGCATCCTGGAGGTGCCGGTGGGCCCCGAGCTGATCGGCCGCGTGGTCAACGCGCTCGGCCAGCCGATCGATGGCAAGGGCCCGATCGACGCCAAGATGACCGACGTGATCGAGAAGGTCGCGCCCGGCGTGATCGCGCGCCAGTCGGTCGGCCAGCCGGTGCAGACCGGGCTGAAGTCGATCGACTCGATGGTGCCGATCGGCCGCGGCCAGCGCGAGCTGATCATCGGCGACCGCCAGACCGGCAAGACCGCCGTCGCGATCGACACGATCATCAACCAGAAGGGTCAGAACATGACCTGCGTCTACGTCGCGATCGGGCAGAAGGCCAGCTCGATCAAGAACGTGGTGCGCGCGCTCGAGCAGCACGGCGCGATGGACTACACCATCGTCGTCGCCGCCAGCGCTTCCGAATCGGCGGCGATGCAGTACGTGTCGGCCTACTCGGGCTGCACGATGGGCGAGTACTTCCGCGACCGCGGCCAGGACGCGCTGATCATCTACGACGACCTGTCCAAGCAGGCCGTCGCCTACCGCCAGGTGTCGCTGCTGCTGCGCCGCCCGCCGGGCCGCGAAGCCTTCCCCGGCGACGTGTTCTACCTGCACAGCCGCCTGCTGGAGCGCGCCGCACGCGTGAACGCCGACTACGTCGAGAAGTTCACCAACGGCGCGGTCAAGGGCCAGACCGGGTCGCTGACGGCGCTGCCGATCATCGAGACGCAGGCGGGCGACGTGTCGGCCTTCGTGCCGACCAACGTGATCTCGATCACCGACGGCCAGATCTTCCTCGAGACCAACCTGTTCAACGCCGGCATCCGGCCCGCCATCAACGCCGGCATCTCGGTGTCGCGCGTGGGTTCGGCCGCGCAGACCAAGCTGATCAAGGGCCTGTCGGGCGGCATCCGCACCGACCTCGCGCAGTACCGCGAGCTGGCGGCGTTCGCGCAGTTCGCGTCCGACCTGGACGAAGCCACGCGCAAGCAGCTCGACCGCGGCGCGCGCGTGACCGAGCTGCTCAAGCAGCCGCAGTACAGCCCGCTGCCGATCAGCCTGATGGCGGCCACGCTGTTCGCGGTGAACAAGGGCTTCGTCGACAGCGTCGAGACCAAGCAGGGCCTGGCTTTCGAGCAGGGGCTGCACCAGCACCTGAAGTCCAGCCACGCCGCGCTGCTGGCCAAGCTCGAGGACAGCAAACAGCTCGACAAGGAATCGGAAGCCGAGCTCACCGCCGCGATCGAGGCCTTCAAGAAGTCCTTCGGCTAGTCATGGCCCCCCCCCGCAGCGCCTTCGGCGCTCCCCCCCAGGGGGGCGCCACGAGCGGCCCGGCGAAGCCGGTTCCGCCGTGGCCGCTCGAATCGTGCAACACGACCGGCGCAGCCTCTTGCGCCGGCATCGGATTGGGAGGCCGCTGATGGCAGCCGGGAAGGAAATCCGCGGCAAGATCGGCTCGGTGCAGAACACCCGCAAGATCACCAAGGCCATGGAGATGGTCGCCGCGAGCAAGATGCGCAAGGCGCAGGAGCGCATGCGCGCGGCACGCCCCTACGCGAGCAAGATCCGCACGTTGGCCGCCAACCTGTCGGAGGCCACGCCCGAGTACAAGCATCCGTTCATGCTGACGCACGACGATGCCAAGACCGCGGGCTTCATCGTCGTCACCACCGACAAGGGCCTGTGCGGCGGGCTGAACACCAACCTGCTGCGCGCGGTGACCAACAAGCTCAAGGAGCTGGAGGCGCAGGGCATCGGCGCCGAGTGCGTGGCGGTCGGCGGCAAGGGCCACGGCTTCCTGTCGCGCATCGGCGCGAAGGTGGTGTCGCACGTGACCCAGCTGGGCGACGTGCCGCGGCTGGACCGCCTGGTCGGGCCGGTCAAGGTGCTGGGCGACGCCTACCGCGAGGGCCGGCTCAAGTCGGTGTACCTGTGCTACACGCGCTTCATCAACACGATGCGCCAGGAGCCGGTGGTGCAGCAGCTGCTGCCGCTGTCGAAGGCCGAGCTGGTGCCCGACGCCGGCGGCGACCAGCGCGAGCACGGCTGGGACTACCTGTACGAGCCCGACGCGCCGACGGTCATCGACCAGCTGCTGCTGCGCTACATCGAGGTGCTGATCTACCAGGCGCTGGTCGAGAACATGGCCTCCGAGCAGTCGGCGCGCATGGTCGCGATGAAGGCGGCCACCGACAACGCCGGCAACCTGATCAACGAACTGCAGCTGATCTACAACAAGACGCGGCAGGCGGCGATCACGAAGGAGCTGTCCGAGATCGTCAGCGGCGCCGCCGCCATCGCCGGCTGAGGCCGCCGCACCCGTATTCGCTGAAGAAGGATTCGACCCATGTCCACCCCCCAGAACCAGGGCAAGATCGTGCAGTGCATCGGCGCCGTCGTCGACGTCGAGTTCCCGCGCGACCGGATGCCGCGCGTGTATGACGCGCTCAAGCTCGAAGGTACGGCGCTGACGCTGGAAGTGCAGCAGCAGCTCGGCGACGGCATCGTGCGCACGATCGCGCTCGGCAGTTCCGAAGGCCTGAAGCGCGGCCTGATGGTCACCAACACCGGCGCGGCGATCACCGTGCCGGTGGGCACGGCCACGCTCGGCCGCATCATGGACGTGCTCGGCAACCCGATCGACGAGCGCGGCCCGGTCGACGCGGCGCTGACGGCGCCGATCCACCGGCGCGCGCCGACCTACGACGAGCTGAGCCCGTCGCAGGAACTGCTCGAGACCGGCATCAAGGTCATCGACCTGATCTGCCCGTTCGCCAAGGGCGGCAAGGTCGGCCTGTTCGGCGGTGCCGGCGTCGGCAAGACCGTCAACATGATGGAGCTGATCAACAACATCGCGAAGGCGCACTCGGGCCTGTCGGTGTTCGCCGGCGTGGGCGAGCGCACGCGCGAGGGCAACGACTTCTATCACGAGATGTCGGACTCGAAGGTGGTGGTGCAGGAGGACCTGAGCCAGTCGAAGGTGGCGATGGTCTACGGCCAGATGAACGAGCCGCCGGGCAACCGCCTGCGCGTGGCGCTGACCGGCCTGACGATCGCCGAATCCTTCCGCGACGAAGGCCGCGACGTGCTCTTCTTCGTCGACAACATCTACCGCTACACGCTGGCCGGCACCGAGGTGTCGGCGCTGCTGGGCCGGATGCCGTCGGCGGTGGGCTACCAGCCGACGCTGGCCGAAGAGATGGGCCGGCTGCAGGAGCGCATCACCTCCACCAAGGTCGGCTCGATCACGTCGATCCAGGCCGTGTACGTGCCTGCGGACGACCTGACCGACCCGTCGCCGGCGACCACCTTCGCGCACCTGGACGCCACCGTGGTGCTGAGCCGCGACATCGCCGCGCTCGGCATCTACCCGGCGGTGGACCCGCTGGACTCCACCAGCCGCCAGATCGACCCGCACGTGGTCGGCGAGGAGCACTACAGCACCACGCGCGCGGTGCAGGCGACGCTGCAGCGCTACAAGGAACTGCGCGACATCATCGCGATCCTGGGCATGGACGAGTTGAGCCCCGAAGACAAGCTGGCGGTGGCGCGCGCACGCAAGATCCAGCGCTTCCTGAGCCAACCCTTCCACGTGGCCGAGGTGTTCACCGGCACCGCCGGCAAGTACGTGCCGCTGAAGGAAACGATCCGCGGCTTCAAGATGATCGTCAACGGCGAGTGCGACGCGCTGCCCGAGCAGGCCTTCTACATGGTCGGCAGCATCGACGAAGTCTTCGAGAAGGCCAAGAAGCTGCAGTAGGCGGCGCATACGGGAAGCATGCACATGGCCACCCTCCACGTCGACGTCGTCAGCGCCGAAGAGAACATCTTCACCGGCGAGGCGAAGTTCGTCGCGCTGCCCGGCGAACTGGGCGAACTGGGCATCTATCCGCGGCACACGCCGCTGATCACGCGCATCAAGCCGGGCGCGGTGCGCATCATCCGCGCCGACAACGACGAGGAGGAGTTCATCTTCGTCGCCGGCGGCATGCTCGAAGTGCAGCCGACCACGGTGACGGTGCTCGCCGACACCGCGATCCGCGGCCGCGACCTCGACGAGGCGCGCGCGGTGGAAGCGCGCAAGCAGGCCGAGGAAGCGATGAAGAACGCCAAGAGCGACATCGACTTCGCGAAGGCGCAGGGCGAATTCGCGGCAATGGCCGCGCAGATCGCCGCGATCCAGAAGCTGCGCAGGAAGTAGCCGCCCGGCTGCAACCCCGAAACCCGAGGCCCGCCCGGTTCGCCGCGCGGGCCTTGTCGCACTGTGGCCAGTGCCGGCTTGAGCGCCGCCCCCCACGGCGCCGCCGGTTTGCGGGTATACCGGCTGCCTGCCTGTCTGCCGATGGAGGCCACGGATGGCGGTACGCATCGAACACGACACCTTCGGCCCGATCGAGGTCCCCGACCAGTGCCTGTGGGGCGCGCAGACGCAGCGCTCGCTGCAGCACTTCGCGGTGTCGACCGAGCGCATGCCGGTCGAGCTGATCCAGGCGCTGGTGCGGGTCAAGCGCGCCGCGGCGCAGACGAACGCCGAACTCGGCGTGCTCGACCCGAAGATGGCGCAGGCGATCGCCGCCGCCTGCGACGAGGTGCTGGCCGGGCGGCACGGCGCCGAGTTTCCGCTGTCGGTGTGGCAGACCGGATCGGGCACGCAGACCAACATGAACGTCAACGAGGTGCTGGCCAACCGCGCGTCGGAGCTGCTCGGCGGCAGCCGCGGCCCGCAGCGGCTGGTGCATCCGAACGACCACGTCAACCGCGGCCAGAGCAGCAACGACGTCTTTCCGACCGCGATGCACGTGGCCGCGGCGCTGGCGCTGCAGCAGCGGCTGCTGCCGGCGCTGGCCGGGCTGCGCGCGACGCTGCAGGCCAAGGCGCAGGCCTTCGCCGATATCGTCAAGATCGGCCGCACCCACTTGCAGGACGCGACGCCGTTGACGCTGGGGCAGGAGTTCTCCGGCTGGGTCGCGCAGCTCGACCTGGCGGCCGCGGCCGTCGCCGCGGCGCAGCCGGCAGTGCTGCAGCTGGCGATCGGCGGCACCGCGGTGGGCACCGGCCTGAACGCGCACCCCGAGTTCGGTGCCCGGACGGCGGCCGCGCTGGCGGCCGGCACCGGCCTGGGCTTCAGCAGTGCGCCGAACAAGTTCGCCGCGCTCGCCGGGCATGAGCCGCTGCTGGCGCTGCACGGCGCGCTGAAGACGCTCGCCGCCGCGCTGCACAAGATCGCCAACGATGTGCGCTGGCTCGCGAGCGGGCCGCGTGCCGGCATCGGCGAGCTGCGCATCCCGGAGAACGAGCCGGGCTCGTCGATCATGCCCGGCAAGGTCAACCCGACGCAGTGCGAGATGCTGACGATGGCGGCCGCGCAGGTGTTCGGCAACGATGCCGCCGTCACCTTCGGCGCGGCCTGCGGCAACTTCGAGCTGAACGTGTACAAGCCGCTGATCGCGCACGCGCTGCTGCAGTCGATCCGGCTGCTGGGCGACGGCATGGCCAGCTTCGATGCGCACTGCGCGCAGGGCATCGAGGCCGATCGGCCGCGCATCGCCGAGCTGGTGCAGCGCTCGCTGATGCTGGTGACCGCGCTGGCGCCGCACATCGGCTACGAGCACGCGGCGGCGATCGCGAAGCAGGCGCACGCCGGCGGCAGCAGCCTGCGCGACGCGGCGCTGGCCTCGGGCTGGGTCAGCGCGCAGCAGTTCGACGCCTGGGTGCGGCCCGAGGACATGACCGCACCGGGCAACCCGTAGTCAGCCGGGACGGCACCTGGACGGAGCCGGTTGCGGCGGGCGGCCGGCCATGCGCCCGCCGCAGTACCAGCCGCGGCCCTGCGCGCGTATCCTCGCGCCCGCCGGGGTTCGGCACGGAGGCGGCGAGGATGGTGCGCAACGCGAAGCACAAGTCGGCGAATGGCGGCAGGCACGAGCGCATCAGCCGCACCGACTACGAAGCGCGGCTGGAACAGCTGCAGATCGAGCTGAACCAGCTCGCGCGCTGGCTGCAGCACACCGGCAACCGGCTGCTGGTGCTGGTCGAGGGGCGCGACACCGCCGGCAAGGGCGGCGTGATCTCGGCGATCACCGAAGCGCTGCCGCCGCGCTGGTGCCGCAGCATCGCGCTGCCCAAGCCGAGCGAGCGCGAGAGCACGCAGTGGTACTTCCAGCGATACGTCAAGTACCTGCCGGCTGCCGGCGAGATCGTGCTGTTCGACCGCAGCTGGTACAACCGCGCCGGCGTGGAGGCGGTGATGGGCTACTGCACCCCCGAGCAGACCAGCGCCTTCCTGCGCCAGGCGCCGGCCTTCGAGCGGCTGCTGGTCGACGACGGCATCCTGGTGTTCAAGTACTGGCTCACCGTCGACCAGGCGCTGCAGGAGGAGCGCTTCGCCGATCGCCTGAGCGATCCGCTGAAGCGCTGGAAGCTGTCGCCGGTGGATCTGGAGGCGCGCGAGCGCTACGAAGCCTACGGCGAAGCGCGCGACCGGATGCTCGAGGCCACCCACCAGCCGCATGCGCCGTGGACGCTGGTGGACTTCAACGACCAGCGCCGCGGCCGGCTGACGCTGATCCGCCACCTGCTCGACCGCCTGCCCGACGTGTCGCTGCCCGAGCCGCAGATCGACTTTCCGATGCTGTCGGGCAAGCCCAGGCGCGAGCGCTACCTGGGGCCGCTCAAGCCGATCCGCAACGTCTGAGAGGCCGAGAGGCTTTCGCCCATGCCCGCCTTGCACGCCGGAACACGGCGGCGCGTCAGGCGATGACCACCGGCTGATCGGGCAGCTCGTTCGGGTTGCGCTCGCCGTCGGCGAGCGCATAGTGCCGGCGCAGCAGCGCGTCGACCCGGTCCACCGCCGCCGCGAGCCCTTCCTCGAAGCGGCCGGCCCTGAAGGCTTCGGCCATGCCGGCAGCCAGCATGCGCCAGGCGGCGGCATCGACCTGCAGGTTCAGGCCGCGGTCGGCGACGATCTCGACGGCGCGGTCGGCCAGCAGCAGGTAGACCAGCACGCCGTTGTTGTGCTCGGTGTCCCACACGCGCAGCTTGCCGAACATCGCCAGCGCGCGCTCGCGCGCCGGTGCGCGGCGCCGCAGGTACGACAGCGGCAGCCCGGCTTCGATGCAGATGCGGATCTCGCCGCTGTGATGGCGCTCGCTGGCCTGCACGCGCGCGGCCAGCCGCCCCAGCGCCGCGGCGTCGAGCACGCGGTGCACGTCGGACTCGTCGAGCCAGCGGTGCCTGAGCAGGCGCAGCCAATGCTTCATCTACCAATCCCCCGAAGCGCCGCCGCCGCCGAAGTCGCCGCCGCCGCCCGAGCCGAAGCCGCCGCCGCCGCCGAAGCCCCCGCCGCCGCCCCAGCCGCCCCCCGGGCCGCCGCTGATGCCGCCCGGCGGCCACCGGCCCCAGCCGCCACCGCGGCGCGAGGCCTGCCGCGCCAGCCGCCGCAGGCTCAGCGCACCGACCATGATCAGCGCCAGCAGCGCGGCGACGAGCGCCGCGCCCAGCCCGGCGCCCAGGGCCCAGGCGGCGACGCCGGCGCCGCCGCCGGTGAGCACCATCGCCAGCTTGCGGCCGAGCACCTGGGTCAGGATGCCGCCGACCACGAACACGGCGATGAAGAAGAACATCGCCAGTTCGTCCCAGCTCGTGCCCAGGGCAGCCGGCGGCGGGCCGCGCTGCCCCGCCTGCGGCTGGGGCAGGCCTTCGCTGTCGATGCGCGCGATCAGCGCGGCGACGCCGGCCTCCAGCCCGCCGGCGAAGTCGCCGCTCTTGAAGGCCGGCGCGATCTGGCGGTCGATGATCTGCCGCGCCGCCAGGTCGGGCACCGCGCCTTCCAGCGTCTTGGCCACCTCGATGCGGACGCGGCGGTCGTTCTTGGCGACGACGATCAGCAACCCGTCGCCGATGTCGCGCCGGCCGATCTTCCAGCTGTCGGCCACGCGCTGCGCGTAGGCGGCGATGTCCTCGGGCTGGGTGCTCGGCACCAGCAGCACGACGATCTGCGTGCCCTTGGATTGCTCGAAGGCGGCGAGCCTGGCTTCGAGCTGCTCGCGCTGCGCCGGCTCGAGCGTGCCGGTCTGGTCGATCACGCGCGCGCTCAGCGCGGGCACCGGCAGCACGTCCTGCGCGGCGGCGGGCAGCGCGGCGATGCCCCAGGCCAGCGCGAGCAGCAGCAGGCGCAGCATCGGCCGTGGGCAACGCTTCAGTCCAGGGCCTGGCTGCCGCTCACTTGGAGGCTGCGGCCGCCGGCGCTGCCGGCTTGTCGAAGCTCACCGTCGGCGGCGCGCTGATCTGCGCCTCGTTCAGCACCGCGAAGTTCGGCTTGACCGCGTAGCCGAAGATCATCGCCGTCAGGTTGGTCGGGAAGCTGCGCGCCAGCACGTTGTAGTCGTTGACCGCCTTGATGTAGCGGTTGCGCGCGACGGTGATGCGGTTCTCGGTGCCTTCGAGCTGCACGCGCAGGTCGCGGAAGGACTGGTTGGCCTTCAGCTCGGGGTAGCGCTCGACCGTGACCATCAGCCGGCTCAGCGCGCCGCTCAACTCGGCCTGCGCGGCCTGGAACTTGGCAAAGGCTTCGGGGTCGTTGATGAGCTCGGGGGTGGCCTGGATGCCGGTGGCGCGGGAACGGGCCTCGACCACCTTGGTCAGCGTCTCCTGCTCGAAGTTGGCCTCGCCCTTGACGGTCGCGACGATGTTCGGGACCAGGTCGGCGCGGCGCTGGTACTGGTTCAGCACCTCGGACCAGGCCGCCTTGACCTGCTCGTCCAGGCGCTGGAACTGGTTGAAGCCGCAGCCCGACAGCAGCAGCAGGGCGGTGATCGCGGCCCACCAGGCCGCCAGGCGCGTTCTTGTCATCGGATCCTCCGGTCGACGTGACGCGCATCGTACCCAAGCGCGCCGCGGCCGGCTGCCGGCCGCGGCGCCCGGGATCCGCGGTCAGTCGAACTCGAAGGAGCGCACCTCGTAGCCCTTGGCGGCGATCGCCTTGACCAGCGCGTCGATCTGCTGCGGCCCGCGCGTTTCGAGCGTCAGCTCGATCTCGGTCTCGCGCACGTCGGCCAGGTTGAAGGTGCGCTTCTGGTGGATGTCGAGGATGCTCGCCTGGTTCGCGGCGGCGATCGTGGCCAGATCGACGATGCTGGCCGGCCGGTCGGGCACGGTCACGATGAACTTGGACAGCCGCCCTTCCTTGGCGAGGCCCTTGTTCAGCACCTTGCCGAGGAAGGTGGTGTCGATGTTGCCGCCCGACAGCACGCAGCACACCTTCTTGCCCGCGATGCCGGCGATCTTGCCGTGCAGCACCGCCGCCACCGAAACCGCGCCCGAGCCCTCGGTCACGGTGTTCTCGTTCTCCAGCAGCGCCAGGATGCCGTCGGCGACCTCGTCCTCGTCGACGGTCACGATTTCGTCGATGTACTTGGCGATGATCGGATAGGTGTGGCGCCCCGGCGTGGCCACCGAGATGCCGTCGGCGATCGAGCTGCCGCGCACCGTCGTGATCTTGCCGGCCGCCACGCTGGCCTTGGTGCTGGCGATGTTCGCCGCCTGCACGCCGACGAAGCGGATCTTCGGGTTCAGCGCCTTCATCGCCACCAGCATGCCCGCCGCCAGCCCGCCGCCGCCGATCGGCACGACGACGACGTCCAGGTCGGGCTGCTGCTCGAGCAGCTCCAGCCCGATCGTGCCCTGGCCGGCGATCACGTGCGGGTCGTCGAAGGCGTGCACGAAGGTGTAGCCCTTTTCCTTCTGCAGCTCCACCGCGCGGCCGAAGGCGTCGTCGTAGCCCGCGCCGTGCAGCACGACTTCGGCGCCGTACTCGGCCGTCCCGTTGATCTTGGCCAGCGGCGCGGTCTCGGGCATCACGATGGTCGCGTGGATGCCGTTGAGCTGCGCGGCGAAGGCCAGGCCCTGTGCGTGGTTGCCGGCCGAGGCCGCGATCACGCCCGCCTTGCGCGCCTTGTCGTCGAGGCTGACGACGGCGTACATCGCGCCGCGGTCCTTGAACGCGCCGGTGCGCTGCTGGTTCTCCATCTTCACGTACAGATCGCAGCCGGCGCGCTTGCTCAGCTTGGGCGAGTGCTTGCACGGCGACAGCAGCACGTGCTCGCGGATCGCCTTCAAGGCGGCCTGGACGTCGGCCAGGCTGACGCTGATCTCGGAACTCATCGGTCGTCTCCCCTCGTCGGTGGTGGGTTGGGCGGCGCGGCGATCAGCCTGCCAGCGCGATGCACTCGATCTCGACCAGCACGTCCAGCGGCAGGCGCGCGACCTGCACGGTGGAGCGCGCCGGCTTGTGGCCGGCGAACGCGCGCTCGTAGACGGCGTTCATCTTCGGGAACTCCTCGAGGTTCTGCATGAAGACGGTGGTCTTCAGCACCTTCGACATCCCGCTGCCGGCGGCCTGCAGCACCGCGCCCAGGTTCTTCAGCACCTGCTCGGTCTGCGCCTCGATGCCGGCGGCGCCGACCTTCATCGTCTGCGGATCGAGCGGGATCTGCCCCGAGCAAAAGACCATGCCGCCGTGCACGATCGCCTGGCAGTAGGGCCCGATCGCCTTGGGTGCGTGTTCAGTCGCGACTTCGTTCATGTCAATTTGCCTCCTTCTGCGCTTCGGGTCAGCAATCCACCCACACGACGGCCAGCCCGCCCTGCGAGGTTTCCTTGTACTTCTCGCACATGTCCTTGCCGGTCTGGTAGAGCACCTGGACCACCTGGTCGAAGGTGGGCCGCGCCGGCTCCTCGCCGCGCAGCATCGTCAGCCGCACCGCGTTGACCGCCTTGTTCGCGGCGAGCGCGTTGCGCTTGATGCACGGCACCTGCACCAGGCCGGCGACCGGGTCGCAGGTCAGCCCGAGGTTGTGCTCCAGCGCCATCGCGCCGGCGTTCAGCACCTGCTCGACGGTGCCGCCCAGCACCTGGCACAGCCCGGTGGCCGCCATCAGGCAGGCCGAGCCCACCTCGCCCTGGCAGCCGACCTCGGCGCCCGAGAAGGAGGCGTTGATCTTGACAGGGATCGCGCAGCCGGCCGATGCCAGCAGGAAGTCGCAGATCGAGTCGTCGGTGACGTCGCGGCCGAACTTCTTGTAGGCCTGCAGCACCGCCGGCACGATGCCCGAGGCGCCCATCGTCGGCGCGGTGACCACCTGGCCGAGCGTCGCGTTGACCTCCATCACCGCCAGCGCGTAGGCGTTGACATGGTCCTGCAGCTCGAACAGCTGCGCGCCCCAGGGCGTGCCCTTGACCTGGTCCCAGATCTCCTTGGCGTGGCGCTTCAGGCCCAGCCCCGGGATCTCGCCCTCGGCCGCCAGGCCGATCTCGATGCCCTTCTCCATGACGGCGGCGATCTCGAGCAGCTGCCGCTTGATCTCGGGCGCGGTGCGCCAGCTCAGCTCGTTGCGCATCACGATCTGCGCGATCGACTGGCCTTCCTGCCTGCACAACGCCGCGAGCTGCGCGCCGGTGGTGTACGGGAACGGCTTCTTCACGTCGCCGACCGCGTCCTTCGGGTTCAGCGACTCCTTCTCGCAGACGATGAAGCCGCCGCCGATCGAGAAATACAGGCCGCGCTTGACTTCCTGGCCGGCGGCGTCCAACGCGACGAAGGCGATGCCGTTCGGGTGGGTGTCGTAGCTCTTGTCGCCGTACCACTTGATGTCGTGGGCCGGGTCGAAGGGCACCATCTTCACGCCGCCCAGGTGCAGCGTCTTCTCGCGCTCGATGCGCTGCTGCTTGCCCGGGATCGAGGCGCTGTCCAGCGAGGCCGGCTCGTTGCCTTCGAGCCCCAGCATCGACGCCAGGTCGGTGAAGTGGCCCTTGCCGGTCAGCGCCATCGACGCGTACAGCTCCACCTGCACCTTGGCGCTGCGGTCGAACCCGCCTTCCGCCTTCAGCTCCCGCAGGAAGCGCTGCGCGGCCACCATCGGGCCGAAGGTGTGCGAGCTCGAAGGCCCGACGCCGACTTTGTAGATGTCGAAAACGCTGATCGCCATGGTCGCCTCCTCGCGATCGGTCGAAGGTGGCCGCGCGGCCCCGTGCAGCGCGGCTTCAGAAGACGGTCAAGCCGCGGCGCCGGAACTGGCCGCGCACGCGCTCCACGAGCTCGGGCGCGGGCGGCTGCGTGTCGGCGAGCTGGTACGGAATGCCGAGCTTGGCCCACTTGTCGGCGCCCATCTGGTGGAACTTCAGGATCTCCACGCGTTGCACCGTCTTCAGGCCGGCCACGATGTCGGCAATCTTCTCGACGTTGTCGTGGCCGTCGGTCAGGCCGGGCACCAGCACGAAGCGCACCCACATCGGGCGGCCCAGGTCGGACAGCCGGCGCGCATAGGCGAGCGTCGGCTCCAGCGGATGGCCGGTCACGCGCTTGTAGACCTCCGGGTCGCCCGACTTGATGTCCAGCAGGTGCAGGTCGACGTCGGCCAGTTCGGCGTCGGTCATGCGCGCGCCCAGCCGGCCCGAGGTGTCCAGGCAGGTGTGGATGCCGTGCGACTTGCAGTAGCGGAAGATCGCGGTGACGAAGCCGTGCTGCTGCACCGGCTCGCCGCCGGAGATCGTCAGCCCGCCGCCGGAGATCTTCAGCACGCGCTCGTACTTGAAGATCTCGGCCTTCATCTCGTCCAGCGTCACCGGCTGGCCGTTCAGCTTGTGCCAGGTGTCGGGGTTGTGGCAGTACTGGCAGCGCAGCGGGCAGCCGGTGAGGAACAGCACGAAGCGGATGCCCGGGCCGTCCACCGTGCTGCCGATCTCGACCGAATGCACGTAGCCGATGCGGTCGTCGTCGCGCTTGTCGTCCTCGGCATCGACGAGGTCGGTGTCGTAGACCTCGGCGTAGGTGGCGTGGGTCTTGATCTCCTCGTCGCCGTGCGGGTCGACGAGGAGTTCGTAGCGGCTGCCGATGTGCGGCGCGGACATCCCCAGCCCCTCAGGCGCGGCCGTGGAAGGTGCGGTTGATCACGTCCATCTGCTGCTCCTTGGTCAGCTTGACGAAGTTGACCGCGTAGCCCGACACGCGGATCGTCAGCTGCGGGTACTTCTCGGGCTGCTCCATCGCCTCTTGCAGCGTGTCGCGGTTCAACACGTTGAGGTTGGAGTGGAAGCCGTTGGACGAGAAGTACGCGTCCAGGCCGCCGACCGCGCGCGTGATCCGCTCCTCGTCGCAGCCCAGCGACGTGGGCACGATCGAGATCGTCAGCGAGATGCCGTCCTCGGCGTCGTCGTAGGGCAGCTTGGCCACCGACATCATCGACGCCATCCAGCCGCTGGAATCGGCGCCGTTGGACGGGTTCGCGCCGGGTGCGAAGGGCTCACCCAGGCGGCGGCCGTCGGGCGTGTTGCCGGTCTGCTTGCCGTAGACGACGTTGGAGGTGATCGTCAGCACCGACTGCGTGTGGATCGCGTCGCGGTAGGTCTCGTAGTTGCGGATCTTGTTCATCATCTTCGTCACCAGCATGCTGGCGATCGAATCGGCGCGCTCGTCGTTGTTGCCGTACTTCGGGAAGCTGCCCTCGACCTGGTAGTCGACGACCAGCCCGGTGTCGTCGCGCACCGGCCGCACCTTGGCGTACTTGATCGCCGACAGGCTGTCGGCCGTGTGCGACAGCCCGGCGATGCCGCAGGCCAGCGTGCGGATGATGTCGCGGTCGTGCAGCGCCATCAGCACCGACTCGTAGCAGTACTTGTCGTGCATGTAGTGGATGATGTTCAGCGCGTTCACGTAGGTGCCCGCCAGCCAGTCCATCACCTCGTCGAAGCGCGCCATCACGTCGTCGTAGTCGAGCACGTCGCCGGTGGCCGGCGCGAACATCGGTGCGACCTGCTTGCCGCTCTTCTCGTCGCGGCCGCCGTTGATCGCGAACAGCAGCGCCTTGGGCAGGTTGACGCGCGCACCGAAGTACTGCATCTGCTTGCCCACGGCCATGCCCGACACGCAGCAGGCGATCGCGGCGTCGTCGCCGAACTTCGGGCGCATCATGTCGTCCGACATGTACTGGATCGAGCTGGTGTCGACCGAGCACTTGGCGGCGAAGCGCTTGAAGCCGTCGGGCAGCCGCGGCGACCAGCCCACCGTCAGGTTCGGCTCGGGCGCCGGGCCGAGGTTGTACAGCGTCTGCAGCGTGCGGAAGCTGGTCTTGGTCACCAGCGTGCGGCCGTCCTGGCCCATGCCGCCGATGAACTCGGTGACCCAGGTCGGGTCGCCCGAGAACAGCTGGTTGTATTCCGGCGTGCGCAGGAAGCGCACGATGCGGAACTTGACCACGAGGTCGTCGATCAGCTCTTGCGCCTGCGATTCGGTGAGCGTGCCCTCGCGCAGGTCGCGCTCGAGGTAGATGTCCAGGAAGGTCGACAGCCGGCCCACCGACATCGCCGCGCCGTTCTGCTCCTTGATCGCCGCGAGGTAGGCGAAGTAGGTCCACTGCACCGCCTCGCGCCCCGTGGCCGCCGGGCGCGACACGTCGTAGCCGTAGGCCTGCGCCATCTGGCCGATCTGTGCGAGCGAGCGCAGCTGGGTGGCCAGCTCCTCGCGCAGCCGGATCACCTGCTCGGTGGAATGGCGGTCGTCGAGCTCGGCGCGCTCGACCTGCTTTTCGGCGATCAGGAAGTCCAGCCCGTACAGCGCCAGGCGGCGATAGTCGCCGATGATCCGGCCGCGGCCGTAGGCGTCGGGCAGCCCGGTGATGATGCCCGAGCTGCGGCACTTGCGGATCGTCTCGGTATAGGCGTCGAACACGCCGTCGTTGTGGGTCTTGCAGTGCTCGGTGTAGATCTTGGCGACCTCGGGGTCGGGCTCGAAGCCGTAGGCCTCGAGGCTCGCCTCGACCACGCGCCAGCCGCCCTTGGGCATGATCGCGCGCTTCAGCGGCGCATCGGTCTGCAGCCCGACGATCAGCTCGAGCTTCTGGTCGATGTAGCCGGGGCCGTGCGCAGTGATCGTCGACGGCACCTGCGACACGTCGAGCACGCCCTTCTTCGTCTCCTCGGCCAGCAGCACCAGCAGCTTCTTCCACAGGTTGCGCGTGCGCTCGGTGGCGCCGGCCAGGAACGACGCGTCGCCTTCGTACGGCGTGTAGTTGTGCTGGATGAAGTCGCGCACCGCGACGCGCGTGTTCCACGTGCCCGGCCGGAAGCCGCGCCAGGCGTGCCGGCGCAGCTCGGCGGGATCGGTGTTCGCGGAATCGAAGACGGCTTTCGGATTGGCTGCCATGAAGGCTCTCCCTCTGGATTGCAGGTGCGCCGGCCTGCCCCTGGGCCGGCAAGGGCCGGACTTCAGGTGCCGGCGACGATGCGGTGGGCGTGGCGCGCGATCATCAGTTCCTCGTTGGTGGGCAGCACCCAGACCGCCGCCGGGCTGGTCGGCGTCGAGATGCGCATCGCCGAGCGGGCGTTGGCCTGCTCGTCGAGCTCGATGCCCAGCCAGCGGCTGCCCTCGCAGACCCCGCGGCGCACGGGCGCCGCCCGCTCGCCGATGCCGGCGGTGAACACCACCGCATCGAGGCCTCCCAGAGCTGCCGCCAACGATCCCATTTCGCGCACGATGCGGTAGACAAACAAATCGACCGCGAGTTCCGCGCGCGGCTCGCGGCTTTCGAGCAGCGCGCGCATGTCGCTCGACACGCCCGACACGCCCAGCAGCCCCGATTCCTTGTACAGCAGCGTCTCGATCGCCGCCGCGTCCATGTGCAGCGACTGCATCAGGTACAGCACCACGCCGGGGTCGAGCGCGCCGCAGCGCGTGCCCATCGGCAGGCCGTCGAGCGCGGTGAATCCCATCGTCGAGGCGACGCTGACCCCGCCCTTCAGCGCGCACATGCTGGCGCCGTTGCCCAGGTGCAAGACGATGGTGCGCCCGGCAGCCGCGCGCGGGTCGTGCTGCGGCAGCACGCCGGCGATGTACTCGTAGGACAGGCCGTGGAAGCCGTAGCGGCGCACGCCGCGGTCGGTGATCGACGGCGGCAGCGCGTAGGCCTCGGCCAGCGGCGGGATCGTGCGGTGGAAGGCGGTGTCGAAGCAGGCGACCTGCGGGATATCGGGGTGCGCCTCCAGCAGCGTGCGGATCGGCAGCAGGTTGTGCGGCTGGTGCAGCGGCGCCAGCGGCACGAACTGCTCGAGCGTATCCAGCACCTTGGCATCGATGCGCATCGGCGCGGCATAGAGCTCGCCGCCGTGCACGACGCGGTGCCCGATGGCGGCGACCCGGGTGTCGCCCGAGTGCTCTTTGAGCCAGCCGAGCAGGAACTCGAGCGCGCCGGCATGGCGCGGCGGCTCGGCCCAGGCGTGCTCACCGACCGTCTGCCCGGCAGCGTCGCGCGCGCGAAAGCTCGCCTGCCCGTACAGTTCTTCCAGGTTGCCGGCAACCTTGACTTCGAGCGCACCGCCGGCGCCGGCGGCGAATTCGGTGAACTTCAGGCTGGACGAGCCTGCATTCAGCACCAGGATCGCGTCGGCCACGGCTCAGCCCCCCTTGGCCGCAGTCTGGCGGCGGCGCTGCGCGACCAGTGCGGCCACTGCGCACGAGGCGAGGCGGCTCTGCACCGTATCGGCGCGGCTGGTCAGCGTGATCGGCACGCGCGCGCCCAGCACGATGCCGGCCGAGTCGGCATTCATCATGAACGACAGGCTCTTGGCCAGCATGTTGCCGGCTTCCAGGTCGGGCACCACCAGGATGTCGGCATGGCCGGCGACCGGGCCCGTGATGCCCTTGATCCTGGCGGCCTCGGGGCTGATCGCGTTGTCGAGCGCCAGCGGGCCGTCGAGCAGAGCGCCGGTGATCTGGCCGCGGTCGGCCATCTTGCACAGCGCGCCGGCCTCGATCGTGGAGTCGAGCTTCGGGTTGATCTTCTCCATCGCCGACAGGATCGCCACCTTGGGCTGGGCGATGCCCAGCGCGTGCGCGAAGTCGATCGCGTTCTGGATGATGTCGACCTTGTCTTCGAGCGTCGGGAAGATGTTGATCGCCGCGTCGGTGATGATCAGCACGTTCGGGTGGCCCGGCACGTCCATCACGAAGCAATGGCTCAGCCGCCGCTCGGTGCGCAGCCCGCCTGCGCGGTTGACCACGGCGCCCAGCATTTCGTCGGTGCTGAGCGAGCCCTTCATCAGCATCTCGGCCCGGCCCTCGCGCACCAGCGCCACCGCCTTGCCGGCCGACTCGTGGCTGTGGTCGGCGTGGACGATCTCGTAGGCCGAGATGTCCACCTCCGCAGCGGCGGCGGCTGCGACGATCTTCTCGCGCGGGCCGACGAGGATCGGCGTGATGATCCCTTCTTCGGCCCCTTCGACGGCGCCGCGCAGCGCCGAGGCGTCGCACGGGTGTGCGACGGCAGTGGTCGCCCGGGGCCCCGCCTTTGCGGCGGCCAGCAGACGTTGGTAGTTCTCGCGACCTGTGAGCATGGTTCCTCTGTAATCGGGTTGCACCAGCCGCGAGTATCGTCCCAGCGGCGGGCCCGTGGACCTGCTCCGCCATCGCGGCAGCCCGATCGATGCCGAAGGCGATGGGCACTGCGCTGCACCGGGCCAAGCCTGACCGCCGGCAGTGTTGCACGCCCGGAATCGGCTGGCTGTACGGGGTTACACCAGTTCTGGTATCCCCAATCGCGTGGGTAGCATGCCTGGCGCAGCAGCGGCAGCGCGCGCTGCGCGGGCTTGCGGGCCCCGTGGCGCGCCGGCTCGAGCCGGCTGCCGGCAATCCGGCCGGCGGCCGCCGGCGGCATCGTGTTCCCGAAGCGAGGAGGCTTCAATGACCACTGACATTGCCATAGTCTTTGCGGTGATCCTCGCCGCTCTCGCACTGTTCATCTGGCAGAAGATCCCGGCGGTGATCGTCGCGGTGCTGGTGTCGCTGGCGCTGTTCGTCGCCGGCATCCTGAGTCCGGGCGAGGTGCTGGCCGGCCTGGGCGACCCGGTGGTGATCCTGATCGCCGGCCTGTTCGTCGTCGGCGCCGGGCTCGAGGTTTCGGGCGTCACCACCTGGGCGGGCCAGCAGCTGGTCGCCAAATCGGCCGGCAACAAGACCCGCGCCTTCGTGCTGCTGATCCTGATCGCGGCGCTCGTGACCGCGGCGATCAGCGTCAACGGCACGGTGGCCGCACTGATGCCGATGGTGATCGTCGTCGCGATGCGCCTGGGGGTGCCGACCTCGCAGCTGCTGGTGCCGCTGTGCTTCACCGCGCACAGCGCGACGATGCTGACGCTGCTGGGCGCGCCGCTGAACGTGATCGCCTCCAACGTCGCGGCCGAGGCCGGCTTCGGCGGGATCGGCTTCTTCGAGTTCGCGATCGCCGGCATCCCGATGCTGATCGGCTCGGCCGTGATCATGGTGCTGACGCAGCGCTTCCTGCTGCCGCACCGCAACGGCGATTCGCTGCCGCCCGACTTCAGCGCGCACGCGCAGAACCTGGTCGAGCACTACCGCATCGAGGACGGGCTGCAGCGGCTGCGCGTGCGCGGCACGTCGGCCTACGTGGGCAAGGCGCGCGACGCCGTCGACCTGAAGACCTACGCCGGCCTGAGCCTGGTGGCCGTGCAGGAAGGCGACAGCGGCAAGCCGCTGCAGCGCGCCCAGATCGCCGAAGGCGACTACCTGCTGGTGCGCGGCGACGCGCAGGCCGTCGGCCGGCTGGCCGCCGAGCAGCACCTGGCGCTGCGCACCGACGAGGGCGCCGCCGGCGCCGTCACCGAGACGCTGTTCAACAAGGGATCGGGCCTGGCCGAAGTGATCATCCCGCCGCGTTCGAAGCTGGCCGGCCAGACCGCCTTCGTCGGCATGTCGGCGCGCGGCGGCGAGCTGATGGTGCTGGGCATCCAGCGCGGCGGGCAGGATCTGCCGCCCGGGCCGGTGACGCTGAGCGTCGGCGACCACCTGCTGCTGCAGGGCACCTGGGCGGCGCTGGACAAGAACCTGTCCGACCCGCAGGTGCTGGTGGTCGATTCGCCCGAGGTGGTGCGCCGGCAGTCGATCCCGCTGGGCCACAAGGCCTGGGAGGCGCTGATCGTGCTGGCCGCGCTGGTCGTGATGCTCGTGGGCGGCTGGTTCCCGGCGGCGCTGGTGGCGGTGATCTGCTCGGTCGCGTTGATACTGCTGGGCGTGCTGACGGTGCCCCAGGCCTACAAGGGCATCGACTGGAACACCTGCATCCTGGTCGGCGGCATGATTCCGCTGGCCACGGCGATGACCAAGACCGGTGCGGCCGTGCTGCTGGCGGACGCGCTGATCAGCGTGGTCGGCGCCGCCGGGCCGCGCGCGGTGCTGGCGGGGCTGTTCCTGGTGACCTTCGCGCTGACGCAATTGATGAGCAACACCGCGGCCGCGTTGGTGATGCTGCCGATCGCGGTGGCCACCGGCAGCGAGCTGGGCATCTCGCCGATGCCGCTGATCATCGGGGTGGCGATGGGCGCGCACGGCGCGCTGCTGACCCCCGTCGCGACCCCGGTCAACCTGATGGTCATGGGCGCGGGCGGCTACAAGTTCGGCGACTACTGGAAGTTCGGCCTGCCGATCGGCGCCTGGTGGCTGGTCGTCGCGCTGTTCATCGTGCCGCTGTACTGGAAATTCGCGGTCTAGGCGCCGCACGCCTATCATCCGGCGGGGCCGCGGCGTGCTGCGGCCCCGCCCCGTTTCTGGAGTCCGCACATGACAAGCGCAACAACCGCAGTTCCCACGGGTGAGGCCGTGCCCTGGCATGCGCTCGGCGCCGACGAGGTGCAGGCCCGCCTGTCCACCAGCACCGGCAACGGGCTCGACGCGGCCGAAGCCGCGTCCCGCCTGCAGCAGCACGGCCCGAACCGCCTGCCCGAAGGCAAGAAGATCGGCCCGTTCAAGCGCTTCCTGCTGCAGCTGAACAACATCCTGGTGTACGTGCTGCTGGGCGCGGGCTTCGTCAAGCTGATGCTCGGCCTGTGGCTCGACGCGGGGATCATCTTCGCCGTCGTGCTGCTCAACGCGCTGTTGGGCTTCATCCAGGAGGGCAAGGCCGAGCAGGCGCTGGATTCGATCCGCAACATGCTGTCGGCCGAGGCGCGCACGCTGCGCGGCGGCCAGACGCGCATGACGCCGGCCGAGGAGTTGGTGCCCGGCGACATCGTGCTGCTCGAGTCGGGCGACAAGGTGCCCGCCGACCTGCGCCTGACCGACGTGAAGAACCTGCGCACCGAGGAGGCGGCCCTGACCGGCGAATCGGTGCCGGCCGAAAAGACCAGCCAGCCGGTGGCCGAGAAGTCGACCGTCGGCGACCGCGAGAGCATGGCCTTCTCCGGCACGATGGTCGTGTCGGGCCGCGCCACCGGGGTCGTCGTGGCCACCGGCAGCCACACCGAACTGGGCCGCATCAACCAGTTGCTGGCCGGCGTCAGCCCGCTGGAGACGCCGCTGCTGCGGCAGATCAAGAAGTTCGGCTATTCGATCACCGCCGCCATCGGCATCGCCAGCGTCGTCGTGTTCGCCTACGGCCGCTGGGTGATGAGCATGGACTTCGTCGAGCTGTTCCAGGCCGTCGTGGCGATCGCGGTGTCGGTGATCCCCGAGGGGCTGCCGGCGCTGATCACGATCACGCTGGCGATCGGCGTGCAGCGCATGGCCACGCGCCACGCGATCATCCGGCGGCTGCCGGCGGTGGAGACGCTCGGGTCGGTGTCGCGGATCTGCTCCGACAAGACCGGCACGCTGACGCTGATGGAGATGATGGTGGTGTCCACCGCCACCGCCGAGTCCGCCTTCGAGATCAGCGGCAACGGCTACGCGCCCGAAGGCGAGATCCGCCAGTCCGGCCGGCCGGCCGACCTGAACGATCCGGTGCTGCAGCTGCTGGGGCGGGTGTCGATGCTGTGCAACGACGCCGAGCTGTTCCAGAGTGAAGGCGCCTGGAAGGTCGAGGGCGACCCGACCGAAGGCGCGCTCTATCCGTTCGCGACCAAGATGGGGATGGAGCGCGAAGCGCAGCAGCAGGCGTTCCCGCGCATCGACGCGATCCCCTTCGAGTCGGAACACAAGTTCATGGCCACGCTGCACCGCGCCGCCGACGGCCGCGAGTGCCTGCTGGTCAAGGGCGCGCCCGAGGTGATCCTCGAGCACTGCGACCGCCAGCAGCAGCGCGACGGCCAGGCCGCGCCGCTGGACCGCGCCCACTTCGCGCGCGCGTCCGACCGGATGGCCGGCCAGGGCGAGCGGGTGCTGGCGCTGGCCTGGCTGGAAGACCCCGGCCTGCAGGCCGGCAGCCTCGGCCCGGCCGACCTGCCGAAGAACCTGGTGCTGCTGGGGCTGATCGGCCTGCTCGACCCGCCGCGCAAGGAGGCGATCGAGGCGGTGAAGGAATGCCACGGCGGCGGCATCCGGGTGACGATGATCACCGGCGACCACAAGATCACCGCGGCGGCGATCGCCAAGATGCTGGGCATCGGCGACGGCAAGACGGCCGTCACCGGCACCGAGATCGAGGAGATGAACGACTACGCGCTGCAGGAGACGGTGCGCGACGTGGATGTGTTCGCGCGCGCCAGCCCCGAGCACAAGCTGCGGCTGGTCAAGGCGATCCAGGCGAACCGGCAGGTGGTGGCGATGACCGGCGACGGCGTCAACGACGCGCCGTCGCTGAAGAAGGCCGACATCGGCGTGGCGATGGGCATCAAGGGCACCGAGGTCACCAAGGAAGCCGCCGGCATGATCCTGGCCGACGACAACTTCGCGTCGATCGGCGCGGCGGTCAAGGAAGGCCGCACCGTCTACAACAACATCGAGAAGGCGATCCTGTTCCTGCTGCCCACCAACGTGGCGCAGGGGCTGGTGATCGCGGTGGCCATCTTCTTCGGCTTCACGCTGCCGATCACCGCGCCGCAGGTGCTGTGGGTCAACATGGTGACCTCGGTCGCGCTCGGGCTGGTGATCTCCTTCGAGCCGCACGAGCTCGACGTGATGCAGCGCCCGCCGCGCGCGGTGGACCGGCCGATCCTGACCGGCTTCGGCATCTGGCGCGTGGTCTTCGTCGGCCTGGCGCTGGTGGCCTACACGCTGTGGGCCTTCTTCCTGGCCAAGCGGCTGGGCGCATCCGACGGGATGGCGCGCACCGTGGCCGTCAACGCGATCACGATCGGCCAGTGCTTCTACCTGCTCAACAGCCGCTACATGCTCGACAGCTCGGTGTCGATCAAGGCGCACCTGGAGAACAAGTACCTGCCGATGGGCATCGGCGCGGTCATCGTGCTGCAGCTGCTGTTCACCTATGCGCCGCCGATGCAGGCGGTCTTCGGCAACGAGGCGATCCCGCTGCGCGTGTGGCCGCTGCTGCTCGCCGGCGGGCTCGTGTTCTTCCTGGCCGTCGAACTGGAGAAGCTGGTGATCCGGTCGTCGTCGTCGCTGCGCGCCAGGGTCACGGCGGTGGAAGCCGGCACCTGAAGCGAGACGCCGGCGGCCCTGCCCGCGACTGGGCGCTCGGGCCGCCGGCTCCATCGGGCCTGCCGTCGGCGCGCAACCCGCGCCGGGCGCCCTGAAGCCATGCGTGGCGTCCATACCCCTCTCCCATCAAGAGCCACTGCGCCATGAGCGATATCGCGATCGTCCTGACCCTCGTCCTGGTCATCCTCGGGCTGTTCGTCTGGAACCGGTTCCCGCCGGTGCTGGTGGCCGTCGGGGCCTCGCTGGCGCTCTTCTACCTGGGAATCATCGACGGCAACCAGGCGGTGAGCGGCTTCGGCATCCCGGTCGTCATCTTCATCGCGTCGCTGTTCGTGATCGCCGCCGGGCTCGAACTGACCGGCGTCACCGCATGGGCAGGCCAATGGCTGATTTCCCGCGCGGGAGACAGCCAAGTCAAGCTCTACCTGTCGCTCCTCGTTCTCGTCGTCGTGCTGACTGCGATCGTCAGCCTCAACGGCGCGGTCGCGGCGGTGATGCCGATCGCGGTCATCGTGGCCGTGCGCACGGGGATGCCGATCTCCCACCTGCTGATTCCGGTGGCGTTCGCGGGGCATGCGGCCACGATGCTGACGCTGCTCGGCTCGAACCCGAACGTGCTCGTGAACATCGCCGCGCAAGACGCCAAGCTCAGGCAGTTCGGCTTCTTCGAGTACGCGTGGCTCGGCGTGCCGATGGTCGCCGGCACGGCAGTGATCCTGCTGACGGTCGGGCGCCGCCTGCTGCCGGTGCGCACCAGCGATTCCCTGCCGGCGAACTTCAGCGAACACGCGCGCACGCTCGTCGAGCACTACCGCCTCGAGGAAGGCCTGCACCGGCTGCGGGTGCGGTCGTCGTCGGCGTTCGTGGGCCAGGCGCCGTCGGAGATCGACCTGCAGGACTACCCCGGCCTGACCCTGATCGCGATCCTGGACGGCGCCGGTGCACAAGCGCTGACCCGCGCCGGCGTTGCCGCCGGCGATACCCTGCTGGTTCGCGGCGATCTGCAGATGCTCGGCCGCCTCGCATCGGAGCGGCATCTGGCCTTTCGTTCGGAGGAAGGGCCGAACCAGGTCGCGGAGACGCTGTTCAACCGCAATTCCGGGCTGGCCGAAGTCGTGATTCCGCCGCGATCGAAATTGATCGGCGCGACGGTGTTCCCCGGCATGACGGTCCGCGAAGGCGATCTGATGGTTCTGGCCGTGCAACGGGCCGGCGAGAACCTCGGGGCGCAGCCCACCGCGCTGAACGCCGGCGATCATCTGTTGCTGCAGGGCACCTGGCAGGCGCTGGACAAGCGCCTGCCCGACCCTCAGGCGATGGTGGTGGACTCGCCCGAGCTCGTGCGCAGGCAGGCGGTGCCGCTCGGCGCGGGCTCGAAGCAGGCGCTCGCCATCGTGGCGCTCCTGGTCGCGCTGCTGGCCTTCGACCTGGTGCCCCCTGCCGTGGCCGGCGTGACTTGCGCAGGCGCGATGGTGCTCTTCGGCATCGTGTCGCTGCCCCAGGCCTATCGGGCGATCGACTGGAACACCTGCCTGCTGATCGGCGGCATGGTGCCGCTCGCGACCGCCATGACGAAGACCGGTGCGGCCGACCTGATCGGCGATCAACTGATCAGCCTCGTCGGGCAGGCAGGTCCCGTCGCCGTGCTGGCGGGGTTGTTCTTCCTCACTGCGTGCCTGACGCAACTGATCGCCAATGCGTCTGCCGCGCTGATCATGTTCCCGATCGCGCTGGCAACCGCCGCTGAGCTCGGCGTCAATCCGCAGCCGATGCTGATGGGCGTGCTCGTCGGCGCGCACGCCGCATTCATGACCCCGGTCTCGACGCCGCCCAACCTGATGATCTACGGGCCCGGCGGGTACAAGTTCGGGGACTACTGGAAACTGGGCCTGCTGTGCGTCATCTGGTTCGGCGTCGTGGCCGTGGTCGGTGCGCCGCTCGTCTGGAAGTTCTGAGCCCGCAAAGCGTGATCCCGGCAGGCCGGGTCACTGCGACGCCGGCGCGCCGTCGGGCCGGCCGAGTCCGGCGCTGCGGGCGCCTCCGATAATCGCCCGATGCCTGCGCCCCTGCTGAACGACACCTTCCTGCGCGCCTGCCTGCGCGAGCCCACGGCCTACACGCCCGTGTGGCTGATGCGCCAGGCCGGGCGCTACCTGCCCGAGTACCGCACGACGCGCGCACGCGCCGGCAGCTTCATGGGGCTGGCCACCAGCCCGGCCTACGCGACCGAGGTCACGCTGCAGCCGCTCGAGCGCTGGCCGCTGGACGCGGCGATCCTGTTCTCCGACATCCTGACCGTGCCCGACGCGATGGGGCTGGGCCTGAGCTTCGCCGAAGGCGAAGGGCCGCGCTTCGCGCATCCGCTGCGCGACGAACAGGCCGTCGCCCGGCTCGCGGTGCCCGACATGGAGCGGCTGCGCTACGTGTTCGACGCGGTCGCGTCGATCCGGCGCGCGCTGGTCGGCACCGACGCGCAGGGGCGCAGCGGCGGGCGCGTGCCGCTGATCGGCTTTGCCGGCAGCCCGTGGACGCTGGCCTGCTACATGGTGGAAGGCGGGTCCAGCGCCGACTACCACGTCGTCAAGACGATGCTGTATGCGCGCCCCGACCTGCTCGAGCGCATCCTCGACATCAATGCACAGGCGGTAGCCGCCTACCTGAATGCGCAGATCGACGCCGGTGCGCAGGCGGTGATGATTTTTGATTCATGGGGCGGCGTGCTCGCCGAGCGCGCCTTCCAGCGCTTCAGCCTGGAGCCGATGCGCCGCGTGCTGCAGCAGCTGCGGCGCGAGGCCGACGGCCGGCGCGTGCCCTGCATCGTGTTCACCAAGGGCGGCGGCAACTGGCTCGAGGCGATCGCCGGCATCGGCGCCGACGTGGTCGGGCTGGACTGGACCTGCTCGCTCGGCGCCGCGCGCCGCCGCGTCGACGACCGGGTCGCGCTGCAGGGCAACCTCGATCCGGCCGTGCTGTTCGCGCCGCCGGCCGCGGTGCAGGCGCAGGCAGCGGCGGTGCTCGACGACTTCGGGCCGCCGGCACGCGCCGACGGGCGCCACGGCGGGCACGTGTTCAACCTCGGGCACGGCATCAGCCAGCACACGCCGCCCGAGCATGTCGCCGCGCTCGTGGCTGCGGTGCACGCGCACTCGCGCCGCCTGCGCCTGGCCGCCGGCTGATCCGCGGCGCGATCGCGCACGGCCACGGCTCACACGCGGTAAGTGAGCACTCAGGGGCCGACTTATCCCCAAAAAACTTGATGCGACGCAATGCACGGCAGCGTCATCGGCCTCGCCATCAGGATTTGCCCCAAGCATCGCTAAGTCGTTGATTTTCATGGATTCGGCTCGCTGCCGAAAAATGCAGCAACGGCACGGACCCTCAAGCGGGGCAAGGCCTTGCGACAGGCCACCCGCGGTTTCCCACAAAGTTATCCACAGTCTTTGTGGAAACCGGAAAAATAGGTTGCCGATCATCGACTTATGGGCCTTTCCTAGATTGAAGCTGAGCAGTCGCACGCAACTTGGAGCCGTCGATCCGTGGTTGACAAGCTGACGGTGCCGGTGGTGGTCGACGCGCCGCAGCACGCCGGGCTGAGCGCCACGCTGGACTACCTCAGTGAGCGTGCGCTCGCGCCGGGAACCTTGGTCAGCGTGCCGCTGGGCCGGCGGCAGGCGGCGGGGATCGTGTGGCACGAGCGCATCGGCGCCGGCGCCGACGCCAGCCGGCTGCGGCCGCTGGCCGGCGTGCTCGACGCGCTGCCGCCGCTGGGCCACGCCTGGCGGCAGCTGGTCGCCTTCTGCGCCGGCTACTACCAGCGCAGCCTGGGCGAAGTGGCGCTGGCCGTGCTGCCGCCCGAGCTGCGCCGGCTCGACGATGCGCAGCTCGCGCGGCGCCTCGCCCGGCTCGCGGCGAGCACACCGCCACCGCCGCCGGCGGCCGATCCGCCGCGGCCGGCGCTGACCGGCGAGCAGGCCGCCGTGCTGCGCGCGCTGGCCGATGCCGATGCGTCGATGCCGACGCTGCTGCAGGGCGTGACCGGCAGCGGCAAGACCGAGGTCTACCTGCGCTGCGCCGAGGCGGCACTGGCGCAGGGCCGGCAGGTGCTGGTGCTGGTGCCCGAGATCAACCTGACGCCGCAGCTCGAGGCGCGCTTCGCCGAGCGCTTCGCCGGCCGCCGGCTGGTGGCGATGCACAGCGCGCTCACGCCGGCGCAGCGGCTGCGCCACTGGCTGCTGGCGCACCTGGGGCTGGCCGACCTGGTGCTGGGCACGCGGCTGGCGGTGTTCGCGCCGCTGCCGCGCCTGGGCCTGGTAGTGGTGGACGAGGAGCACGACCCGTCGTTCAAGCAGCAGGAAGGCGCGCGCTACTCGGCGCGCGACCTGGCGGTGGTGCGCGGCCGCGACGCGCGCGTGCCGGTGCTGCTGGGATCGGCCACGCCGTCGCTGGAGAGCTGGACGCGCGCGCAGCAGGGCCGCTACCGCCACCTGCGGCTGACCGAACGCGTCGGCGGCGGCGCCTGGCCGGCGGTGCGGCTGTTCGACCTGGGCACGCTGCCGCGCGCGCAGCCCGCGCCGCCGCTGGCGCCGCCGCTGCTGGCCGCGATCGAGCAGCGCATCGCCCGAGGCGAGCAGAGCCTGCTGCTGCTCAACCGGCGCGGCTATGCGCCGGTGCTGTTCTGCAGCGCCTGCGGCTGGAAGAGCGGCTGCCCGCACTGCAGCGCCTGGCGCGTGTTCCACAAGGCCGACCGCACGCTGCGCTGCCACCACTGCGGCTTCGCGGAGCGCGTGCCGCGCGCCTGCCCCGAATGCGGCAACCTCGACATCGACGCGCTCGGGCGCGGCACCGAGAAGCTCGAGGAGCAACTCGGTGCGCTGCTGCCGGGCGCGCGCATCGCGCGCATCGACGCCGACTCCACCCGCGCCAAGGGCGCGCTGCAGGCGCAACTGGCCGCCGTGCACGCCGGCGAGGTCGATGTGCTGGTGGGCACGCAGATGGTCGCCAAGGGGCACGACTTCCGGCGGATCACGCTGGTCGCCGCGGTCAACCCCGACGCCGCGCTGTTCGCGGCCGACTTCCGCGCGGCCGAGCGCCAGTTTGCGCTGCTGATGCAGGCGGCCGGCCGCGCCGGGCGCGACGCGGCGCAGGCCGCCGCCAGCGAGATGTGGGTGCAGACCTGGCACCCGCAGCATCCGCTGTACGCGGCGCTGCGTGCACACGACGTCGATGCCTTTGCGCGCAGCCAGCTCGACGAGCGCCGCGCCGCCGGCCTGCCGCCCTTCGCCAGCCTGGCGCTGCTGCGCGCCGAGGCGCGCAGTGCCGATGCCGCCGAAGCCTTCCTGCGCGCGGCGGCCGATGCGGCGGCCGCGCGCGCGGCCGCGCTCGGCGTGCGGCTGTACCCGCCGGTGCCGCCGCCAGTGGCGCGCGTGGCCGGCATGGAGCGGCTGCAGCTGCTGGCGGAATCGGCGTCGCGCGCGGCCTTGCAGCGGCTGCTGGCCGAGTGGCTGCCACAGCTGCACGCGCTGCGCGCGCAGCACCGCGGGCTGCGCCGCTGGGCGGTCGACGTGGACCCGCTGGCGATCTGAAGCGGCGTTCCGAGCGGCCCCGGAGCCGGGCCGGCGCGCGGTCCGCCCAGCCCAGCCCAGCCCAGCCCACCCGCCTTGGGGCCCAGGCACTCGGCAGCAGCCCTTCGTTCCTGAGCGGGGTGCGCCGCGCGATGCGCGACACTGCGGCATGGACTCCAGCATCTTCGAGCGCGCGCGCGACCACTTCAACGCAGGCCTGCAGCAGTTGCAGGACGGGCAGCTGCAGCAGGCCGAGGCCAGCTTCGCGCAAGCGCTGGCGCTGCTGCCCGACCGGCCTTCGACGCTGACCAACCTGGGCGCGGTGCGCCTGCAGCTGGGCCGGCCGGCCGAGGCCGCGCCGCTGCTCGAGCAGGCGGTGCGCGCCGAACCCGACAACTTCGAGGCCTGGGGGCACCTGGGCCTGGCGCGCGCGCGGCTGGGGCAGGACGCCGCGGCGCTGGCGACGATCGAGCACGCGCTGCTGCTGCAACCCGCCCACGCCGGGCTGCGCCTGGAGGCCGCAGCCGCCTGCGGCCGGCTGGGCCGGCCCGAAGCAGCGCTCGCGCACGTGCAGCAGTTGCTCGCGCAGCAGCCGCGCCACGCCGCAGCGTGGACGCTGCGCGGCAGCCTGCTGCGCGACCTCGGGCGCCCGGCCGACGCCGCTGCCGCCTTCGAGCAGGCGCTGGCCTGCGGCGGCGACGCCGGCCTGAACCGCTTCCTGCTCGCCGGCGTCGGCGGCGCGGGCGCGGCGCCGCAGCGCGCACCCGACGCCTACGTGCGCGGGTTGTTCGACGGCTATGCCGGCGACTTCGACCAGCACCTGCTGCAGGTGCTGCACTACCGCGCGCACGAGCACGTGGCCGCGCTGCTGCGGCGCACCGGCCGGCGCTTCGACGCGGTGCTCGACCTCGGCTGCGGCACCGGGCTGCTGGCGCCGCTGCTGGTGCCGCTGCTCGCCGCAGCGGGCGGCCGCATCGACGGGGTCGACCTGTCGCCGCCGATGATCGAGCACGCCCGCGCGCGCGGGCTGTACGCGCAGCTCGAGGCCGCCGACCTGGTCGCGTACCTGCAGGCCACGCCGCAGCACTGGGACGCGGTGGCGGCGGCCGACGTGTTCATCTATGTCGGCGCGCTCGACGCGGTCTTCGCCGGGGTCGCGCGCGTGCTCGCGCCCGGCGGCTGGTTCGCGTTCTCGGTGGAGCCGGCCGACGACGCGCACGCGGTCGTGCTGCAGCCCAGCCTGCGCTACGCGCACGGCGAGCCGGCGCTGCGCGCGCTGGCGGCGCGGCACGGCTTCGAGGTGCGCGCGGTCGAGACCGGCGCGATCCGCGAAGAGCAGCGCCGGCCGATCGAGGGCCTGTACTGGCTGCTGCAGCGGCGCTGATTCAGCGCACGGGCTGCGCGCCGAAGGCCCAGGCCAGCAGCGTGAAGCTGACGAAAGCGGCCGCGGTGCTGCTCAGGATGATGCGCGCGATCCGGCCGTCGTCGGCGCCGTAGCGCTCGGCCAGCATCGACACGTTGCTGGCGCTCGGCAGCGCGGCGGTCAGCGTCAGCGCCGTCACCTGGAAGGCGGTGAGCGGCGCGCCCAGGCGGGCGGCCGCCGCCGCCAGCCCGAACACCAGCAGCGGGTGCAGCGCGAGCTTCATCGCCGCGACCGGCAGGTACAGCGCCGGCGGCGTGCGCGTGTGCGCGTGCCGGCCGGCGCGCGCCAGCACCGCGCCGATCGTGAACAGCGCCACCGGCGTGGCGGAATCGCCGAGCAGCCGCACCACCGCCTCGGGCGGCCCGGACAACACGAGCCCGGCCACCGAGAACGCGGCGCCGAGCGCGATCGCCCAGGGCAGCGGGTTGGCAAAGGCGCCGCGCAGCGCGCGCACGGCCGCGGCGCGCGCGCCATGGCCGGCGGCACCTTGCGCCTGCGCCAGTGCGATGCACAGCGACGACGTGAGCACCAGATCGACCAGCAGCGTGCAGATCACCGGCCCGGCCGCGGCCGGGCCGAGCAGCGCCACCAGCAGCGGCACGCCCATGAAGCCCGAGTTCGGAAAGGCGGCGACCAGCGCGCCGAAGGCCGCGTCCTTCAGGTGAACCCGATCGCCGAGCGTGAAGGCGATCGCGCCGAACACCATCAGCAGCGCCGCCAGCAGGTAGACCAGCAGCACCGCCGGGTTCAGCAGCTCCAGCAGCGGCGTGCTCGCGCCGAAGCGGAACAGCATGCACGGCAAGGCGAAATAGAGCACGTAGGCGTTGAGCCCCGGGATCGCGCTGTCGGGCAGCAGGCCGCGCTGCGCGGCCAGCCAGCCGCACAGCACCAGTGCGAAGAAGGGCACCGTGACCGCCAGGATCGGCTGCATGCGTCGAGTATCGCAATGCGCCTGCGCGCGCCGGCCGGCACTTGCGGCGCCCGCCTTGCCGCGGCCGGGATCCGGGCCGCGCGTTGCGGCCGCGGCGGGCGAACGCGCCGTCAGTCGAGCTTGATGCCCAGGTCGACCGCCGCCTTGATCCAGGCCGGCACCGCGCGCTCCCATTCGGCGCGGGTCTCGGCCAGGTTCTTCGGCTTGTTCGGGATGCCGAAGTTCTCGCGCAGCTTGGCCGCCTGCGGCGTCTCGGCGCCCTTGACGACCACCTGCGACAAGGTCTGCAGCACGGCTTCGGGCGTGCCGGCGGGCGCCATCAGCACCAGCCCGCCTTCGAGCGCGACCAGTGGGTCGCTGATGCCCTGCTCCACCAGCGTCGGCACATCGGGCAGCTTCGGCGTGCGGTAGGTGCCGGTCACGCCGATCGGCTTGACGCCGCGCTGCGACACGGTGTTGAAGGCCTGGATGCTGCCCACCGCCACCTGCACCTGGCCGCTGGCCAGGTCCACCCACATCGGCGATTCGCCGCGGTAGTGCACCGCCTGCAGCCGGGTGCCGTAGCGGCGGTTGAACAGGTCGGCGATCATGTGCGGGTACGAACCCGGCGCGTACGAGCCCATCGACGCTTCGCGGCCCTTGGCCCAGGCGAGGAACTCCTTGACGTTGCGCGCCGGCACCTGCGGCGCCACCGCCACCACCAGCGGGCCTGACGGAAACACGGCGATCGGCACCAGATCCTTGTCGAGGTTGTAGGGCAGCCTGGAGTAGAGCACCCGGTTCTGCATCACCGTGCCGGTGGTGCTGACCAGCAGCGTGTAGCCGTCGGGCGGCGCCTTGGCGACCGCGTCGATGCCGATCACCCCGCCGGCGCCGGTCTTGTTTTCCACCAGCACGGTCGCGCCGAGCTGCTGCGTCAGCTGCTCGCCGTACATGCGCGCGTAGGCGTCGGTCAGCCCGCCGGGCGGAAAGGGCACGACGATGCGGATCTGGCGCGACGGGTACTTCGCCGTCTGCGCACGCACCAGCGGCGCGGCCAGCGCCGCGGCGCCGGCGGACGCTGCGGCCAGGAAGCGGCGGCGGCTGTCGGGATTGACGATGGGCATGTGCGGGCTCGCTCGGGGTGGGGGTCGGGCGGCCAGCATAGGGGGCCGGCACCGGCGCGCGACCCGGGGCGAACCCGGATCAGGGGTGCGCCCCGTTCAGCCCGCCAGCCCCTTGTAGAGCATGTACGCGGCCAGCAGGTACAGCACGCTGGCGAACACGCGCTTGAGTTTGGCCACCGGCAGGCTGTGCGCGGCCTTCGCGCCCAGCGGCGCGGTGAACACGCTGCACGACGCGATCAGCACCAGCGCCGGCAGCCAGATGTAGCCCATCGATCCCGCCGGCAGCCCGGCCACGCCGCCGCCGCCGATCACGTAGCCGGCCACGTTGGCCGCCGCGATCGGGAAGCCGAGCGCGGCCGAAGTCGCGACCGCGTTGTGGATCGGCACGTTGCACCAGGTCATGAAGGGCACGCTGATGAAGCCGCCGCCGGCGCCCACCAGCCCCGACAGGAAGCCGATGCCGCCGCCGGCGGCGAACTGCCCGGCCGTGCCCGGCATCTGGCGCGTCGGCGCGGGCTTGCGGTCGAGGAACATCTGCGTGGCCGAGAAGCCGACGAACAGCGCGAACACGATCGCCAGCGCCGAACCCTTGAGCAGCGCGAACACGCCCAGGCTGCCCACCAGGCTGCCGGCGACGATGCCCGGCGCCAGCCCGCCCACCAGGGGCCAGCGCACCGCGCCGCGCTTGTGGTGCGCGCGCACGCTGGAGATCGACGTGAACACGATCGTGGCCATCGACGTGGCGATCGCGATCTTCACCGCCAGGTCGGGTGCGACGCCGCGCTGTCCCATGATCAGCGTGATGAAGGGCACCATGATCATGCCGCCGCCGATGCCCAGCAGCCCCGCGAGGAAGCCGGTGCCCAGGCCCAGCAGTGCAAGTTCGAGGATCAACGGCCATTCGAGGTTCATGGGCAGGGCGCGCGGCAGGGCGCGCGGCGGCAGGCGACGGCGATAGGGTAGCCGCAACGGGCGGCGCCGGCCGCCCCGCCCGCCGCCCGCACGCTGCGCCCGGGGCTGGCGCCCGGGGCCGCCGGCCCGCACGCGCCGCCGTGGCTATGATGCGCGCCCCTCCCGCCGCCCCAGCCGATGCCCGACGCCCCGCCCACCCTGAACGACGCGCAGCTGCGGGCGGTGCATCACCTGGGCGGGCCCTGCCTGGTGCTGGCCGGCGCCGGCTCGGGCAAGACGCGGGTGATCGTGCACAAGATCGCGCGGCTGCTGGGCGACGGCGTCGAGCCGCAGGCGATCGCCGCGATCACCTTCACCAACAAGGCGGCGGCCGAGATGCGCGAGCGTGCGCAGGGCCTGGTGGGCGCGCGCGCGGCGCGGGGGCTGGCGATCAGCACCTTCCATGCGCTCGGGGTGCGCATGCTGCGCAGCGACGGCGCGGCGCTGGGGCTGAAGGACCGCTTCTCGATCCTCGACGCCGACGACGCGCTCGGCGTGCTGCGCGACGTGGGCGGCTGCAGCGACAACGCGCTCGCGCGGCGCTGGCAGTGGACGATCAGCCGCTGGAAGAACCAGGGCTTGGACGCCGAGCAGGCCGCGGCGCAGGCATCGGGCGACGACGAGCGCGTCGCCGCGCGCGTGATGCAGCTCTACGGGCAGCGGCTGGCCGCGTACCAGGCGGTGGATTTCGACGACCTGATCGGCCTGCCGCTCGCGCTGCTGGCGCGCAGCGCCGACGCGCGCAGCAAGTGGCAGCAGCAGTTCCGCCACATCCTGGTCGACGAATACCAGGACACCAACGCGGTGCAGTACGAACTGCTGAAGGCGCTGGTCGCGCACCCGGACGACCGCCGCGCCGGCATGTTCACCGCAGTGGGCGACGACGACCAGAGCATCTACGGCTGGCGCGGCGCGACGCTGGACAACCTGAAGCGCCTGCCGCAGGACTTCCCGAAACTGGCGCTGATCAAGCTCGAGCAGAACTACCGCTCGACCGGCCACATCCTGCGCGCCGCGAACCACGTGATCGCGGCGAACCCGAAGCTCTACGACAAGACGCTGTGGAGCGCGCTCGGCGACGGCGAGCCGGTGCGCGTGCTCGAGTGCGACGGCGAGGAACACGAGGCCGAACGCGCGGCGGCGCGCATCCAGGCGCTGCGCGGCCAGGACGCGACGCTGAAGTTCAGCGACTTCGCGGTGCTGTACCGCGCCAACCACCAGGCCCGCGTGTTCGAGCAGAAGCTGCGCGCCGCGCAGATCCCGTACCGCGTGTCGGGCGGCCAGAGCTTCTTCGACCGCGCCGAGATCAAGGACCTGTGCGCCTGGCTGCGCCTGCTGGTCAACAACGACGACGACCCGGCCTTCCTGCGCGCGGTGGCCACGCCCAGGCGCGGCATCGGCAGCACCACGCTGGCCAGGCTCGGCGAATTCGCCGGCCAGTGGAAGACCAGCCTGTTCGAGGCGCTGTTCTCGCCGGCGCTGGGCAGCCTGGTCGGCGCCAAGGCGCTGGCGGCGCTGCACGAATTCGGCCGCGGCGTGAACGACCTGGAACACCGCGCGCGCCACTGCAGCGGCGCCGATGCGGCGCGCGCGCTGATGCTCGGCTGGCTCGCCGACATCGGCTGGGAGCAGCACATGCACGACACCGGCGACGGCGACAAGCTCGCCGCGGCGCGCTGGGGCAACGTGCTCGACTTCGTCGACTGGGTCGCGCGCCGCTGCGGCGGCGAGCTGGCGCCGGACGGCGGCAGCTTCCAGACCGAGCCGCAGACGCTGCTGCAGGTGGCGCAGACGATCGGCGTGATCGCGAGCCTGGCCGAGCGCGGCACCGAGCAGGACGCGGTCGCGCTGTCGACACTGCACGCGGCCAAGGGGTTGGAGTGGGCGCACGTGGTGCTGGCGGGCGTCAACGAAGGGCTGCTGCCGTTCAAGGCGGACGACGACGGCGCCGATGCGGCCGGCCTGGCGCAGCGGATCGAGGAGGAGCGGCGGCTGATGTACGTGGGCATCACGCGCGCGCGCCGCAGCCTGATGGTGAGCACGCTGCGCCGGCGCAAGAAGGGCCGCGACACCGTCGCCGGCGTGCCCAGCCGCTTCATCGCCGAGATGAAGCTCGACGAAGGCGGCGCGAAGGAAGACCCGCGCGAGCGGCTCAAGCGGCTGCGCGCCGAGCTCGCGGCGCGCGCGCAACCGGCGCCTGCCGGCGGCTGACGGCCGCGGCGCGCGGCCGGTCCAGCCGGCCTACTTCGGCGGGAAGCTGCCCTGGTACGAGCGCTTCAGCAGGCTCCACAGCGCGCCGCCGGTGAACATGCCGAGCACGTACACGCCGAACAGCAGCAGCGTCACCGGCATCGTCAGGCTGAAGGCGAAGAACTGCACCGTCACCGACTGCAGGTTCTGCAGCTTGAAGGTCAGGACCAGCAGCGTCAGCAGCACGATGATCGCGATGTGCACGTAGCGCATGGGCGGCTTCCTCCAGGTGCGGGGGTCGAGGGCGCGGCAGTATATCGAGCGTGCGGCCGCGTCCCGTGGGTGGGGCGCGCGCGCAGCCGGTGCAGCCGGCCGGCGCCCGCGCTAAGCTTGCGGCCGCGGCGGCCGGCGCCGCACCCCGAACCGGAGCCCCCCATGTCGCTGCGCCTGACCCGCCTCCTGCCCGCGCTGGCCGGCGCCGCCTTGCTGGGGGCCGGCTGCTCGACCGCGCCGACGACGGTGGATGCGCAGTGGATCAACCCCGAATTCGCGGGCAAGCCGCCGCTGCGCAGCCTGATGGTGATGGCCGCCGTGCGCGACACCACCAACCGCCGCCTCACCGAAGACCGGCTGGCTGCCGCGCTGGGCGCGCTGGGCGTGCAGGCGCTGCAGTCCTACAGGTTCCTGCCCGAGGACGGGCCCGCCGCCGAGGACCGGCTGCGGCGCGCGGTCGCCGAAGCCAAGGTGTCGCACGTGCTGGTCACGCGCATCATCAACGTCAGCACCCAGGTGAACGTGTCGCCCGGCATGGTGATGGGGCCGGCGTGGGGCCCGGGCTGGGGTTGGGGCGGCGGTTGGGGGCCGGGCTGGGGCGGCTTCGCCGGCTACTACAACACGATGTGGGCGACCACGATCCCGCCTCAGGTCACGACCACGCAAAACGTGCACGCCGACACCCGCGTGTTCGATGCGGCCAGCGCGGTGGTGCTGTGGTCGGCGGCCACCACCACCACCACGGGTTGGGGCACCACGACGCAGCTGATCGACCAGTTCGTGCAGCTCATCGTGGCGACGATGCAGAAGGACGGTGTGATCTGAGCGATCCCGGCGGCCGGCCCTGCGCGACCGGCGCGCTGTCGGGCGCCACCAGCCGGCGCCGCCACAGCATCCAGATCACCGGCACCCCGGCGATGCCGGCGACCACGTGCTTGAGGGTGTGGCCGCTGACCACGCCGGTCAGCTCGAAGATCTGGCGGTCGTACTGCTCGAACACCTTGGCCAGCACGTAGCCGGCGAACACCGCGTAGATCGCGTTGCCGTGGGTGTAGCGCGACGGGTGCAGCAGCGCCAGCTGCAGCAGCACGAACACCGCGAAGGCCTGCAGCACCGCGTAGGGCACGACGTTGCCGTGCCCCCGGTGTTCGGTGTCGATCCAGTACAGCACCGTGCCCGCACCCACCAGCATCATCGGCACCAATGCCAGCAGCCCGGCGCGCACGCTGACCCGGTCGACGAGCTGCGCCGACACCAGCGACATGAAGGCGACGGTCATCGGCAGCCGGTCCCAGAACAGGGTGTCGTTGGTCGGCGCGAGGTGGTAGTAGGCCGAGCCCGCCGCGGTCAGCAGCAGGCCGATGCAGAACACGCCGTAGGGCAGCCGCTCCACCGGCGCCGCGAAGCAACTGCGCGGCCGCAGCACCGCGACGAGCCCCGCCAGGCCCGCCAGCGCGAAGGCCAGGTTCGACACCACGTCGTCGAAGTTCGCGATGCCGTGCGCCGCATGCTGGTCGGCGAAGTCGTGGTACGCGAGCGGCTGCGGCACTGCCGGCAGGAACAGCGCCAGCGCCGCCGACATCAACGCGAAGCCGATCAGGAGCAGGTTGCGGATCTTCATGGTGCGGTGCCGGCGGCCCGCAGTATCCGCCGCCTGCGCCGGCTGCGCTAGAACGAGCCGAACATCGACCCGAGCACGATCACCGTCACCAGCGCCAGCAGCGCGCTGACGATGCCGACCATCACGATGTCGAAGTAGCTTTCCTTGTGCGTGGAGCCGCACACCGCCAGCAGCGTGACCACCGCGCCGTTGTGCGGCAGGCTGTCGAGCGAGCCGGCGCCGATCGCGGCCACGCGGTGCATCAGCGCCGGGTCGATGCCGTAGTCGGCCGCCAGCTGCATGTAGGTCTCGCCCAGCGCGCCCAGCGCGATCGTCAGCCCGCCCGAGGCCGAACCGGTCAGCGCCGACAGCACGTTGGTCGACAGCGCCAGCCCGACCAGCGGGCCGCCCTCGATGCCCAGCACCCAGTCGCTGACCACCTCGAAGGCCGGCAGCGCGGCGACCACCGCGCCGAAGCCGACCAGGCTGGCCACGCTGATCACCGGCAGCACCGACGCGTTCAGGCCGGCATCGACGGTGTCGCGCAGCACCGGCAGCCGGCTGCGGTTGATCACGTACAGCACCACGATCGCCGCGCTGAGCGCGACGATCACCGACCACACGCCGCCGACGGCGGCGATCGAGGTTTCGCCCCACTCGGGCGTGGCCAGGAAGCTGGTGTCGACGCGCGGCAGGATGACGGTGGACATCAGCAGGTTGACGACCATCACCACCACCAGCGGCAGCATCGCCACGCCGATGCCCGGCAGCACGGCACTGCGCTGCCCGTGCTCGGCCTCGGCCGGGTCGAAGGACTGCGCGATCGTGGCCAGCTCGCGCACCACCGGGTCGTGCGCGGCGTCTGCGGCGGCATCCGGGGCGGCGCCGCCGAAGCCTTCGCCGGCGCGGCGCGCAGCACGCTCGGCGCGCGCGAGCCACCACAGCCCGAAGGCCAGCATTACCGCCGACGCGATGATCCCCAGCCCCGGCGCAGCGAAGGCGGTGGTGCCGAAGAAGGGCATCGGGATCGCGTTCTGGATCGCCGGGGTGCCCGGCATCGCCGTCATCGTGAAGGTGGTGGTGCCCAGCGCGATCGCCGGCGCCAGCAGCCGGTTCGGGATGTCGGCGCTGCGGAACAGCGCCTGGCCCATCGGCGCGATCACGAACATCGCGACGAACAGGCTGACGCCGCCGTAGGTGACCAGCGCACCGGCCAGCACCACCGCCAGGATCGAGCGGCCGGCACCGAGCTTCTTCGTCATGAACTGCGCGATCGCCGAGACCGAGCCGCTGTCGTCCATCAGCTTGCCGAACAGCGCCCCCAGCAGGAACAGCGGGAAGAACTGCGCGACGAAGCCGGCCGCCGACACCATGAAGGTCTGCGTCCAGTGCGCGAGCAGCGGCGCGCCGGAAAAGGCCGCCGCCACCAGCGCGGCCAGCGGCGCCAGGCCGAGCACGCTCCAGCCGCGATAGGCCAGCCCGACCAGCAGCGCCAGCCCGAGCAGGATGCCGAGCAACCCCATGATCAGCAGGTCTCCAGCATCGCGTCGAGATCCAGCGTCGAGCGCCGGCCCAGGTCGGCGCCGTGGGCTTCGAGGAACAGCGCGGCGCTGCGCCGCCCTTCGTCGCGCAGCCCGGTCAGGAACTGCCACTCGGTGATCAGCTTGGAGCTGGAATCGACCTCGGTCACGCGGTCGGAGGCGATGCGGTGCATGCGCATGCGCGCCCAGCGCGCGCCTTCGGTGTCGCCGCAGTCGGCGACCTTGGTCAGCAGCGCGATCATGCGCAGCTCCTTGACCAGCGGCGAGTTGAACGCCACTTCGTTGAGCCGCTCCATGATCGCCCGCGCCGTCTTCGGCAGCTCGGGGCGCACGATCGGGTTGATCTGCACCAGGATCGTGTCGTTGGCGTCGGTCTCGCGCACCAGCGGCGTGATCGTCGGGTTGCCGACGTAGCCGCCGTCCCAGTAGTGCTCGCCGTCGATCTCCACCGCCTGGAACATCGTCGGCAGGCAGGCCGACGCCAGCATCACGTCGGGCGTGATCTCGGCGTTGCGGAACACCCGGCCGGTGCCGGTGCGCACGTTGGTGGCGGTGATGAACAGCTGCACCGGCGCGGAAGCCAGCTTCGCGAAATCGACCCGCTCGGTCAGCATCCGGTGCAGCGGGTTGAAGCCGAAGGGGTTCAGGTCATACGGCGAGAACATCCGCTGCGTCATCTCGGCGACCATGTACATCGGCGAGTCGCCCAGCGTCCAGCGCCCGCTCATCATCGCCATCGGGCTGCGCGTCACCGGACTCATGCGCCCGGCCTCCGACACCGCCTGCCAGAAGTCGGCGAGCGCCTGGCGTGCACCCTCCACGCCGCCTTGCTGCAAGCCGCTGGCCATCACCACGGCGTTCATCGCGCCGGCCGAGGTGCCGGAGATGCCCTCGATCTTCAGCCAGGGCTCCTCGAGCAGGCGGTCGAGCACGCCCCAGGTGAAGGCGCCGTGCGAGCCGCCGCCCTGCAGGGCCAGGTCAACCGGTACCGTCTTGCGCGATGGGCTGGGCATGAGAAGCTTCCTCGATGTTGCAGTGCAATATGATAGTCGCAGGATCCGATGGTTCCCGGATGTGCGGTCGGCGCCGCCGCCGGGCCCCTTCGCGGCGGCGGCCGACTCTATCCTGCGGCGTCGCCGTCGCCTGCCATGAAGCCGGTGCGCAGCGCGTGCACCCAGTCGTCCATGCCGCGCGCCTGGGCCAGCAGCGCCATCGATTCGTGGTCGTAGGGCACCGCGATCAGCTCGGCCTGCCAGCGGCCGTGCACCCGCTCGACGACCGCATAGCGTGCGTCGGGGCTGCCGTTCTCGACGCGGTGCGGATGCGGCCGGTCCCACTCGTAGGCCTGCAGGCCGACGCTGCCCGGGTTGACCAGCAGTTGCCCGCTCGCGCTGCGCATGATCCGCGGGTGGTGGGTGTGGCCGCAGGCGACCACCGCCGCGTCGATGCCGGCCAGCCGCTCGGCCAGCTCGGCGTGGGTGGCGGCGCGCAGGCTGCCGTCGGGCAGCACGGTGTCGAGCAGGTAGTCCAGGTCGCTGCGCGGCGTCGCGTGGCACAGGTACAGATCGCGGCTGTAGTGCAGGCTCGGCCGCAGCGCCGCCATCCAGGCCAGCACCTCGGGCGTGAGCTGCGCGTGCGTGAACGCATCCTCGGGGCCGCGGCCGCCGGGGCCGGGTGCGAGCACCTGGCGCTCGTGGTTGCCGGCCAGGTGCTGCCAGTCCTGCCCCATCAGGAACCGGGCGGTCGGCAGCGGCAGCAGCGGGCCCGACAGCGCGTCGCCCAGGTTGACCACCGCGTCGACGCCGCGCCGGTCGAGGTCGCGCACCACCGCCTGCAATGCCGGCAGGTTGCCGTGGATGTCGCTGAGCAGCGCGATGCGCATCGCATCACTCCGCGATCAGCACCTCGGCCTCGATCTCGACCGGGATGTCGAAGGGCAGCCCGGCCATGCCCACCGCGCTGCGCGCGTGCGCGCCGGCCTCGGGGCCCCACAGCTCGAGGATCAGGTCGGAAAAGCCGTTGATCACCGCCGGCTGGCGGTTGAAGCCGGGCGCGGAGTTGACCATGCCGAACACCCGCACCCACTGGCGCACGCGGTCGAGGTCGCCGAGCGCGCGTTGCAGGCTGCCCAGGATCGACAGGCCCACGAGGCGCGCCGCCGCATGGCCCTGCGCCTCGTCGAGCTCGCGGCCGAGCTTGCCCAGCGGGCCGGCCGTCGTGCCGTCGGCCGCCTGCGGCCCGTGGCCGGAGATGAGCGCGCGGTTGCCGACCACGTGCACGAAGCGAAACGGCAGCGCCACGCCCGGCGGCGGCTGCAATGCCGGCGGCAGTTGCAGGCCGAGGGCAGCGAGCTTGCGTTCGATCGCGGCCATCCGGCTATCCCGCTGCGCCGGCATGCCGCGGGCACGCCGGCCGCGCCGCGCCGCCGCGCGCTGCCGCGCCAGGGCAGGCTGTCGCCGCAGTCCCGCGCCGCGATGCCGGCCGCGCTGTCATCGCCATGCCCGCCCCGCGCTAGGCCGACCGGCCGAAGGCGCCGCGGATCGGCGATACCGGCTGGTGCACCGCGCGGGCGAGGAAGTCGCCGACCGGGCCTTCGCGCCGGCGCGCCAACAGCTCGTCGGGGTCGAACTCGACGCCGATGGGGTTCTGCGCGAAGCCGGGGCCGGCCATGAAGGCGTTGGCCGCTTCGGCGTCGCCGAAGCATTCGACCTGGAACTCCATCTGGTTGCCGTCGGGGTCGGCGTAGTACATCGACACCGTGATGCCGTGGTGGATGCACCAGTACGGCGCGACGCCCAGCGCCTTCAACTGCGCGTAGTGGTCGAGCAGGTCGTCGAGCGACGCGAAGGTGTAGGCGACGTGGTCGACGCCGACGAGCCCCTCCTTCTCGGTCTGCGTGCCCTGCGGCTGCAGCACGCCGAGGTTGGCGAACGCGAAGCGGTGGTGCTCGTCGTCGTAGGTGAGGAAGGCGAGCGCCGGGTCGCGGTGCTGCACCTTCGCGTCGAACACCTTGCCGTACCAGTCGAGCATCTGCTCGAAACGGCGCGTGCGGTAGACGACGTGCGCGAACTTCGTCGGCCGGATGCGGTTCATGGGTTCGCCCTTCTCCGCCGGGGTGCCGGCCGCAGCCCGAACTGCGGCCGGCCGATGGCGGAATCGAGATTCTGCGCCGCTGCGCGCCGATCGTGCGTGCGGCCACAATCTCCCGCCCGCCGCCCGGCCCTGTTCTGAACTTCGCCATCGATGCCGTTGCCGCCTCTGGCCCTGCTCACCGCCGCGAGCGCCGCACTCACGATCCTGTCCGCCCCCTGGGGATTCGACGCGCCGTGGCTGAACTTCGTGTTCAAGCCGCTGACGACGCTGCTGGTGATCGGCCATGCCTGGCCGCGCGGCGGCGCCGTGCCGGCGCGGCGGCGCTGGGTGCTGGCGGGGCTGGTGCTGTCGCTGGCCGGCGACGTGGCGCTGCTGTGGCCGCAGCAGGGCTTCCTGCCCGGGCTGGTGAGCTTCCTGCTCGCCCACCTGGCGTACCTGTGGGCCTTCACCCGCGGCGGCCCGCGGCTGGCCGCGCGGCCGGCGCCCTTCGCCGGCTATGCGCTGCTGGCGGCGCTGATCCTGTGGCGGCTGTGGCCGGACCTGCCGGCGGCGCTGCGCCTGCCGGTGCTGGCCTACGTGGCGTGCCTGGCGTCGATGGCGGCGCAGGCCGCGGTGGTGGCGCTGCACACCCGCGGCAGCGCCGACGCCGCGCGCGGCCGCGTGCTCGCGGCGGGCGGCGCGCTGTTCCTGGTGTCGGACACGCTGCTGGCGATCAACAAGTTCGCGCTCGCGCTGCCGCTGTCGGGGTTGTGGATCCTGCTCAGCTACTGGCTGGCGCAGTGGTGCATCGCGTTGTGGTTGCCGCGCGAGCGTGCGCTCACATCCCCTTGAACAGCCCGGCGTAGCTGCGGCTGACTTCGAGCCTTTCGGGCCGGCCCTTCAGGCTGACGATCTGCCGGCCGCGATCGTCGCGGGCCACGCCGGCGATCGCCTGCACGTTGACCAGCGTCGAGCGATGGATCTGCCAGAAGCGCTCGGGGTCCAGCGCCTCGACCAGCTCCTTGATCGGCTTGCGGATCAGCGCCTCCATGTCCGCGGTCTGCACCCGGGTGTACTTGTCGTCGCTGATGAAGTACAGCACCGCGTCCACCGCGATCATGCGAATCTCGGGGCCGACGCCGGCCTGGATCCACTTCAGCGGCGGTGCGGCGCGGCCGGGCTCGAGCCGGGCGGCCAGGCGGTGCAGCAGCTGCTGCAGCGGCGGCGGCGCCTCGGCCGGCGTGCCGCGCTCGGCCAGCCGGCGCTGCAGCCGCTCGGCGGTGGTGCGCAGCCGCGCGAGCTGCGCCGGCTTGAGCACGTAGTCCACCGCGCCCTGCTCGAAGGCCTGCAGCGCGTGCTCGTCGTAGGCGGTGACGAACACGATTTCGGGCAGGCTGGCGTCATCGGGCCCGGGCAACTGGACGATCCGGCGCGCCGCCTCCAACCCGGTCAGGCCCGGCATGCGGATGTCCAGGAACACGATGTCGGGCCGGTGCGTTTGCGCCAGCGCCACCGCCTCGAGCCCGTTGGCCGCCTCGGCCACGATCTGCAGCGCGGGCCAGGCTTCGGCCAGCCGCGCGCGCAACTGTGCGCGCATCAGCCGCTCGTCGTCGGCGATCAGCGCGCGGGCGGGCGTCTGGTTGGGGTCGGTCATCGCGGCGGCTTCAGGCAGCGCCGGCCTCGTCCAGGCTGCGGTAGGGCACGTTGATCGTCGCCACCGTGCCGCCGCCCGGATTCTCGGCGATCGCGAGCGTGCCCCTGGGCCCGTACAGCAGCGCCAGCCGCTCGCGCAGGTTGGCCAGGCCGACGCCGGTGCCGGCCGTGGCCGCCTGGCCGAAGCCCAGGCCGGAGTCGGCCACGCTCACGGCCAGCCGGCCGTGCACGACCAGCGCGCGCACCGTCAGCGCGCCGCCTTCGGCCTTGGGCTCCAGCCCGTGCTTGATCGCGTTCTCGACCAGGCCCTGCAGCATCATCGGCGGGAACTCGGCCGACAGCAGGCCCTCGGGGACGTCGATCGTCGCGTGCAGCCGCTCGTCCATGCGCACCTTCAGGATCTCGAGGTACGGGCGGATCACGTCGAGCTCGCGCCCGAGCGTGCGCGCCGCGCCGGGCCGGGTTTCGCGCAGGCTCGGCATCGTCGCGCGCAGCAGCGCGATCAGGTTCTTCTGCATCGTCGAGGCGCGCGGCGGGTCGGTCTCGATCAGGTGGTCGATCGACGCCAGCGTGTTGAACAGGAAATGCGGCTCGACCTGCGCCTGCATCGCCGCCATCCGCGCCTCGACCACCTGTCGCTTGAGTGTCTCGGCTTCGGCCGTCTCGGTGGCCAGCGCCGCCCGGGCCTCGGCCTGGATGCGCGCCTTGTAGGTGACCTTCAGGATCATCGACGCGACGATCAGCAGCATCGCCAGGTCGATCGGCCACTCGGGCGCGGCCATTTTCGGGCCGAGCGCGATCGCCGTGGCCGGCACGCCGGCGTCCACGGCTTCGTCGCCGCGCTCGGCGCGGTCTTCGGCGACGGCTTCATCGACGGCTTCGCGCGCCTCCTGCACCGCGGCGTCGATCGCCGCGCGCGCGCGCTTGCTCAGGCCCGGGGGCAGATGCAGATCGACGCGCGTGCCGGCATCACCCGGCGCCGCCGCCGACGCGGCCGATGCCGGCGCCCCCGAACTGCGGATGCGCACGCCGCGGGCGTCGATGTCGATCGACACCCGCTCGCCGGCCGAGGCCGCGCGCCGCTCGTCGATCGTGACCGTGCGCGCCTTCGCGCTGCGCTCGACGGCGCGCCGCGGCAGCAGGTCCTGCAGCAGCGCAGCGGCAACGAGCAGCAGCAGCGCCAGCAGCGTGAAGCGCTTCCAGCTGATGCCGGCCAGCCAGGTGGCGTAGGCGCGCAAACCCGCTGCGACCGCCGCGCCCACGCGGGCGGGCAGGCTGCCGGCGGCTGCGGGGGAATCTGGAGAAGTGGGCGGGCCCATCGGCGCGGCGGTTGCTGCCAAGGGGCCGATGCTGCCTCAGACCGTGCCGGCGCCGCCAGCGCCGGCCGACACGGTGCAATCCGCCCCGACGGGCTGCCGCTGCCGCCGACGAAGCGTCGGCAGGGGCAGTGAACGCCGCGCCGCCCCGACTCGCCTGCCCCCTCGGGCATGCGGGCGGCACCCGGACCCAGGCGCGCCTTTCGGGCATGGGCGAAAGCCTCTCAGCCTCTCAGGTCAACAGGATGGCGGCCAGCAGCAGCACCAGCACGGCTGCAGCCGCGCTGAGCAGCAGCCGCAGCCGGGTGGAGTGGCGCCGCTGCTCGGCCAGCAGCCGCTGCACCGGATCGGGCGCCGGCAGGCGGCTGGGGACGGCTTCGACCATCGACGCAGTCCAGCGACGCGCATCGTCGGGCGTCTGGGTCGGGGTGGCGCGGACTTTCATGGCGGCAACGGCATGGCGGCGCATCGGCCGGCGGCCGACGCTTCGCCTGCGGTATCGGCACGCGCCGGCGCGGTCTGGAGCCGCGCCGCCCGGCCGGCGTGACCGATTGCCGCAGATCGGTCAGCGCCGGATGCCTTCGACCTGCACCAGCAGCCGCACCCGGTCGGCGACGTAGGGCACGCCGAAGCCGGCGCCGAAATCGCTGCGCCGCAGCTCGCCTTCGAAATCACCGCCGCAGACTTCGCGCCGCAGCAGCGGGTGGCTGTAGCAGCCGAAGCGCAGCGCGCGCAGCTCCAGCCCGCGGCTGACGCCGCGCAGCGTCAGCTCGCCGTGCACCGCCGCCACCGCGGCCCCGTCGAAGATCACCCGCGAGGCGACGAAGTACGCCCAGCGGTAGATCTCGACGGCCAGCAGGTCGGGTCCGCGCAGCCGCGCGTCGAAGGCGGGCACGCCGGTATCGACGTCGGCCGGCGGCAGGCGCAGCGACACCGAACCGCGGCGTGCGTCGCGGTCGAGCTCGACGAAGCCGTCGATGCCGGCGAAGCGGCCGCGAATCGTCGAGGTGCCGAAGTGCAGCACCTCGAAGGTCACGAAGCTGTGGTCCGGGTCGAGCAGGTACACCGCCGGCTCGGCATGCACGCTGCCGGCGGCCAGCGCCGCGGCGAGCACGGCAGTGCCGGCGCGCCGCCCAGCCCGGCCGTGCGCCACCGGCCCGGCCGCGTTACTGCCGGATCCCCTCGGCCTGCACCACCAGCCGCACCTCGTCGGGGAAGCCCATCTTCAGGCCCCAGTCCACGCCCCATTGGCTGCGCTTGATCGTGGCCTCGAAGTCGCCGCCGCAGACCTCGCGCTTGAACATCGGGTTCTGGTAGCAGTTGAAGGCGGTGGCCTTCAGCGTGACCGGCTGCGTCTGGCCGCGCAGCGTCAGATGGCCGCTGACCGCGGCCACCTTGTCGCCGTCGAAGACGAACTTGTCGCCGACGAACTTCGCGGTCGGGTACTTGGCGGCGTCGAAGAAGTCGGCGCTTTGCAGGTGCTTGTCGAGCGCGTCGACGCCGGTGTGGACCGACGCGAGGTCGAAGCTGACCTCGACCTTGCCGGTCTTAGCGGCGCGGTCGAGCTGCACCGAGCCTTCCTTCTTCTCGAAGCGGCCGCGGTTGGTCGAGGTGCCGAAGTGGCTGATCTCGTACATCACGAAGGTGTGGGTCGGGTCGAGCGTGTAGGTGGCGACGTCGGCCTGCGCGCTCAGCGCCGCTCCGGCCAAAGCCGCGGCCAGCAAAGTCTTGATCATCATGGGGCTCCCGTATTCAGAATGCGTGCCGCGCGAAGTGTGCCGCATCACCTGCGGCCGCCGGGTTCAGCCGGACTGCCCGCACCATTCGGCGCCGCTGAAGCCGCCCGGCAGCGGCGCGGCCGCCCGCAGCGCCTGCAGCCGCGCGCCCAGCCGCTGCGCGTCGCGCGGCGGCAGCAGCCGGTGGCGGTGCGCGAAATCCAGCGTCACCAGCGCGGCGTCGACCGTCATCGCGTCGCCGGCGGCCAGCGCGACCGCGTCGCCAACCGGCAGGCAGCGAAAGCCCGCCACCTCGCCGTCCTGGTTGTGCGGCTGCACATCGGCCGGCAGCTGCAGATCGAAGGCGTACAGCCATTCGTGCTGCAGGCCTTCGCGGATGTCGCGCTGCAGCCGCAGCACCGGCCCGGCGCGTGCGCCGCTCATCTGGGCGGGCCGTAGGCCGGCTTCTTCCCAGCCTTCGCGCAGCAGCGCGTCGGCCGGGCTCTGGCCGGCGGGCACGCCGCCGCCGATCAGGTTGTCGAACAGGCCGGGGTCGGTGGCCTTGGTGGCCGAGCGCTGCGCGATCCACAGCCGCTCGGGCCGGCCGGCGGCATCGGCGACCCAGCCGGTGCAGTGGGCACCGCGCGTCAGCGTGCCCCAGAAGCGGCAGGCGGCGCGCTCCATCGTCGCCAGCGGCGCGAGCGTGGCCGGGTCATACAGCGCGAAAGGCTCGTCGCGCCACGCCAGGATCAACCCGGCGGCGCGCAGCGCGGCGTTGGCCTCGGCCAGCATCGCCGACAGCGCCGCCGGGCTGCCTTCACCGTGCAGCGCCATGCCGTCGAAGCCGAAGCCGGGCGCCGCTTCGCGCAGCGCCGGCAGGTGTGCCCGCGCGACCGAGCCGACCGCCAGCCCGTTGACGACGAAGGGCACGCGCGCCGCCGCATCGCAGGCGCGTGCCGCCGCCAGTGCCGGCCAGGCGCGCGTCACCGGCCGATCCGCTGCGGCTGGCTGCGCGCCTTCAGGCCACGCGGCGCTGCGTGCCGCCGCCGCGCCACTGCGCCATCAGCGCGTCCCACTTGCTGCGCGCCGCCGCCAGGTGGCGCGCCTTCACGTGGCCGTAGCCGCGGATCTCTTCGGGGATGCGCGCGATCTGCGCGGCCAGCGCCAGGTTGCCGGCGTTCAGGCCGCCGAGCAGCTCGTCGATGCAGCGGCGGTATTCGTCGATCAGCGCGCGTTCGGTGCGGCGCTCCTCGCTGCGGCCGAAGAAGTCGAGCGCGCCGCCGCGCAGGCCCTTCAACTTGGCCAGCACGCCGAAGGCCTTGCGCACCCAGGCCTGGTCGTAGCGCTGCTTGATCAGCTCGCCCTGGTCGTTGCGCTTGGCGGTGGCCGGCGGCGCGAGGTGGTGCACGATCTTGTAGTCGCCCTCGAACATCTCGGCGATCCAGCTGGTGAAGGCCGGGTCGGTGTGCAGCCGCGCGACTTCGTACTCGTCCTTGTAGGCCATCAGCTTGAACAGATAGCGCGCCACCGCCTCGGTGAGCGCGGTGCCGGCGCCCAGCGGCGCTTCGGCGGCGCGCACCTTGTCGACGAAGGCGCGGTACTGCGCCGCGTAGCCGGCATCCTGATAGCCGGTCAGGAACTCGACGCGCCTGGCGACGATCTCGTCGAGCGCCGGCTTCTTCACGATCTCGATCACCTGCGCCGCCTGGAACAGCGACTGCACCGCGGCCAGGTCGTGCGCGCAGCGCCGGCCCCATTCGAAGGCGGCCTTGTTGAGCTCGATCTGCACGCCGTTGAGCTCGATCGCGCGCAGCAGCGATTCGCGCGTGAGCGGGATGCGCCCCTGCTGCCACGCGTAGCCGAGCATCAGCGGGTTGGTGTAGATCGAGTCGCCCAGCATCTGCAGCGCCACCCGCTCGGCGTCGAAGGCGCCGACCAGCGCGTCGCCGACGCCGGCGCGCACCACGGCTTCGCAGTTGCCGCCGGGGAACTGCCAGTTCGCGTTCTTCACGAAGGCGGCGGTCGGCGTGCCGTGGGTGTTGATCGCCACGTAGGTGCGGCCCTGCTGCATCACGGCCAGCGTGGTCTTGCCGGCGGTGACGATGGCCTCGCAGCCGATCACCAGGTCGGCCTGCGCGGTGTCGACCTTGGTGGTGTGGATCGCCTCGGGCCGGTTGGCGATCTGCACGTGGCTCCAGGTGGCGCCGCCCTTCTGCGCCAGGCCGCCGGCGTCCTGCGTGACCACGCCCTTGCCTTCCAGGTGCGCGGCAGTGCCGAGCAGCTGGCCGATCGTGATCACGCCGGTGCCGCCGACGCCGGCCACGACGATGCCCCAGGCGCGCTCGGCATCGGGCAGCCGCGGCTCGGGGATGGCGGGCAGCGCCGACAGGTCGCCCTTCTTCTCGCGCCGGGGCTTCTTCAACTGCCCGCCCTCGACGGTGACGAAGCTCGGGCAGAAGCCCTTCACGCAGGAATAGTCGAGGTTGCAGGTGCTCTGGTTGATGCGGCGCTTGCGGCCGAACTCGGTCTCGACCGGCTCGACGCTCAGGCAGTTGCTCTGCACGCTGCAGTCGCCGCAGCCTTCGCACACCAGCTCGTTGATCACCACCCTCTTGGCCGGCGTGGCCAGCTTGCCGCGCTTGCGGCGGCGGCGCTTCTCGGTGGCGCAGGTCTGGTCGTAGATGATCACCGTGGTGCCGGCGACTTCGCGCAGCTCGCGCTGGATGCGGTCGAGCTCGTCGCGGTGGTGCACGGTCACGCCGGGCTCGAGCGCCACGCCGGTGTACTTCTCGGGCTCGTCGGTCACGATCACCAGCTTCTTGACGCCCTCGGCCGTCAGGCTCTTCTGGATCTGCAGCACGCTGTGGCCTTCGGGCCGCTCGCCCACCTGCTGGCCGCCGGTCATCGCGACCGCGTCGTTGTACAGCAGCTTGTAGGTGATGTTCACGCCGGCGGCGATTGCCTGGCGGATCGCCAGCAGCCCGCTGTGGAAGTAGGTGCCGTCGCCGAGGTTGGCGAAGATGTGCCGCTCGTTCGTGAACGCCGCCTGGCCGACCCAGGGCACGCCTTCGCCGCCCATCTGCGTGAAGGTGCTGGTGCTGCGGTCCATCCACACCGACATGTAGTGGCAGCCGATGCCGGCGACGGCGCGGCTGCCCTCGGGCACGCGCGTGCTGGTGTTGTGCGGGCAGCCGCTGCAGAACCACGGGATGCGGTCGCCGGTGTCGGTCTTGAGCGCCGTCAACTGCTGCTCGCGCGCGGCGACGATCGCCAGCCGCGCGTCCATGCGCGCGGCGATGTCGTCGGGCACGCCCAGCTTCTTCAGCCGCTTCGCGATCGCCTTGGCGATGATCGCCGGCGTCAGGTCGGCCTTGGCGCGCAGCAGCCAGTTTTCGCTCGGGTTGGGCATGCTCCACTCGCCGCCGGCGGTGTCGCCTTCCGGGTCGTCGAACTTGCCGAGCACGTGCGGGCGCACGTCGGGCCGCCAGTTGTAGAGCTGCTCCTTCAGCTGGTATTCGATGACCTGGCGCTTCTCCTCGACCACCAGGATCTCCTGCAGCCCCTGCGCGAATTCGCGCGTGATCGTCGCCTCGAGCGGCCACACCACGTTGACCTTGTGCAGCCGGATGCCCAGGCGGCGCAGCGCGGCGTCGTCCAGCCCCAGGTCGGCGAGCGCCTGGCGCGTGTCGTTGAAGGCCTTGCCGCTGGCGATGATGCCGAAGCGGTCGTGCGGGCCCTCGACCACGTTGTAGTTGAGCCGGTTGGCGCGCACGTAGGCCAGCGCCGCATACCACTTGTAGTCGAACAGCCGCGCCTCCTGCTCTAGCGGCGCGTCGGGCCAGCGGATGTGCAGCCCGCCGGGCGGCATCGCGAAGTCCTCGGGCATCACGATGCGCACGCGATCGGGGTCGACCGCCACCGATGCCGACGACTCCACCACCTCCTGGATCGTCTTCATGCCGGCCCACACGCCCGAGAAGCGGCTGAGCGCGATCGCGTGCAGCCCCATGTCGAGGATGTCCTGCACGCTGCTGGGGAAGAACACCGGCAGCCCGCAGGCCTTGAAGATGTGGTCGCTCTGGTGCGCGGCGGTGCTGCTCTTGCTGACGTGGTCGTCGCCGGCCACCGCGATCACGCCGCCGTGGCGCGCGGTGCCGGCCATGTTGGCGTGCTTGAACACGTCGCCGCTGCGGTCCACCCCCGGGCCCTTGCCGTACCAGATGCCGAACACGCCGTCGTACTTCTGGTGCTGCGGGAACAGGTCGAGCTGCTGCGAGCCCCACACCGCGGTGGCGGCCAGCTCCTCGTTGACGCCGGGCTGGAACACGATGTGGTGCTCGTCCAGGTGCTTGCGGGCGGCCAGCAGCGCCTGGTCGTAGCCGCCCAGCGGGCTGCCGCGGTAGCCGCTGATGAAGCCGCCGGTGTTCAGCCCGGCGCGCGCATCGCGCTGGCGCTGCAGCATCGGCAGCCGCACCAGCGCCTGCACGCCGCTCATGAAGGCGCGGCCGGCGGCGACGGTGTACTTGTCGTCGAGCGTGTAGCTCTCGAGGGCCTTGCGGACGGACTCGGGCAGCGGGGCATTCATGCGGCGATGACTCCTGGCGGTTGGCGATCGGTGCACAGCGGGTGCGGCAGTTTAGGAGTTGTGCGCGTTGAAGTCTTTTCTTTGTTTGCCGCAGGGTCGATACTCACGGCAACGATCTTGCCCGCATATGCCGATTCGCGAAAGAAAAGCTGCCGCTGCCGGCAAACCAGGGAAAACCCCAAGGCTCGCACCCGAGCCCGCCGACGACGCCCACGGCGCCGGCCTGGACCGCTACGACATCGCGATCCTGGGCGAACTGCAGCGCGACGCCCGGCTGAGCAACGCCGAGCTGGCCGCGCGCATCGGCCTGTCGGCGGCGCCCACCTGGCGGCGCGTGAAGTGGCTCGAGCAACAGGGCTACATCACCGGCTACCGCGCCGAGATCGACCGGCGCCGCATCGGGCTGGGCGTGCTCGCCTTCGTGCGCGTGGACGCCGAACGCAACAACGCCGAGGCCACGCGCGCGCTCGAGGACGCGATCCGCGCGCTGCCCGAGGTGGTGGCCTGCCACTACATCAGCGGCGCCGGCACCTTCGAGCTGCAGGTGATGTGCACCGACCTCGACGCCTACTCGCGCTGGGCGCGCGACACGCTGTTCAAGCTGCCCAACTTCAAGGATCTGCAGACCAGCTTCTCGCTGGGCGAAGTCAAGGCCGGTGCGGCGCTGCCGCTGGGGCATTTGTCGCCCCACGCGTAGGTGCCGCAGCGCGAGGCCCGGCGCCTGGCCGCCGCCGGCCTGCGAAGCCGGCGGCTGGGCGATCCCGGCCGCGCGCGCATGCACCGGACGCGAAGGCGGTCGCGATCACAATGAGCCGGATGCGGCGGACGATGCTCGACCTGCGGCCCCGGCGGGCGCGTGACGCGCGCCCACCCCGCCGGACCCGGCCGCGTGCCCGCCGGCAGGCCGGTGGCCGATGCCGCGCCGGCAGCGGCAACGGCGCCGGCAGATGAGGCCCGAACGCAAGCGCCAGGCGGGGGCGCTGGCGCTGTCGCTGCTGGTCCACGCGCTGCTGGCGAGCCTGACCTTCGGCGGCAGCGGCATCGGCCTGCCGGGCTTCGGCCTGCCCTGGCAGCAACGGCGCATCGAGGCGCCCGAGCTGCAGGCGGTACTCACGCCGCCGCCGCCCGCGGCCGAGCAGCCGCCGGGGGCGCCATCCGCCGAGCCGGGATCGGCGGTGCCGGTATCGACCGACTCGGCATCGGCCGGGCCGACAGGGACCGAGCCGGCAGCGGCCGAGCCGACAGGTGCCGAGCCGGCGTCGGCGGGGCCGGCAGCGGCCGGGCTGGCCTCGGTGCCCGCCGAGCCCGCAACCCGCGCCGCCGACGCGCCGGTTGCGCCTGGCGCTGGCGCACCGCGGGCAGCGGCCACCTCGCCCGCTGCCGCTGCCGCGCCGACCGTGAGCGCGATTGGGCCGCCCCGCGCCGCCGACCAACCGCCCGTTGCGCTGCCGCCGCCCGAACCTGCGGCGGCCGGCGCGCAGCGCCCGCAAGAGGCATCGCAGGCCGTGGCTGTCGGGCCCGAGCGACCGCCGCGCGATCCCGCGCAGGAGCCCGAGGCTGCGCTGCAGCCGGATGCCGACACGGCCGTGCCGCCGCAGGGCGAAGGGGCGACCCAAGCGGGCGCCGCCGATGAGCCCGACGACGCGCGACGCGCAGCCCCGGTGCGGGCGCAGCGCCTGCTGGCCGAGCACGAGCAAGGCATCCGTCAGGAGCAGGAGCGGCAGGAAGCCGCGAGCCGACAAGCCGCCCGGCAGGAGCAAGCTGCGCGCCTGGAGGCTGCCCGACAGGAAGAAGCTGCCCGCCTGGAGGCAGCCCGGCGCGAAGCCGAACGCGCCGAGATTGCGAGGCTGGAGGCCGAGCGCCAGGAGGCCGAGCGCCAGGAGGCCGAGCACCAGGCGGCCGCCCGGCAGACAGCAGCACGCGAGGAGGCTGCTCGCCAAGAGGAAGCCCGTCAGGAGGCCGTGCGCGCCGAGGCGGCCCGAAGGGAAGCCGCGCGCCGTGAAGCCGAGCGCGCCGAGGCTGCGCGGCTGCTGGCCGAGCGCCAGGAGGCGGCGCGACAGGCGGCCGCCCGCGAAGAGGCGGCACGTGAGGAGGCGGCCCGCCAGGAAGCAGCAAAGCAGGAAGCGGTGCGCCAGCAGGCGGCCCGCCACGAGGCCGAGCGCGCCGAAGCGTCCAGGCAGGCAGCAGCGCGCGAGGAAGCAGCACGGCAAGAAGCAGCACGGCAAGAAGCAGCACGGCAGGAAGCGGCACGGCAGGAAGCGGCACGGCAAGAAGCAGCACGGCAGGAAGCAGCACGGCAGGAAGCAGCACGGCAAGAAGCGGCACGGCAAGAAGCAGCGCGGCAGGAAGCAGCGCGGCAAGAAGCAGCACGGCAGGAGGCAGCCCGCCAGGAGGCGGCGCGCGACGCAGCCGCCCACCAGGAAGCCGCGCGCCGCGACGCCGAGCACGCCGAGGCCGCGCGCCTGGAGGCCGGGCGCCAGGAGGCAGCGCGCGCGGCGGCGGCCCGCGAAGACGCAGCGCGGCAGGAGGCGGCCCGCCTTGAAGCCGCGCGGCTCGAGTCCGAACGGGCCGACGCGGCGCGGCAGGACGACGAACGGCGCGAAGCCCGGCGCCGCGCGATGGGCCGCCAGCTCGACGAAGAAGCCGCGCGGCGCGAGGCAGCGGCGGCGCGCCCGCCGCCCCGGCGCGATCCGTCAGCCAGCGGCGCACGCCGGGCCCGGCTGTTCGGCCGCGCCGACCCCAACGCCGAACTGGTGCGCTACGCCGAAGCCTGGGCGCGCCGGATCGAGCTGAACCCGAACCTCGAGCAGTTGCGCGAGGCAACGGCGCAGCCGCATACCCGCCCGCTGGTCACGGTGGCCATCCGCAGCGACGGCTCGGTGGAATCGGTGACCTTCGTGATCGCCAGCGGAGTGGCGGCGATCGACGAAGCGGTGCGGCGGATCGTCGAAACCCAGCGGCCGTACCTGCCGTTTCCGCCGGCGCTGGCACGCGACTACGACGTGGTCGAAATCCGCCGCACCTGGCACTTCGACACGGCGGTGCGGCTGTATTGAGCGCCGCCAGGACCCGCCTGCGCGCGCCCGCCGCGCCGCCGGCCCAGGGCGCGGCTGCGGCCGGCGCGGCGCTTCCCCGGAAGCCCTGCGCTGCGGGTTCCGGGCGTGGCCCCGCTGCTGGGATCAAGGCTCCAGCCGGATGCTGCTGTGCCGCACGAAATCGGCCCCGATTCGCGCCGCGCGAGCCGCCCGGCCGGCGCCACCCCGCGAATCGAGCCGCCCCGGGGGCCCTCAACGGGCCGGCGCCGTCGCAGGCGGCGGGCCGAAGGTGGGCGTACGGGCAAACTGCTCGGGCACGTCCCACATGCGCGCGCCGTACCACACGGCCCACGCCAGCACGAACAGGCACAGCACCCAGACCCAGACCGGCACCGACGAGCGCGCCTCGGCGCGCCGCGGGTCGAACGGGTCGTCGGTACTAAACGCGTCCACCGTCAGGTGCACCGTGCCGCGCCGCAGCGAGCCGGGGCGCAGGCCCGAGACCAGGATGCCGGGGCCGTTCTGCACCTGGAACGCGATCTCCTCGACCCCTTCGGCACCGCTTTGGTCTTCTGCGCGGATGACCAGCCGGTGCGGCCCGTCGGCCAGCGTACGCGTGTCCAGCGCGAGCGCGGTCGGCAGTTCGCGGTCGATCAGCGGCTGCGGATCGTCGTCGATGTAGATGCGCACGTGGGGCTTGGAAGTCGGCATGGTGGTGCTCGCCGTCATCGATCGGGCCGCAGGATCTGGTACTTGGCGTGGCGTGGATCGCGTTCGCCGGGGCGCAGCAGCATGCGCACGGCGGCAACGATGCAGGCCAGCGCGGCCACGCCGGCAACACCTGCGACCAGCACCATGCCCCACAGCGGGGCCGAAACCATCATTTCATGCACGGCACGCTCCGCTCACCGGCCCTTGGCCCGGATCGCCGCCACCTGCGCCGGCGTCACGGGCGCGGCCCGGTTGCCCCACGAACTGCGCTCGTGGTTGGCGATGTCGGCGATGTCGGCATCGCTCAGCTGGCCGGCAAAAGGCGGCATCGGGCTGGCGTAGGTCTTGCCGTCGATCACCACGCCGTGGGCTCCGTACAGGATGGTGTGCAGGTGCGTGGCCGGATCGTCGGCATTCACGGCGGGGTTGCCCACGAGCGGCGGGAATGCGCCGGCCACGCCCGCGCCGCTGGCCTGGTGGCAGGCCGCACAGTTGGCGCTGAAAAGCTGTTGGCCCCGGGGTGCATCGAAGCGGTAGCCGCCGGCTGCGGCTGCGACCGCCGCCGTCGAAGCCGATGCCGATGCCGATGCAGCCGGCGCGGCCGTCTGGGCCGTCGGCGCCGCACCGGCCGCCTCGAATCCAGGAATCGGCGCCTGCTTGAGCGACAGCAGGTAGGCCACCAAGGCCTTGGCTTCGGACGTCGGCACCACCACGCCGGACGCGGGCGCGAAGGCCGCGGGCACCGGCACCGCCGTCTCGCCTGCGGGCGCGACGGGCATCACGCGAAACAGGAACTTGAAGTTGGGCATGATCGACTCGGGCACCACCGCGCGCGGGTCGTACAGGTGGATGTACTGCCACACGTCGCTCGCCTTGCTCACGCCCACGTTGGTCAGGTCGGGCCCGGTACGCTGGGATCCGGCCAGCGTGGGCGTGCGGTAGGCGAAGTCGCCCGGCGCCGACGGCCGGCCGAACACCTGGTCTTCGGCCAGCGGGCGCACCTGCTGCGTGTGGCAATAGGCGCAGCCGTTGGACGCGAACACCGCGCGCCCCTGCGCCTGCAGCGGCGTCAGTGGCACCACCCCCGGCCCCGGCGGCAGCCGCGACAGCTCGATTGCCGGAATCACCGCGATCAGCAGCACGATGACCACGTACAGCAGCAGCGGGCCGCCGGCAATCAGCACCAGTTGCTTCATGCCGCCGCCTCGCGGCCGGCAGGCAGGATCGGCGAGCGGGCGTCGCCGCGCGCGCCGAAGGTCATGCGCCAGACGTTCCAGGCAAACACGAGGTGCGAAACGAACATCAGCGCGCCGCCGACGCCGCGCCACACGTAGTACGGCTGCATGTCCACCACCGACTGGATGAAGGGCTTGCCCTGGACCCAGTTGATGCCCTGGAAGGTGCCGCCGATCGACAGCGCGATCACGTAGACGAAGCTGCCGACCAGCGCCATCCAGAAGTGCATGGCCAGCCCCTTGCGCCCGGCGTTCTTGCCGGTGGCCAGCGGCAGCAGCGCATACACCCCGCCCCACGCTGCAAAGCTGATGAAGCCGTACATCGTGGCGTGGGAATGCCCGACCGTGAAGTTGGAAAAGTGCCAGATCGCCTGCAGCGAGCGAAACGCCTCCACCGTGCCCTGCGTCGAGCCGAACAGGTAGCCGATCACGCCGACGAAGATGAACATCAGCGGGTACGAGTGAATCATGTCTCGATAGCGCCCGCGCATCGTCAGCAGGTAGTTGGCGCTGCCGCCCCACACCGGCACCAGCATCGCGACGCTGCACACGATGGCCACCGTCTGCAGCCACCACGGCAGCGGGCTGAACAGGAAGTGATGCGCACCGAGCAGCGGGTAGAACATCAGGTTGGTCCAGAACGCCAGCACGCCCAGCGCGTACGAGTAGATCGGCCGGCTCAGAACCTTCGGGATGGCGTAGTAGAACAGGCCCAGCGCGAGCGGCGTGAACCACATGCCGACGGCGTTGTGCATGTAGAAGCCCGAGATCGCCATCATGCCCAGGCCTTGCTGGTACCAGGGCAGCACCGCGACGATGGCGATCACGCAGGTCCACAGCACCGCGCCGATGGTGTACCAGTTGGACAGGTAGATCTCGTCCGAGGTGCGCCGCGCGACCGTGCCGATCAGGTTCCAGGCCGTCACCAGCAGCGCCGCCAGGAAGACCAGGCGCACCGGCCACGGCCACTCGCGGTATTCCAGGTCGCCCCAGTTGTAGCCAAGATCCAGCGCCACGGTGCCGGCGATCGCCGCCAGGTTGAACAGCGCGAGGCCGATCCACGCCAGCCGCGTGCTGTACAGCCGCGTGCCGCAGCTGCGGGCCGCGACGTAGTACGCCAGCCCCACCAGCACGATGCTGGCCCAGCCGTAGAACGTGTCGTTGGTGTGGATCGGGCGCAGACGGCCGAAGCTGAAGTACTCGCCGGCCCAGAAATCGGGCGCGCCGAACTTGAACGCCAGCAGCAGGCCGATCGCGGTGGCAAACAACAGCCACAGCGTGGCAGTGACGGTGTAGGCGACAAAGACCCGCGTCAACGCCGCGTCACCGCTGCTGGCATCGGCCGGTGGAGATGCGCCGATCGATGGCGGCGCCGAGCGCGGGGGCATCGCTGAACCGTTCCTTGACAAGACTACGTGTGCCGCGCGGCGGCATACGCCGCAGCCGCACGGACCGCCCGCAAAGCGCAAGCACCCTGCACGCGCGAAGCGACCCGCGACGCAATGCCGCAGCGCATGCGGACCAATGTGTCACAGGCGAAGAACCCGCAGCGTCAGCAGCCTTATTGCAGCGGCTTCCGTGCGGGCTGCACGGATCTCGCCCCGGCACAGCCCAGCGCACGAGCGGCCTTCCGACAAGCCCCGCCGGCAGGAGAGGCTCGCCACAACGCAACTTCGGCGACGGCCGCAGCCGCGTGCAGCACGAACCTCGAGAGGGGCGATCATCGGCAGTTGTACGGGGCAGACCTCCGTGCGCGGCCGTTGCTGCGTGGCCGCCCGATCGCGGCAGGGCGCGCCCCTTTTTCTCGACAGGTCGGGGCCCACCACAGCAGCTGGAACCCGCGGCGCTGATTTCGCTCACGGTTCCAGCCGGATCCCGCTGCGCCGCAAGAAGCCGGCCCAGAACGGCGCCTGCGTGCGGATCAGCGCGCCGAAGGCGGCGGCATCCAGCGGCATCGGCTGCAGCTGCAGCGCTTGCAGGTGCTGGCGCACCTCGGGCGCGGCCAGCACCTTCTGCGCCGCGTCGGACAACGCCGCCACCACCGCTGGCGGCGTGCCGGCCGGCGCCACCAGGCCCCACCAGGCCGACAGCTCGAAGGACGGCATGCCGGCCTCGGCACCGGTGGGCACTCCCGGCAAGGCCTGCAGCCGCTGCGGCGCGCTCACCGCCAGCGCGCGCAGCCTGCCGCCCTGGATCAGCGGCAGCGCCGCGGCCGGCGTGTCGCAGGCGAACAGCAGTTGCCCGCCGGCCACGTCGGCGAGCACTTGGCCGCTGCCGCGGTAGGGCACGTGCACCGCCTGCCCGCCGGCCTGGCGCACGAAGTATTCGGCCGCCAGGTGCGTGATCGTGCCGTTGCCGGCCGAGCCGAAGGCGGCGCCCGCGCCCGCCAGCCTGGCTTTCAGCTCGGCCAGGCTGTGCGGCGAATCCGCCTTGTCGGCCGTGACCAGCACGAAGGGCGTACGCGCCAGGCCGGCCACCGGCACGAAGTCCCGGTCCGGCCGCCGGCGCAGCTTCGGGTTCAGCGCCGGGTTGGTCAGCAGCGTGCTCGTCGTCGCCAGCGTCAGCGTGTAGCCGTCCGGCGCGGCGCGTGCGCCCTGCTCGGTGCCGAGCGCGCCGCCGGCACCGCTGCGGTTGTCGACGATCACCGGCTGGCCGAGTACCGCGCCCATCGTGCCGGCGACGATGCGCGCCACCGCATCGCTGCCGGTGCCGGGCGCGAAGGCGACGATCAGCGTGACCGGCCGCGCCGGGAAGTGCGCATCGGCAGCCAAGGCCAGCGCGCCGGCCGCGGCCAGCCAGGCCGCGGCGATCGCGCGCACGAGCCGATTCATCGAGCCAGTCCCCCGGAGCCGGCCGCCGCCGCGCCGCCTCGTTGCCGCAGCCGCCTGTGCCGGATCGACAGGGGGCCCGTCATGTACGCCGCCATCAGAGGGTCGACACGGCGGCCAGGTGATGCGCGTACACAGGCACGCGCAGCGCCTCCAGCCGGCTTTGCTGCTGCGCGCCGAACACGTCGTGCTCGTCGGGCGAGGCCGAGAGCTTGGGCCGGTCGATGGTGATCTTGATGGCGTTGCAGCTGTCGACGAAGAAGCTGCCGACCACGTGCTCGGCCGCCAGCCCCAGCAGCCGCGCCACCTGCGCCTTGTGGAACAGGTTGGAGTGCAGCGCGGCCTCGTAGTTGGCGCTGGAGTGGAACACGATGTCGTAGGTCAGCCGGTTGATGCCGGCATTCTTGCTGCGGATGACCACCGCCATGTCCAGCAGCGGCTGCATCAGCGCCGGCTCGCCTTCGGGGGGCGCATCGGCGATCAGCGACAGCGTGCGGTCGTCCAGCTCGCCGCGGAAGTCCGTGAGGCCGATGTCGAACCAGCGCGGCCGCAGTTCGCCGTCCTTGATCCACGCCGCGCCGTCGGCATGCCAGGTGGTGATGGGGAACATCGTGTCCTTGATCACCGCCTCGTTCTGCAGCAGGTGGTACAGCGACCACTCGTAGGCGTCGGCGGCGTCGATGTTCAGATGCGAGCCGGGCTTGGGCGTCAGCACTTTTGTCAGCGCCGCGATCTCGGCCGCATGCCGCTCGGCCAGCCGCGCCGGGTCGGTGTCGATCGTGCGCAGCAGCACCGCCGGATGCTCGGCATCGGCTTCGATGATGCGCCAGCCGGCATTGGCCAGCGCCTCGGGGAAGCCGGCCTCGATCGACGCCAGCGCGCCCGCCTTGACCCGGGCGTAGTTCCGGAAGAACACCGGGTCGCGCGTGCCGCTGGGCACGATCGCGCCCCACAGCCCGTCCTCGCGCCGGAAGCTCAACAGGTTGGGCGACAGCGGGTAGGCGATGTTGCCGGCCGTGGCCTTGCGGCCCACGTAGCCGAAGTGGATCAGGTAGTGCGTCAGCAGGCTGGCCAGCGTCTCGGCCGCGTCCTTCGTCTTCGCCGTGGTCTCGACGATCAGGCCGAGCTCGCGCTCGCCCGCTTGCACCGGGCGGCTCGACACGCCGTTGCGGCCGTAGACCAGCACCTCGGCCGGTACCTTGGGCAGGTCGGCGGCATCGATGTGGATCAGCGACACCTTGCGCGCGCCCAGCCGGTGCGCGCCTTCGAGCTTGATGCTCCACGGCCAGGGCGCACCGGCGTGCACGAAGCGGCTGCCGCGGATGCCGGCGCTGCGCGCGTCGCGGGCGAAGAACTCGGTCTGGTCCATCAGCAGCACGCCTTCGGGATAGAACTGCAGCTGCGGGTGGCTCTCTTCGTACAGCGAGTGCGCGGCGATCGAATACGGCGTGCAGCGCCGCTCCGGGTTGGGTGCGGTGAAGACGGCGCTGCCGTCGTCGTAGACCTCGGCCACCAGGCAGTCCGACGGCGAACCCGGGTCGCAGGCGAGCGCGCCGCATTCGAGCACGTGGCCGACGTGATAGGCGAGCCCGGGGTCGATGCCCTGGCGCACCATGTCGGCGGCGAACAGCGCCACGTCGCAGCTGCGGCCGGCGAAGATGTACTGCGCGCCGGCTTCCAATGCGGTGAGGATCGGGTGGATGCCCATCTGGCCGGCGATCACGCTGTCGCGCAGCGCGGCCTCGTGCAGTTGCGGGCCGTCGCCGGTGGGCAGCAGCGCGCCCGCCTTCAGCTCGCGAATCACCAGTTCGGGGGCCAGCTCGGCGCCGATGGTGGCCACCCTGGCGTCGCGCACGCCGAGTTCGGCGAACACCTCCTTGGCGACGTCGAGCATCCATTGCAGGTTGCGGTCGCCGCCGGCCATGCCGCAGCTGCCCAGGATCACCGGCGCGCCGGTCGCGAGGCCGGCGCGCACCATGTGCGTGTAGTCGGCCTTGACGGCCTCGCGCTCGAAGTACTGGGTGCCGGTGCCCAGATAGAAGGGGCCGGCGTCCATCGAGCCGGCGTCGGACACGATGGCGTCGATGCGGCCTTCGATCGCCTTGTCCATCGATGCCTTGGGGAAACCGTAGCCCAGCGCGCCGCAGGCGGAGACGACGCGGTAGATCAGCTTGGACATCCATCACTCCGTGGTTGCGTGGAGCGCACTGTGGCCGCGATGCGGGCGCAGGAACAATGCCGTCTCGATATGCGGCCATAAGCGGCCGATATGGGCAGCGGCGCTGATGCGCAGACGGATGGCGTTGACGCCTGCGCATGCCGGTATTACGCTGCGAGCATTCGTAATTCCAGGTGTCCGCATGGCCGACCCCACCACGATGACCAGCAAGGGCCAGGTGACGGTGCCGCGCGAAATCCGCGACCGGCTCGGGCTCGTGCCCGGCGACAAGATGGCCTTCACGCTGCTCAGCGACGGCACCGTCGTGATGCGTCCCAAGACGCGGCGCCTGGCGGAGTTGGCCGGCTCGCTCACACGCCCCGGGCAGCCCAGGGTCGCCGTCGAGGACATGAACCCGTTCAAGGCCACGGCAACCCCGAGAACAACGAAGCGGCGCGCGCGGTGAGCATCGCCATCGACACCAATGTGCTGGTGCGCCTGCTCGTGCGCGACGACGAAGCGCAGTACGCGGCGGCGCGGCGGCTGGTCGACCAGGCCGCCGCCGCCGCAGAGCCGGTGCTGATCGTGCTCGGCGCGCTGCTCGAATGCGAATGGGTGCTGCGCAGCCGATACCACTTGGACAAGGCCAGCATCGCCGGTACCTTCAGCGCGCTGCTGGAAAGCGCCGATGTCGAGTTCGAGCACCCGCCCACGGTCGAAGAGGCGCTCTACGTCTGGGCTCAGCACCCGGGCGCCGACTTCGCCGACTGCCTGCTCAGCGCGCGTGCCGCGCACCTCGGACGCAGCCGCTTCCTGAGCTTCGATGCCGGCGCAGCCGGTTTGCCGGGCGTGGAGTTGCTCTCGTAGCCGTCTCGGGCTGCTGCCGTCGCAGCCATAGGCGGCGCCGATGGCCCCATCGCCAGACGGCATTGTTCTTGCAGCCGATTTCGGCGGATGCTGCGCGCCGGCCCATCCCGAGCAACCAAGCCAAGGACAGACGCATGAAAACCCCCCGCCCCAGATTCACCCTGCCGGCCGCGGCCATCGCCCTGGTCGCGTGCGCGGCCTCGGCGCAGCTGCCGGTGCAGAACATCGACCCCGGGCGCCACGGCAACCTGGCCGCCGCGCAGCGGCTGGTGGTGCAGGCCTTCGAGCGGCTGAGCGATGCGCAGGTGGCCAACGACTATCGGCTCGGCGGGCACGTGGGCCGCGCCAAGGAACTGCTGCGCGAGGCCAACGAAGAGATCAAGATGGCCGCCGAGTCCGCCAACCGGCGCTGAAGCCTTGCCTGCGATGAAGGAGCAAGCCATGACCGATACACAGATTCTTGTGGTGGGCGCCGGCCCGGTGGGCATGACGCTGGCGCTGGCGCTGCGGCGCCAGGGCGTCGAGGTGCGCATCGTCGACCAGGCGGCAGCGCGCACTGGGCAGTCGAAGGCGCTGGTGATCTGGCCGCGCACGCTGGAACTGCTGGACATCCAGGGCTGTGCGCAGGCCTTCGTCGAAGCCGGCCTGCGCTGCGGCGGCGCCCGCATCCTGGGCGAAGGGCACGAGCTGGCGCATGCGCATTTCAGCCGGGCGCGCAGCGCCTACCCTTACGCGCTGATGATCCCGCAGAGCGAGACCGAACGCCTGCTGGAGCAGCAGCTGGCGCGGATGGGCGTGCAGGTCGAGCGCCGGGTGGAGCTGCTGTCCTTCGCCGACGACGGCACGCGCGTGACGGCGTTGTTGCGCCATGCCGGCGGACGCGAGGAGCGCGCTGCCGCCGCCTGGCTGGCGGCCTGCGACGGCGCGCACAGCACGGTGCGCCATGCACTCGGCCTGCCCTTCGACGGCGACACGCTGGAATCCGACTGGGTGCTGGCCGATGTGCAGATCGACGGCGCGCTGCCCAACGACGAGCTGACGATCTGCTGGATGCCCGAAGGCGTGCTCGCGTGCTTTCCGATCGGCGGGCGGCGCTTTCGCGTCATCGCCGATGTCGGGCCGGCGCCGGACGCGGAGCCGCCGCCGCCGACGCTGGCGCAGGTGCAGGCGCTGATCGACCGCCGCGGCCCACCGGGCCTGCGCGCCCACGACCCGCTGTGGCTGAACCACTTCCGCATCAACGAGCGCAAGCTCAGGGACTATCGCCGCGGCCGCGTGTTCCTGGCCGGCGACGCCGCGCACGTGCACAGCCCGGCCGGCGGCCAGGGCATGAACACCGGCATGCAGGACGCCTTCAACCTGGCCTGGAAGCTGGCGCTGGTGCAGCGCGGCCTGGCGGCCCCCGCGCTGCTGGACAGCTATTCGCCCGAGCGCAGCGCCATCGGCGACCAGGTGCTGCGCAACGCCGGCCACATGACGCGCGTGGCGCTGCTGCGCAACCGGCTGCTGCGCGAACTGCGCGACCTGGCCGCCGCCGGCTTGAGCCGGCTGCCGCCGGTCGAACAGCATTTGGTCGACCAGTTGACCGAGCTGGATCTGCACTATGCGCACAGCCCGCTCAGTGCGTCACCGCACGGCGCATCGCATCAGCCCGCCGCCGGCAGCCGTGCGCCGGACGCGGCGCTGAGCGCAGCCGACGGCAGCGCGACCCGGCTGCATGCGCTGCTGGGCGGCGGGCGTTTCGTGCTGCTTTCGGTGGGCGTGGCGGCGCCTGCGGTGCCGACGCCGCTGCAGGGCCTAGTCGGTGCGGCCACCGCGGAAGAGGCACCAGGCTACGAGAGCGGGCACCACTACCTGGTGCGGCCCGACGGCTACGTGGCGCTGAGCACGCGCGGCGGCGATGCGCCGGCGATCTTCGGTTGGCTGCAGCGGCTGGCAGCGTAGGGCGCGAGCCGGCGGGAGGCCGGCACCCGCCCGCTCGACAGACAAGCGGTTTGACTGGCGCCTTTGTGACTGCGGTGCCCGATCTCGTTCGTCGAAGGATCGTTCGGCGGTCACTGTGACGGGTTGCTGTACACGGCCTTGTCTCGTCAGTGTCAGCACTGCAGCGGTTGCCGCCACTCGCCGACGCGGCCTCAATGCGCGGTGTCGGTCGCGTAGCAGTCATCGACCCGGCAGCGAGATCGCATGTTCAATGGCCGCTCGCGGAGGTCCAGCTGACCTCGCGAGCGTCGAGGCCCGCAGACGAACTGCGAATGGCAGCTACCTCCATCGCCGAAAGGGCGCTGCCGACCCTCAGGCGCGGGCGGCCGAGGAACTGGCCCTGCTGCCGGAGGACTCGGCAATTCAGGAGATGCCGAGCGACGATGCCGTGATGCGCGAGTAAGTGCGGACATGTTGAGAGGCGCTATCGCCCTCGATCCGATTTCGCCTTTACGGCGCTACGAACGAGCTTGCCGAAGGCACGGTCCTTCTCGCGACGCTCGGCGATGCTCGCGGAGTTGAAGGCGTCCTCTGCCTGGAGCTTGCACCAGCGGGCGACGCGCGCGGGGTCGAGCCGACCCTCCGCGAGGGCAGCCTGAACGGCACACCCGGGCTCGGTTTCGTGCTGGCAGTCCTTGAACCGGCACTGGGCGGCCAGCGCCTCGATGTCTTCGAACACGTCGGCGATGCCCGCGGCGGAATCCGTCAGCTGCAATTCGCGCATGCCTGGCGTGTCGAGGACGAGGCACCCGCAGGGGACCTGGTGCAACTCGCGGCGCGTCGTGGTGTGGCGACCGCGCGCATCGTCCTCGCGGATGCCTTGGGTGGCGATGGCCTGCGCCCCTAGCAGCGCATTGGTGAGGGTGGACTTGCCGACACCGGACGAGCCGAGGAAGGCGACGGTTCGGCCGGGCTTGCACCAGGCGCCAAGCGCCTGCGTCGGTTCCGTGCCGCGCGCGTCGAGGGCCACCACAGGAACCCGGTCGGACACGGCTTTCGCCCTGTCGATCCAAGGCACGGGGTCATCGACGATTAGATCGGTCTTGGTGAGGACGATCACCGGTTCGATCCCTGCTTCGAGGCCGAGCGCCACGTAGCGCTCCAGTCGCGCGACGTTGAAGTCCTGGTTGCAGGAGGTCACGATGAAGACCGTGTCGATATTGGCCGCGATCAACTGGATATGCCGGTCCGTGCCCGGTGCGCGGCGCTTGATCAGGCTCTTGCGTTCCAACACGCGGCTCGACCGGGGGCGCGCGGGATCGAAGAGCAACCAGTCGCCAACCGTGGCCTCGGGCCCGGGCGGGATCATCTCGTCGATGCCGTCGCCCGCGATCTGCAGGCCGCTTCGATGCACGGCGACCACGCGGACGGGCGGCGTCTGGGTCAGCGCCTGGGAGTCGAGCTGCTGAGCGAAGAAAGGGCCCCAGCCCAGCCGCTCCAAGGCGGTGGGCTCGCGCCGGGCGGGCGGTGTCGCCGCGCCGCCGGGCAGAAGGGCGGAGTAGTCGCGAACCATCACCAGAGCCTTGGATCGTCGAAGCCGGCGACGCAGGACGCGGGGGCTTCGAGCGGCGTCAGGGGGGCGTCCTGCAGCGACTGGCCCAGCCAGCCCTCGGGATGCTGCAAACGATGAGGTGCGGGGATGGTGGCCTCGGTCACAGGCACGAAACCGACGCGTCCGTAGAAGGCAGGGTCGCCATAGGTCACCGCAATGTCGACGCCCTCGCTGCGCAGCAGGTCCAGGCCGTGGGTGATCAGCGCCAGCCCAATGCCCTCCCCTTGGCGATCCGTTGCCACGGCCACAGGCGCAAGCATGAAGACCGTGCGGGTGTCGTCGAAGACAAGGCGTGTGAACAGGATCGCGCCGACCAGCGCGCCGCCGTCCCACGCGGTGAAGACGCGCAGCGCGTCGGGCGGCGTCTCGGCCATCAAGCGGCGGACGAGATCCCCGATCAGGGTCCCTTCCTCGGCCCCTTCCGAGGCCGTAAAGGTCGCCTTGAACATCGCTGCGATGGTCTCGGCGTGCGGCCTGAAATTCGAAGAAAAGTCCATGTTCCGATCCTCTCTGGCGCCAGACGGGCCCAAGGCAGTCGCAGCACGAACATCTCGTAGCCGAATTGTCCGCGCCCGGCTTGTAGAACGGTAATCTCGCGGCGCAGCCCGTCGAGCGCCCGGTCTCGGAGGTCCAGCGGTCATGCGGAGCGCCGCCGTTCCAATGATCGGTGATGAAGGCTGCGGTCGTTCAGGCTGCGGCCGCGAGTGACTCTGACCAGTCTGTTGCTGATCTTCGCACCGCAACAGCCAGCGCCAGATCGAGGCTGCCACCGGCTCGCCACGAAGACCCGCCGCTCGACAGCGCCGCGCCTACGCCTCCACCGGCTCCATGCCCGCCGGCGTGGTCGCGCAGCAGCTGCGCGATCACCCCCGCCAGCAGCGCGCGAATTGTGGATACAGCCAGCCGCTGTTCGTGTAGGCCGGCGACCACTCCGGTTACTCGCGGACTTGAATGGCACGCCGCAAAGGCGGGCTATTCGTCGGGACCATTCGGCCACACGGCCCAAACCGCCACGCGCTACTTGGGTAGGAGGAGCGTGAACTGGCCGCGCGCAAGCCGCTTCCTGAAATCTCGATCGAAGCTGACGAGGTGCTCGCCCAAGTGGGCCACGGCTGCCGCCAACCAGGCATCCGGCAGATCGTTGCCGCCCAGTTGCTTGTCAAGGCAGAGCTGCCGCAGTTTCGGCCATTCCGGACCCAAGGGCGCCAGTTGCACACCGGGCGACGCCAGCAGCGCATCGGCGAACGCCACGGCATCTTCGATCGGCGTCGGCAGATCAAAGATCTTCGGGCTGGTGACCAGCCGCAGAAGGCTGGCCAGCACCATCGGCATCAGCGTGAAAGCCGCGCCCGCCATCGACGCGTCAAGTGCGGCTTCGAGCCAGGCACGCGCCACGGCGTGATGCGGGTGATCGGCCCGCGACGCAGCGACGAGCACATTGACATCAGGCGTCATCGCCCAGGGCCTCGAGCATGGCTTTGTTGCTCAGCGGATCCACACCCGCCACCAGGCCGCCGCGGCCCTTGAAGACCGGCAGGCGGCCCCGCCGCTGCTTCGCGGAAGCGGCCTGCGCACGAAGCCGCAGTTGCAGCCCTTCTTCGATCAAGCGCGTCAGGCTCGTGCGCTGCCGGGCCGCGAGCGCTTTGGCGTCCGCGAGAAGCTGATCGTTGAGGTCCAGGGTCGTTTTCATTGAAGCATGATACAGATATCTGTACGTACAACGCATCGCCATGGCGCAGGCCGATCGAAAGGCCGTACGGCCTTTGCCCGCCTGTTGCGGGTCTTCGCAGCGCGGCCGCCAGCGCCAGATCGAGGCGGCTGCCGGCTCGCCGCGCACATCCGCCGCCTGGCCGCGCCGCGCCTACGCCTCCACCGGCTCCATGCCCGCCGGCGGCTGGTCGCGCAGCAGTTGCGCGATCACGCCGGCCAGCAGCGCGCGCACGGCGTCGGCGGCGCGTGTCGGCGCGCGGCCGGCGTCGTGCAGCACGCACGCCGTCAGGTGGATCGGCGGCTCGATCGGCGTGGCCGCCAGCGTGCCGCGGCCCAGCATCGCCGAGAAGTCGCCCATCGGCACGATGGTCGCGCCCACCCCGGCATGCACCGCCGCCAGCATGCCCGGCAACAGGTTGGTCTCGGCCGCGATGTGCGGCCGCAGCCCGGCTGCGGCGAAGGCCGCGTCGAGCAGCTTGCGCACGCCGTTCGGCGGGCCGGCCAGCACCAGCGGCAGCGCGGCCACGCGCTGCAGCGGCACCGCGCGCGCATGGCCCGGCAGTTTCTTGCGGTCCACCAGGAACAGCCGCTGGCGGAACAGCGGCATCCGCGCCGGCCCCGGCGCCGGCTCGGGCTCGAAGACCACCGCCAGGTCGAGCGCGTGCGCGGCGATGCGCGCCTTCAGCGTCGCGCTGTCCTCGGTGACCAGGCTCAGCGCGACGCGCGGCAGCGCCTGGCGGCAGGCTTCGATGAAAGGCCCGGCCAGGAACGCGGCCACCGTCGACGACATGCCCAGGCTGACCGCACCGGCGATCTCGCCGCCGCTGTCGCGCACGATGTCGGGCAGCTTCGCGACATGGCGCAGGATTGCCTGCGCCTCGCGGTACAGCACGTCGCCGGCCGGCGTGGGCCGCACGCCGCGCGCACTGCGGTGCAGCAGCGCCACGCCCAGCGCCTGTTCCAGCTCGGCCATCTGCTGGCTCAAGGCCGGCTGCGCGACGTACAGCGTGGTGGCCGCGCGCGACAGGCTGCCGGCATCGACGATGCCGACGAAGTAGCGCAGGTGGCGCAGCTGGATCACGCGCGCCCCGGGTCAGCCGGTGCGCTGGGCAACGGGATGGATCATCGGCATGCGGCGAAGGGCGAAAGGCGGCAGGCGGCAGGCGGATGCCGGAAGTATCGGTTGCCCGCGCAATCGTGCCGCACCTCACGCTGCGGGTGTGCCAGCATCGGCGCATGAAGCGCATCGTCCTCGGGTTGGCGGCACTGCTGTGCATCGGGCTGGCGCCGGCCGCGCCGCCACCGCGCAACCTGAGCGTGGAGATGCGCGTCAGCGAGGAGCAGTTCGACGCGCAGCGCGCGGCCCAGGGCTCGGTGGTCGTCGGCAGCCGCGGCGGCCGCGTCAACGCCGGTGCCGCGGTGGCGGTGCAGGCGGGCAGCTCGCGCCAGGGGCTCGATGCGATCCAGCGCGTGCTGGTGCTCAACGGCGGGCGTGCGACGCTGCAGCTGTCGCAGGGCGTGCAGGTCGAGGGCGCCGAGATCTGGTGGACGCCCTGGGGCCCGGGTGCCGTGCTGCGCAGCCAGTGGGTGGAGTTGGTCGACGGCCTGCAGGTGCAGCCGGCGTGGCCGGGCGGCGACGCGCCGGTGACGTTGGAGCTGGCCGTGCAGCGCCGCGCGCCGCTCGCTGCGCCGCCGCCCGGCACGCGCGCCGCGCTGCCGGCGCAGTGGGGCGTGGTCACCACGGTGCAGGCGCCGCTGGGCGAGTGGGTGACCGTCGCCGAAGTGCAGGGCCGCGAGGCGGGCACGGTGGCCTCCGGCGGCTTCGGCGCGTCGACCGCCACGCGCCGGCGCCTGCTGCAGCTGCGCGTCAGCCTGCCGTAGCGGTACGGAGCCCTTCAGCGTGCGGCCGGCGGCGGCGCCTTCGGCCACAGCACCCACAGCCGCAGCGGCTGCTTCGTGCGTCCGGCCTGCGCCTCGGCCGCCTCGCCCCAGCCCCAGAAGTAGTCGGCGCGCACCGCGCCGGTGATCGCGCTGCCGGTGTCCTGCGCCAGCACCAGCCGCTGCAGCGGCCGGCGGCCCAGCGGCTCGGTCGAGTCGAGCCACAGCAGCGCGCCGTAGGGCACGCTCTGCGGATCGACGGCCACCGAGCGGCCCGGCGTCAGCGGCACGCCGAGCGCGCCGCGCGGGCCGAGCGCCGGGTCGGGCAGCGCCTCTTCGCGGAAGAACACGACGCGCGGGTTGCTCCACAGCATCGATTGCACGCGCTGCGGGTTGCGCCGCGCCCAGTCCTTGATCGCCGGCCAGTTGGCGCCGTCGGCCGGCAGTTGGCCCTGGTCGATCAGCCAGCGGCCGACGCTGGCGTAGGGCTGGTCGTTGGTGCCGGCATAGGCCAGCCGCACGCTGCGCCGGCTGCCGTCGGGCTCGGCGATCGTCAGCCGCCCCGAGCCCTGGATCTGCAGCACCAGCGCGTCCAGCGGGTCGGCCACGTAGGCGATCTCGCGGCCGCGCAGCGCCGCCGCCGCCGCGGGCAGGGTGTCGAGCTGCTGGCGCGTCCAGTAGGGCTTGCGCCGGCCCAGGTCGGCCGGCGGCTGGTGCAGCGGCACCTGGTAGGCGCCGCGCCGGGTGCGGCTGGCTTCGACCAGCGGCTCGAAGTAGCCGGTGAGCAGGCCGGTGGCGTTGCCGTCCGGCGCCTCGACGCGATAGGGCTGCAGACGCTGCACCAGCCAGTCGCGCGCGGCGCGGTCGTCGGGCGGCTCGGTCAGCCGCGCTTCGGCGCACAGCGCGCGCCAGGCGGCGCCGGCGCGGTCGCAGCCGCGCAGCAGCGCGCCCCAGGCGTCGGCGCTGCGGTCGTCGGCCCAGCCGGGCAGCTGCTCCCAGCCCACCGCCACCCAGCGGCTGCGCGGGTGCGCCGGTGCGCCGGGCGCTTCGGCCGCCGCCGGCGCGGTTGGCGCCGGTGGCGCCGGGGCCCTTTGGGTCGCGCAGCCGGCCAGCAACGCCAGCGTTCCTAGAATCGGCGCCAGCCCGCGCCAGGCCGCTGCGCCCGCGCGGGCAACCACCCCCGACCCTGCCCCGCCGATGCTGCTGCTGTTGCTCGAAGCCCTGCTGGCGCTCGGCCTGCTGCTGTTCATCGTCTGGTGGGTGATGTTCGCCGGCCGCCGCAAGGGCGAGCGCGACGGCGGCGGCGAGCCGCCCGGCTGAAGCCGGGCCTGCACGCGCACCGGCGCCGGGCCGCCGGCCGCTGCGGCGATGCCGCCGCCAGGCGGCACGGAGCGGCCCGGCGCCGCTGCCGTCAACGCGGCCGTCAACGCGGCCGTCATCGCGGCCGTCATCGCGGCCACAGGAAGCTGGTGGGCCGCTCGCGCAGCCGCCGGCGCAGCGCCGCGCCGATGCGCCGGCGGTCGGCCGCACGCACGCCGCCCGCCTTGGCCGCCAGCTTGAAGGCCAGCCAGAAGCTCACGCCCACGTTCAGCAGGCCGGTGGCCGCGATGCCCGCCACGCACCACCAGAAGCCCAGGCTGACCAGCACCGGCCAGCCCAGCGCACCGGCAGCGGCGGCGAGCTGGCCGGTGGACAGCGTGACGTGGCGCACCTCCATCGGCAGGCCGAAGAAGCTGACGATCACCGGCACCATGCCGAGCATCATGCCCAGCGACACGTTGGCCGCGACGCCGCTGATGTTGGCGCGCCACCAGGCGGCCCAGCGCGCGGCGCGCGGCGCGCCCAGGCGGGCGACGATGCCCGGGTTCCAGGCGAGCGCGCTGTCGAGCCGGTGGAACACGAACCAGTTCTCGACCCAGCCGGCGATCACCGAGCTGGCGAACAGCAGCACGCCGGTGAAGGCCGCATACAGCGCGGTCGGGCCGAGCAGCGTCAGCGAATGCAGCACGTACTCGGCCTGCGCTGCGCCCACCGGCGGCGCGCCGAAGGCCCAGGCCGCCAGCAGCTGCGCGCCCAGCACCAGCGGCCCCACCAGCGCCAGGTTGCCGAAGATGCCGGCCGCCTGGGTGCGCAGCAGGTGCGCCACGTCGTCGACGAAGGCCTCCACCTTGGCGTCGCTGCCCAGGTCGCCGAGGCGGTGCGCCATCGCCGGTGCCGTCATCGCCGGCTGCTTGGTCGCCACCGTCCAGTGCGCCAGCATGATCACGACGAAGCTCAGCGAATAGTTGACGCCCGCCCAGAAGCCGCCCCAGAAGGCCGCCAGGCCGAGCGCGCCGATGCCGAACTTGGCAAAGGTGGTGATCGACATCACCGCGCCGCCGCCGGCCGCGTGGCGCAGCATGTCGGCGTATTCGGTGCGCGAGCGGGCGATGTAGTGCTCGCCGGTCTCGGCGTTGCGCTCGGCCATCTTGCGCGCCAGCAGCGCGTAGTGCCGCGCCAGCAGTGCGCGCACGCGGCGGCGCTGGTGCAGCGTGCGCACCAGCGACACCGCCAGCCGCTGCAGTTCGGGCTCGGGCTCGGGCGCGAGCACGCAGTCGAGCAGCTGCTCGATGCGGTGCAGCCGCTCGTGCAGCTGCTCGGCCTCGAACACGATGTCCACCGACACGCCGTATTCCTCGAGGTGCTCGGCGATGCTCGCGCCGGCGCGGCGGCAGTCGTCGAGCAGCGCGCGCAGCAGGTTGACGTCGGCGTGCAGCGCCGCCGCCTGCGGCTCGAGCAGGTCCTGGCGCACCTGCTCGGCGGCGGCGGCGAGCCGGCGGAAGGGCTCCGACGCCAGCGCCGCCGCGCTCATGCGCTGGCGCAGCGGCGCCGAGAAGCCGGCCGCGCGCACCGCGCTGACCAGGAAGGTCATCGCGTCGAGCATCTGCGCGCGCCAGCCGCCGGGCGCGCCGCCGCCGGTGCTGCGCAGCGCCGCCGACAGCCGCTGCAGCGTGGCCGCATCGATCGCCTCGATCCAGGCGTCGTCGTCATCCCGGAACAGCAGCGGGAACAGCTCGGCCAGCTCGCAGGTGTCGGGTGTCAGCGGCAGCAGCCGCAGGCGCAGCCGGTCGGCGATCTCGCTGGACAGCGACATGCGCGGGCCGAAGCCGAAGTCGCTGAACAGCCCGGCGGCGCGCAGCTCCTGGAGGAAGCGCGCGAACAACGCGCCCACGCGCTCGGCGTGCTCCGGGTGCTTGCCCAGCACGTTCAACAGGTGGCGCAGCCGCAGCACCGGCGGCGGCGTGCGCGGCGCTTCGGCCGCGTCGGCGGTCTCGGCGGATTCGGCGCCGGCCGGCGCGCGCACCTGCGGCGCGTGGCGCAGCCATTCCATCAGGCGCGCCAGCCACAGGTGGCGCTCGGCCCGCTGCGCGCGCGGGTCGGCGGCGTTGAGCAGCGCGGTCAGGTCCCAGCTGTCGCGCCGCAGCCCGGCCAGCAGGCTCAATGCAGTGCGCCCGGCCGTGCCAGCGTCAGCGGCGCGATCGCCGCGTCGAAGGCGTGCGCGTCCTCGGTCATGCAGAAGAAGGTGCCCTGCATCGTGCCCAGCGGCGTGGCGATGCGCGTCCAGCTGGTGTATTCGAAGCGCTCGCCCGGCTTGAGCAGCGGCTGGTGTCCCACCACCGCCAGGCCGCGCACCTCTTCGGCGTGGCCGGTGGCGTCGGTGAAGATCCAGTGGCGCGCGACCAGTTGCGCGGCGACGTCGCCGTCGTTGGCGATCGTCACGGTGTACGCGAAGGCGAAGGGGCCCTCGGGCTCCTGCGACTGCTCGGGCAGGAATTCGGTCTTGACCTGGCAGCTGAAATGCGGGCGGCTCATCGGATGGGGATCTTCGGGCGGCGCCTGCGCCGGCTTCGCCCCACGGGCGGCCCGGCGGGCGCCATCGGCGCCGATTCTAGGCAGCACCGGCTCCTAGAATCGGCACCCTCTTGCGGCAACCCTCCTTCCGCCGCCGAACGCCATGCCCGACTACCGCATCGCCCCGAGCATCCTGTCGGCCGACTTTGCCCGGCTGGGCGACGAGCTGCGCGCGGTGATCGCCGCCGGCGCCGACTGGATCCACTTCGACGTGATGGACAACCATTACGTGCCCAACCTGAGTTTCGGCCCGATGGTCTGCCGGGCGCTGCGCCGGCACGCGGCGCGCGCCGACGGCACGCCGGTGCCGATCGACGTGCACCTGATGGTGCAGCCGGTGGACGCGCTGGCGCAGGCCTTCGCCGAGGCCGGCGCCGACTGGATCAGCTTCCACCCCGACGCCAGCATCCACGTGGACCGCACGCTGCAGCTGATCCGCGCGGCCGGGTGCAAGGCCGGGCTGGTGTTCAACCCGGCGGCGCCGGTGGACCTGCTCGAGTGGGTGCTCGACAAGGTCGACCTGGTGCTGCTGATGAGCGTGAACCCCGGTTTCGGCGGCCAGGGCTTCATCGACAGCGCGCTGCGCAAGGCCGAGCGCGTGCGCCGGCTGATCGACGCGAGCGGGCGCGACATCCGGCTCGAGGTGGACGGCGGCATCAAGGTGGACAACATCCGGCGCGTGGCCGACGCCGGCGCCGACACCTTCGTGGCCGGCAGCGCGGTCTTCGGCCAGCCCGACTACCGCGCGGTGATCGCGGCGATGCGCGCCGAGCTGGCGCGCGGCTGACGCGCGCGGCGGCAAATCCCCGGCCGCGCGCCGCGCGCGCTCAGCGCCGCGTGCGGCATTCGACGTGGCCGGGCTTGCCGCGTTCGTAGATGAAGGCGTCGCGCCCCTTGACCCAGAACTCGAAGCGCTCGTCGGCATCGGCGTAGCGCGCGCCCGAGGCCGAGATCGCCTGCGGCAGCGACAGCATGCGGCCGTCGGACAGCGCCAGCGACACGCTGGTCTGCTCGCCGTTGTTGAAGACCGCATCGACCTTTGCGCCGCCCTGGCACCGGTACAGCGCGTGCACGATGCCGCCGGCAGTGGCGGGAGTGCACAGGCCGGCGTAGAAGGCGTGCGCGGCGCACGCGCGGCCGTTCGCGAAGCTGCAGCTGCCCTGCTCGGGCGTGGCGTTGCCGGCCGACAGCAGCCGCCAGTGCCCGCCGCGCAGCGCGCACCAGCGTGCCTCGGGCGTCGTGTAGCCGGTGATCTTCAGGCCGCCGACCGGGCATTCGCCGCGCAGCAGCGCCCATTCCTCGCACTGGCGGTTGTCCTGGAAGCGGCACACGCCGAAGCTGCCGCCGCTGCCGTCGCGCTCGAAGACGAGCTCGCCGCCCTGCGCGACGCAGTTGGCCGACGCCGGGTTGGCGAGCGCCGCGGTCTGGGCCCAGGCGGCCGTGACGCCGAGCGCCGCGCAGGCGGCCCACAACAGGTGCACGAGGCGGGCTGGCAACAGCGTCATGACGATTTCCGGTTCGAGTGTGTCGTTCGGCCCACGGCTGCTGATGCGGCGGCGGTGCCGGGTTCGGACGTCGCGCGCGGCGGCGGATCGGCCGCGCGACGCCGCGATGATGCCTGCGCCGGCCAGCGGCGCGGCGCGGCGAAGCCGGCGGCAAGGCGGCGGCACCCGCACTCCCGACTCGCACCCGCACCCGCACCCGCACCCGCACCCGCACCCGCACCCACGCCCACGCCCACGCCCACGCCCACGCCCACGCCCGCGCCCACGCTCAAGCCCAAGCCCAAGCCCGCGCCCGCGCCCGCGAGGCAGCACTTATGCTGCGGGTTCCGATCCGCAGCCCTGCCGGAGACCGCGATGCCCCGCCTCCCGTCCCGCTTTTCGCCCCGCCCTTCGTCCCGCCGTGAATTCCTGGCCGGCTCCGGCGCGCTGGCCGCCGGCTCGCTGCTCGCCGCCGCCGGCTGCTCGTCGGCGCCGCCCTACCGCGGCGTGCCGCTGAGCGTGCAGCAGCAGTTCGACCTGACGGCGGTGCAGGCGGTCGCGGCAATTGCCGACGGCAGCCTGAACGCCGAGACCTACGTGAGCACGCTGCTCGACCGCGCCGACGCGCTGCAGGACCTGCACGCGCTGCTGGCGGTGGACCGCGCGGGCGCGATCGCCGCCGCCCGCGACGTCGACGCGCGCCGCGACGCGCAACGGCCGCTGCGCCGGCTGGCCGGGTTGCCGATCGTCGTCAAGGACAACATCAACAGCGAGCGCATGCCCACCACCGCCGGCACGCCGGCGCTGCGCGGCGTGCCGGCGCGGCGCAACGCGCCGACGCTGCAGAAGCTGGTCGATGCCGGCGCGATCGTGCTGGCCAAGACGAACCTGCACGAGCTGGCCTTCGGCATCACCAGCACCAACCTCGCGACCGGCGCGGTGCGCAACCCTTACGACCGCAGCCGCATCCCGGGCGGCTCGTCGGGCGGCACGGCGGCGGCGATCGCCGCGCGCATCGCGCCCGCGGGGCTGGGAACCGACACCGGCGGCTCGGTGCGCATCCCGGCCGCGCTGTGCGGCATCGTCGGCCTGCGCCCTTCGGTGGGCAACAACATCGACCAGCGCCGCTACACCGACACCGGCGCGGTGGTGCCGATCAGCCATACGCGCGACACCGTTGGGCCGATGGCGCGCACCGTGGCCGACGTGGCGCTGCTCGACGCGGTGATCACCTTCACCGCGCCGGCGCAGCCGGCGAGCCTGCGCGGCCTGCGCATCGGCGTGCCGCCGTCGTTCTGGGCGGGGCTGGACCGCGATCTGGCAGCGGTGGTGCAGGCGGCGCGCGCCAGGCTGGCCGATGCCGGCGTCGTCTTCGTCGAGGCCGACCTGCCGGGGCTGGCCGAGCTGAACGGCAAGATCTCGTTCGCGCTGGCGCTGCACGAGCCGATCGCCGACATCCCTGCCTACCTGGCGGCCACCGGCGTGGCCGGCATCACGCTGGCCGACATCGCGCGCCAGGTGGCGAGCCCCGACGTGCGCGCGGCCTTCGGCGCGATCATGGCCGACGCGATGGGCAAGGACTACGACGCCGCGATCGCCGAGCACCGGCCGAAGCTGCAGGCGCTGTACGCCGACTACTTCGCGGCCAACAAGGTGGACGCGATGCTGTTCCCGACCACGCCGGCACCGGCGGTGCCGATCGACCTGGAGGCCGGCTCGGGCAGGTTCTCGATCAACGGCGGGCCGCTGGTCGATGTGTTCGGCACCTTCATCCGCAACACCGACCCCGGCAGCAACGCCGGCATCCCGGGCCTGGCGCTGCCGGCCGGCCTGACGCCGGCCGGGCTGCCGGTGGGCATCGAACTCGACGGCCCGGTGGGCAGCGACCGCCGGCTGCTGGCGATCGGCCTGGCCTTCGAGCAGGTGCTCGGCCCGCTGCCCGCGCCGAAGCTGTAGGCCGCGGGCGCCGCCGCTACATCTCGAGCACCACCCGCCCGTCGATCCTGCCGGCGCGCATCGCGTCGAAGATCGTGTTGATGTTCTCGATCCTGTCGGTCGAGTAGTGCGACGCGACCTTGCCCTCGGCGCCGAACTGCAGCGCTTCCAGCAGGTCCAGCCGGGTGCCGACGATCGAGCCGCGCACCGTCTTCGCGTTGAGCACCACGTCGAAGATCGGCAGCTCGAAGCTGCCCGGCGGGATGCCCACCAGCGACATCGTGCCGCGCTTGTGCAGCATGCCCAGCGCCTGCGTGAAGGCGGCGCGCGACACGGCGGTGACGAGCACGCCGTGCGCGCCGCGGATGTGGCGCTGCACCTCGGCCACCACGTCCTGCGTCTGCGCGTTCAGCGTCAGCTCGGCGCCCAGCGACCTGGCCAGCGCCAGCTTGTCGTCGGCGATGTCGACTGCGATCACGTGAAAGCCCATCGCCTTCGCGTACTGCACCGCCATGTGGCCGAGGCCGCCGACGCCCGACACCGCGACCCAGTCGCCGGGCTTGCAGTCCAGCACCTTCAGCCCCTTGTAGACGGTGACGCCGGCGCACAGCAGCGGCGCGGCCGGCGCGAACGCGAGCGAATCTGGCAGCCGGCCGACGTAGGCCGGGTCGGCGAGCACGTAGTCGGCATAGCCGCCGTTGACGGTGTAGCCGGTCATCTGCTGGCTGTCGCACAGCGTCTCCCAGCCGCCCATGCAGTGTTCGCAATGGCCGCAGGTGGTGTGCAGCCAGGGCACGCCGACGCGGTCGCCTTCCTTCAGGAACTTGACGCCGGCGCCGACGCGCGCGACATGGCCCACGCCCTCGTGCCCGGGGATGAAGGGCAGCGCAGGCTTGACCGGCCAGTCGCCTTCGGCCGCGTGCAGATCGGTGTGGCACACGCCCGAGGCCACCACCTTCACCAGCACCTGGCCCGGCGGCACCTCGGGCACCGCGACTTCCTCGATCACCAGCGGCTTGCCGAACTCGTGCACCACCGCGGCCTTCATCTTCTGCGCCATGCCAGCCCCCCATATTTCGAGCCCCGCGACACGCCGTCGCGTGCGGGTAGCGTAGCCGATCGGGGCGCCGCTGCCGCGGCTTCGGCCTAAAGCTTCGAGCGCGATTGACCAAGCGCAACGGTGCGAGGCTGCGCGGACGGCTCGATCGCCGAATCCGGCGCTGATGTCAAGCCGCCGATGCCGAGCACGCCAGGCCTTCGCTGGCCGGCCTCCAGGCCGCCTCGGGCCTCGCTGGCGGCGTTTGAACCTCCCGTGCGGCACCAGTCGCCCGACGCCCTAAACTGCGGCCGCGTCCCGCGCCGGCGGCGCACACAGTCGGAGCACACCATGGGAAACGTCGCCACACGCCTGCGCATGTCGGCGCAGGACTTCCTCGCCTGGGACGAGACGCAGACGGTACGCCACGAGTTCGTCGCGGGCGAGGTGTTCGCGATGGCCGGCGCAGGCGAGGCGCACGTGACGGCCGCCGGTAACGTGTATTTGCTGTTGCGCCAGCACCTCGCCGGCACGCCGTGCCGCACCTTCATCACCGACATGAAGCTGCGCGTCGACGCGGCCGATGCCGTCTTCTATCCCGACGTGATGGTCACCTGCAGCGCAGCCGACGCTGCCGACCCGCTCGTCAAGCGCGAGCCGGTGCTGCTCGTCGAAGTGCTGTCGCCCGCGACCGCGGCCTACGACCGCGGCGACAAGTTCGCCGCCTACCGCAAGCTGCCGTCGCTGCGCGAATACCTGCTGGTCGATACCGACTCGCGCCGCTGCGACCTCTACCGCAAGGGCGGGGACGGGTTGTGGGTGCTGCACCCGTTCGAGCCCGGACAGGCGGTGACGCTGGCGTCGGTCGAGCTCGAGCTGGGTGCCGCAGCGCTGTGGGACGAAGTGCCCGACCCGGCCGCCCCTTGACTGCCGCGGCAGCGGTGGTCGGCGGCCTGACGCTGCCCGCGCCGCGTTGCGGTGCATCCGCCGCCAGCGCTGCGGCGAACACTCGATCGTGCAGGTCGAAGTCGTTGCTTCGATCGAGCTGCAGCACGTGTTGGCCGGCGATTCGGGTGGAAGCGCTGCCAAATGGTCGCGAGGCCTTCGATCGGTGCGGCAAGAACTCGTCGATGCGGCTGTCGAGCTGCGTGGGCAGTCGCTGCAGCACGTCGCGCAGGTAGGCCCAAGGGTCGTGGCCGTCGACGGTCCGAATCCGCATCGAGGGCCTCCACGCACGCCGCTTGGCCCGGTTGCGTCAGCGCACCTGGGCCGTTGGCGGTGAGGCGATGGCCGGTGGCGCGGCCGTGACGGCCGACGAACGCAGCGTGCGAGTGCGGCACCTGCCTATCGGGGCCGCGGTCCAAAGCAGGTGAGCCCAAGACTGCGCAGCCGACGCTGACGCATCCTGCTTCCGTGCCGCGTGAGCAGAAGTGGCGGAGCTCGAGATCCCTCGTTCTGCAACCTTTGGACGCGACCTCCTCTCTGTTCCTCTGCCGCGCGTCTCGCGGCCCGCAACCCATGAAGCGCCGAGCATCCGGCGGCCGCTGTCGGCCTGGAGCCGTCGTCCACGGCTTCGCCCGAAAACTGACACCCATCGGAAATGGCAACCCTGTTCCAGCGTCCTGCCAGCGACCAGCAAGCCCGGCTGCAAACGACCCTACCTGTCGCGATGCCGCGCGCGCCACGCCGCCGGCGTCGCATGGGTCCAGCGACGAAACGCGCGGCCGAAGGCGGTGGTATCGGCGTAGCCGAGCGCATCGGCGATCGCGTGCAGGTCGAGCGATGTCTCCTCCAGCAGCTGCCGGGCCAGCTCGCTGCGCGTCTCGTTGGCCAAGTGGCGAAAGCTGGTGCCATGCTCGCGCAGCCGCCGGTGCAGCGTGCGCACGTGCATCGACAACAGGGAGGCCACGCGCTCCACCTGGCCGGTGTTCGTCGGCAAGGTCATGCGCAGCACGCGGCGCACCTGGTCCGGCAGATGCTCGCCCTGCGTGGCATCGAGCCGGTCGATCCGCTCGTGCAGCACGCCGCGCAGCTGCGCGTCCTGCACGGGCAGCGGCCGCGCTAGCCACCGGCTGGGGAAGACCAGCGCATAGCGGTCGGCGTTGAAGCGGATGGGCGCCTGAAAGAAGCGCTGAAAGGGTGACGGGTCGGCCGGCGCGCGGTGCGCGAGCCACACATCGCTGGGCGCCCAGCCGGGGCCGCACAGCTCCTTCGTGAGGTTGAACATGATGGCCACCGCCGCGTCACCGGTCTGGTCGGTGGCGTCCGTCCGGCGCCCGAGGAACTCGTAGGAGAAGATCGTCGACTCGCCTTCCGCGTGCAGGGCTGCTGCGGCGCCGCGCACGTGCAAGTGGAAGTAGCGCACCAGGCTCTTCAGGGCCGTGCCGGCGTCCGGCTCGTAGCGCACCAGCAGCCCGACCAGGCCCAGCGAAGCCAGGCCCGTCTGTTGCCCGATCAGCAGCCCGAAGTGCCGGCAGCCGGTGCGCTCGACGCAGTGGTTGATCAGCCGCGTGCGCGCCGAATAGGGGATCTCGTTGTCGGGGCTGTCGAACAGACGGATGTCGATGCCGGCCTCGGCCAGCACCGTGGGTGCGTCGATGCCCAGGCGGCCGAGCACCGCCGGTATGGCCATCGCGGTGGCGATGCGCACCGTCGGCTCCGGCGCCCGCCGACGTTTGCTTCGAGGCTTCCTGTCGCTCATCGGTTGCGGCCTTGACGTCGCGCAATCGCGGCCGTTCAGATTGTCTCGAAGGATCGATTCATTGTCCGGAATTATCGAGCCTCGAGGCGACGGCGCGGCCAGACTTCGCGTGCCGGCGCCGAGCGCGCCACGCAGCCAACCTCGCAAAGGAACAACCATGACCAAGAAGTCAGCCGAGCGCGTCTCCACCACCGTCCCCCTGAACTGGAAGGAGGTGTGGTTCACCAACTGCCCGATGGTGTCGGCCAACAACGTCGACCAGGAGCTCGGCTGGTGCCGCGAGGAGTTCAAGAAGCTCGGCGTCGAGTACGCCTATTTCCGCCATGCGCCGCAGAACAACTGGTACCCGCACTACATCCACAACCTCGACAACCTGATCCGCTTCGGCGGCCTGTACCCGCCGATCCACGTGCACGCCGACCTGCGCCGCACCCGGCTGCTGGGGGCGACGTGGGTCTACGAGGGCGGGGTCATGCAGGTGCGCGCGCGCGACAAGATCTTCCGCATCAAAGACCTCGAGGGCAAGAAGATCGGTCTCACCAAGAGCCTGAACACGATCAAGACCGACTGGTGGCGGATCCAGGAGCACATGGCCATCGAGAACATGCTGATGCTCCATGACATGACGATGGACGACATCGAACTGGTCGAATTCCCGTACCCGGACGACTGGTACGACAAGCCGGAAATGCTGCAGGTGCAGATGAACAACCCGTCGGAGCTGTGGATGCGTCGCGACCACAAGCACGACTACGCCTTCCGGCCGTTGGAGAAAGCCCTGCTCAACGGGACGGTCGACGCCATCTACAACCAGATGGGGCAGTTGGGCCAGCTGTCCGAGGCCACGGGCGAGATCAAATCGATCTTCGACCTGGCCCGGCTCCCGGACTGGACGCTGCAAGTCGCCAACACGCCCGCCGTCATCACCTGCAGCGACGTGATGGCGGACGAGCACCCGGAACTCGTCCTCGCCTACATGAAGGCGATGATCAAGGTCGGCCTCTGGGCGAACCGCAACAAGCGCGCCGCCGGGGAGATCCTGAACCGCCAGACCTTCTACCTCGACGCCGAGCGCACCTACCAGGGCATCAAGGACGTCGACATGGTGCCGAGCCTGAGCGCGCAGAACCTGCAGTGCATCGAGATCGGCAAGGACTTCATGCTCAGCCACGGCTACATCAAGCGCGACTTCGATGTCCGCGAGTGGGCGGCGCCGCAGTTCCTGGAGCAGGCTGCGGCCGAGGTGCTGAAGGAGGAATGGGAACGGCGCAGCTGGAGCAAGCTGCCCGCCGGCGGCGGCCTGGAGGCGATGGGAACGCGGCTCGGGTGAGTGACATGACGACCCCTCACACCCCCGGCACACCGCTCCCGGAGTCGCTGCCGAAGGAGAAGCTCACGCGGCCTGGCCTGTACCTGAGCGCGGCGCAGGCGTACGAGATGTGGAAGGCCGCGCCCGAGCGGATCCGCCTCATCGACGTGCGCACGCCCGAGGAGTACGCCTTCATCGGCCACGCCGAGGGGGTGTGGAACGTCCCGCTCGCCTTCGTCGATTACCACCGCACCGCGGGCCGCTTCGAGTACGCGCCGCGCTTCAATCCGGACTTCGTCGCCGAGGTGCGCAAGATCGCCGGGACTAAGGACACGCTGCTGGTCATGTGCCGTTCGGGCGGCCGCTCGGCGAAGGCGGTGGACCTGCTCGCCGACGCGGGCTTCGAGACGGTCTACAACATCGTCGACGGCTTCGAGGGCGACAAGGTCGACGACCCGGGCAGCGTCTTCCACGGCAAGCGCATGCGCAACGGCTGGAAGAACTCGGCGCCCTGGCTGTACTCGATCGACCCCGAGAAGGTCATGCTGGCCGAAACGCCTGCGCCACCGGCGTCGGCCTGAACGCGGCGCGGCATGGCGCAGCAGCGGATGCGGTGGCTCGCTGCGGTCTGCGCCGGCCTGGCGGCGTGCTGCGCCGCCGGCGCCGTGGCCGCCGCCGAGGCGGCCCCAGCGGCCCTGGTGCGCGAGTTTCCGGCGGCGCAGGTGTTCACGCTGCTCTTCCTGATGTTGGGCCCGTTCAAGACCATCGCACCGTTCGCGCAGATCACCGCGGGCGCCGATGCCCGACTGATGCGCCGCACGGCGCTGTGGGCGACGCTCTTCGCCGGCTCGGCGCTGCTGATCGCTGCCTTCCTGGGCGAGATGGTGCTCGCCAGGTACGGCATCCCGGTGCCGGTGTTGTCGCTGTCGGCCGGGATCATCCTGTTCCTGGTGGCGCTGCGGCACATCCTCGAGCAGTTCGAAGCGGCGGCGCCGGCCGCCGCCGCATCGCCGGTCGCGCCCGCAGCGCCAGCCCGGCGGCTCGGCCTGCAGGTGGCCTTCCCGGCGATCGTCACGCCCTATGGCATCGCGGCGCTGGTGGTGTTCCTGGCGCTGAGCCAGGGCGCCGAGGCGCGGCTGAAGGTCGGCGCGATCGTCGTCGCGATCATGGGGCTGAACCTGCTCGTCATGCTCGTCACGCGCCGCCTGCTGCCGCTGCTGGCGCTGCTGCTGCCGATCATCGGCGCGGTGCTCGGCATCGTCCAGGTGGCGCTGGGGCTGCAGATCGTGCACAACTCGATCCGCGCGATGGGCCTGCTCTGAGCGCCAACGGCAGTCGCACCGAGCATGAAGCCCCACGCGACCGACACGACTCCAGCGCCGCGCCCCGATGCGCTCACCCGGCTGGCGTTCGAGCGCACCCGCGTGGCCTACGAGCGCACGCTGATGGCGTGGGTCAGGACGGCAGCGTCGCTGATCACCTTCGGCTTTTCGGTCTACAAGTTCTTCCAGATCGAGATGAAGCCTGCGGTGGCGATGTCGGGCGGCATCGGCGCGCGGGGTTTCGGGTTGACGCTGATCGCCATCGGCCTGCTGGCGCTGCTGCTCGGCACCGGCGAGCACTGGCGCGATCTGCGCATGCTGCGGCCGCAGTACCCGGACATGCCGCGTTCGATGAGCGTCTGGGTCGGTGGTCTGATCGGCGCCCTGGGGCTGTTCGCACTGGTGGCGACGATCCAGCGGCTGTGAAGGGTCAGCATGGGTGAAGCCGAGCACCCGGCGCCGCAGCCGCGGACGTCCTCGGAGTCTGTCGCGGACGCCGGGCCCTTCGAAGGCGGCGGTTGGTTCCGCCTGATGGACGCGCTCGGCCTCGCCGGTGACGCCCCGGCCCAGGTGCGGCGCCGTCTGCTGGCCGTGGTCGGCGTGGCGTGGCTGCCGATGCTGATCCTGGCCGGGGTCGAGGGCCGCCTGGTGGGCGACCGGGTGGTCATGCCGTTTCTGCTCGACATCGGCGCGCAGGTCCGCTTGCTGATCGCGCTGCCGCTGCTGCTGCTGGCGAAGGCCGAGGTTCGCCGCCGCATGCCGACGCTGCTGCGCCAGTTCACGCAGCGCGGCCTGGTGCCCGAGGCGCAGCGGCCGCGCTTCGACGCGGCGTTGGCCCAGGCGCAGCGGCTGCGCGATGCGCGGCTGCCGGAACTGCTGCTGCTGGTGCTGGCCGCCGGCGTCGGCATCGTCGCCTGGCGCCATCATCTGATGTCCGACCCTCGAGCCTGGTACGCCGCGACGGGCAAGGATGGCCCCGCGCTGAGCTGGGCCGGCCTCTGGTATGCCTGCGTCGCCTTGCCGGTCGTGCAGTTCCTGATGTTGCGCTGGTACTACCGGCTGGGGTTGTGGGCGCTGCTGCTGTGGCGCATCTCGCGCCTGCCGCTCGACCTGGTCGCCGGGCATCCCGACCGCGCCGGCGGGCTGGGTTTTCTCGCCGGGGTCGGCCAGGTGTTCGCGATGCTGGCGCTGGCCCACGGGGCGCTGGCCGCCGGCATGGTCGGCCAACGCATCCTGTTCGCGCAGGCGACGCTGCCGCAGTACGCCGACGCCATCGCGGTCATCGTGATCCTGGTGCAGATCGTGCTCTTCGGGCCGCTGCTGTGCTTCGCGCGCCAGCTGCACGGCGCCCGCCGCGAGGGCCTGGCGCGCTATGCCGCGCTGTCGGACCAGCTGGTGCGCGGCTTCGATGCCAAGTGGTCGGGAGTCGCACGGCCTGCGGAAGCCCTGGTCGGCAGCCCGGACGTCTCGTCGACGGCCGACATGGCCAGCACCTACGAGTTGGTCGAACGCATGCGCGCCGTGCCCGTCACGCTGCAGGCGTCGGTGCGGCTGGCGGTATCGACGCTGCTGCCGATGGCGCCACTGCTGTTGACGGTGATGCCGCTGAACCAGGCCCTGAAGCTGCTGATCGGCGTCGGGTGATGTCCGTCCATTGACCAATCACTGGTGTGGCTGCTCGGCTTTCGAGCTGACGAGCGGCCGGTCCTCGCTGGGCCTGCTGACCGCTCGCGGCTACACGCCGGCAGCAAAGGATTGGGCTTCGCTTCAGACGAAGCGAAAACTGATCGCCCCCAGCCGCCCGTAATCGGCGTGAAAGCCGTCACCCGCGACCGCGGTCGTCGGCCGCGTGAACGAGCCGCCGAGGATCACCTCGCCGGCGTTCAGCTGCTCGCCGTAGGGCGCGATCTTGTTCGCCAGCCAGGCGACGCCGTTGCCGGGGTGGTTCAGCACCGCGGCGGCCAGGCCCGTCTCCTCGATCACGCCGTTCTTGAACAGCATCGCGCCGGCCCAGCGCAGGTCCAGGTCGTGCGGGCGCACCGGCCGTCCGCCGAGCACGATGCCGGCGTTGGCCGCGAAGTCGCTGATCGTGTCGAAGACCTTGCGCGGCGCCTTCGTCTCGCGGTCGAACTGCTCGATGCGCGCGTCGATGATCTCGATCGCCGGGCTCACCCATTCGGTGGCCGACAGCACGTCGAACAGCGTCACGCCCGGGCCCTTCAACGGCTTGCCCAGGATGAAGGCCAGCTCCACCTCGATGCGCGGCGCGATGAAGCGCCCGATCGGGATGTCCCCGCCGGCGGCGAAGAACATGTCGTCCATCAGCGGCGCGAAGTCGGGCTCGTCGATCTGGCTCGCCTGCTGCATCGCGCGCGAGGTCAGGCCGATCTTGCGGCCGCGGATGCTGCGCCCGTCGGCCAGCTCCAGCGCCACCCAGGCGCGCTGGATCGCGTAGCCGTCGTCGATCGTCATGCCGGGGTGCTGCTTCGAGAAGTGGCGCAGCGGCGTGCGGCGCTTGCGCGCGTCGTAGAGCTGGCGCGCGAGCGCGGCGAGGGTCTGCGCGTCGAGGGTGGTGTTCATGTCTTTTTGGCGAACAGCGGATGCAGGTTGCCGAACTTGGCGTCGAAGACCTCGGCGCCGACGTCCACCTGCAGCGTCAGCCCGACCGGCCGGCGCGCCAGCACCGGCGCGAAATGCGCCTTTGCGGCATCGGCCAGCGCCTGCCCGGCCGCGCACTGCACCGCTTCGCTGCGGCCGCGGCCCATGCGCAGGTTGAACCAGCAGAACGCATGGTCGCCCGAGCCGTCGGCCACCGCGTGATGCGCGGCCGGATAAGCGAGCACCCGCGTGCCGCCGGTCGGGAAGACCTGCGCGCCGCTCTCGTCCTTGACCGCCAGCATCGCGTCGGCGAGCGTGCGGCACAACGCGCCGATGTCGGTCTCGGCTTCGAGGTTGCGCGTGTACAGGACGACGAGGTGCGGCATCGTGCCGGCCTGCTTGCGGCTACAGCCGCGTCGCCACGCTGGTGTAGCCGTCGGCCGCCGACGCCATCGCCTTCGGGATCGCGTGCCCGTCCTGCGGCGTCACCGGGAAGACGGCGTTGATCTGCCCGGTGCCGCTGGCGCCGAAGTAGGGCGTGATGATCTCGGCCGGCGCGTCGTACGCGCTCCAGCCCAGCAGCCCCAGCAGCATCGCGGTGTCGTGCATGAAGCCTTCGCCGTGGCCCTTGGGCGCGTACTCGGGCAGCATCGCGCAGAAGTCCTGCCACTGCCCGGCCTGCCACATCTCGACCACCTTGTGGTCCAGCTGTTCGAGGAAGGGGCTCCAGATCTTGAACGCGTACTCCGGCGCCAGGCCGTTCTGCGCGAAGCGGTGGCTCAAGGAGCCGCTGGCGAAGAAGGCGACGGTGCCGTCATAGTGCTGCTCCACCGCCCGGCGCATCGCCCAGCCCAGGCGCGCGCTGTCGTTCAGGTAGTGCACGGTGCACATCGCCGACACGCTGACCACCTTGAAGTGCTGGTCGGTGTTCATGTAGCGCATCGGCACCAGCGTGCCGTATTCGGGGTCGAGCGTGGTGGCGTCGTGCGCCAGCGTCTCCACACCCATGTCGTTGGCGGTCTGGGCCAGGATGCGGCCCAGCGCCGGGTTGCCCGGGAACTCGAAGGGCATGTTGCTGATGAAGTGCGGCAGCTCGTTGCTGGTGTACAGCCCCTTGAAGTGCGGCGCGCAATTGACGTGGTAGCCGGCGTTGACCAGCCAGTGCGTGTCGAACACGACGATCGTGTCCACGCCCAGCGCGCGGCAGCGCCGGCCGATCTCCACATGGCCGTCGATCGCGTCCTGGCGCGTGCCGTGGCGCGCGCCCGGCAGCTCGCTCAGGTACATCGACGGCACGTGCGTGATCTTGGCGGCGAGTGCAACCGTGCCCATCGTCAGTCTCCGAGCTTGACCGCGCGCTGCGCCGCGGTGTTGACGTGCAGCGAGAACACGTCGGGCCGCGCGTAGTGGCCCACGACGTCGAAGTCCATCTGGCCCATCGGCACCAGCGACAGGTCGAGTTCGGCCGTGAGCAGCGCATCTTCGTTGTAGACCGGGCCGGCCAGCACCTTGCCCAGCGGGTCGATGATCACGCTGCCGCCGCGCATCAGCACCGTGTCCGGCGCCTCGGGCAGGCGGTTGTGCATGCGCTCGGCCGGGAACTGCGTGCGCCGCAGGTGCTGGCAGGCCGACAGCACGAAGCAGCGCCCTTCGAGCGCGATGTGCTGCATCGTCGACTGCCAGCTGTCGCGGTCGTCGGCCGTGGGCGCGCACCAGATCGCCACGCGCTGCTGGTACATCGCCATACGCAGCATCGGCATGTAGTTCTCCCAGCAGATCACCGCGCCGAGCCTGCCCCAGGGCGTGTCCACCGCAGCCAGCGTCGAGCCGTCGCCGAAGCCCCAGACCAGCCGCTCCAGCGCGGTGGGCATCAGCTTGCGGTGCTTGCCGAGCACGCGGCCGTCGGCGCCCAGGTAGACGGCGGTGCAGTACAGCGTGCCGCCGTCGCGCTCGATGATGCCCACCACCACGTGCATGCGGTGCCGGCCGGCGGCCTTGGCCAGTTGCGCGATCTGCGGCCCATCGACGGTGACCGCCGCGTCGACGTACTGCTTGAACTCGGCGCGGCCCTGCGGCGTGCGCCCGCCCAGGTAGATGTGGAAATCGGCGCCCTTGGGGTAGCCGCCGATGAAGGCTTCGGGGAACACCAGCAACTGCGCGCCCTTCGCCGCCGCGTCGGCCATCAGCGCGAGCGCGCGCTCGATGGTGGCGGGCGTATCGAGCAGCACCGAGCTGGTCTGCGCGACGGCGGCGATCGGCTTGTCTTGATCCATGGCTTCAGGCCCCCCAGTGCGGAATGTGATGCGAGCCCAACGATACCGCCACGTTCTTCGGCTCCAGGAAGACCTCGTAGCTCCAGGTGCCGCCTTCGCGCCCCGTGCCCGATGCCTTGGTGCCGCCGAAGGGCTGGCGCAGGTCGCGCACGTTCTGGCTGTTGACGAAGCACATGCCGGCCTCGACTGCGGCGGCCACGCGGTGCGCGCGCGCGATGTCCCGGCTCCAGACGTAACTCGACAGGCCGTATTGGATGTCGTTGGCCTGCTCGATGGCATCGGCCTCGTCGTCGAAGGGGATCAGGCAGGCCACCGGGCCGAAGATCTCTTCCTGCGCGATGCGCATCGAATTCTTGACGTCGGCAAACACCGTGGGCCTGACGAAGTTGCCCTTGCGCAGACCTTCGGCGAGTTCGGGTGCGGCCAGCCCGCCGGTCAGCAGCGTCGCGCCTTCCTGCGGGCCGAGCTCGATGTAGCTGCGCACCTTGGCCAGGTGCTGCGGGCTGATCATCGGGCCGATGATCGTGCGCTCGTCCATCGGGTCGCCGACGCTGATGCGCGCCGCGCGCTCGGCGAAGCGCTCGGCGAAACGCGCGTAGATCGATTGCTGCACCAGGATGCGGCTGCCGGCGGTGCAGCGCTCGCCGTTGTTGCTGAAGATCATGAAGAGGGCCGCGTCGAGCGCGCGCTCGAAGTCGGCGTCGTCGAAGATGACGAACGGGCTCTTGCCGCCGAGCTCCATGCTGAACTTCTTCAGCCCGGCGGCGCGGATGATGCGGTTGCCGGTGACGGTGCTGCCGGTGAAGGAGATCGCGCGCACGTCGGGGTGTGCACACAGCGGCTCGCCGGCCTCGCGGCCGGTGCCGTGCACGATGTTCAGCACGCCCTTGGGCAGCCCGGCCTCGGTGGCGAGCTCGCCGAAGCGGCTGATCGACAGCGGCGACAGCTCGCTCATCTTCAGCACCGCGGTGTTGCCGAAAGCCAGACACGGCGCGATCTTCCAGGTGCCGGTCATGAACGGCACGTTCCACGGGCTGATCAGCGCGCACACGCCCACCGGGTGATACAGCGTGTAGTTCAGGTGCGTGGGCGTCGGGTAGGTGTGGCCGTCGACGCGGGTGCACATCTCGGCGAAGTAGTGGAAGTTGTCGGCCGCGCGCGGCACCAGCTGCTTGCCGGTCTGGTGGATGGTCTGGCCGGTGTCGCTGGTTTCGATGGCCGCGATCTCGGCGACGTGCTTGGTGATCAACTCGCCGAGCCGGTGCATCATCTTCGCGCGCTCGGGCGCCGGCGACGCCGCCCACTTCGGGAACGCCGCCTTGGCCGCGGCGACCGCCGCGTGGACCTCGGCTTCGCCGCCGGCCGCCACTTCGGCCAGCACCTGCTGGTTGGCCGGGTTGAGGGTCTCGAAGAACTCGCAGCTTTCAACCGCGCGGCCGTCGATCAGGTGGGCGATGCGCATGGGGCGACCTCAGTTGAAGCGAAGGGTCCAGAAGAAGAAGCCGAGCAGCACGACGGCGGCGAACAGGTCGGTCGCCATGGCGAAGCTCTGCAGCTTGTTGCGGCCGCCGTGCAGCGCGTGCTGGATGCCGGCGGCCGCATAGAAGATGCCGCCCACCAGCGCCAGCGGCGGCGTCCACGACGGCGCGGCCAGCGTGGCGATGCCGCCGATGCCCAGCGCCAGGTTGGCGAAGCCGAGTTCGCGCACCACCACCAGGCTGGCGTCGCCCTCGATGCCCAGGATCTTCTCGGCCGTGTAGCGCGGCTGCAGGATCTGCCGCAGCCCGGCGGCAAACAGCCGCGCGCCAACCATCCAGAACACGAACCACTTGCCGGCCACCGCCAGGTCGGGCCGCAGGCCCGCCTCGATGAGGATGGCCGCAAGCGGCAGCACCAGCATCAGCAGCGAAATCATCAGGACGTACATGCGCTGCGCCGTCAGGCCGGCGTGTCGGCGACGAGGGTGTTGACCAGCCGGCCCAGGCCTTCGACCTCGCACACCACCTCGTCGCCGGGCATCACGTTGCTCACGCCTTCGGGCGTGCCCGTCAGGATGATGTCGCCCGGCGCCAGCGTCATGAAGCTGCTGAGGTATTCGATCAGCGCCGGCACGTCGTCGATCAGGTCGCGCGTGTGGCCGTGCTGGCGCAGCTCGCCGTTGACCCAGGTGCGCAGCGCCAGCGCATGCGGATCGGGCACCTCGGCGGCATCGACCAGCCAGGGGCCCAGCGCGGTGCAGCCGTCGCGGTTCTTCACGCGCAGGTTGGGGCGGTACCAGTTCTCCAGGTAGTCGCGCACCGCATAGTCGTTGGCGATGGTGTAGCCGGCAACGCAGCCGAGTGCATCGGCACGCGCCACGCGCTTCGCGTGCCGGCCGATGACCACCGCCAGCTCGCATTCGTAGTGCATGAACGCGGCATCGGCCGGCCGGCGCGTGACGCCGCGGTGGCCGACCAGCGCGTTCGGCCCCTTCAGGAAGGCGAGCGGCTCGTCCTTGGCGGTGAGCGTCAGCTCGCCGGCCAGCTCCTTCTTGTGGTCGGCGTAGTTGATGCCCAGCGCGATGATCGTGCCCGGCACCACCGGCGGCAGCCACACCACTTCGTCTTCGGCGAGCAGCGTGCCGTCGGCCAGCAGCAGCCGATCGCCGTCGGCCGCCGCGTGGTGAACCGCGTGGTGCACGGCGCCGCGCCAGGCGATGCGGGCATGCTTCATGCCGCAACCTCTGCCACCAGCCGATGCTCGAGCGTGCCGATCGGCTCGATCGTGATGCGCACCCGCTGCCCGGCGCGCGCGCGCGGTGCGGCCGGGCCGTGGCCCAGCATCAGCAGGTCGCCGGGCGCGAGCGTCATGAAGGCGCTGACCTCGGCGATCAGCTGCGCCACGCCGCGCTGCATGCCGGCGGTGGGGTAGCGCTGCGCCAGGGCGCCGTCGATCTGCACCACCACTTCCAGCGCGTCGGGTTGCGGCACCCGGTGCGCGGCCACGATCCACGGCCCCAGCGGCAGGAAGCCGTCGCGCGCCTTGAAGCGCAGCGACGGCCGGTAGACCGACGCATGCGGCACGCTCAGGTCGCTGCAGATCGTGTAGCCGGCGACGAAGCCCAGCGCATCGGCGGCGCGCACGCGGCAGGCCGCGGCGCCGATGACGATGCCCAGCGTGGCGCCGACCTCGAGCTCGCTCGCATCGGCCGGCACCTCCACCGCGCTGCCGTGCCCGGCGAAGCAGTGGCGCGGCTTGATGTACAGCACCGGCGCCTTCGGCGGCGCCTGGTACGGCGGCCGGTGCACCGCGTCGCCCAGCGCGGCCAGCGCGCCGCGGTGGTTCAGCAGCGCGCCGTAGGCGGTGGCGACGGGCGGCGGCGCGAAGTGCGCGCCGGCCTGCGCCTGCCAGTGGGCCAGCGGCCGGTCTTCGGCCGCGGCGCGGCCGGCGGGCACGGCCAGCGCGCCTTGGATGCGCGTCGCGGGCGCGGCGGCGGGTCTGGGAGTCACCATCATGGGTGCGATTGAAGCATGGCGCGCGGCGGGCGCGGTCATGGCGGGCTTGCGCCAGGCCGCAAGCGTCGGCGCACCGTTCGCTGCTGCCGGATACTGCACCCACGGCGCGGCGATGACCGGGCGCCGCCGGGCCTGCACAATGTGCCGGGCCCCGTTGCCGCACTGGCGCCCTGCCGAGGCCCAGCGGGATCATCGATGAGCCACCCGCCGCCCCCGTCCGCTTCGCTGCTGCGCCGCCGCGGCGGCGCCGACGCCGGCCGCGTCGGCATGGTCGAGTTGTTTTTCGACCTGGTGTTCGTGTTCGCCGTCACGCAGCTGTCGCACACGCTGCTGCAGGACTTGTCGGGCCGCGGCGCGCTGCAGGTCGGGCTGCTGCTGTTGTCCGCGTCGCTGCCGCAGGCTTTTGCCGACAAGGGCCTGAGCTTTGCCGCTGCCTACGTGTTCATGCAGGTCGGCCGGGCGCTGTTCTTCCTGTGGGCCGTGCGCGGCGAGCGGCTGGCGCTGCGGCGCAACTTCCAGCGCATCCTCGCCTGGCTCACGCTGGCAGCGCCCTTCTGGATCGCCTGCGCTCTGGCACCGGCCGAGGCGCGGCTCGGGTGGTGGACGCTGGCGCTGGCGATCGAGGTCGTCTCGCCGGCGCTGTACGTCTGGGTGCCCGGGCTCGGCCGCTCGTCGGCGGCCGACTGGGACGTGGACGGCGGCCACATGGCCGAGCGCTGCGCGGTGGGCGACGAGCTGGCGCTGGCGCACCCGGCCCATGCAGCGCCGGCCGGCATCGCCGCGATCATCGGCGGCCCGGCGCTGTACCTGGCGGGCGTCGGCGCCTTCAAGTGGGTGAGCAACGAGCGGCCGCTGCCGCCGCTGTCGCACCTGGTTGGGCTCGGACTGCTCGCGCTGCTGTGCCTGCCGGCGTTCGCGCACCTGCTGTCGGCGCTGGCCATCGCGGCCGCGACCAGCGCCACGCTGGTGCTCGTCGCAGCCCGGGAGCAGTTCTCGCTGCGCAGCCCGCGCGGCGCCGGGCATGGGCACCCGGTCTGATCCGCGCGGGGCGCCCGTGCTGGAATGCCGATGACCCTGCCACCCGCGCCCGCCGCAGAGCAGGCTCCCCGTCGGCGGCGCCTGCCGACACTCTAGTGCAGTGTTCCACTCTGTGCAGCACATAAAACCGCGCCTTTGCCGCCCTGGCGTCGTTGCAAATCCTCGCGATGCCACTGGGCATCGCTGCGGTTTGCGCCTAGCCAGGACGACAAATCCA
>WBZU01000088.1_pt1 | contig 96859 bp, 106 predicted proteins | sample 5204311 | NCBI WGS metagenome assembly WBZU01 (sample SAMN12344359, study PRJNA552823) | activated sludge metagenome | biome: Activated sludge suspended growth; feature: Nitrification reactor; material: Wastewater; isolation source: activated sludge from nitrification reactor of wastewater...
ACAGATGTTCAGCCGTTTCGAGACGATTCGGCGGAAACGCATTTTGGATGTGGCAGTTGGAGCTAATGGCTTCATCAGCACCGTACCCGGTCTCACGGCTTCGCAGTTGGTTGATGTCCTGACAGATGAGATAGAACTTCAGCCCATATCCCGCCATGAACGCGAGAGATTCTTGAAAGATCTCGAGTTTGCCAAGACTTGGAAACTCATCCAGCATGCCAAGCAAGCGATGGGCGTAAGCCGGTTTCGTCGTAAGCTGAGGCGATGCGGATCGGACCCCGAGGCGTTCAAGCAAGCCCATGAATCCGGATGGTGGAACCCTCTCTTGATGAACGGCAATCGTGTCGGTGAGCAAGCGCATGGCCATGGCCACGAACACGCGAATCAGTGGACGCAATCGGGCTTTCTCATTCGGCTTGGTGACGAGATACAGACTCACCGGACTTGGATGGTGCATGAGATCTCGAATCTTGAATTCTGAGGCGCTGACGTTGTGGGCCACGAGGGGATCGCGATACAGCGCGAGGTAGGATTTCGCAGACGAGAGGACCGAGCCTGCTTCCTCCTCCGGTCGATCCAGCATGTCTCGGGCCGCGGCGCCCACCACCGGATGCACCTGCCCGTTCACGTGACCATAGGTCGTCATCTCTTTCCACAGCTCGGCGATGGGTCGTTGAGGATCGGCCAACATCCGATCGACAGCGGGCAATGAAGTGGTGGTACCATCGTTGCGGGCCTTGTAGAGCGCGTGCAGCATGACGCCAACCAGCAACGCCTGGCTTGTCTTCTGCCAGTGGGATTCCAGTCCGCGGCCGTCTGGATCAACGAGGATCGTGGCCAGATTCTGGACGTCGGCCACCTCGTGTTCGGTGCCGAGCCGAACTTCATCCAGCGGATTCCATCGCACCGTGCCCTGCGCGGCTGCCGGTTCAAAACGTAATACTTTATTCTTCGCATGGTGCTGTCGCCATCCAGCGGTGAGCTCCCACAACTCCCCTTTCAAATCGGCAATGAGGGCGCTATGCGGCCAGGACAACAGCGTCGGAATAACCAAGCCGACCCCTTTGCCGGATCGAGTCGGGGCATAGGTCAACACATGCTCCGGTCCACTGTGGCGCAAGTAGTGTAGCTTTCCTTTGGCATCTAACCAGCCACCCACATAGACTCCATCGGCTGAGGGGCGCGGCGAGCACTTCACCCAATCCATGACCGTGCGAGCGCGGGGCAGCAACGTCGCGGCTTCGAGATCTTCTCGATCGGCCCAGCGTGCCGAGCCGTGGAGAAAGGGATTCGGTCGAGGACGTGACGCCTGGACCGTGCGCGCGATGGCGAGACACAACAACCCGCTTGCCGCCACGATCATCCCGACTCCTCCGGCCTGTCGAAGCTGCAACGGATAGTCGTACGCCCACCGCCAGGCCCATTCGAGAATGGCCCAGGGCTGATACAGCGCACCGAAATGCTGGCCCAGGACCTCTTGATACTGGAAGGTAGAGGCAAAATATTGGGTGGCCGACTGCAAGCCAAAGATGAGGGAGACACAGGCCAACAAGGGAATCACCAGGCCTGGTTTGGGGTGTGGAGCTCGGACTTGGGGGCCAACCGCATTGTTGTACGTGCTGCTCATCGCCTGCGTCCTCTCCCAAGCCGGATCGCACCTGAGGCATTTAGATGAAGCGTGCGTCCTCGTGTGAACGAGGCGAGTCGCCCGTATGTCGCCTCATCGATGGACAACACTAACATTTCGTCCTGCCGATGGACCAACGCGAAACATCTACCCTCGATCTTCTGCACAGCACCGAACTGCACCATCCCCTGGTCTCGTGCCTCGAAGCGTCTGAGGGTCGGCGTCCGAATGATCTGTAACCGTTTTCGTTCCTGTTCCGCAAGGTCGCGGAGCACGGCATCACTCGGCGGGGTGAGTGGTGGCGGTGCGGATTGCGTGGGACGTGACGCCTGCGCTGACTGTTGCGCGTGGATGGGAACGTCTCGATGCAGATTGTGGTGAATCAGGGTCGTCAGAGGGGCCAGGTCGCCGGAGAACGACCGCCGCGACGCATTGAGCATGTCTGCCTGCGTGATCTGCTCCCACGCAATAGCGTAATGATTGTCACGTGCCAACTGGCTGAGAAATTCCCGTTGCGCTCGGCCATTGCCTTCTCGGAAGGGATGCAGCGCATTCATCTCGGCCAGATAGTGCGCCGCACGCCGACTAAATGCGGATGGCTCAAGTCCGCGTAGATAGTTCTCCTGTGCCAGTTCCCGGAACATCTTCCCAGCGGCACGTTCAAGATACGCATGGTGCGCAAAACGGCTCGTGTCCTTGGTGAGATCGACCGTCCGTAATTGTCCAGCCCAGTCGTAGACATCGCCGAACAGATGACGATGAATCGCTTGCAGATGATGGAGATCGAAGGCGCCAGGAATGGGGTCTTGCACCAATTCGTGTGAGCGTTGCGCGACGAATTGCGCCTCGGTGGTCTCTAGCGTGGCTGCGTCCGTAATGCCCAAACGGTTCTTGAGCACCCCCGTTGCGGGGTCGGTGTACTCATCGTGGTGTGAATATCGGGACATTCGGAAAACGGCTGTAGAGTTTCCTAATGAGGTCGTCGTTCGACATTTCACCGCGCGCAATCTTGCGCATGTCTTCAACCGTCTCGGGGGGAACCGTCAACCCCTCAAGCTCCTGCTGCGCGATCGCATGGGTCACCGCGCGAAGATTGCGTTCAATTTCGGCTTCGGTCAGCATCGTGCTATCTTACCCTCAAGACCCATTCGCAACAAGAAGAACATACGCAACCGGCGCGACTCCAACGCCAGATTCGGTGCCTCGGCTAAACCCCTTCGCCGACCGCATTGTTGTAGGTCGTGCTCATCGCCGTCGTCCTTTCCCAAGCCTAATCGCGCCTGATGCATTCAGATGAAGCGTGCGCCCTCGTGTGAACGATTGAAGCCGTTCGTAAGTGGCTTCATCGACTGGAAGCACCAAGGTCTCATCCTGACGGTGCACGAGCGCCACATACCCGTCTTTTATTTTCTCCACAGAACCAAACTGGACCAGACCGTGATCGCGTTCTTCAAATCGCCGCACGGTCGGCGTACGAATGACCTGCAACCGTTTTCGTTCCCGTTCCGCAATCTGTCGAAGCACGGCCTCACTCGGCAGGGTCAGTGATGGCGGCGCAGCCTGCGTTGAGGGACTGGTCGAGGGTGTATCCGGTGCGGGTGGGCGTTGCGAGTCCCGCGCGTACCGAAGGCGCTGCTGTTCCACGGTCGGATCATCGAAGCAAATGGTGAGACGAGCATGCGCCGCGACCTCTGCCACACGAGTTTTGAACGCATCGGACCCCGACACCGCGATGGTGGTGCCATACTTCTGTAGCGCGAGTCGGAGCGCGGCGTCAATGCCCTCATTTGTCACTTCACGCGAGACTTGTAAGCGGGTCCCGTCATCGCGAACCGCCGAGAGCCCGACACGATAAATGATGGTGCCTTGTTTCGTAATGTGGTCCTGATTCGCGCCTACAACTGCGTCAACGAGGTTGGTTCCGACCGCCATGATCGTGTCGCCGACGAGACCGCGTGCGGCGTCCCGGGCACGCAACGCACGCAGTGCTTCCTGGTCGCCGGCGAGCGCCCGCTGTCGCAACCAATCGGCCCACGTCAGTCTCTGATAGCGTGCCGTGATGGTCACACAGTCCCGTCGATGGCGATCGACAATCTGACGGAGATCGGATCGAAGCGTCTGCGACACCTTCGCGTAGAGCAGTTTCTTGGTGATCCGTCCCCTCATGGTCAGTTTGATTGTGTTTCGTTTGATCTGTCCGGCTCGCTTGGCCGCGTCGATGTGCTGCGCCTTGCGGGTCCGCGCCTCGTGCAGGGCGACCGCTCGTGCTTGAGTGCGGGCGAGCCGGTCTTGCTGATACCGCGCATAGAGCGCCGTCGTATCCATGCGGCTCTGAAGCGGTTTCGGTTCGTATCGTCTGGTGGGCTTCTGACGTTGTACTGAATCGGGACGTTTAAACCGACCAAGACGACGTTCGAGCGATACCTTCGAGAGATCCCGCGCCACCGAGCTGGCCCGCACAAAGATCCCCTGCCCGTCTGTAATCACAAGTCCTTGGCCGCGTGGCTGGATCGCTGAGCCATGGTGACGCAGCACCTGATGCAACTCTTCCCAGGTCCGTGCAGCACGCAAATCCTCAAGACACCCCCGTTGCATCCAGCCGATCAGGCTTTCGGTGCCCGCCTGCCGTTCCATATCTGACGCCCGATTCTCTCCGCTGGTTTTCCGGACCTGGTGATGGTCCCGTTCGAGGTGAAAGGTTTCCTCCAAGCTGTCGCACAGTTCGCCAAAGGCCCGATAGGCTTTATAGGGCTCATGGAGGGTGTAGCGGGTCGGATGGATTTTATTGATGGCCAGATGCAGATGCACGTTGTTGGTGTCATGGTGCAACACACTCACCCGCTGATGTGCTCCGAACCCCAGTCGGTGACAGATGCGAGCTTCGATCCCACGCAGAGTCTCCGCCGAGGGCAGCTCCCCGGGCCGGAAACTCACGATGAGATGATAGGTTTTATCTGACCTGGCCCGCTGGTTGAGCGATTGGGTATTCAGCATTTCAAGTGACGCGGCGGCGTGCCGGTCGCTGTGACAATTGCTAACCGTAATCTCTCCGACCCGTTCCTGTCTGCCTTGGGTGTTCGTCAGATAGTCCACGAGGGACACGACATTGCTCTTTCGCAGGGTTCGCATCGGCACATGTTTGATAATCATGTGGTTGGGTCCTTCTCTGACCTTATACCTGAACTCGTCATGAGTTCGGCCTGTGGCCGAAGAACTTTGCTCATCAGATGCAGCATCTGATCTTGCGCCGTCTCGATCTTCTGCAACGTCTCGCGGAGAGTGCGGGCATCGATCCCTGGAACAGCCTTCCCGTTCGAGAGCCACAGTTTGAGCAGTCCGCCGAGTCGTCCGAGATCGCCGTTGATCTTCACCAGCTCCTCCACTTGGCGATGATCCACGATGCTGCGGATGGGATAGCCCATCCCAACGCGCAAGAGATAGGACGACTTACTCAATCCGGTGGACTGGGCCTGCTGCTCGATGGTCTGCCGCTCGTCCGGAAAACAATAGACCTTAATCGGTTGGTAGTCTTTGCGATTCTTTTGGTCGTCTGCCTTCATCCGTCTCTTCCGCAGGATAGGAACCCCGTTGAGCGCACAGGCGCGAAGAAGAAGCCTGTGAAGGGTGGCTCACCAGTGTCACTGGTGGGCCCCCTTCACCTATCCTGCCCTGCATTCTAACTCTTATAGTATTTTGAATCTAGTGTATTTATTCTGATTGACTATTAATATCTGTGATATAACTCTTGTAGATTATCTGCTCGAATCTGTATAGTCTCATGATGCTATGCGTAAAAAGCCGGTACCAGATACTGACATTCCCAGGGATAAGGCGCGGACGCTCTCGGCGCGGGTGCTCGACTTCGCCAATAAAACGGTGCCCCGCGCCACCAACCGTGTCCGGATCTTGGCGTTGGCCCCCGACATTCGCCGGGCCATCCAGGATGGATGGTCGAGGCATCTGATTTGGAAGACGCTGAAGACTGAAGGGACCCTCACGTGTAGCTATGACACATTTCGGGCGCACGTGAAGCGGCTGTTGCAAGAGCCCGCTGATGGTCGTGCAGCACTGCCGCCGAATCAAGACCGCCCTCCGTCCGCACCGTCCACCTCTTCGAGCGGCTTCGTCTTCAACCCCGTACCGAACAAGGAGGAGTTATTCTAATGGCCACGATTCATCTCATTTTACAAGGCAAAGGCGGCGTCGGAAAATCCATGATTGCAGCCTTGATCGCCCAGTACAAACTGGCAAAAGGAAAACGCCCGCTTTGCATCGATACCGACCCGGTGAATGCGTCCTTTCAGGCCTATCAGAGTTTGAAGGTACACCGCCTCACCATCATGGTGGGCGATGAGATCGATCCGCGCAGTTTTGATCAGCTCGTGGAACTCGTGGCGAAAGCCAAAGAGGATGTGGTGATCGACAATGGGGCGAGTTCGTTTGTGCCGCTCTCGGCCTATGTGATCACAAATCAGGTTCCGGCCTTGCTGCGTGACCTGGGGCATCAGCTGGTCGTGCATACCGTGGTCACGGGAGGACAAGCGTTGTCGGACACGGTGCACGGGTTTGCCCAGCTCGTGAAACAATTTCCGACTGACGTGCTATTCGTCGTGTGGCTGAATCCCTACTGGGGGCCGATTGAGCTGGAGGGCAAATCGTTCGAGCAGATGAAAGCCTATACGACACACAAGGACCGGGTCTCGGCCATTATCCGTCTCCCGGATCTCAAAAAAGAAACGTTTGGGCGCGATCTCAGCGACATGCTGCAGAACCATTTGACGTTCGACGAAGCCCTTGCGTCGTCCTCGATGACGATCATGGCACGGCAACGGTTGTCGATCATCAAGAAGCAGCTCTTTGAACAGTTCTCTGCGGTGCCGGTGCTGTGATGGGCGACGATCCCACCGATGACTTGCTCAAGGAAATTGCCTCGAAGCATGGCGTGGCGTTGGACCGAACGGACCCGATTCTGATCGTGCAAACGATGCACACACGGTTATTGGCTGAGAGCCAGCACGCGCAACAGGCCATGCTCGAGGACTATCGCAAGACGCTCGAAGCCTTGCTCGATCGATGGGGCGTGGAGATCAAAGCCAAAGCGGAGCGGATCGTCACGGCGTCGCTCACCGCCAGCACGGAGACCATGAAGGCACAGATGGCGGCACACACCACGGACCTGGCCGGATCGATCCGGAACGAAGTCACCGGTGTACTGGAACAGATTGAAACGAGGATGCGCAGGGCCCAAACAATTGGGTACCTGAATCTCCTCGCAGCGCTGGTGCTGGCAGCGGTCATCATCTACTGGATCATACGATTCTAACAACTACCCAGGCACGACTGAGGACGAGACATGAGAGCGAAGAAAAGTTTGTCGGCCAGGGTGCAAGAACGGGCGCAACGGGTCTCCCCTGCCGCACGGAATCGAGCGCAGATCGTGGCCCTTCGGCACGAGATCGAGCAGGCCCTGAAGGATGGCTGTTCGCTCGCGATGATGTGGAGCACCCTGCAGGAGGAAGGCACGATTCAGTTTGGCTATGAGACGTTTCGGGCTCATGTCCGCACACTGGTCCGACCGCTCTCGGAGACACGCCCCGATTCCCCTCCAATCAGGAGGGGTTCAGGACCCGTGAAGCAGCTGTCGACGGAGCGGCTCATGGGGCAAGCACCCGCGCCAGCGAAGACGCTGACACGCCTGCAACGCCCCATCCGCCGAGCTCAGCATCAGGCGTCCCCGCCCCGTCGGGGGGAGGGGCGAGAAACGCGATAGAAAGAAGGAAAGGGAGTCATGATGCCCTCCCCTCCCACCTGCTGGTCCATCGCACCAGCCCCATTCCTCCTTAGTCTTTCGACGCGGGCAACGCATGGGGATAGTGCTTGGCAATGATCCGGTTCAGCCGCTGAATCAGATCCGGTCTCTTAAAGGTCACATGCCCGTTGTGATTCTTAAAGAGTCGAATGGAGACATAGTCATTCTCGGCGAGCTTGGGCCACTCTGAGGTGATCTGCATCGCATCCGCAATGAGACGATAGGCACCCGTTCGATGATCGGCCTCTGGCTTTCCATCACAGAGATGAAACACGCGGAGGAGATCATCAAGCTCATCCGTTTGGCGCATATTGGCGCTGCCGTAGGACGTGAGATACGTCATGACAATTCTCTTCCCGAATTTCTGCGGCAGATTCGTGTTGTAGTCCCATGAGAGACGGCGAAAGCATTCGATTACCCCTTGCTCAAACATCTCGCCACGCGACTCATGGAGTTCGGCAAAGGTCTCGCCGATCGCCTCGCGTGTCAGCGGCGGCAGCTTCTCGCCTTGGATCTGCTCATCCACCTCCTTTCGTTTCGACGCAGACATGATTGATCGCATGCCGGAATCGTGCAAGAGCGTGGTCCATCCTCCGGCATCGACACAGGCTTGGAACGTCTCAAGCAGCGTCGTTCTGTTGGCATACTCACCCGTCATATGAATGCCGTTGCCTCGCCACCCACGGGCCATTGAGAGATCCGGAAATCCGAGCCGTGCCGCAGTCGCAAGGGTGTGCGCCTGCTCAAGTTTTTCCAGCGCTTCTTGAAACAAGGTGATGACCGCCTCCCGTTGCTGCAACAGATTAGCAATGCTGAGGCTCGGAATCAGGTCCTGTTCTGGTCCGGCATCACCGTCCGGGGTCACAAAGATGGTCTCGCCTTGGGTCGTCATGATTGCTTCCTTTCTATGTTCGGTTGCCGGGCAATCGAAGGGAATCTGAAACGGGCCAACCCAAGCGCCTGGTTGAGCCTTCGCGGTGAGGTCGGCCAAGATCCGGTCTTGTGTCGCTGGATCGAGGCCTTGTTGAGTCCATCGTTCTCGTAGTTGTCGTTCTGGATCGTCCATCATGATCTCCTCCCTCATAAAGAAGCCGTGACCGTAATATGGTTGCGGTACGCCCGCGCCCGCTGTCCCACAAGCACCCGATGCGCGCGGGACCGCTGGGCCTTGTCCGCGATATATTCGCGTCACTCGATGCCGTCCCAGGATCGTGGAATATCGCCGGTATGTATCGCCTTTGCGATATCTGCTCTGATGTTCCCGAGAAGATCGCTCACCAATCGTATGTGTTCTCGTTTCGTCATGCGTCACCCTCCTTCGTGGCGAAAATCGCCACGGGTGCCTGTCGCTGACAGTCTGGACACATCGCAAACGTCGTGTCGCCGTCTTCGTCAAGGAAGCGCGCCACCTCCTCACTGAGCATCACGCGCATGGTCACGTCCACCGTAAACGGTCCCCAACTCTGGCAATCCGGGCAGTGCCAGTTCTCTCCACCATTCGTATCCGGTGATGCGTCGATCCTGTCTGGAGTCATGGTGATGTCCTTTCTGCTTCGTCCAAGCCTGTTGACCTATTCCGTTCGTGTGATCCGCCATCAGTATTTCGATATGAGGCCTCATCCCTCCCCGTACAACCATCCTTCATCCGCGAAGGACACATGCCGCCCCTCCCCCATCACGATATGATCGAGCACGCGAATGCCCAATAACTCCCCGGCACTGACGAGGCGTTTCGTCAACGTGCGGTCCTCAAGGCTCGGGGTCGGATCTCCGGAAGGGTGGTTATGACAAAAAATCACGGCCGCCGCGCTCATACAGACCGCAGCTTTAAAGGCCTCACGGGGATGCACGATCGAGAGCGTGAGGCTCCCAACCGACACGACTTGATAGCCAACGGGGGTGTGTTTCGCGTCGAGGAACACCACGACAAATTCTTCATGCGGTCGTCCGTCGAAGTGCGCACGTAGGAACCGGCACACCTCGCGTGACTGTGACAGTCGTGGCGCACCGTACAGGGCCGAATGTGGCTCTTTCACGACCTGCAGCCGATAGAGGGGAACACAGACCGCCGTCGGTTCATGCTGATTTTGGTTTTCTGGTACAATCTTCTTTGCCATCTTCTCGCCTTTCTCTTCTGTGTGATGCGTGGTCAGGGAGCCGGAACGGCTGCTACCGTTCCGACTCCCGTTTGTTGGCCTACCGTGAATATTTCTCGGTGAGATACTTGCGATGGGCCATTCGATCGAGTTGCGCGAGATCGAGGTTAACCCGATCGCAGAAATGACGGAGATCCGTCAGGAAATCGGCCAGCACTATGTCGACCGAGGCGCCCGGCTCCCGTAAGGCGGCGACGCGATAGTAGGCCAACGCCTGCGCGGCTCGATCCGCCCGGATCGCATTCGGATGCCGCTTTGCCCTTCGAACATTCGCCCGATACATCGTTACACTATTCATCCTCGTTTCCTTTCTGTTGGACTGTTTCCCCATGAGAACAGCCACCCACGAGACCAACGGCCACAGCGCGTCGACCGGCATACCGGTCTCTTTCACGAACATGTGTTGCGCCTCTCACGCACAGCAGGAGGCGCAACAGAATCTCCGAGTCTGGGGCCCCGGCTGGCTGCGAGCGTGACAGCCCTCCGGGCCGTTGGCTGGCGCGGTTGCACCCGGACGGGCCCCACACCGTTGGGAGCGAGGGAGTTGGATGGAGTGGGAGGAGACTCAGCACGGTCGAGCCGCCGCAGGCGAGGCGACGGTGCGTGAAGGACGGCACGGCGTGGGCGCGGTGCCATTATGCTGCTGCAAGGGTCCAACACCCTCGTGGGTCAGGATCGGAGAGATCAATGTGGGAGAAGGAAGGGAGAACTGCCCTGATCGGACAAGGCCGACGAGCGAGGCCCGCCGGCCCTGTTGAGCAAATCAGTCGATCGCTCGAAAGATCAGGCCGGCCTCGGGATGATCGCCTGCGAAATCACGCAGCCGATGAAAGTAGTCGGCGATCCGAGGACCGAGTGGATCGTCCTCCAACAGGAAGGACACGTGGCTGAGCGTGAACAGGGACACAATGATCCCGGCAGCATCACCCGAGACCGTGGCGTCAAAGAAATTGTCCGCATGCACGAGTGCATAGCGTTCATGACTCGGTGCGAGATAACACCCGCCGTTGCTCACGTCATAGAAGTGCCAGTAGCCTCCGGTATACGTTCTACACAGCTTGGCAAACTGTGCGTACAAATAGTTCTCGACCGTGAGCATGTGCGTCCCAAAGTGGCGCGGCAAAAATGTGAGCCGGTCCTCTTCCGGCACCACGGTCGCCACGATCGCTGGTTGTTCGTTGTTGAAGTGTTTCATGTCATTCCCTCCGAGTTGTCCCAGGCGGAATTGCCTGGGTGGAGGGTCTTCAGCACACCGCACGCACAGCGGTCAGGGCCGTGCGCAGCACGCTCGCGAGCACGTGGCGCAGCCACGCGTGGAGGCCTTGATCGTGAGAACGGTGTGATAGCCTCACGACACACAGGCAAGCACGCCCTCTCCCCCTTCTATCAGTCTTTCTTTCCCACCGATGCGAGTGACGAGACCGGATTGAGTAGGCATCTTCGTACGGTCCATCTGCCGCGGCGCGGATGGACGGTGCCAATCGACTACGGGTGCGGCACGGCGCGTGCGCGGTGCCGTCCATCGGTCTGTGTGATTGGGGTCATGTACAGGGCGTGAGTCCCGCCGTCTGGCGGGATGACCGAAGCGAACCAGGAGCAGCGCGGTCGCCGCAGGCGAGACGCCAAACCGAGATTAAAGGACTGCGGCAGAAGGGTTCCTCGACGCTGATGCCGCGCAGCTTGCTGTGGGGCATAAACGACCACTAAAGATCATGTTGGGTGTTGATTATCGTCACCCGCACCCACCGTCCGCTAGCGGCCACGAGCGGAAGTTCGTCGTCGGGATCGCACCGCCGTAAAGTAGTCCTCAGACCTGTCGCATTAACGCAGAGTTAACCGTGCCGCGCCTGTAACATTGTCATCAAACACAACCACCGTTGGCGCGGCTACGGTTGAACAGATGTTCGGCGGTTATTTGAGCAGATACTCGCTCAGATTTTTCAGTAGCCTGTGATGGCGATCGGGAGCGATTGAACCGATCCCCCCGATCAATTTGTGGCGTGGAATCACAGCCAGAAAACCAAGCCTGAAGAGCGAGTCTGCCACCAACCCGCTGGCCGCAAAATCGGCATCCTGCCGTCTGATAATTTCGTCAAAGCCTGAGACGTGTTGCTGTAACTGTGTGCTGATGCCGCAGACCAGCGCGTCACGAAAAGGTGGTAATTCCCGCAGCAATAACGCAGGACGATTCTTGCTTTGCCCATTCGCCTGCGGAACTGGGGTCAGAATAATATCACCCTCTTTCATATGCTGGATTACGCTCCTTAATTGAGGTCAACACATACTCCGGTTCATCGTGACTGTAGGCTGCGTCAAGCCCTTGGGCAGACAGATTCAGCCAGGCACTCTGTTCATTGTCAGGAGCCTGAATGACGGTGACCAGAAGCTTTGTATTGGGTTCAAGTTCGACCGGATCGTCCAATCGGATTTGTGTGCCGTCAAAATGCGCGTGAAAAATAATATGTTCCATAACACTCACCTCCGATCTGAATTTTACAGTTTTCTTCTCAGCTCAGCAAAGTTCTTCGTGCAACACGTGACCGCCGAACCGGCGGATGACCAGCTGCGGGGCCGTTGAGGCCGATCCGTATAAGTGCTGGATCTGCCAATTTCTGTCCGTATAACGCGCCGCTACTGCTCGCGAACAATACGCTATAACTGGTGCCGCTTCAATGAGTTACGACTGGGAGACCATGTATCACAGGGTCTTATGCGGATCGGTGTAAGACCCGCTTCTGATAGCGGTCAGTCGTAGACTTCGGCTTTGGGTCGAACTGAGACAGTCTGCCTACCCTACCGAGAGCGTCGGCCTTCAAGGTATCTGACCCTTCTTCTTATACCGTTGCTTTTTATGCTTTTGACAGTGGCCACAGCCATTGTTCTGTCGCGCAAACCTGGCTGCTTTGTCATTGAGATCGAATTCCCGCGATTCAAGATTAAAAACAACCGTGTGGGCTATGAACGTCGTGGATCAAGTAGTAAGGGTCAAGTGTCTCAGTTCACGTACAATCAATGGACGAAGTACGCACGTCGCGTTGCCTTGGTATGACGCGCATGCATGAGACTGGGTTTCGTAACCGCACTCCCTTAACCAGTTCTCTGGTGTCTTCCTGAGTCGACGCATGGTCATCCTCTATGGCCAGACATACTAAACGTGACATTCGAAACGAATCTCAGCCGACCTCTGCAGGCTCTTCGGCGACAGTCTCAGTGACCACCCGCGCTCCTTCCCCTTTCGTCTTGGCGACTGGTTTCACGTGCAATCGCGTGAGGACTTCTTGCGCGAGCATTAAATAATCACGACTCGCTGAGCACTTCCGATCAAATTGCAAAACAGTATCTCGCTGCAACTCAGCCTTTTGCGCGGATGTCGACATGGAAATCGTGGTCTCGAGAAAATCGCCTTTAAAGCGATCTTTCACCATTTGAAAGACAGCCTGACACACGTTCCGCCGCGCGTCGTGTTTCGTGAGCAACACCCCGAGGATTGCCAGGTCAGCCTGGACACTCCCTTGCACAGTCGAGATAATATTCAGTAAGTCATCAAGGCCGTCAAACGAAAATCCCGATCCGCTTTCCATTGGCACAATCACATAGTCACTCGCAGACAGCGCATTCATCGTGATCAACGATAACGACGGAGGTGTATCAAAAATCACAAAATCAAAGGGAAGATCCTTCCGTACCTTATTTTTCAAAACCCCAATTGGAATGGGATACACCGCCGGATCCCGTAGGCGGTTTTCCACCGAAGCCAAGCGAATATTTCCCCGGACCAACGACACATTAGGGAGTTTGGTTGCTGTCATGCACTCTTCAACCTTCATATCCGGGTTCAACAGCAGTTCCGTTACTCCGGGGTTCGCCTCTGGAGCCATCTGTAACAGCTTGGTCGCATTGGCCTGGGGATCACAATCCAAAAACAGTACTTTGTAATTTGATCGTCGCAAGGCATCTGACAGATTGATCGCTGTGGATGTTTTTCCACACCCACCCTTCTGATTTGCAATGCTGATTCGAATTGCCATTGAGCACCTTCCTTCTCGCCCATCAAGTTTACTTATATCGCCTTTATGCGTTGGTCCTGTCGCATATGGTCGCGTATGAGTTCCTGCAGCCTCCGATCCCGTTTCGCGTCTCGCACCACGGCGAGTTCACTATCGACCGCTACCTCATCTGCCGTCCTCCGCAACTGTGTCTGCGTCTCCTCTGACAGCCCTAAAAAATAGACTTCAGAGCGCTGAGCTTCAAGTCGGTCACGCGCTGTCTTCAGTGCCGCCGCTTCTTCCTCTAACCTTCGCGCTTCTTCTTCTAAGAGACGCACGCGTCTACTTTTCCACCCAGGGGGAGGATTCACTTCCATTTTCTTCAAGCAGGCGAAAAGAAAGGCGAGTGCATCCGCAATGGGTTTACTGGTCGTCTTCTTATGCTCGATCACCCCCGCGACCTTATCGAAAAAATCCTGCGCATATTCTATCGATGGCATAACACGGAGAAACGGCTCGACAGAGCGAGGCTCAAGTCCGGTGAACCATTCTGACAGAATAAGGTTATGCACACCCCATTCTTGTAGTAGTTCAGAGTTATAGAAAGAAGAGGAACTACTACTACTTGCGGTATTCTGAGAGAGATTCTGGGAGTCGCTCGGAGAGTGTGCATGAGTGATGTGACGAGGTTTCGGGCCTTTTTTCTTGGCCGTCGGTAATGGGGCAAGAAGTGCGGGGAAGGCGTTACCGAAGAGATAAATGGAGCCCCCGTTGGCATGCTGGAGGAGTGCCTTTCGCACAATGAGTCCGGCGCTCATGAGTTGGAGAAGGGAGCGGCGTACTGCATCCTCTGTACGATCGACGAGAGTGCTAATCTCTGCATAGGAAACCGGACGAGTCTGGGTTGGTGTGGAATGGTCGCGACAGCTGTGGAGTGCCCAGGCAAAGCGGACCCAATGTGATGGCGGTTTGAGAAGGGAAATAGGAATATCCGGAGGTGAAGCTATTGGTGGAGGAGGTATCTCCGGAGCCCTGCGGATGTCACGGGTGGGACGAATGCTGGAAGAGGAGTCAGTACCACTGACAGAGTCTCTGACAGTGTGACTCTCAGAATGTGATGGATGCATCGGTGTGCTAGCAATCGTCACACTGACACTGTCAGAATATTCTGACAGTGCAACGCCCTCCCCGTCTGATTTGCGGAATGATGGGGATGATCGTGTCTCTATTTTCTTTTCACTGCTAGTAGTGATGCGATGGGGATCGGACGGAATTGACAACGAGACCATGGTCTCTTGAGAGGAAGTGGGAACAGAAGATGGAACGGGCAATGTACGCTCCGAAGGAACCGATGCGGCAGGAGGAGAAGAAAGACCGAGTAATTCAAGGGGATCGACTCGAGATTGAGAGGCAGCAAGTTCTTCAAGTCGTTTACCGACAACGCCTTTGAGAAAACTCTTTTCTTTACTCTCAGTGCCGCGCACTTTCTCCATGGAAGAAGGTGCTCCGATGTTGTTTTGCACTACACGGGAACCGAGGCCATCTCGTACCAGGATGGTATGAGATGGCTTGTAGCCGTGCAAAGAGTGAACTACAATTGTGTCACGATACAAAAATAGGATGATCGTGTCAACACATATATGGAAATGGTCTTGTTGCCATTGGATGCTAGGCTAGGTTGATACAATACAAGCTACTAATAAGAAATGATTTTCTATTCTTATATAGGAGTATGGATTTCATGGCTGTATGATCTTCATACCTAGGGATAGATGGACCTAGTTAGAGGAATATGAGAAGGTAGTTAGGGGTGGGTTCATGAGAAGTAGATGGTATGTAGCGACCTTTTGGTGTGTCCAGATATGGAACCCAGTAAATGAAGCGCCACTCATAATTCTATACTGACAGAAACTGTATTCTGACAGTCATGATGGTGCCTGGTGGCAGTATTACTGGCCGTGCTCTCTGTAGTTGTTAGGAGTAAATGGGAACGCGAGATTACATACTGTCAGTATCAAAATTCTGTCCGAATAGCATCGCGGTACTGTACGGCCAATTATGTGGCCATGGCCCAGGCACAGGGTCAGTTTTAACTATCAGAATATCAATACAGTAAGTATAAGAATACTGACAGAGCAACACTGTAATGATCTAAAGGAATTGTGCAGCTCGACGAGTGAATATGTATTTACTATAAGTATAGATATTCTGTCAGATTGTGATGCGTAACTCAATGTTATATATTGATTAAGTATGTACTATAAGAAGTAGAATACAGACAGAATACAAATACTGTGAGTATATAGATACAGTCAGAAGAAGTACACTCAGAGAGTAAATAATCTGACAGAATAGATGATATGCGGTTGGAGACTAAAAGAGTGGGGTGATTTTGCTGATGGTCGAGAAACATTCTGAAGTCAGGGCGACTCCATTTTCATAGGAAGCATCAAGTATTCTGACAGAATAGATACACTGATAGTTAACAAGAAATTAGCTTCGAAGGGTTCCGATAGCGGAGTACCTAGGTGTAACTCGTCGGGTATGAATGTATGGTTATCTCCGTGAAGGAAGGTCGTACCAGTCTGGATGCTTCGCCATGAGCCGATGCTTATATGGAAAACGGTGGAGGAGGCGGTAGGAGAGAATCTTGGTAACGAGCTCCTGGCTGGGGAGCAGGCCGTCGGCGCGTAGGCTCAGGTGAATCTCAGCCACCATGCCCTCTCGCTCGCTCGCAGACAGGAGGGGAGCCAGACGTTTAAGTTCCGCGAGATCTTCCTGATCCAACTCATCATAGCGAGTCATCACTTCTTTCAGATTCTCCCGCTTCTCCAACCTGGGCAGCCAGTGGACCAGATACGTGGGCGCGATCCGTTGCCTGGATGGTTGACTCATCGTCACCAGTCCCCTGGTGCCCAGGGTCTTCAGGTGTTTCTGCACCGTCATCCACGCCAGTTTCGTCTCAGCCACCAAGCCGTCGATGGAAATCCGCACGGCACGTTCACCCTGACCGTGCGTCTTTCGGAGCAGATGAAGATACAACAGTTGCGCGGTGGGGGAGAGGACGAGAAAGCGCGGGTCCTCCATCGTGAGATGCAGCTGGTCCAGATACTCGCGTCGCCAGTCCGTCGACAAGGTGTCGTGCCCTTCGAGTGCCAGCTCCGGGGGCAGGAAATCCGCGAGTTCTGCTTCCTCATCAAATGGTTGGGAACTAAAATCATCGATTGGTTTTGTCATTCTGAATTAGAGGTCTACTTCTATAGGGGATGAGATGTCAAGACATTCTCTTCATGATGGGAATGAAAGTCGGGGATTCCCCCAGTCCCTGAAGCTCCTTGACGGGGTCACTGGGACGGCGTAGAAGTGGGGAGCCTGGCTTTGGGACCAAAAAGCGGGGAGGGGACGTGTTATGACGTCCTGCCTCATCGTCTTCGGCAAGCCGGATCGGCACGGTCCACCTAGAACTTCAGGAGGCTCTCAGGTCGAGAACCACCATAATAATATAGAGACAGTGGGAGGAACTCATCGACATGGAGAACGGAAAGCCGACCGCCCTCGCGATCCGAGGCGACACCAGCATACGAGAGGTCCCAGGTAGCGAGGCCCATCCGATTGCCCGGATGGATCAGAACGGTCTCATTCGGGTGGAACTGGAGATCGACCGGTTCTGTCAGGACCTCACCCGGGCGGGACGGGTGCGGCCGAGTACCGTCCAAACCTATCAGAAACGCCTGCGGTTCTTTCTGGCGTGGCTCAAAACCCTCCCTGAAAATCCATCCTGGACCTGGTCGTTGGAGTTGATGTATGCCTACCGCGCCCATGTGGAACAGACCTTGCGGTCGCCGCGGGCGATGAATGGGTATGTGGTGGCGCTCCGGCAATTCGGGAGCTCCTTGAAAACGCTGTATCAGCGGCCGATGGATCCGGCGGAGTTCGTGAAGGGGTGGAAGACGATCCGGTCCCCGCAGCGCCGGCCACTGCCGGTGGCCGATGCGAAACGCTTATTGACCCAGCTGGCGACCGACGCGCGGCATACCACGTTGCAACGCTCGCGCAATGAAGCGCTGGCGTATCTCATGCTGAAGACCGGGCTGCGTGAAATTGAAATCAGTCGCGCGACGGTCGGCGATCTGCAGCCGGGAGAGCCTGGCCAATACTGGCGTTTGTACGTGCATGGGAAGGGGCATCTGATGGCGGATGAATGGGTGAAGGTGTTACCAGAGGTGTATGAGAAGATTCAGGCGTATCTGGATTGCCGTGGAGGGACGCTGCCACCCGGTGCGCCACTCTTTGCGACGACGGCGCCGGTGAAGGCGGATGGGACGGCACGGACGAGTGCGGGACGGCTGTTGGGGACGCGTTCCATTCAGCGGATCATCACGGAAGGTTTGTTGCTCGCCGAGGCGAAACATCCCGGGATCGTCGTGCATAGTTTGCGGCATTCGGCGGCGACGTACGCCACCTTGAATGGGGCGCCGCCCAGTCAGGTGCAGCGGATGATGCGGCACAAACACTATGGCACGACGGAGCACTATGTGCGGGAGGCGCAGCAGATGCTGGAAGGGGCAGAAGGGAAGATTACGCAGATTTAGTGGCGCTCGTTGAGTACGGCGCACAGGATGAGACGTTTGAAGGAAGCCAATGCAGTGTCCGTCATTTCAATAGCTTACACCCGAAGCTCATTGATTGCTCTAGACCCCCGGCTTTTTGATGCTCTCCAAGACGCTCACAAGTGATGTAATAATTAGACCTCTTGCATAACTTCATGGCGTCACGTCCTTGTTGTACGCCGCAGCAATGAGCGTAAAGCGCAGGCCAAAGCGCCTTCTGCGGTTTCGGTATCGGTCGGAGACGATCTTGAACCGTTTCACCGCACCAATGACGTTCTCTACGAGGATGCGGTCTCTGGAGATGGCACGGTTGTGCCGCTTGGCGTCCGTATTCAGAGGATTCTTTTTGCTGCGCTTTTTCGGCATCGTGGTGTTGCCATGCAGTTTCTGTAGGCCCAGGTAGCCGGTGTCCGTGATGGCGTGGGTCTTGGGATGCAGCCGGACCCCGGATTCTTTGAACAGCCGGAAGTCGTGGCGGCGGCCCGCATCGTGGGTGAGGCAGAGAATCCGGCCCGTGGCCCTGTCGACGACGAGTTGCGTCTTCAGTGTGTGGCGCTTTTTCTTGCCCGAGTAGTACCGGCGCTGTTTTTTTGAGGACGCTCGACAGGTGTTTCCGTTGCATCGATCAGGACGACCTCATAGGTCCTCTCGTGGTTGAGCAGGGCGTGCTTACCCGGCAGCGTAAAGGCACCGCTCGTGATGAGCACGTTCTCACACCAGCGAATCGTACGATACGCCGTGCTCTCGCTCACACCGTAGCTGTGACCAATGTGCAGATACGTACGGTATTCCCGCCAGTATTCCAGCGTCATCCGCAACCGCGTCGCCACCGCCAGGCGATTTGGCTTGCCGCCCCGCTTCTTGAGTGTCGCCTCGGCACTCTCCAGCACGGCGACCATCTCGGTAAACGTCCGCTTCCTCACCCCGGTCAACCGCCGGAACGTCTCCTCCGGCATTCCGTCACATCCCTGACTCTCCATGGCGCTCCTCCCTGGCAGAAAAGGCATGGAAGCACATCCATGGCGGAAAGGAAATCCTCAAACGGAGGTTATGCAAGAAGTCTATTTTGTCACAGGGAGCTACCGATGCGCATACACGAACCCACTCGTGGAGACTAAAGCCACAGTCGGAGTTTGGTTTCTGTAGCGGAATTCTACCTCAGCGCGTCAAAGGGATCCCCGATCACCTAGTAACCTCCGATCATTGGAATTGTCCAGATGTCCGTTGAAATTTTCTGAGTGGCTTCCATGGTTGTTTCACGCCGCCTTCTTTGTCGAAGCGGACTGCGGCTCCGCCCGCTCAGCCTCGATGGTCGCGAGGACCTGCGCAATGCCTGCAAAGCCTTTCACACGCTTGAACTGCTGTTCGCAGTAGAGCAACACTGTCCCTAGCCACCGTTGGAGCATCGCACTCCCTCGTGAACGCTTGATATTCCGTTCACTGTGCCGGACCAGGGAGAACATGCTCTCGATCGGGTTGGTCGACAGCAGCGTCTTGCGGAGCAAGACCGGCACCTTCAGCCGATGCAGCGTCAACAGCTCCTCGAACGCCTCTAGGAGCGACTCCGCCGCCGACTCGTTCTTGGTCCGCAGCCACGCCTCCAGCTCCAGCAGCATTCGTCTGGCGTCGGCGTAGCTGGTCTGCTCCAAGGCCACCATGAGCCGCCGATGCGCCTCGGTCCGATACGGCTTGGCCAGGTGCCGCTGTAGGTTCCGGCTCTTATGAATGGCGCAGCGTTGTTGTAGGAGCTTTTTGCCGAACCGCTCCCGCAGGGCTTTGAGCAGGCCACTCCCGCCATCCGTCACGAACAGGATCCGCCGGGAGAGCGCCAGGCCGCGACGCTCCAGATCCCTGAACAGCGCCTCGCAGATCTCGTGATTCTCCGAAGAGCCTTGCCAAAATCCCAGGGCCATCTTCTGGCCACGCACGTCCACGCCCAGCGCGACGAGAAACGCCTCGCCGCCCCGGTGGATTGTGTCGAGGAACACCGCGAACGGCTTGAAGTCGGCCAGGGATCGTGCTTGGAATTCCTTCAGCTTCGTGGCGGTCAGCTCCACGAGCCGGCGTGAGACCGATGAGGGGGACACCCCGAATGCCCTGGCAGCATCGATCACGGTGTCGGCGTATTTCTGGGCGGACACCCCCGTGAGAATCTTCTCCAGCAGTTCCTCGGAGAATGCCCCAGGGGCGCGCATGTTGGCATAGGACTGGAGGGTCACCTCCCCCTGCTCCACATGTCGCAACCGGGGGCGTGTCACTTTGACCTTCTGGTCGCCGAGATAGAGGGAGCCCTCCTCATGCGCCCACTTCTTGAACGCCGGATCGGTGGGATAATAATCCGGCCCCGCCACCTCCTCGCGCTCCATCAGCATCACGCTCTCCGCCACCATGCGCCCCATCTCCAGCATCACCGCATCCAGTGCCTGCTTGCCCGAGCGGATCACGCGGACCAGCGTTCCCAACATCTCGTCCTGGCCTGAGACCGCCCTCCATCCCGCGAGAGCTCTCTTGCGTTGTCTCGTGTCTCTTCTCATCGGTGGCTCCCTCCTGTTCTGAACCGTGGAGTATCCCACGGCGGAGCCACTCGTCACAGTTCAACGGACTTCAGTATAACTTCCGATCATTCCTCATCAGGATGACTCAGAGCATGATCTCTTGGACGGCACAGAGGTTGCTCACCAATTGGATGATATCCGTGTGGTTTTGGAGTGTGCGGTTCTTGAGATCAAGAAGGAGAAATTTCGATGAAACCAGAAAGTTTTAAAACACGGACAGGTGCGACAGATAAGACGGAGAGCGAAGGGATGTTGTTCGTTGCTCACTGGACTCACACGCCCGAGAGTTGTCCGGGAAGGAGCAAGGAAGGAGCCACGATGCTCAACGAGTTCTGGGCAAAACGGGACGTGGCTGCCAAGAAAGGGGTCAAGATCCTCGGCGCTTATGTGGCCGTCACGGAACATACCTATTACATCATCGCCCAGGCGAAGGATTATCAATCCATGCTGGAGTTTTTCGAGCCGCTGGCCCCGACCCAAACCGGTATGATCCATCCGGTCACGACGATGGATGAATGGACGAAGCATATCGATCCGAAGAGGAAGGGATGAACAGACCACAAGCCTGAGAAAGGGTGGAGGAGTAGGCGCACAGCAAGTTGAGCATGGGGTAGGATTCTAGATGGGGCAACAAGAGGACAGCAAGGCAGGGCCACTCACACGATTTCTTGTTGACGACCACAGACGGCTCGATGCGTTGCTTCAATCGGCCGCGGCTGATCCCATCACGATTGATCAAGCAGCTTACGAGCAGTTCCGTGCTGGCTTGCTGAAGCATATCGGGATGGAGGAAAAGATTCTGCTGCCTGCTCTTCAGCGCCTGCGGAACGGTGCTCCGTTTCCTCATGCCGTCAGGCTTCGGCTCGATCACGGCGCTCTTGCCGCCCTGCTGATGCCGACTCCCACACCGGTGATTCTCGCAACGATCCGCACCATCTTGTCCGCGCACAACCGCCTGGAAGAAGGGCCTGACGGTCTCTACGAAGCCAGTGATCAGATAGCCTCCGCCGAGGCTGACTCGCTGATCGCCCACCTGGGTGCAGCACCTGAGGTCACGGTGGCGCCTCATTCAGACAATCCGGCCGTGTTGAAGACCCTCCGCGCCACGCTGGGGAGAGCCGGCTACCATCTGAGCGACGACGAGGCAGTTGGAGAAACAACGATAGGGGTTTCGAATCAAGAGGTTCCGACGTGACTCCTCAACCGTACCAAGTACGGCTGGCCCGATGTGGTCGGCTAATGAAGGCCGCCGGCCTGGATGCCCTGCTGCTCACCAAACCCTCAAACATGTTTTATCTCACCGGCGACGGCCGCCTCTGCTCCTATGCATTGGTCACGCATGATGGCCAGGTGGCTCTGGGTGTGCCTCAGACGGATGTGACGGACGTCGCACAGCTCGCCCACTTCGACGACCTCACTGGATTTGAGCATGAGGTGGGCATGATTCACGGGATCGCACATCACTTCAAGCATTGTGGTCTCCACAAAGGCGGCGTTGGACTGGAATTCACGTTTCTGACACAGTCAATGATGCGCATGGTCACTCATCCCCATGCCAAACCGGAGGAAATCAGGGTCGAGGAGCCACCCCGGTGTTGTCAGAGCTGCGCCTGGTCAAGGAGGCGGGTGAGATCGAGCGCCTCTGTGAAGCAGCGCTTGTGGCCGAGGCGGGAATGAACGCGGCCCTGGACAAAGGGAACCAACGGGGTCGGTATAAAATGCGTATTGGGCTCGTCAAAGTGTTCGCGCTCCTGCATCGTCTCGCGCCGTCTGTCGTGGAGGGGCTCGTTCGATCGGGCCATTAACCCGTACCGTTCGTTGAATGGCGATCGGAATGCGAGAAGACTCTGTTAGAGGGGCCCTATTCGACTTCGGCATGTGGGCAATTTCGGAGACAGTTCCGATGACGTATTCTTCGGACGGGTTTTTATTGGAGCCGTGGAGCATCCACTATCCTGCCATGCACGAGGAGCGTTTCGCTTCGATGCGCCATCGTCCAAATCCAATTACTACGTATGTGTCGTGCTTTTTGAGCCTGCCGTCGAGCTGACAGAACCTTACGAATCCTATAATAGTTGTGTAGAAGATCCAGCTAGAGACAACCTTCGCATGCCTGACGCTTTTTTCCTCAGCAGCAGTTTGCTGGCTGTCGCACAATTCCCCCGTGGATAACCGGCCCTGAAAGCCGCCAACTAAACAGGTTGATTTATTGAAGCGAATTGTTCTTTGCCTACTCAGCCTGCTCAGGATGTGTTGGCCCCTCTCTTGCAAGCGTTCGCGGTGACCGGACTATCTATGTTCTTACGTCCATCTATGTCGAATCGAGCTTTGGATACCATGCAGAGACGAGTCATGCCGGTCCTGTTCTGCTTCAGTCTTATTCTGTTACTGAGTCACGAGTATGCCGCAGCAAAACCGCTACCTGTCGTGCAGATTGCGGTTGTTTGCGATGGCCCATCGGAACTAGTGCCGGAGATGCGAGCACTCATTCGCAAGGAAATTCTCGATCTCACCAGCGGAGAGTTTAATGTCCGGTTCCCTGAGGACTTGCAGCTTGAGGGAGGATGGTCAATCAAAGGAGTGAATCAAGTAATCGATCGGGTGCTGGCCGAGCCTCGTGCGGATCTCATGATCGCGCTGGGGATTCTCGCCTCTCATGAAGTCAGTCAAAGAAAGCAATTGCTCAAGCCGGTGATCGCTCCCTTCGTTGTCGATGCTCATGTCCAGGGTCTGCCCTTCAAGAAGGGGACGAGCGGCGTCAAGAACCTGAACTACCTCGTGTCATTGAAGAGCTTCGAGCGGAATCTCGCCGCGTTCAAGGATGTGTTTCCCTTTCGTCGGTTAACGGTGCTGGCGGATCGCGTCCTGCTGGAAGCTTTCCCGCTGTTCGACGCTCGCGCCCGCAAGATCGCGGAGGCACGCACGGTTCAACTCACCGTGATTCCGGTCGATACCTCCGCCCAAGCGGCCCTTACTGCCGTCCCTTCGGATACGGAAGCCGTGTATTTGTCGCCGCTGGTACGCCTTCCTTCGGCTGAATCCGATCGCCTCATGGCCGGTCTCACGGCTCGCGGTCTCCCCAGTTTTTCCTCCGTCGGACAACGCGAGGTCCAACGAGGCGCCACCGTCGCCCTGTCGCCCGAGTTGGATGTGGGTCGCATGGCTCGGACGATTGCGGCGAATGTCCAACGCATACTCTCGGGGACCGATGCAGGACGGATTGAAATCGCCTTTGCACAGGGGGAGCATCTCGTCATCAACATGGCGACGGTGCGGGCCATCGACAAGTGGCCCAGTTTCCAAGTGCTGAGCGAAGCAGAGCTGGTGAACGAAGCGAGCACCACATCCGGGCGACGCCTCGCCTTATTCGATGCGGTACGCCACGCCATGGAAGGGAACCTGGATCTGGCTGCTGCGAACCGGAAGGTGGAGGCGGGACTCGGGCAGGTCGGTCAAGCGCGGTCCGGCCTGCTGCCGCAGGTCCTCGTCGGCACCTCCGGTGTCCTCAACGGTCGAGGCCCCGACACATTCGGGACAGGCGAGACTCCCGGACAAGCGGCGATCGTCCTTGGCGGATTCCGACAACTCCTCTACTCGGACGATGCTTGGTCCCGATATACGGTCGAGCAGAAGACGCAGGTGTCGAGGGAAGAAGATTGGAATCGATTGAGGCTGGACATCGCTCAAGACGCCGCGATCGCCTATTTGACCGTGCTGCGGTCAAAGACCGTACAACGCATCCAGAAAGACAATCTCAAGCTGACACGCTCCAATCTCGATTTGGCCGCCGCTCGTGAATCCGTGGGCTACGCCTTGCGGGACGAGGTCTTTCGTTGGGAAGCCGAGGTAGCTAACGGACAACGGGCGGTCGTGTCCGCGGCGGCGCAAGAACGGCAGGCGGAGGTGGCCTTGAACCGAGTCCTCAATCGGCCGTTGGAAGAAACGTTTTCTACCGTAGAGCAAACGCTGGAAGATCCCGATCTGTTGGGCGATACGCATCAGCTGTTCGAGTATATCGAGAACCCGCGAGGGTTTCAGGCGTTCCGAGACTTTGAAGTCGAAGAAGGTATCAAGGCCGCGCCCGAGCTGCGACGGCTCGATGCCTTGATCGCGGCGAAGGAGCGAACTCTCACGAATGCGCAACGCGCCTTTTGGATGCCGGAGATCGCCCTGCAGGGTGCAGGGTTTCAGCAGTACGCCCAAGGGGGAGGAGGGGCGGGGAGCTTGACCGTTCCGCTTGGAGCAGTGGGTTTTGCGCAGACGCAAAACAATTTTTATGTGGCGAGCATCGGCCTGACGTTTCCGCTGTTCCAAGGCGGGAACAAAAGCGCCACCGCGTTGAAGGCCCGTGAAGAGTTGCGCCAAATTCAGATCGAACGCACCGCGACCGCACAACAAGTGGATCAGCGCGTCCGCAGCGCGCTGTATCAAACCGGCGCCTCATTCCCCAGCATCAGACTCTCGCGGAAAGCGGCAGACTCGGCCCGCAAGACGTTGGATCTCGTCGTGGACCAGTACTCCAGAGGAACGGTCGACATCATCAAGCTGCTGAATTCGCAGAATGCCGCGGTTTCGGCGAACGAGGCGGCGGCCAACGCCGTGTACGATTTCCTCATCGATGTGATGAAAGTGCAGCGGGCCATCGGACAGATGAGTTTCTTTCAGAGTCCGGAGGAGCGGGCCGCTTGGTTCGAGCGGTTGAGAACATTTTTCGTCAACGCCGGTGTCTCCCCGGTGCTACGTGAAGGCCAACGCGAGCCCTGAGAATCGGAGTGCAGCGATGTCGACTCTGAAACTTCCTCATCCGTTCTTCGCCGGAGCAGCGCTGCTCCTCGTTGTAGCTGGAGCGTCTGGGTGGTGGGCCTTCCTGCGAACCCCTCCGTTGGTTGGGTTCGGCAGCGGCAACGGTCGGCTTGAGGTACAGGAGGTTGACGTAGCCACCAAGTTTCCTGGCCGCATTGCGGCGGTGCTGGTTGATGAGGGCAAGACGGTACAAACCGGAGAAACGCTAGCGCGCATGGATACGAGTTCGTTGGACGCCCAGGTACGAGAAGCGCAGGCGCAAATCCAGCGAGCCAGGCAAGGCCAGGTCACGGCCCAAGCGGGGATTGCGCAACGGCGAAGCGAGGAGCTGTTGGCCGAACGGGATCTGGAACGGGCACGCGCGTTGTACGTCAACGCCAACATCTCTGTGAGGGATTACGATCGCGCCCAGGCACAGATGAAAACAGCAAAGGCTGCAACCACCCAGGCCGAGGCCCAATTGGCCGAGGCGCAAGCCACCATCAACGCGAGTCTTGCCCAAATGGAGCGGATTCAGGCTGATCTCAAGGAGAGCCAACTGCTGGCGCCGCGGAGTGGCCGGGTCCAGTTCCGGTTGGCCGAGCCGGGCGAGGTGCTGGCAGCGGGTGGAAAGGTCCTGACGCTCATCGATCCGACCGATGTCTACATGACGGTGTTCCTGCCCGCGGCCGAGGCGGGAAAGGTGGCGCTGGGAGCCCAGGCTCGGATTACGCTCGATGCCACGCCGAACCTCGTCATCCCCGCTACGGTCTCGTTTGTCGCCGACAAAGCGCAGTTTACTCCGAAGGAAGTTGAGACCAGGTCGGAGCGTGAGAAACTGATGTTCCGGATTAAGGTCAAAATCGATCCTGAGTTGGTCAAAGGCCATGAAGCTCTCGTCAAACCGGGACTTCCCGGCATGGCCTTTGTACAACTTGATTCCGCCGCTGAATGGCCATCCTTTCTTCAAACGAAGCTCGTCCCATGAATGAGTCATCGACCAGAGTGGCTCACCTTACCGACGTGACTCATCGTTACGGGGACACGACGGCCGTCGAGGGGGTAACGTTGGACATTCCGGCCGGTCGCATGGTGGGGTTCCTCGGTCCGGACGGAGTCGGTAAATCCAGCCTGTTGGGATTGATCGCCGGAGCGAAAACAATTCAGGCCGGCCGGGTCGAAGTGTTGGGCGGCGACATGGCGACGGCACGATATCGCACCGAGGTGTCCCCGCGAATTGCCTATATGCCACAAGGACTCGGAGGCAACCTCTATGCGACCTTGTCGGTCTTCGAAAACGTGGATTTCTTCGGTCGCCTGTTCGGGCAGGGTCGAGAGGAACGAGAATGGCGGATCACGGAGCTGCTGCAGAGCACGGGTCTGGAGCACTTTCGAGAGCGTCCAGCGGGAAAACTCTCGGGAGGCATGAAACAAAAGCTGGGCCTCTGTTGCGCCCTCATTCACGATCCGGAACTGCTGATTCTGGACGAACCCACCACCGGAGTCGATCCGCTGTCGCGCCGACAGTTCTGGGAGCTGATCAACCGGATCCGCGAGCGCCGCACTGGCATGAGCGTGCTCGTGGCGACCGCTTATATGGAGGAGGCCGAGCGATTCGACTGGCTGGCGGCGATGGATGCGGGGAAGGTGCTGGCGACGGGCAGTCCGGCCGAGTTGAAGGTTCACGTGAACGCAAAGACGTTGGAAGAGGTCTTTATTGCCTTGCTCCCCGAAGAGAAACGGCGGGGCCACAGGACCATTACGATTCCTCCTCGCGAGAAACAGGACGGCGTGCCGGCGATTGAGGCGAAGGGCCTCACGATGCGATTCGGCAATTTTACGGCGGTCGACCATGTGAGCTTTCGGATCGAGCGGGGCGAAATTTTCGGCTTCCTCGGCTCAAACGGATGCGGCAAGACTACGACCATGAAGATGCTCACTGGCCTGCTTTCCGCGTCGGAGGGCGATGCAAGACTATTCGGGAATCCGGTGAATGCCAACGATCTTGAAACGCGCAAGCGCGTCGGTTTCATGTCCCAATCTTTTTCCCTCTATGGCGAACTGACGGTGCGCCACAATCTTGAGCTCCACGCGAAGCTCTTCCATCTTCCACCGCAGCAGATCTCGGGGCGTGTGGCCGAGCTGACCCAACGGTTCAAGCTGGGTGAGTATCTGGATGATCCGGCGGAGGCGCTCCCGCTCGGGATCCGCCAGCGCCTTTCCCTCGCGGTCGCGGTGGTCCATCAGCCGGAAATATTGATTTTGGATGAACCGACATCGGGCGTTGATCCGGTGGCCCGCGATGGGCTGTGGGAGCTGCTGATTGAACTCTCCCGCAAAGACCGCGTGACGATCTTTATCTCCACTCATTTCATGAACGAGGGCGAACGGTGCGACCGCATCTCCTTGATGCACGCGGGGCGCGTGCTCGTGAGCGATACGCCGGACGCCTTGATCAAGACTCGTGGCAAGGTCTCCCTCGAAGAGGCCTTCATCAGTTATCTCGAAGAAGCAAGCGGAGAGGTGACTCAGAAAGGGGCGACTGAGGACGTCGTTGAGGCGTTGCCTGCTGCGGTCGGAATGTCACAAGCACACCGTGGCGGCCGCTCGCTCAGTTTTGGTCGGTTGATAGCCTATTCCAGGCGGGAAGCCATGGAGATCTGGCGGGATCCGATCCGGCTGACGTTTGCCTTACTCGGTTCAGTGCTGCTGATGTTCATTCTTGGTTATGGCATCACAATGGATGTAGAGCACCTGCCATTCGCCGCTCTGGATCGCGACCAGACCCCACAGAGCAGGGACTATATCCGGAACCTGGCCGGCTCGCGCTATTTCGTTGAACGTCCGCCGATCTCCGATGATGCGGAACTGGACCGGCGGATGCGAAGCGGCGAACTGAGCGTGGCGATCGAGATTCCGGCTGGGTTCGGCCGGGATCTCAAGCAAGGACGTCCAACGGAAATCGGCGAGTGGATCGACGGCGCCATGCCGTTTCGGGGAGAGACGATTAAGGGATATGTGCAGGGGGTTCATTATCAGTACCTTGCGGACCTGGCCCGTCGAACCTACGGGGTTGAGTCGCGCGTCGGCCTGGTCGATCTCCAAGCGCGCTATCGGTACAACCAGGACTTCAAAAGCATCGAAGCGATGATCCCGGCCGTGATCCCTCTCTTGTTGATCTTTATCCCGTCCATCATGACGGCCCTTGGGGTGGTGCGGGAGAAAGAACTCGGTTCCATCACGAATCTCTACGTGACTCCCGTGACGCGTTTGGAGTTCCTCCTGGGGAAGCAACTACCGTACATCGTCCTCAGTATGATCAGCTTCTTCGGTCTCGTCGCGCTGGCGGTGGGCGTGTTCAACGTCGCTCTCAAAGGGAGCTTTGTCACACTGACGTTGGCAGGTGTGGTGTATGTGACGGTCACGACGGGGCTTGGCTTGCTGATCTCAGCCTTTACTCGCAGCCAGATCGCGGCCCTCGCAGGGGCCGGCATTCTGACCATGCTGCCGACGGTTCAGTTTTCCGGGTTGACCGATCCGGTCTCGTCGCTTGAAGGGGTTGGTGCATTCGTGGGCCCGATTTGGCCGGCAACATATTTCCTCATCATCAGTCGAGGGACCTTTACCAAGGCGCTGCATCTCTGGGACCTCTATGGATACCTACTTATCTTGGCGGCGTTCGTTCCGGTGTTAACGGTGCTGAGCATGGTATTGCTGAAGAAACAGGACACATGAGTCTCAAACGTCTCGCCAATATCATTCATCTGGGCGTCAAAGAGTTGCGCAGCCTCTGGCATGACAAGATCCTGCTCTTTTTTATCCTCTCCAGTTTCTCGATCATGATCTACTCGGGTGCAACGGCTGCTTCACGAGAGCTGCATAACGCCCCCATCGCGATTGTGGACGAAGACGGATCACCGCTCTCGGCGCGAATCATTCACGCCTTCTACCCCCCATATTTTAAACCGCCGCAAGTCATTGCGATCGGCGAGGTCGATCCGGGCCTCGATGCAGGAGACTACACCTTTGTCCTGGACATCCCCCCGGACTTTCAAAAGGATGTGCTCGCCGGAAAACAACCGGTGCTCCAGATCAACATCGACGCCACGCGGATGACCCAGGCCTTCATCGGCACCAATTACATCACCAGCATTGTGACGGGCGAACTCAACGAATTCGTGCAGCGCTATCGAACCGAGACTATTGTGCCGATCTCGCTCACCACACGCGTCAAGTTCAATCCCAATCTGAGCGGCATCTGGTTCGGCGGCGTCATGGAAATCATCAGCCAAGTGACGATGCTGTCGATCATCCTGACGGGCGCCGCACTCATTCGCGAGCGTGAGCATGGCACGCTCGAACATTTGATGGTCATGCCCCTCTCCCCCTTTGAGATCATGGCGGCCAAGGTGTGGGCGAACGGCCTCGTGGTGTTGATCTGCGCCGCGCTGTCCTTGCAGTTCGTCGTGCAGGGAGCTCTGGGGGTCCCCATCGCGGGTTCCGCCCCGTTGTTCCTGTTCGGCGCCATGCTGCACCTGTTCTCCACGACCTCGATGGGCATCCTCATGGCCACGGTCACGCGCTCCATGCCGCAGTTTGGGCTGCTCATGATTCTCGTGGTCCTGCCGCTGCAGCTGTTGTCCGGAGGCGTCACGCCGCGCGAGAGTATGCCGGAGATCGTACAAACCATTATGCTGGCTGCGCCAACGACCCATTTCACCGCGCTGGCACAGGCCATTCTGTACCGCGGCGCCGGCGTCGATGTAGTCTGGCCGCAGTTTGTGGCCATCGCCGGAATCGGAACCGTATTTTTCGTCGGGGCATTGCTGCGTTTCCGGGCGAGTCTCGCCGCCCAAAGCTGAAGGGGTGGAATGTGATCCTTATGGAAACGGAGACGAGGTCATTTAGCGGGTGACCAGGTTTGGATTCGGCCTGTGGCACTTCCGGAATTGGACGCGAAGGAACAACTGATGCCGATGCTGCTGCGGAGCACATACAGACTGTTCTTGTACGGATTCATGGCGCTGGCGCCATGGATGGCGCCTTCTGCTTGGGGAGAGGAGCCGAAGACCGAATCCGGCTCCGATTGTCGATATGAGCAGGTCACTCGGGGAACCGTCAGACCGGTCTTCCCCAAAGATGACGTATTTCGACCATTGATGGCCGATCCGAAACAGCCACAGTTCTTTGCGAGTTGGCAAGCCGTTCGGGTGAGAACCGATCGAACTGCGGTCAATGGTGGGTCTGTAGGATTCGGTGAGAATTTTGGGTTCTATACCAAGCGTAACGGCTGCAATGGGTGGCAGATCGGCATGCTTGCCGGAGTCTTTGCTCAATTCAATCTGGACGCGTCGTCGAAAGACCTGGTCAACGCCGACTATGTGGTGGGTATCCCATTATCCTGGCGATCCGGAGGATGGTCGACGAGACTCCGTCTCTACCACCAAAGCAGTCATCTCGGTGATGAGTTTTTGCTGGGCCGACCGGGATTTGATCGGGTGAACCTCAGTTTTGAAGAGGTCGAAGCCATCCTCTCCTACGATTATCGCTGGGCCAGGGTCTATGCGGGTGGCTCGTCTTTGGTGCATCGCGAACCGACCACACTTGACCGGCTCCGAGCGCAGTGGGGATTCGAGTTGCGTGGCTCGACCGTGGCTTCGCCGATCGCTGGAGACGCGTTCGCCGGACTGTTGATCACGCCGGTGTTGGCGGGAGATTTTAAGTCGTTTGAAGAACTCCACTGGATCATCAACACCAACGTCGTCGCAGGAATCGAATTCTCGGCCGTGGGGTCGACCAGACGATTTCGGGGCTTGTTTAACTACTATCATGGCTTCAATCCCTACGGTCAGTTCTTTGCTCAAAAGATCGAGGTCTTTGGGTTCGGCCTCTATCTGACGTTATAAGTGGAGTATCCGGTGTTTCGATCGCAAGACACGAATCCGGCGATGAGATAGATAATAGACATGAGACAATGGGAAGAAATCGAAGGCACGCAGTCCCCGTTGGGAGTGGCGTGGCTTGAACAAGAACAGGCCTACAATTGTGCGCTCTACTCGAAACATGCCACCGACGTCGTCCTGTTGCTCTATACCGCCGATGATACGGTGAACCCAGCCGCCCGATATCCTCTGAACTATTTGACCAACAAGTCGGGGCGCGTGTGGCATTGCCGGATCCCAGCTTCGCAGATGCGCACGATGACCTACTATGCGTACCAAGTAGAAGGCCCTTTTGAACCGGAGAATGGTCACCGTTTCGATCCGGAGAAAATTCTTCTCGATCCCTACGCAAAAGCGGTCTACTTCCCTCCCGGGTTTGATCGCGAGGCGGCCAGGCGAGCTGGTTCGAATGCAGGTCAGGCACCGCTTGGGATCATTCCTCAGCCGAGCCGGTCAGGCGAACGGGGAAGCCGATCTGCCCCTCGCCACACCCACGATCTGATCATCTATGAGATGCATGTGAAGGGGTTCACGATGGGACCGAACTCCGGTGTCTCTGAGGACAGGCGAGGGACCTTTGCCGGGGTGATCGACAAGATTCCCTATCTCAAAGAACTCGGCGTCACCGCGGTGGAGTTGTTGCCGGTCCATCAGCGCGATCCTCAAGAAGGCGAGTACTGGGGCTACATGCCGCTGAATTTCTTTTCCCCGCATCATGCCTATGCTTCCGATCCCGCTGCGGCGAGCCAACTACGTGAATTCCGTGCGATGGTCGAGGCCTTACACGACGCCGGCATAGAAGTGATTCTCGATGTGGTCTATAACCACACGACGGAAGGCAATCAGAACGGTCCCACCTATTCATACAGAGGAATCGACAACACTACTTATTATCTCCTGGAGCAAGACCGCCGCTGGTATCGCAACGATACCGGAACAGGCAACGTCATTCACGCGGCCAACCGCTATGTTCGACGCATGGTCGTCGAGAGCCTCTTGTATTGGACGGAAGCGATGCAAGTGGATGGGTTTCGGTTCGATCTGGCCTCCCTCTTCACGCGAAATGACGATGGCTCGATCAACTTGGATGATCCACCGATTATCGCTGAGATCAGCGGGCTTGCGGAGTTAAAGAGGATCCGCCTCATCGCGGAGGCCTGGGACCTCTCTTCCTATCAACTCGGTCGCAGCTTCCCGGGACTCAATTGGCTTCAATGGAACGGCAAATTTCGTGACGAGATCCGATCGTTCGTCAAAGGGAATAGAGGGATGGTCCCATCGCTCATGACCAGGCTCTATGGCAGTGATGACCTCTTTCCTGACCAGCTCTTGCACGCGTACCACGCCTATCAAAGCGTCAATTTCGTCACGTGCCACGACGGATTCTGCCTCTACGATCTGGTCGCCTACAACGACAAACATAATTGGGCCAATGGGCATCAGAATCAGGACGGGCGGGACGACAACTATAGCTGGAATTGTGGATGGGAAGGCGACGAGGGAGTGCCGGACGCGGTGATGGCGCTTCGAAAACAACAGGTCAAGAATTTCTGCTGCCTCCTCTTTCTTTCGAATGGCACACCCATGTTCTGTGCGGGTGACGAGTTCATGAACACCCAGGGCGGGAACAATAATCCGTACAACCAGGACAATGAGACCACCTGGCTGAATTGGGACCTGCTGGAGAGCAACCAGGATATCTTTCGTTTCTTCAAACGCATGATCGCGTTTCGCAAAGCCCACCCGTCACTTGGCCGCAGCCGCTTCTGGCGCGAGGATATTCATTGGTATGGAATCGGACCGAACGTCGATTGGTCGCATGACTCGCACAGTCTGGCGTTTTTCCTGTCCGGGGCCTCGCAGCAGGACGATGACCTCTACGTGATGATCAACGTCTATTGGGAGGATCTTCTCTTCACGATTCAGGAGGGCCAGGCGTCGGATTGGCGACGGGTGATCGATACGAGCCTTCACAGTCCGGAGGATTTCCGCGAGCCAGGACTTGAACCAACCGTCTCATCTCTTCAGTACCAGGTGAAGGCACGCTCAGTCGTGGTGTTGCGAAAGGCTGCCTGATGGATCAACAGGGAAGCAAGAGGCGTTCTTCACTGGTCGCCTATTTTTCGATGGAGATTGGTTTGGATCCCGACATGCCGACCTATGCGGGTGGGCTAGGTGTGCTGGCTGGAGACACCATCCGATCGGCTGCCGATCTCGAAGTCCCCATGGTGGCAGTCACCCTCTTGCATCGTCGAGGCTATTTCTATCAACGGCTGGACGAACAGGGCTGGCAACGTGAAGAACCGGTGGCCTGGCCAGTCAACGATTTCTGCAAACCAGTCGATCAGCGTGTCGCGGTTGAGATCGAAGGTCGGACCGTACATGTCGGAGCCTGGCAGTTTCAGGTGAGAGGCGAGTCGGGCAGTGAGGTGTCGGTCTATCTGCTCGACACGGATCTTCCAGAGAACCAACCCTGGGACCGGACGCTCACGGATACGCTCTACGGCGGAGACGACTATTATCGGCTTTGCCAGGAGGTGGTGCTGGGGATCGGAGGCTTCCGTCTGTTACGGATGCTCAGATATGGACAGATTCGACGGTTCCATATGAATGAAGGGCACGCGGCCCTGCTCGTGCTTGCTCTGCTGGAAGAGAAACTGGCGTCCCATGCTCATGAAGAAGCGGTTCCCACTGATCTCATCGACGCCGTCCGTGAGCAATGTGTGTTCACGACGCATACGCCGGTTCCGGCCGGTCATGACCAATTTCCCGCCGACCTGGCCCATCGTGTGCTCGGTGATCGACGGTGTGGGTGGCTGAAAGCCTGTGGGCATGACCACAGCTTGAACATGACGCAGCTCGCGCTGCGCGGCTCACGCTTCGTCAATGGTGTGGCTATGAAACACGGTGAGGTTTCCCAAAGCCTCTTTCCTGGTTATCCGATTCATTCGATCACCAATGGAGTCCATGCCGTCACCTGGGCTGCGCCCTCCTTTCAAGTGCTCTATGATCGGCACCTTCGGGATTGGCGGCATGATCAACTTTCGCTTCGGTACGCGATCAGCATCCCGACGCAGGATATTTGGGATGCGCACATGGAGGCGAAACGGGCGCTCATCGACTCTGTGAATCGTGAGACGAACGTGGGGTTTGATCGGGACGTCCTGACCATTGGATTTGCCAGAAGGGCCGCAGCGTACAAACGGGGAACGTTGATTTTTCATGATATCGAGCGGCTGGCCAGGATTGCGGAACAGTTCGGTCCGATACAAATCGTCTTTGGCGGCAAGGCGCATCCTCGCGACCAGGAGGGGAAGATTCTGATTCACAGCATCCATGAGCTACGTGAGTCCCTGCGGGGTAAGATTCCGGTCGCCTATCTCACGAATTACGATATGACGCTCGCCAAGCTGCTCTGTGCCGGTGTGGACGTGTGGCTCAACACCCCGCTCCCGCCGATGGAAGCTTCAGGAACCAGCGGGATGAAGGCGGCGGTCAATGGCGTGCCGAGTCTGAGCGTGCTCGATGGCTGGTGGATCGAAGGCCACGTGGAAGATGTGACCGGCTGGTCGATTGGTGATCGGATCGATGCCTGCCTCGAGCCGAGCGGGGGGATGGACGTCTGCCATGCCGCGGCGCTGTACGACAAGTTGGAGCAAAAAATAGTGCCCTGTTTCTACAAGGATCGTGAACGCTTTATCGAGATCATGCGATATGCCATTGCATTGAACGGTGGGTTCTTCAATACCCAGAGGATGATGGCACAGTATCTCCATAACGCCTATCGCCTGGTCGGACAGTACCTCCAAAGCGGCAGTGATCGCTAATCGAGATACCGAAGAAAGAGACCGTCGAATGCCGACACCTGTTCAGCCAGCTGCCAGCATTCTCACGATCAACGGCGGATCATCCAGCATGAAGTTTGCCCTGTTTCGAGATGTGGATCCCCCTGTGCTGGCGACACGCGTATATTCAAGCTCGGCTGACCCACGCGAGCGGTGAGGGGAAGTCGGCGGTATGGGGATGGTGATGACGTGGCTGACAAAAGTCTACGTACTGTTTGCTCTGGGATGGCTTGGGGCAAGTGTCTTTGGCTGTGGAGCCTTGCAGTCCTCTCCTGCTTTAATGATCGTCCCCATCTCATCGTTCGACCAGATTACCGGGGAATGGGAAGGATGGAGCAAACGGGTGCCTGACATGCGGGACCATGCGCAGGTTCTCCTGATCATCAGAGAGGAGGGGGTTCTTTCACTTCATCAGTAATCGCGGAACGGGGTGGTTCTTGGGGACCGGCGCTCTCACGATTCTGGACGGTCGAGTGTTTGGGAAAAGTGACCATGGAACCGGCACCTTCACGCTCTACCATAAGGCCGGTGTGCCAGTCTTAGTGGTCGAAGCGGCACTCGATGATGGCCATCACGACTCTCTTGAGATGACGCGCCTCAAACATTGATCTCATTTGTCCGGGAGGAGATGAGGAGTCTTCATCGCATGGGTCTCGAATCATGACGACTACGGCAGATACTCGTTCGATCGGCTGGCTGGATACAGAGCTCTCACCTGATGGCGGCACGCTCACGCTCATCATGGCCGGACGGTGGGGTTCGGACACGACCGGGAGGTGGTGGGGGTCCGGTCAGCAGATACTGGCGCAAGCGAAACCAATCCGGGTCGTGATCGATGCATCACAGATGAGTTACTGTGACGGGGCAGGGGTTGCGTTCATGGTCGATCTTCAGCAGCGACAGGCCCGCACGGGCGGCGAGGTTGTCATTCAGGGACTGCAAGAGGAATTTCGGCGCCTGCTCGACATCTATGGGGGCCTCTCAATAGAGCCTCCACCGAAACGTAGCCGTGAGACGCTTTCACTCGTCGAGCGCGTCGGACAGGCGGCGGTCGGGCTGTGGCAAGACGTGAAGGCCCTTCTGACCTTTGTCGGGGAACTGACGGTGGCGCTGCTCCGTGCCGCTCGCCATCCGCGTCTTCTCCGGTGGCGGGATGCCTGGCTTGCGGCGGAGCAAGCCGGGGTCGATGCACTCCCGATCATTGCGCTGATCGGGCTTCTGATCGGACTGATCTTGGCCTTTCAATCGGCCGTTCCAATGCGCCGGTTCGGAGCGGACATCTTTGTCGCCAACCTTCTGGGATTGGGGATGCTCCGCGAGATGGGGCCCTTGATGACCGCGATCATCCTGGCCGGCCGGTCCGGTTCGGCCTTTGCGGCAGAACTGGGAACCATGAAGGTGAGGGAAGAGATCGATGCGCTGAGCACGATGGGACTTGAACCGGTCCGATTCCTCGTGCTGCCGCGTGTCGTAGCAGCGGTCGCCATGATCCCACTCCTTGCCATGTTCGCGAATCTCTTCGGCTTGATCGGAGGGGCGGTGGTCATGCGGTCGTTTGGATTTCCGCTGATCACCTACGTCAATCAGATCCTGTCGGCGGTGACCTTGGGGGACTTCCTCGGGGGATTGGTGAAGTCTTTGGCCTACGGCATCGTCGTGGCCGCGATCGGCTGCTTACGAGGTTTACAGACCAAGACAGGCGCCAGTGCGGTCGGTCAATCGACCACGAGCGCGGTCGTCAGCGGAATCGTGTTGATCGCGGTCGTGGACGGCATTTTTGCGGTCCTCTTTTACGCATTGGGGATATAGCGCTGGTACTCCATGCTCACAAGGGCGACGTCCATTATTCAAGTGCAACATTTCACCGCTGCGTACCAACGTGCGGTGATCATCGATGACATTTCTTTTGACGTGTATCGCGGCGAGGTGTTTGCCATCCTCGGCGGATCCGGCAGCGGAAAGAGCACGTTGCTGAAACATATGATCGGCCTGTATGAGCCTGCGGCTGGACACATTCTCATCGCGGGGAAAGACATCGCCACCGCCGAGGGAGACGAACGCACGAGCATTCTGAAGAGCATCGGGGTCACGTATCAGATGGGTGCGCTCTTCGGCTCGATGACCCTGTTGGAAAATGTCCGGCTGCCATTGGAGGAATACACGGACCTCCCGCCTGATGCCATGGACCTGATCGCCCGCATGAAACTCAAATTGGTGGGGCTGGAGGCCTTTGTCGAGTATATGCCCTCCGAGCTCAGCGGCGGCATGCAAAAACGCGCAGCCATCGCGCGCGCCATGGCGCTGGACCCGTGGATTCTCTTTCTCGACGAACCATCTGCGGGGCTTGATCCGATCACCTCCGCAGAACTCGACCAATTGATTCTCGGCCTCGCCCGTAATCTCACGATGACGTTTGTCGTCGTCACGCATGAGTTACCGAGCATTTATGCCATCGCCGATCGCGTGATCATGCTGGACAAGCGGGTCAAAAAGATCGTGGCGATGGGACGCCCTCAGGATTTGCGCGATCATGCCACCGATCCCTGGGTGCGCCAATTTCTCAATCCTGGTGTGGCGGGAACCATCACCGCGGAAGCGAGAGGAGAGTCGTGAGCGCGAAGGCCAATTATTTCAAGATCGGGGTCTTTATTGTCTCTGCACTGGCCATCACCGTCATCGCGATCGTCGTGCTGAGCGGCGGCAAGTGGTTCAAGGAAGTTGTGTACTGGGAAAGCTATTTTGATGAATCGGTCCAAGGCCTCGCCGTCGGCTCGCCGATCAAGTATCGCGGCGTGCAGATCGGAACGGTGGAAGCGATCGAGTTTGTGGGTGATGCCTACGGGCCGGAACTCGGCAGCGAGGACCGCCAACGATACGGTCGCTATGTGCGCGTCACCGGATCGGCCGCCCATGCCACCCCCCATCTTTCTGAGGAGGAACACGCGGCATCGCTGGCGAGCAGCATTAGCTCCGGTCTGCGGGTCCGGCTGACCTCGCAGGGCGTGACAGGCGTCGTCTTTTTGGAAGCGGATTACTTCGACCCGACGGTCTATCCCGCGATGAAGGTCCCTTGGAACCCTCACTACGAACATATGCCCTCAGCCCCCAGTGCGGTCACCGTCTTAGGCGCCGCACTCCATAACATAGCCAGAAATCTGGAACAGACCGATGTGCACCAACTCGCGGGGGATCTCGACGCGCTCTTGCTTGATCTGTCGAAGTTGGTTAAGGAAACCGATCTGCAACAAGTGAGTCGTGAGGCGGGGCGGACGCTGGCCGAGTTTCAAGATATGGCGCGGCAGGCTCGCCGGCTCATCGAGAACCCGGAAATTCGAACCATGATTTCCGACGCGGCAGGCACCGCGGAAGGAACGAGACACCTCGTCGCCGATTTGTCGCAGGCATCGAAACAGATCAAGATCGCGTCCGAGCGATTTCCCGACGCGTTCGCCCGATTGGAAGGGATGGTGCAGCGAATAGACGAGCTTGTTTCGAATAAGAGTCATGACATTGAGGAGACAGTAGAGAACCTGCGAATGATGTCGGAAAACATCCGGGAATTGACTGATAATGCGAAACGATATCCAGCTCAACTATTCTTGGGCGAGCCTCCGCCTCGGGCGGGGGCGACAAAACGGTGAGGCATTCGAAATGTCGTGGCTCCGTCCCGCCGGGATCTGCGCAGCTCTTCTGGTATTCGGCGGATGCGTCAACCTCAGTAAGAGCTACCCGGAGAAACACTCCTATGCTCTGGAGGCGGCCCGGCAAGCCGAGGCGCATGCCTCCGTTCCAGGAACCGTCCTGAAGGTCAGAAAGTTTCGAGCGTCTCCGGCGTTTGAAGGAAAGGAGTTGGTGTATCGCACCAGTGACACGCGGTATGAAGCGGACTTTTACAGCGAGTGGTTTGTCCCGCCGAATGCGATGCTGACGCAGCAGGTCGTGAACCAGCTGACAGCGGCCGGCCCGTTCCAATATGTCACGGATGGGTCGGGGCTCTTGCCTCCCACTCATGTTCTCGACGGCACCGTGACTGTTCTGTATGGGGATTACCGTACGACGCCTGCCAAGGCAGTCCTGGGTCTTCAAGTCTTTTTCATCGACCAGGCGGCGAGCCCTCCTGCCATTGTCTTTCAGCGGGAGTACCATAAAGAGGTTGAAGTAGGCGACAGGTCTCCGGACGCGCTGGTCCAGGGTTGGAATGTCGCCCTGCGGTCCATTTGCGACGGGCTTGTCGACGATCTCAACAAAGGACTCCTGCATCCGTAACGGCAGATGATACGGTGCGCGATTGCGTTGAACCGAGAAGTTTTAACACTCAGTGGATGATGGCGCAGTATCTCCACAACGCCTACCGACTGCTCGGACTGTATCGTCGCGAGGGATGACCGAGCGATCGTATCATCGATGGAGTTCACGCAGGCCGGGTTTATAGAAACAGGAAGAGAGCCGCCACGACGCCGAAGAATTCCGTGGTGTTCCTGCCTCTCAGGCTGAACCATGGACCGGCAATCAGGCCGACGTGTTCATTGAAGTTGTATTCCACGGCGAGAGCAATCGTGAGCAGATTGCTATAGCCTGTTCCGACGATCGCCGGTTCGCCGTTCACGCCGACTCCTGTTGAGCCGGAAAAGCGCGTCGCATTGATGGTCTGAAACCCGATATCGAGCGCGAGAACCAGATGTCGCGTGAGGCTATATTCTCACGCGACAGTCAGAGTGGCCACTGCTCCAGGATCTACACGGCCATCCGTGCCGAAACCGCCCCCATAGGCATTGAACCCCCGCACGGTGACAGATGAGTAGAAGCCATACAGCGTCGTCGCAAAAGAGCCGCCTCCAGTTCCTTCCACACCGATCGTGGACAGAGGGAGATCGTTGCAGCGGCCAGTCGGCAATATTTCCTGAACCCAAATCCGGACGTCGGGAGGCCATGAATCGGAATCGCCTCTCAGTACTTGCAAACCAAGCTGGAGCGGCAGGCCGCCGAACCCAGAGAAGGACTGACCCTCTGAAGAATTCTGAAGCCACTGCGGCGCGATCTCGACATCCATCCAGTTCGTTACGCCATAGATGAAGTAGGTCTGTTGGATGATGGTGCGCGAGACGGTGGCCGATTGCAGGCGCCAAGTTTCGTTATACAACCCGCCGTAGCGCGTATAAAAAAGTATGGCTCGACGAGGTGCACAGGGGTCGCATGCAGTCGTTGAACCCACGGACATCGCACAAGGCTGAAGGCGGCGAAGATCACCACGAGAGCTCGTAATGACCGGGAGAGTCAGCATCCACGAACAGTATCGCGAACATTCGTGTGAACGTGACCTACCCAAGTGACACCCAAGGAGATCAATCATGAGCGATCTTGTTTGCATTGCTTTTAAGGACTCTGGTAGAGCGGATCGGGAACTCAACGAACTCCGGGCGATGCAATCAGAGTATGTCCTGGACCTCGAAGATGCAGCGGTCGTCGTGCGCGATCAGGATGGCAAAGTGCATCTCAAGCAGTGCGTCGATGTGTTCGGGGGTGCAACCACACATGGTGTTGCACTGGGCATGTTTATGGGGATGGTTAATGGGTTTGCTCTTCATGAATCCCCTTGCTGGCCTATTTGGCAGCATCGCCGGAGGCGCAGGAGCCGGAGCTATGACCGTGGCTGCCAATGAGTGTGGGCTCCTGAGCGATTATGGGATCCCTGACAACTTCATCAGAGCCCTTGGCAGTACCATCCTTCCAGGCACTCCCGCCATCTTCCTGCTCATGCGGAACTTCGACGAAGAGAAGTTGTTGGCTAGAATTTCCAAATATGGAGGAACGATTCTCAAGACCTCACATACGAAAGAGCATGAAGATAAATTGCGGGCTGCCCTTGAGAGCCAACGAGACCAAAAGGTAGGTAATGGATAGCCGCAGGCGTGGAGGGACTGTGGATCATACGCTCTAGGTGAGTATCACTCAGATTGTAGCATAAGTCCTCACAGTCTCTGGACGATTGGCGCTAAGTACCACAGCTAGTTTCTGTTCGTGTGTCGGGATCAAGAGAATCGGCAGCAATGCGATGGAACGAATCACCCATTTATCAAACTCTTCTGGGACCCCTCGCCTTTCTGCGCACACGTGGTACATGAGATGCACTGAGGCCACTCCTAGGTCTATGTGCAGGAGGACGTGATGTATTCGACAAGGGATGCACATCATGGACGTGATTAACCATTCGCCAGACTGCCTCCTGGAGGAAATCGTGTTGCAATGCCCCGACCTGACTTGGAATCAAATCTTTTGTTAACTGGATCGCATGAGCCGCAGGGGGAAGTGCGACTTACCTCCAAGGGCCCGGGACTCTATGCTGTGACCAGTGGACTCCTGTGCGAGTCGACTGCTGCCCCTGCGGCTGATGCAGTGGGATGTGCTCAAGGCACGACATGACGAGCCAGGTGAGGATGCCATTTGGCCACACGAGATGAACGAGCATGATGTGGCAAATCCGTATTCACGGTCGGGGCGGACAAGGAGTCGTGACGGCGGCAGAGGTGCTGTCGATGGCCGCCTTTGCTGACGGCAAGCAGGCTCAGGCCTTCCCCAGTTTTGGTTCGGAACGCATGGGGGCACCGGTCATGGCCTTCTGCCGCATCGACGCACAATCCATCCGCACTCGCGAGGCGGTGACGAATCCCAACGTGGTGATCGTGCAAGACCCCACGTTACTCCATCATGTTGATGTCTTCGGCGGATTGACAGCCGGTGGTTATGTCCTCATCAATTCGACCCTCTCGGCAGCCGAGTTAGGGATCGGCGAATTTCTCGAGACACTGCCGAGCGGTCATGTATGTATCGTGCCAGCCTCGGACATCAGTAGCAAGCACATGAAGCGCCCGACCGCGAACACGCCCTTGCTGGGCGCGTTCGCTGCGATCACGAGAGTGATTGAGCTGGCATCGGTCCAGTCGGCAATACGCCAGAAGTTTCCTGGATCTCTGGGCGAGGCCAATGCCGCTGCAGCAAGAGACGGGTACGACCACATCATCGCGTCTCTGGCTCAAGAAAGGATCGACAGGCACCATGCGCGCGCAACTTGAGGGATCGCAGGCCGTTGCTGAGGCGGTTGTGCTCTGCCGACCAGAGGTCATCGCGGCCTATCCCATCTCGCCGCAGACGCATATCGTCGAGCGGTTGTCTCGCATGGTCAAACAGGGCGACGTCGGTCGGTGCCAGTTTCTGAACGTGGAATCCGAATTCGGAGCGCTCAGTGTCTTGATCGGTGCCTCGGCGTCCGGAGCTCGGACCTACACGGCCACGACCAGCCAAGGGCTGCTGTTCATGGCCGAAGCCGTATACAACGCAGCCGGGTTGGGATTACCGATCGTCATGACGATCGCAAACCGCGCGGTCGGCGCACCGATCAACATTTGGAACGACCATTCCGACAGCATGGCCTTGCGTGATGCAGGATGGATTCAGCTCTATGCGGAAACGAATCAGGAAGCGGCGGATCTCCACATTCAAGCGTTTAGATTGGCGGAGGAGCTGAGCTGTCCCGTGATGGTCTGCATGGATGGATACATTCTGACACATGCCTTTGAGCCGATCGATCTTCCTGATCAGGCTACGGTTGATGCGTTTCTGCCTGCCTTCTCGCCGGTCCAGGTGCTGGATCCGAACGATCCGATCTCCATCGGAGCGATGGTGGGGCCCGAGGCCTTTACCGAGGTGAAGTACCTGGCGCATCTGCAGCACCTTCGCGCGTTGACCCTCCTGCCGGAAATCGCCGGCTCATTCGAGCGAGAATTCCACCGAACATCTGGAGGCCTCTGCGCGACCTATCGAATGGATGATGCCGACATGGCCGTGATCGCACTCGGATCCGTGATCGGGACGATCAAAGATGCCGTCGACGAGCTGCGCGATGAGGGGATCGCGGTCGGCTGTACGAAGATCGTGTGCTACCGGCCGTTTCCGGCCATGCAGCTGCGTGCCCTCTTGGAAGGTGTATCGCGCGTGATCGTTGTTGAAAAGGATCTGGCGGTGGGGATCGGCGGCATCGTGTCTGCTGATGTCCGCATGGCGCTGAACGGCTTGCCCATCCCAGTCCATACGGTCATTGCAGGGTTGGGAGGACGGTCTATCTCCACTGTGTCACTGAAACAGATGGTGCGTGATGCCAGGGCAGAGCGGCTGACCGAACCCCACTTCTTGGACCTGAACATGAGGGCGGTGACCGAAGAACTTGCCCGAAGGCAGGAACAGCGACGAGCGGGGCCGCTCGCCGAGCAGCTGATTCGTGCGGTGCATGCCGGCGGAATGAAGGTCGTGTCACGGAGCCCTCGATGACGACCCAGCGTATCAAGTTCTATCAAACCGGAACCTACACGGCAGGGAATCGTTTGCTCGACGAAGAAGCCCGCACCGTTCAATCGCGTTTGGATCGCACCAATTCCTTGAACTCCGGCCATCGTGCCTGTCAAGGATGCGGAGAGGCCTTGGGGGCGCGCTACGCGATTGATGCCGCCATGCGAGCCACACACAACCGCGTGATCGCGGTCAACGCGACGGGATGTCTCGAGGTCTTTTCCAGTCCGTACCCCGAAAGTGCCTGGCAGATACCCTGGATCCACTCATTGTTCGGCAATGCCCCTGCGGTCGCGAGCGGCGTGGCGGCCGCCTTGCGCGCAAAGGGCCGTGATGACGTCAACGTCGTCGCTCAAGGAGGGGACGGCGCGACGGTCGACATCGGCTTCGGCTGCCTCTCCGGCCTGTTTGAACGGAACGACAACGTCCTCTACCTGTGTTACGACAACGAAGCCTACATGAACACCGGCATCCAACGGTCGGGGTCGACACCTCCCTTCGCCCGGACGAACACGACGCAGGCGGTCGGTGAAGCCCCGGGCAATCTCTTAGGAACCGGGAAAAATGTCCCGCTCATCGCGATGGCTCACGGCATTCCCTATGTGGCCACCGCATCCGTGGCGGATCTCCATGATCTGGAAGCAAAAGTCACCAGCGCAATGAGCCTACAAGGGGCGCGATATATCCATATCCACGTGCCCTGTCCGCTCGGATGGGGGTCCGATCCTGCGCACACCATCAAAGTCGCCCGAATGGCGGTGGAATCAGGCTTGTTCCCCTTGTTCGTCGCGCGAGCCGGGAGCGTGGTCGATCGGACGCTGATACGCCACAAGGTTCCGGTCGACAGATATCTCGAACTGCAAACCCGATTCAAACATCTGTTCGATCCACGCAGGAATGAAGACGCGATCGCCGTTATCCAATCGATCGCCGACCAGAACATCGCCACCTATGGACTGCTTGGGTAGGGAGCCCTATGGATCGCAAACCCTTCGCTATCACGCTCGACCCGAACAGCAGCCTGGCCAACCATACGGGAAACTGGCGCACGATGAAGCCGGTCTATGTCGACCGGCTGCCGCCCTGTAATCACGCCTGCCCTGCCGGGGAGAACATTCAGGCCTGGCTCTCTCTCGCGGAAGAGAAGGACTATGAAGCCGCTTGGCGGCGACTCATGGAGGACAACCCGATGCCGGCGATTCACGGCCGTGTCTGTTACCACCCCTGCGAGAGTGCGTGCAATCGCGGCCAGTTGGACGAACCCGTGAGTATCCATGCCGTGGAGCGATTCTTAGGGGATCTCGCAATCAAGGAACGGTGGCAGGTGCCCTGTGCCCCATCAACGGGGAAGCAAGTGTTGATCGTGGGTGCAGGACCCAGCGGGTTGTCCGCTGCCTATCATCTGACCAGGATGGGCCATGTGGTTACGATCCACGACGCGTCGGACAAGGCCGGCGGGATGATGCGGTACGGCATTCCCGCCTACCGGCTCCCGCGCGAGATCGTCGATGCGGAGGTCGGACGGATGCAAGCGATGGGCGTCACGATCCGGCTCAATACGAAAGTCGACGATCTTGATGCGGCGATTAAGGAAGGCGGCTTCCACGCAACATTCCTCGCAGTTGGCGCTCATCTGGCGAGGCGCATCGACATTCCCGGATGTGACGCGAAGCGATTGCTCGATGCCGCGACAGTTCTGCGCAGTATGGAGAGCGCGTCGCCGATCAAGCTCGGGCGGCGGGTGGCGGTGTATGGCGGAGGGAACACCGCGATCGACGTGGCCCGCACCGCCGAGCGGTTGGGCGCGGAACCGGTCATCATCTACCGACGGGACGAAGCCCATGCCCCTTCGTTCAAAGAGGAGGTCGCGGAAGCACGTGAAGAAGGGGTGCAGTTCCAGTGGCTGCGCAGCATCGCGAAGGGCGCCGACAAGAAGTTAATGCTCGAAGTAATGGAATTGGACGAACAAGGCAAGCCGAGCCCCACCGGCCGCATCGAAACCATCGAGGCCGATACGGTCGTCCTTGCGCTGGGGCAGAAATCTGAAACCGCCTTCTTGCGGAACGTGACGGGAGTTCGTCTGCGGGACGACGGCACCATCGAGGTCGACGAACGGATGATGACCGGCCACCCTGGCCTGTTTGCAGGTGGCGACATGGTTCCGGGCGAGCAATCCGTGAGCATGGCGACCGGTCATGGGAAACTGGCGGCGCGCCACATCGATGCCTATTTGCGCGGGACGCAGTACGTGAAAGCTTTGTCCCATCCGCTGGCGACGTTCGATCGGCTGAATCCCTGGTACTACACCGACGCGGAACAGTCAAAACAACCAGTGCTGGCGCACGCCAGGCGACGCGCGAGCTTTGAAGAAATGGTCGGGGGGCTGGATCCCGACACCGCCCTGCTGGAGGCACGGCGCTGCCTGTCCTGTGGAAACTGTTTTGAATGCGATAATTGCTATGCTGTTTGCCCGGACAATGCCGTGATCAAGCTGGGGACAGGCAATCGGTTCGCGATCAACTATGACTACTGTAAAGGCTGCGGTCTTTGCGCGGAAGAATGTCCCTGCGGCGCGATCGAGATGGTGAAAGAAGTGAAATAGCACATCGCAGATCTGGAGGAGTCGCAGCGCACTCAAAGGTTGTTGAGCCTCTATGACGGATCGGACAGCTGGAAATCGGCGAGTGTTGCTGTCACCAACGAATGCCCCATGGAGCCTGACGGAAAGAGGTACAGATATGATGGGCACCCCAACCACCACCCAAGCATCAATCCGCTGGTTCGAAGATATCGGCATCGACGATATTCCATTGGTCGGAGGCAAGAACGCCTCGCTGGGCGAGATGTATCGGGAGCTGGCTTCACAGGGAGTGAAGGTCCCGAACGGGTTCGCTATTACCGCCGAGGCCTACCGAACGTTTCTCCGAGAAACCGGATTGGATCAGCAGATCGTGAAGATCCTCAAGGACCTGGATACCCATAACATCGACAATCTGCGTCAGCGAGGGCGGCAGATCCGCCAGACCATGCTGGCGGCGAGTCTGCCAGAAGACCTCGAACGAGCCGTCATCGAGGCGTATACCCGACTGAGCGAGGGCCGGCCTGATGCTGTCGATGTGGCCGTGCGAAGCAGCGCCACGGCAGAAGATCTTCCGGATGCCAGTTTTGCCGGTCAGCAGGAAACCTATCTGAACGTGCAAGGGCCTCAGGCGCTGTTGGACGCGTGCAAGCGCTGTTTTGCCTCGCTCTTTACGGACCGTGCGATCTCGTATCGAGTGGATAAGGGGTTCGATCACCGACGGATTGCGCTGTCGGTCGGGGTTCAGCGCATGGTGCGCTCAGATCTGAGCGCATCGGGGATCATGTTCTCGATCGATACCGAGACCGGTTTCCGCGACGCGGTGTTGATCAATGCCTCCTACGGGTTGGGAGAGAACGTCGTGCAGGGCGCCGTGAACCCGGACGAATACTACGTGTTCAAGCCGACCCTCAAGCAGGGTTTCCAGCCCATCCTTCAGAAGATGCTGGGCAGCAAAGAGTTCAAGCTTGTGTACGACGTCGGCGGAAGCAAGCTGGTCAAGAATGTGCCGGTTGCGCCCGACGACCGTACCCGGTTTGCGATCACGGACGACGAGATCCTCACGTTAGCTCGATGGGCCTGTGTGATCGAAGATCATTACAGCACGAAGAAGGGACGACCCAGTCCGATGGATATGGAATGGGCGAAAGATGGGCATACGGGCGAACTCTTTATCGTCCAAGCGCGTCCGGAAACCGTCCAATCACAAAAGCGCCAGGAGACGCTGGAAATCTACCAGCTAGGAAGGAGAGGACGAGTGCTGCTCACCGGCCGAAGTGTCGGGAACAGGATCGGCGTTGGACCGGTCCGTGTCGTCAAACACATCCAACACCTACATGAATTCCGCGATGGTGAGGTGTTGGTGACGGACAAGACCGATCCGGACTGGGAACCGGTGATGAAAAAGGCAGCCGGGATCATTACGAATCGTGGAGGGCGCACGTGCCATGCCGCGATCGTGAGCCGCGAGCTTGGCGTTCCTGCCATCGTGGGAACGGGCAACGCGACGGAAGTGCTGAAGGACGGTCAGGTGGTGACATTGTCTTGTGCGGAGGGCGATACCGGATTTGTCTATCAGGACGCGCTTCCCTTCCATGTTCAACAGGTCGAGCTCAACCGCCTGACACGGCCCAGAACCAAGATCATGATGAACGTGGGGAACCCAGAGGAGGCCTTCGCGTTGTCCTTTATCCCCAATGACGGTGTGGGACTCGCCAGGGAAGAGTTCATCATCTCGACGTATATCAAGGTGCATCCGCTGGCGTTGCTCGCGTATGACGGCTTGAACCCTGGTGACGTGAAGACCGAGATCGACCGGTTGACGGTCGGATATGTGGACAAACCCCGGTTCTTCGTGGACAAGTTGGCGCAAGGGGTCGCGATGATCGCGGCGGCGTTCTACCCCAAGGATGTCATTGTGCGCCTCAGTGATTTCAAGTCCAACGAATACGCCAATCTGATCGGCGGAAAGGCGCACGAACCAATCGAGGAGAATCCGATGCTCGGCTTTCGGGGCGCCTCCCGCTACTACGACCCCCGGTATCAAGCCGGCTTCGCCTTGGAATGTCGCGCGATGACAAAGGTACGGGAAGAGATGGGGCTCACCAACGTCAAGCTCATGATCCCCTTCTGTCGCACGGTTGAAGAAGGACGGCTGGTCCAGGAGGAAATGGCGAAGCATGGGCTGAGACGAGGCGTGAAGGGGCTCGAAATCTATGTGATGTGCGAAATCCCCAGTAATGTCGTGCTGGCTGAGCAGTTTGCGGAGATCTTCGACGGATTTTCCATCGGGTCGAACGACCTCACACAACTGGTGTTGGGCGTGGACCGGGATTCCGAGATCGTCGCCCATCTCTTCGATGAACGAAACCAAGCCGTGAAATCGATGGTGGCCTCGGTCATTGCGGCGGCCAAGAAGAAGGGAAAGAAGATCGGGATCTGCGGCCAGGCGCCGAGTGACTATCCAGACTTTGCGACGTTCCTGGTTGAACAAGGCATCGACAGCATGTCGCTGAATCCCGATGCCGTCCTGAAAACGACCGCGGCTATTCTGAAAATGGAATCGGTCTCGGTGCGGTGACTCCCTGCTCGTGGGGGACATTTCGAAAGGAGGTCGATCAATGAAACAGCGTATTTCCGATCTGCCTGACGATCGCTATACAGGACGGCGCGTCCTGGTCCGGGTGGACTTCAACGTACCCATCACCAACGGGCGTATTCGGGAAGACTACCGGCTGCGAGGTGCCATCCCGACGATCGAATACCTCTCCCAGCGAGGAGCGAAAGTGATCCTGGCTTCCCATCTGGGAAAACCCAAAGGTACAGTCGTGCCGGAACTGTCGTTGAAACCCGTCGCCGAGCGCCTTGGACATATACTGAAGGTTCCAGCCGTGAAGTTCGCCGGCGCGGTGATCGGCGAGCCAGTACAGAGAGCGATCACCGACCTGAAGTCCGGCGAAGTCCTGCTCCTCGAAAACCTTCGATTTCAGCGGGGGGAAGAAGCGAACGATCCAACCTTCTCGAAGCAACTTGCGTCACTGGCGGACCTCTATGTGAATGACGCGTTCGGCACGATGCACCGTGCCCATGCGTCGACCTATGGAGCGGCTCAACTGTTTTCAGATCGGCTGGCAGGATTTCTCGTGGGCAAGGAAATGGAGGTCCTGAGTCAGGTGCGCGACGACCCCGCTCGTCCATTCAGGGTGGTGGTCGGCGGCATCAAGATCAAAGACAAACTGTCAGCATTGAAAATGCTCATTCCCAAGGCTGATACGGTCCTCTTGGGTGGAGGAATCGCCTATACCTTCTTGGCTGCAGAAGGAGTGGCGACCGGCAACGCGCCGGTGGAGCGTGAATTCATCCCATGGGCCAAAGACATGCTGGCCAGGTATCGGGACCGCATTCTCCTACCGCAAGACCATGTCGTTGCCAAGACGATAGAGGAGCGGGACGGAGTTCAGAACGTGCATCGTCGAATTCCCATCGGCTTCATAGGACTGGACATCGGCCGCGATGCCTCGCTGACATTCGCACACGAATTGCTGCAAGGAACCGGAACGGTGTTTTGGAACGGGCCGTTGGGCGCGTTTGAGGTCGACGAGTTTGCGGAGGGGACGGTCGAGGTGGCACGAGCCATGGCTCTTGCCCATTGGCGCGGGGCCTTCACCGTCGTCGGAGGTGGTGACACCGTGGCAGCGGTGCGCAAGGCAGAGGTGCTGGAGACGGAAATCAGTCACGTCTCGACTGGCGGAGGGGCCTCACTCAAATTCATCGGAGGTGACGATCTGCCAGGCATTACGGTGCTCAGTGAACAAACACCGGCTCTTGTCGGGAGCCGGCCAGAGAGGGGGAACGTATGAAACCAATCAAAGTGGCGGTGAACGGCTATGGGGTGATCGGCAAACGCGTGGCCGATGCGGTGAGACAGCAGGATGACATGGAATTGGTCGGGGTGGCTGATGTTGTGACCGACTATCGGATCAAGACGGCCGCCGCCTTGGGGTTGACCATCTACGCAGCGGTGCCCGACAAGGCGAAGACCATGCGCGAAGCCGGTATCCCGGTTGCAGGGACGGTCGACGACTTGCTGCGGTCCGCCGACGTGGTGGTGGACTGCACGCCGAAGAAAATCGGAGCAGCCAACAAGTCTCTCTACGAGCGGGCGGGCGTGAAGATGATCTATCAGGGCGGTGAATCGCATGCGCTGACAGGACATTCCTTCGTGGCGCAGGCCAACTACAACACGGCGGTGGGACGGGACAGTACCCGCGTTGTGTCGTGCAACACCACCTCGATCGTGCGGACGCTTGGAGCGCTGAAAAAGGCGGGACTGTTAGCACGCGCACGTGGCACGCTGATTCGCCGGGCGTCCGATCCATGGGAAGCGCACCTGGACGGCATCATGAACACCGTCATTCCAGAGAAGACCATTCCGAGCCATCAAGGTCCGGATGCAAAGACCGTCGACCCAGATTTGGACGTCGTGACTGTTGCCGTTAAAGCCTCACATAACAGCAGTCATCTCCACACCTGGTGGGTGGAACTGACGCGTCCGGCCAGCAGGGACGAGGTGTTGGCGGCCTTTCGTGCCGCCCCACGGATCGCCTTCATCCGTATGCAAGACGGCATCGCGGCGTTGAACAGCACGATCGAGCTGATGAGCGATTTGGGACGCCCTCGTGGAGATCTGTGGGAAGTGGCACTGTGGGAAGACAATCTGACGGTGACCGGGAAGGAACTGTATTACACGTACCAGGTGTTCAACCAGGCGATCGTGGTCCCCGAGACGATCGATGCGATCCGAGCCGTGACCGGAGCGGAGCCGGACGGCGAGCGCTCAATCCGGAAGACCGATCAGGCGCTCGGGCTCATGCACGAGTTTCTCAAGAGCCACGAGCAGGTTCTGACGGCGAGCTGAGGTACCCACCATGATCCTCAGGCGACACACACCAGTATGGATACCACCACGATGATCGGCATACGAAGGGGGGAACTATGGCCCATACCATGAAAGCATTCGTCATGAAGAAGATCGGTTCAGTGGGGGTCATGGACAAACCGATTCCTGATCCTGGACCGAACGATGCGGTCGTGAAGACAACTGCCGCACTCGTCTGCACGTCGGATGTCCATACGGTCGGTGGGGCGATTGGAGAACGTGCCAACCTGACCCTGGGCCATGAAGCCGTCGGGGTCATTTACAAATTGGGGAGCTCCGTGACGGGATTTCGCGAGGGAGATCGGGTCGCGGTCAACGCCATCACTCCCTGCTATATGTGCGAGAACTGTTTGCGCGGGTATACCTCTCAATGTTCCGAGATGCTCGGCGGATGGAAGTTTGCCAACGGGAAAGACGGCAATCTTGCCGAGTATTTCCATGTGAACAGCGCGCAGGCCAACTTGGCGCCGATTCCGGCAAGTCTTACCGATGAGCAGGCGGCCTACTGCACGGACATGATGTCGACTGGGTTGATGGGAGCGGAGCATGCGAACATTCCCGTCGGCGGTTCCGTTGCGGTCTTCGCACAAGGCCCGGTTGGATTGATGGCCACGGTGGGCGCTCGGTTGCTGGGAGCCGGTCTGGTGATTGCCGTAGAATCAGTTCCCCAGCGAAAGAAACTGGCACAGGAGTTCGGCGCCGATGTCGTGATTGATTTCAAGGAGCAGGATCCTGTGGCGGCCATTCTGGCGTTGACGGATGGGCACGGGGTGGATTCGTCTATCGAAGCGCTAGGGGCTCAGGGCACCTTCGAAGCCTGCGTGAAGGTGACCCGAGCCGGAGGCACCATTTCGAACATCGGCTATCACGGTCTTGGTGACTATGTGCAGATGCCCCGCAAGGAATGGGGCGTCGGGATGAGTGACAAGGTCATCAGGACAGGGCTCTGTCCAGGAGGCGCTGAACGAATGAAACGGCTGATGCGCTTACTGGATAAGGGCCGGGTCAATCCCCTGCCGCTCACGACGCATCGATTCAAGTTCCTCGAGGTTGAGAAGGCCTTTGATCTGATGCGCACGAAGGCAGATGGGATTCTCAAGCCGCTCATTACTTTTGTGTGAACAAGAAGATTGGTACGTGTCTCACACTTCTGGTCCGCTCGGTCGATTGAGTAGGAGTGATAACACCATGACTCCCATCTCGATATGGAACTCTTCTCGAAAGCCGGCTTGTTTGGCCAATTCCAACATTGCGGTATTTTGAGGAAGGACTTCGGCGACCATGCGCTGAGTCCCGCGGGCCCGGCAGTACCGGATGATCTTGTTCATCAAGATCGTCCCAAGGCCTTGTCCCTTGAGATCGCTGCGAACCACAATGGCGAATTCAGCCGTGACGTTGTCGGCATCGCTGATGGCTCGGATCACGCCTAAGGTTTCAGCAATTCCGTGTTCGTCTGTCGCCGTGGCGATGAATGCCATCTCACGGTCGTAGTCGATCTGGGTAAAGCGAGCCAGACGCACGTGATCGAATGTATACGCGGCGGTAAAGAATCGGAAATAGAGATCCTCTGGAGCCAGGCGGTTAAGAAACGCCTGATGAGCCGGCTCATCCTCAGGCCGGATGGGACGCAGCAGGATTTTTCGTCCGGTCGACAGAAAAATGGTTTCTTCAAGTTCTTTCGGATAGGGGCGTATCGCGAGCCGAGCCGCCCCTCCCAGAGCAGCCCGTGACACTCGTATGCGGGCGTCAAGGGCCACGATTCCTAGCCGGTCGACGAGAAGCGGATTGATGTCCATTTCGATGATTTCCGGCAGGTCAACGATCAGCTGAGAAATTTTGATCAGACTCATCTCCAGCGCAGGCAGATCGGCTGACGGTTGATCGCGGTAGCCGTGAAGTAGACGACTGATTCGTGTGCGAGCCATCAACTCTCTGGCGAGATGAATGTTGAGCGGTGGCAGAGCCACGGCTTTGTCGGCAATGATCTCCGCAGCGGTTCCCCCTTGGCCGAACAGGAGGACCGGGCCGAAAATGGGGTCCGTCGTCATACCCAGGATCACCTCATGAGCTCCAGGTCGTCGCATCATCTGCTGCACGGTAAATCCGTCGAAGGCCGCATCCGGTCGCAGGGTGGCGAGCCGCTTGCGAATGGCCTTGGCCCTGGACTTGAGGTCCGAGTCATCATCGATGTTCAGGGCGACACCGCCGACGTCGGACTTGTGACTGATGTCCTTTGAGAGCAGCTTGAGCGCGACGGGGTAGCCCAGTTCATGGGCGGCGGCAAGGGCCTCTTCTTCGTTCTTCACGGTGCGGGTTTCGACGACCGGGAGGCCATAGGCCGACAAGACCGCCTTCGCTTCGGGCTCGGTCAGGGTCGTGCGTCCGGCGCTGAGCGCGACCTCCACGATCCAACGGGCAGCGTGAGTTGCCGGCGTGAACTGTTCCGGTATAGAGGGTGGGGTTTCCATCAGGAGTTCCTGATTGCGCCGGTACTGCACCATATGAAGTAGGGCACGAATGGCTTTGGTGGGTGTGTCATAGGCGGGAATGCCGGCTGTGTGGAATAGCTGCTGGGCAGTGGCGACCGCAGCCTGGCCGAGCCAACTGACCAGAACCGGTCGCCTGGTCTGGGAGATCTCTCCGATCAGCGACTGAGCCACTTCGTCGGGTTGGACGACCGCCGTCGGCACGTGCATGACCAGGATGGCGTCGATATCCGGCGCCGCAGCCAGAATGCGGAAGACCTGAAGATAACGGTCGACTCCCGCATCACCGACAATGTCCACCGGGTTGCCACGGGACCAGGCCGGCGGCAGACACTGATTCAGTTGGTTGACAATATCAGGGGTCAATTCCGCAAGCCGCCCACCGCCTGCAATAAGCGCATCAGTGGCCAGCACGCCGGGACCGCCACCGTTGGTGATGATCGCCACCCGGTTTCCCTGAATGGGGCGCACCCGCGCCAGGGTTTCGGCGGCGTCGAACAATTCGTCGATTTCGAAGACGCGGAGCATGCCGGCACGCCGAATCGCGGTATCGAACACCTCATCGATACCGGCCAATGCACCGGTATGGGAGGTGGCCGCTCGCGCGCCTTCGGCATACCGCCCGGCCTTGATGGCCAAGACCGGTTTATCACGCGCCGTCGCGCGGGCGGCCGACATGAACGTGCGGGCCGTCGTGATCGATTCGATGTAGAGCAGAATGCCCTGCGTCGTGGACTCGCTGCCCAGATAATCCAGGACGTCGGCGAGATTGATATCGGCGCAGTCTCCGACGGAAATGAAATGTGAGAAGCCGACTCTGTTGAAGTGCGCCCAATCCAGAATGGTCGTGCAGAGTGCGCCGGATTGGGATACAAGCGCCAGACGGCCGGGTATCGCGCCGATGTGTGCAAAGCTGGCGTTCAGGCCGATCCCGGGTATCAGTACTCCGATGGAGTTGGGGCCAAGGATCCTCAGGCCGTACGGTTTGGCGGCGTTGAGCAGATCTTGGGCAGCCACAGGCTGTGTTGGTGTGGATCGGAAGCCGGAACTCAACACGATGGCCGCGCGTGTGCCGCGTTCTCCCAACAGTCGTATAAGCTCGGGAACGGTCGGTGCCGGCGTGGCGATGATGGCAAGCTCAGGCGGATCAGGGAGCGCGTCGACTGAGGCATAGGCCGTGACGCCTTCGATGACGTCGTATTTTGGATTGACCGGCCAGATAGTGCCTTGAAACCCGCCGTTCAACAGATTCTTCATGACCACATTGCCCACAGAGTGCGGCTTCGCCGATGCGCCGATCAAGGCGAGCGTACGAGGATGAAACAAATGATCGAGATTGCGCACGCTCATGAAATGGCCTGGCCCTCATAACCTTCTTCTGTGGTCTGCATTTCGGCTAAGACCTGTTCGGTCGGAACAATCGTCCGTTCCTCAAGACCCACCTCTATTGGCGACCCATTAACCGGTACTGTGATCCTCTCGTCACAGGAATGTCCCTTATCGCAACACTCGTGGGCGTTAGATCGTCCCGATTCTCCACACTCGTGCCCATGCATAGAGGCATCAATACTCGCTTGTATTGTACAGTGCAACCTATTTGCGCATCTTCTTGCGCAGAATCCTTTCGGTATCTTGACGTGGTACGCAAGCTGCACCATGCCGAGTCATGCATCATGTTCCGCCGTATAGACAAGGAAGAGGTGTGCCACCGCCTTACACGACCGGTCACCAAGTGCTCGAGGTCATCATTCGCTCACCCGGCTCGATGGTTGATGATGTCGTGCTCCAGTGCCCTGACCTCACATGGAATCAGGTCTTTTTGGCCATTGATCGGTTGAGTCGAGAGGGAACAGTCACGCTGACACCCAAGGGACAGGGGTTCTATTCAGTCCAGGTGTCGGACCAGGCTTCCCTGAATGCACAGTCAGCGACGGCTGCCTAGTGCCGTGTGGTTTGTAGCAATTCAACAGCGTTCCATAACAACAACTGAAGGAGATGCACGATGAAAGCCCAGCCATCCAAGCAGGTAACCAAGAACACACCGGTCATTTTCCGGGGCGATCGAACTCACGAGAAATCATCAACGGGGATGCTCGCACCGACGAAACAGCCGATGTTCGACGATGTGCATGTGCGCATCACGGCACGGGCCTATGAGCTGTACCTTGAACGAGGTCGCCGTGAGGGCTGTGCGGAGCAGGATTGGCTGGATGCGGAACGGGAGATTCTGAACCGCACCTTTCCTGTGTAGCAGCCACCGCCTCTTTCAACGAACCGCTTCAGCTCGCCGAATGCCGACACGGGGCGCCGCGATGGTTCCCACTATCGGCAGGGTACGGCTTCCGATTGTGTATTCGACGGACGTCCGTTCGTCATGCCGCAGCGCGTCGCCGACGGGTTGAAAGCGACGGTAAACGCGGTAGCACCGATCGCCCCTTTGCCAGGTGAAGGGGGTGGGGAAGAATTCCCTGCGGCGCCAACCGATTGAACAGCACCAGCCGATCCACATACTCACCGCAATTCACGCACCGCCATCCGATCACGTCGTGTCATGTGTCGCCCGGACTCGCCAGGTCCGAATAGGCGTCCACCGTCATGCCGTGCCATCGGGGGCACTCATGTTTCTGGGTCGTCATACATGTTCCTCCCTGTCCTGATGTCCGAGGAGGGAAACCTCTCCGGCACCTCGTTCCCATCACGTGCTTGCTGAGCAATGGGAGTGCCCGGTCGGCGCACATCGACCGAAAGAATGAAAACTGAAAGAAGAACAACAGGTTCGTGGTGATGATCTCCAGAACAAAGGCAAGGTCGATTGAGACGATTGTGGGGAGATTATCGTCACCCTGATCAGCGATATTGGCGCAAGAGGCGCCATGACTGGATCGAGCGGTCGTCGGACTGTAAGAAGAATTGAGATTGCCGCCGCAAGCAACCGAAGACAGATTGAAAACCTAGGCATTTACCTAGGTTGCCAGAGGTAATTGCGACTTTGGAAGCATTTGCCGTATTGCACTCATCATAATTATCCCTTGCTAGGCATCTCCTCAGGAACCTAGAATGGTGCTCACTCCTATGGCACCCACACGCACCAAGAAGAAACAGCCGGTAAAGAGCGCAGGGCCGCACAAAGCCCCAGCGTTTTCGGTCAAGCGTAAGCGGGCGAAGGATGTGCTGCGCAAGAGCAACCAACAACTGACAGACGACCTCAGGGTCATGAGGAAGTTGCACGAGGAGGTATTGGGTACGGGTGTCATGCTCGGGAGTGGCACGTGATCGCCTGCCTTACCCACTGACTGATGGGAACGCGAGCTGAGGATGTCAGTGTCATAGGCGTGCTGGACCAAAGCGCCGAGTAAGGTCGCAGAAGACCTGGCCGGAGGACTTATGGAGAAGGAACATGATGGCTTAGAAGCGGATGTGTCGACCCCCTGTCTGACGGAGGACACCATGGAACCCATAATGGAATCTGTGATGGTTCAACTTGGAAGCAGGACCACCGCGACAAATCCTTGCACCCACAGTCGGGCGATTGATGATGTTCTAACCAAGAGCAAGACGCGAAGCGGCAAGGTCCGCTGCCTCGAGTGCGGCGCGGTCTTTGACGACCCCTATCAGGGCCTCAAGTGACAGCGTGAGGCGAGAGGCCCAACCACGATCTGAATAATTCTGTAAACCGGGCTGTTGCTCGACGAGATCACTCACAGCTTCGGAACACATTCATCTGACTCATTATGAGGAGGAAGGGTTATGACTGGATCAATGCCGTCACGGTTGTAGGTGCATTATGTGGTGTGCTTGCGGGAGGCTTCACGGATTCAGCTTTTGGGGGCAAAGATGGGCACGTGCAGGAGGTCATCAAAGACACGAAAGAGGGGATCACTCACGAAAAGGAAGCGATCAAGCGTCTGGAAAAATCTATCAAAAGCAGTGAGGATGCCCACGCCAAGGAAGCGCTGAAGCATGCAGAGGAGTAGCTGGCGCATGCTGAAGAGGCCCACAAGCCGGCGACAAAGAGGTAAGTCAATGAACCATCATGCATTGAGGAGCGGTCTGAACGCATACTCCTCGCTTTCTCCGATCGTTTCTCCAATTGCCGGTGGCGGGACACGCCTAAATGGAAAGCGGCACGCTCATGTCTCGTCGGCTGGTAGCGCATTCCGGAGGGCTTGAATGGTCAGCGGCGCATTCCCTTCGCTGCGGTTATTCACCAAGACATACGCCTTTCGTTGCTCTCCTACCGTCTTCTTCACCAGCTCCACGGTGTCTTGCCGCATCGCTGGCAATTCTTCCACTATCTTCGTATACGGCTCCGCTCGCGTCTTCGCTGCTTCATAGGACATCTTGAGCGGCGTGAGGAGGCGCAGCACCGTGAAGGGCGCTGTGAAGTGTTCCTCCATCCGTTGATGCTGCTCCCGTAATGGAGGCATGTAGGACCAATGATTGTAGACATGGGCGACGCCGTGATGCTCTAGGACCTTGCGATAGTCAGGACCCAGTAAGCCCGCGTTTCGAATCTCGACCGCGTACCGAAAGTCCGTGGGGAGTTGGCTAAAGAAGGCATCCAGTCGTGAGCAGAACTCCTCGCTCGACATCCCGTGGCGTTGGAACTCGAAGAGAAATGGCCCGGTGTGGGGTTCGAACTTCGCCTCTCGATAGGGATCCAGCACGAGATCCTTAAACAGCTTCGCATCGAGAAAGCGCGGATTCGGTTGTCCCGCCTTCACGCCATAGCGTGGTTGCTTTGGCCACATCGGGACCGTAATTTCCTCCCATACCTTGAAACACATCTCAAAATCTTCAGGGATCTGACTCAGATAGTGCCGAAGCTGATTTGCGTCCGGTGGCCGATAGAAGGTCGAGTCATTGCCGACCGTGCGAAAGCAAGGCTCACCGTGATGGAGGTACTGGCAGTACTCGCCTAAACATTCCCGCGCAAAAGTTGTCTTGGCGTACTTCTTTAGATAGACCTGGCCTTGCCAACCTTCATAGGTCCAGGTGGAAGTCCCGAATCGGATGAGCGGTGAAAGGGCCATCGGCCGAGAGTGTACGGTGATGTATGGGATTCCTCAATGGCAGAGTGCCATCGCGTTGACGGTCTGCGAATCTGCATTTCTCTCCTCAGGCTTCATTGGCACAAAATGCGCCATTACCACAGGAGCCCAACCCCGAAGCGGGATGACTCGCGAACCTTGAAGGCATCTCACCCCGCAACAGGATTGGGGCGAAACCGACCTGTCATCTTCAAACCATCCCGCATGTTGAGACCGAGGAGCGTAAGGTTGACTGCACCTGTCACGAGCTCAAGCATCTGGACGATGTAGAAGGACGAATCGAGCTCGCCAGCCTTCGCTTTGGAGGCGAGAAACAGCGCGGAGGGAATGAGCACCAGGAGCCCGTTTGCCGCAATCACCTGCATGCGCTTCATCTTTGTGCCGACCATTCCGGTCCGCCGGTTTCTTGCCAACCCAAAACCGGAGCCACCCGTCGCCATCAAGGCCGGAATGAGTACCAGGAACCCCCAGGGGATGGCTGTCTTGACCGTGGTGATCATCGCCTGGGATCCGAAGAGCTCGCTGAGGGTTGTCGAGAGCCAACACGTCGTAATTGCCACAATCGCGATCACTCCGGCAATGGGATGGATGATGCTGATCATTTTGCACCTCCCTTCGGCTATGCGACACAGATGTCCGGTACCGCAACCTTCTGGAACAAGTGTGGGGCCGCAACGGCTGAGGCGGGGTAGGCCGACAGTTTGGATTGGAACTCAGGATGCGTAAACGCTGCCACGAAGGCCCCAGTGGATTCCCAGACTGCATAGTTCAAGTAGGTTGGGCTGTCACCGATCGCACGGTGGAGCTGGGTCGAAATAAACCCAGGTTGCCGCTTCATGAACGCCGCATCTTCCTGCCAGATCGTGAGAAAACTCTGCTCGTCTGCCTTATCGAGCGTAAACACGTTCACGAGCACGACAGGGGCTGCTTCGATCGCGAGCTGACGTTCAATCGGGAACTTCGGATCGAGTGGGCGCAACAGAGACATGACAAGCCTCCTTGTTTGTGATTAAATGGTTTCGTCCATGGTGTTTGCATCGTACATAGATGACACTATGATGTCAATATGTCATCAAGGAGACGTATGCGCAACGGAAAGCGAACGCCTGCCGGCGAAGCAGTTACTCATCTGATTCTCGACCTGTTCCGGCTCAACAACAGGCTGGTCTCGGCGGGGGATCGATTGGTGTGTGACCTTGGGTTGACGAGTGCCCGCTGGCAGATCCTTGGGGCGATCGTCGCCGCCGAGCGGCCAGAGCCCGTCGCGTGGCTCGCTCGCAACCTCGGTGCGAATCGCCAAAATGTGCAACGGATTGTCAACGACCTGAAGCAGGAAGGGCTCGTCACGTTCCAGGCCAATCCACATCACCGCCGAGCACAGCTCGTTCTTCTGACCGAGAAAGGCAGACAGACCTTCGATTCCGCCATGAGCCTACAGGCTCCGTGGATCAGCACCCTCTCGAATGGGCTTGCGGTCAAGGACATTGAAACGACACACCGCGTCCTCACGGCGCTACGGGTAAAATTGGAACATCACGATGAAGTCAGAGCGCGGACGTAGCATCGCGTGACATGGTAAGGAAACGGCAACTGCTTCAGTCGTTTTTGAACCGCATGATTGGTCGCCACGGTGGCTCAACGGTGGCAGAACGATCCTGTCCGACATGATTTCATGGGGCTTCGTCTACCTCTGAAACGATGAGGTAGTATCGGAGCCAATAGTGTCCGGGGTTGTGGAGGGTTCACTACGCGCCAGGTGCTCATTGCTGCTGCCTTGGTCGTGCAGCCATGTACTCACCCTCTACAGAATCCCACCCAGTGTGCGTACCATGAATGGTGAGAAGCGCTAGCTCTTTCACCGTCAGCGTGACGGTCGCAAAGTGCTCCTCGACCACGCCCGTCACCACATAGGCTTGGTTCGTGGCGAGCTGATGACAATATTGCCGATAAGTATTTGGAAACACCGTGGCATCATACATCCCGGTCTGATCCTCCAGAGTCATGAATCCCATCGGCTCACCCTTCTTGGTCGAGACGATCTTCTCCGTCAGGAGCCAGCCGATGAGGGTGACTTCTTTCCCCACATACTGCTCCATGTCCTTGGCGAGAACGTATGGAGTCGCAGCCAGTGCCTCCTTGAGCAGATCGAGCGGATGGGAGGTGAGCGGAAAACCGAAGATGGCGAGCTCGTGATGGAGCTTCTTTTGGGATGAGTACTCCGTGGGGATTGGAATATAGCTTGGCGGTTTCGTCGCTTGCGCGGCGAAGACGCGCCATAGAATGGCCGGTCTGGTGAGTTCTCCGGCAATCGAATCCAAGCATCCGGCTTTGATCAACAATTTCGCTTGGGCGTAGTCCAACTTTACGCGACTCAGGAAATCGGACAGCGATCGGTACGGGCCATGCTGTTCTCGCTCCGCAATGAGCTGCTTGACGAGATCCTCTTGAAGACCTTTGATCTGCATGAGGCCCACTCGAACTGTTCTTCCTGATCCGGTGTAGGCCCATCCACTCGCATTGATGTCCGGCGGCAGGATCGTGAGGCCCATCCGCCGTCCCTCTGACAGATAGGCAAAGGCTGAATAGTACCCGCCTTGATTGCTGACCACTGCGGCAATGAACTCGGCGGGGTAGTGCGCGCGTAGGTAGGCTGATTTGAAACTGACTTGGGCGTAGCTCGCACTGTGCGGCTTACAGAAGCTATAGCCCGCGAAGCTCATGATCATAGCCCAAATCGCATCAATCACGTGCTGTTGGACTCCACGGATTGTCGCTCCCTCATAAAATTGCCGCCGATAGTCACGGAGCTGTCGTGCCTTATGTTTCTTACTCAAGACCTTCCTCAGCTGGTCGCCGTCTTCGACGGAGAAGCCACCCAGTGCGACCGCCACATTCATCACATCCTCTTGGTAGACCATGATGCCATGGGTTTCTTGAAGCACGTCATCCAGGAGCGGGTGCAGCGAGTGATACCGCTGTCCATGCGCGCGACGCACAAACTCATCCGCGAAAACGTTCGCCGCGGGACGGATGATCGACGACACCACAACGAGATATTCGAAGACATCGGCGACCGCTTTTCTGGCCGGCGGCATCCCGGCCCAGAGCTTTTTGAGTAAGAGTCTCGTCGCAGGAGATTCCACATAGAAGCAACCCATCGTCTCACCGCGTCGAATCAGCTCGTTGGTCGTTGGATCACCTAGCGGGTCCCATGTCGCATAGTCGATCACTTGTCCCGTGTTGTGGGCGACGGACGCCAAGGCATCCCGGATCACGGCGAGTGAGCGATTGCCCAAGAGGTCGATCTTCACGAGTCCCGCGTCTTCTGTCTGGTCCTTCTCCCATTGAATGACTGGCAGATTGGAGGCAGAGATCTCAACCGGGACATAGCGTCGGATCTCATCGGGGACCAATACGACGCCGCCAGGATGAAGCCCAAGATTCCTGAAGTGGCCGTCTAATTGTGTCGACCAGTAGAGGATCTCCGGCCAAGGGTTTCTCAAGTTCAGGGCCCTGCAGACATCCCGCGCCCAGTCTTGGACAGTCGTGCCCGGTTTCACATCAACAAAGTCGGCTCGGCGCTGCAGGAAGTTCAGCGCCTTGCCGATCTCCGCAGCAGGGAGGCCATAGACCTTCGCGATCTCGCGCAAGGCCGCACGTGTGGCCAGCGTGTTCTGATTGGCGACCATCGCGGCGTGCTGATGTCCGTATTGTTTAAAGACCCAGTCAAGAATGGCTGGGCGTTCGTCCCAGGGAAAGTCCACATCGATGTCCGGCGGATCGTGACGGCCAGGATTCAGGAACCGCTCAAACAGCAAATTGTGCCGAATCGGATCCACATGCGTGATGCCTAGACAATAGGATACGATCGAGGCCGCAGCGGATCCACGCCCACAGGTCCGTGGCGCTTGGCGGACAATTTCATCCACCACGAGAAAGTAGTCGGCATAGCCCTTGTCACGGATTACCGTGAGTTCCTTCTCGATGCGCTCTCGAACTACGGCGGGCAGGGTCCCATAGCGCCAGGTGGCGCCTTCGTAGGTCTTGCGGTGTAGTGTTTCAAAGGCGGCGCCTGAGGAGAGCTGACGGAAGGAGGGGAAGATGGTCTGTTTGAAGTCCCAATCGGTGTAGCACTGCTCGGCAATCCACCGCGTGTTGGCGATAGCCTCCGGCACATGCGGCAGGTGTCGCACGAGCACGGGTTCCGGCATGAGCCAGTGAGAGGGGAGCGCACAGTGATCGACTCTCAGTCGTGAGAGCGTTGTGTTGTCGGCGATGGCTCGCAGCAGCCGATGGGCCTGATAGTCCGCTGGGTGAAGGAACGCAGCACGTGTGGTCACCACCGGCGGCAATCGCAATCGGCGGCTCAATGCTACCGCGTCTGGTAAGGCGGGACCCGGTGTCAGTTCAACATAGAGATCGTCTGCCGACTCCGCCTGCCAAGCGGTCACGGAAACAGGATCATCAGACAGGATGGCTAGTTTTGTGCGATGCTGCGCCACGGTCTCGATGAACTCAAAGGACGCATCACAGTGGCGCGCCGACAGAATCCGGCAGAGATTGGCGTACCCCGTGGGGTTCTTTGCCAACAGCACGGCCCGGTGCAGACCGGAGACGAGTTCCGCACCGATGATGGGCTTCAGTCCATGCTCACGCGCGACCTCCAGAAACCGGATCACGCCATAGAGTCCGTTGGTATCGGTGAGGGCGAGATATTCCTGTCCCTGTGATTGAGCTGCCTGACAAAGGGCCTCCATCGTGGGCACGCCCCACATCCGCGACAAAGACGAATGCGTATGCAGGTGGACGAAGGCCACTCAAGAACTCCTCCCATAGCGAATGCTCTGTTCTCCGAATCGTGCATGGAGGGTGTCCAGGGCGACAGATAGTTTTCTCGCTCGTTCCTGTTTGCCCTGCTCCTCAAGTGGTCGAGTATTGAACAGCACGCCTTGTTCGGAATAGCCAGCCAGACCCGCCATGCTCAGGATCATGGCTCGCAAGCGAATCCGCCGACGCATGCATTTCTGAAAAAGCGACAGCGCTACAGGGGACAGATCATATTCCCAGCAGGTCTCGGGAGTGACACGCTCGTGCTTTGTCACTTCCAGGTGGTCGCTGTACCGGATCGTGAGGGAGAGACGTCCGCAGACGCGACGCTGACTCCGCAGCATCCGGCAGAGCCGTTGCAGCGCATCAAGTAATCGTCCGGTTAGGACCGGATCATCGATTTCATCCGGATCGAGAAGAATTGTCTCTTCGAGACTGGGCTGAACGGCTGGCGGTAACACCGGCAATGAGTCAATGCCATGAGCCCAGCGGGAGAGTTGACCGGCATAGTCTCCCAACGCCACTTCCAAAGCATCAACGGCACTCTCCGCCACGTCACCGAATGTGTCGAGATTCAGATCATCGAGCCTCGATAGGACCTGCCGCATGCAGGGCCGCTGCAAGCCGGGCAGGGTGCGCACTGACAGCGGAGCCATGAACACCGGCTCCGACCCGGGCCGGACATCATACAGTTCTGACGGCTGAATCAGCGTCGCCGCTGTTTGGGCCACGAGCTTGTTGCTGCCCACACCGGCGACTCCGTCCAGCTGATACTGTGCGAGCACTTCGTGCTGGACCTTTGCCGCGACATCATAAGCTGGTCCGAAGAGTCGACCCGTCCCGGTCAGATCCATCACGAAGGAGCCGGGCTGAACCGGTTCCCAGACCGGAGCATAGCGGCTTACGATGTGAAGCAACGACTCCTCCGCAGTGCGGATTCGAGAGGGATTTGGGGAGAGGACGTGTAGGGACGGACAGACCCGTTGGGCCTGCTCGACGGACATGCCGATCACGAGGCCTGCTTGTTCAGCTTCGGACGAGACTTCACGTAGGCACGCACGCGAAGTATTTAATGGAGCGATCGCGAGTGGTCGCGTCGAGAGACTAGGATCATGCAGCCGAGCGACGGCGACTTCAAAGGCAGGAATCCCGAAGCACACAATCTGACGATCCATGGTGCCAACAGCCGAGGCCTCATTTTCTCAAGTGTCGGATGACGCCGACGACAATGCCTTCGATCTGGAAACTGTCCGATGGCTTGATAATGATCGGCTGCATGGCGTCATTGGCTGGGTGCAGCTCCACCATCCCGGCTTTGCGGTAATACGTCTTGATCGTGGCCTCGCCATTCACCAAAGCAATAACGGTCTGCCCAGTGCGAGCCGTGGCTTGCTTCTGCACCACGACAATGTCACCCGGACAGATGCCCTCATTCTGCATGGAGGTACCCTTCACCCGCAGGGCGAAGGTCTCGCCACGCCCGACCATGCTTTTCGGGACATCGACGCGCTCCAGCTGAGGAATCGGTTCAATCGGCGCCCCAGCCGCGACGACACCGGCGAGTGGGATCTGCGACGAGCTGAGTTGCATCAGGGCCAGTTCTACTGTCATGGGAATTGACACACTGCCATCTTCATAGCGGATAATCGATCGGCGAGTGCAGTGAAGCGTCTGACCGAGGGTCTCCTGCGTCATCCCAAGAGTCTTTCGGAGTTCCCGTAACGATTCAGGCCGCATGTGACATAATGTCACATGCTTGCACGAATCTGTCAAGTGAGGTCTCAAAGCCCCTCTAGCGTGCGTATTCCAGTCCTATCTAGAATTGGTATCTCTGTCGAGATATCGGAACGGAATGATGCGATGACGCCAGGCACCATCCCGCCTAGTGAGGAAACACAACACCACATGTTGAACCTGCTCAAGATGACACAGGCTCATGTATTGGAAATGGTGGCGGTAGACGGGAGGCGCGTTGTGATCCTGCCTCCATGAAGAAATTGTTTCATGAATTGGAGGTGTAGGATGAACGCGTGAACGATTCTCGTCTCAGAGATGACGAATGACCATCCCGGCGGAAGGCTATCGCCGATGTTTCCCTCGTGTTCGGCGGGTGGCTCGAACGAGAAATTGAAGCGGTTCTCCGTCAGCGGTCTTCGTCATAATATTGCCGGCCACGAATGATGATCGGCGTCTCGCTCGCCGTGTCCAATACAGCAGCACGACGATCACGGCCGCGATCAGCCCGCCAAGTAGCCCCCACCCGATTATCTCTCTCCAGAGCATGCGCAGCTCAATGGTTGATATCTGAGCGAGTAGGATGCCTCAAACTGTTGTGTCATTCAACTGCGCGAAACGAGGGCCGATACATTTCAGCGGGCCTGCGTCATGTGTGGCCAATAGCCCATGCAACCAGTACGGTGGGTCAGTGACGGACTGACACTTTCACCGCAGCGTTGTGCCGAAGCCCGCTTCACGGTATCGCCGGATGAGCGGCTTCCTGTGGTCGCTCACAAACGGCTAGCCTCTGTGAGACTTCATATGGACAAACCCCGAGACGCCATCCAAATTGGCGCCCGTTCAGAGAACCTCGTGTACTTTGGGCTGAGTCTCGCGAGAGGACCGATACTGGCTTCATCGGTGAGCGTGGAATTTTCCTCGAAATCCACTACACATAGGTAGATATACGTTTGGAGACGTTCCATTCCCAGAATGGCGTAGAATCTGAACATGAGCCTTTTGGGCTTATTGGCATCGAGGTGATGCAAAGCATATGGATCACATGACACGCACGTGTCATCTCACCAAGGATGAGGAGACGTGCCAGGACTAGCTCGTCATAAAACGTTAGCGCTGAGAAGGAAAGCACGATCACACGCCCCGAGTCGGAACGGGAGGGCGTGAACGAGACCGCTGGTCGGGACGGCACAACGCGTGACGACCCACAGATGATCGTCTGTGCCCGCTACGATGGCTTACGAGCCGTAGCCGATGCGTCTGGTGTGGAACACATCACGTGATGGGCCATCCCGCATGAACAATATCAGGTGAGTGTTCGGATCAAGAACCAACCGCATGAATGGTAGCTCTCCACCCTTCGGAATAAATCGACGCCGCGTGACTTCGTGAATCTGGGTGCGGCGGCTCATATCGCCTATGGCCTCGCCCACGCGCCGATCATGATTGTGAACATGTCCAAAGCGCGACAGAAGTAACGTCCGCGTCACTGTCCTCCATCGCCTACACTTCTGTAGTAAATACGGCCTTTCTGGAGTGGCCTTCCCCTACACATCCCTACACTGCAGAATTAATTATCGCTCATGCAAGACTATCGTCTTGACAGGCGAGACACATCCGCGTAGTAGTGCACACAACAAACGACTAAGGATAAGATATTAGTATAACTACATACAGTGCTGTGTATGCTAACTTCGGACAGGTATCGCACAAGGACGCGCATGGATGACGAACCCTCGACGAGCGCTCGCGCTCGCCGGATGATTGAACGGGATATGGGGGCACTGTTACTCGACACCCTCCATGATGCACGCACCGTGGAAATCATGCTCAACGCGGATGGTCGGCTCTGGTGTGAACGGCTCGGGCAGGGAATGGCATGTATCGGGACGTTTCCAGCCGCCCGCGCGGAAGCCATCATCAAAACCGTGGCGGGGTTTCATCGCAAAGAAATCACGCGCCAGTCCCCTTACCTCGACGGAGAATTTCCTCTCGACGGCTCCCGCTTCGCCGCTCAGATCCCGCCGATCGTGCCCGCGCCGACGTTCGCTATTCGCAAACGAGCACTCGCCGTCTTTCAGCTTGACCAGTATGTGGAGCAGGGGATCATGACGGCTCGGCAACGAGACGTGCTCCTCACCGCCATACAGACTCGTCGAAACATCCTCGTGGTAGGTGGGACGGGTTCGGGCAAGACCACGCTGGTGAATGCCTTGATCGACACCATGATGGGCACGTTTCCCAATCTGCGCGTGTTCATCTTCGAAGACACCGCTGAAATCCAATGCCGTGCCGACAACTGCGTGCCCTATCACACCACCGTGGATGTCACGATGGCGAAGCTCTTGAAGATTTCCATGCGCATGCGGCCCGACACCATCCTCGTCGGGGAAGTCCGAGGGCCAGAAGCCTTGGATCTCCTCATGGCCTGGAACAGCGGACATGAAGGCGGCATCGCGACCCTGCATGCCAACCATGCTAGAGCGGGACTCTCGAAGCTGGCGCTGTACATCAGCATGAATCAGGACTATCCCAAACCCATCGAACCGCTGATTGCCGAAGCGGTGCAGGTCGTGGTGCACATCACGCGCTGTGCGAACGGGCGCCGCGTCGAGGATATTCTCGAAGTCCAAGGCTATGAAGACGGCCAGTACGTCACACGGTCACTGATTGAACCGAAGGAGCACGATTCATGAGCACTGCATCGCACTGGAAACACTACCTATGGGCCTTCGGCGTCCTGCTGACGCTGTGCGTCATCACCCTGCCGCATGAGGCCTACGCGGCGGGGACAGCCGGGGGAGGTCTCCCCTACGAATCGGCGTTGACCCGGTTGCGAGCGTCGATCACCGGACCCGTCGCCTTTACCCTCTCCTTGATCGGGATTGTGGGCGCGGCAGGAGTCTTGATCTTCGGCGGCGAGTTGACCGGATTTCTTCGCATGATGGTCTTTTTGGTGTTGTTGATCGCCATCCTCGTGGGAGCCCAAAACGTGCTGACGACGCTCTTTGCCGCTGGGGCAGAAATCGCGTGGAGCGGGGAGGGGAGCGAGGTGATGGTGTCATGGCCCCAGTCTGATCTCAGGAGGCTGAGCTAGTGATGGCGCTCCGCACGATCCCGATTCGTCGCGTCATGCACCGTGACAATCTGTTCTTGGGCGGGGACCGCGAACTTGTCCTCTTTTGTGGCGCGGTCGCGTTTGCGCTGGTCTTCACCGCGCAAGAGTTGCGAGCCGGGATCGTCGGCGTGAGTCTCTGGTGTGTCCTTCTGTATCTCTTACGACTCATGGCCAAAGCCGATCCGAAGTTGCGGTACGTCTATCTGCGGCAGTTGCGCTACAAATCGTACTATCCCGCCCGCAGTACTCCCTGGCGGGTCAACACCTCACGGCAAGGGAACCAGTATTCATGATGGTGACGCTGACCGTCCTGATTGCCGTGTTGGGCCTCGCCCTGCTGGTCATGCTGATCCAACGTGTGCGGGAAGCCGATGCGAAGGTGACGTTGCACCAGCATCGGTCACCAGACCCGGGCCTATCGGATCTCTTGATCTACGCGGCGATGGTGGAGGACGGGGTGATCGTCGGGAAAAACGGCTCGCTCATGGCGGCCTGGATCTACCGCGGCGACGATCAAGCGAGCAGCACGGAACCCCAGCGCGAAGCGGTGTCGTTTCGGATCAATCACGCCGTGAGTCAGCTCGGCAACGGCTGGATGGTGCATGTGGACGCGGTACGGCGACGGGCGGCCGGCTATGCCGCGCCCGGTCTCTCCCAGTTTCCCGATGCGCTGACGGCTGCCCTGGATGAAGAACGCCGCCGGCTCTTTGAAGGACTGGGGGCCATGTACGACGGGTATTTTGTCGTGACGCTGACATATCTGCCACCGTTCGTCGCGCAACGCAAGTTTGTGGAGTTGATGTTCGACGATGACCAGGCGGACGTCAGCGCCCAGGATCGCACCAAAGGACTGGTGGAGCAATTTACACGAGACTGCGCGTCGTTTGAATCGCGGTTGTCGTCGGTCTTTCGGCTGCAACGCCTCCGCGGACAGTCCCTCGTCCTCGAAGACGGATCGACCGTCATCCATGATGAATTCCTGCGGTGGGTGCAACGCTGCGTGACCGGCATCAATCAGCCGGTCCGCTTACCCGCGCATCCGATGTATCTCGATGCCGTGATCGGCGGACAAGAATTGTGGACGGGCGTCATTCCGAAGATCGGCCGTCAGTACATCCAGGTCGTGGCGATCGAAGGCTTTCCCTTAGACAGCACCCCGGGCATTCTCACGGCGCTCGGGGAGTTGCCCATCGAATACCGCTGGTCGTCCCGCTTCATCTTCATGGATCAGCATGAAGCCGTGCGAGAGCTGACGCGCTATCGACGGAAATGGAAGCAGAAAGTCCGAGGGTTCCTCGATCAAATCACCAACTCGCAGACCGGTCCATTAGACCAGGATGCGATGGCGATGGTCGCCGATGCGGAGGCCGCCATCGGGGAAGTGAACAGTGGGGTGATCGGGATGGGCTACTACACGAGTGTCGTGGTCCTCATGGATGAGGACCGATCAGAAGTGGAACGGTCGGCCCGTCACATCGAAAAGGTGATGCATCAATTGGGATTTGCCGCCCGGATCGAAACGCTCAATACGATGGACGCCTTCTTGGGCAGCTTGCCGGGCCATGGCGTCGAAAACGTCCGGCGTCCGCCGTTGAACACCATGAACCTGGCGGATCTCCTTCCGACCAGTACGATTTGGACCGGCAGCGCCACCGCGCCCTGTCCCATGTATCCGCCGAACGCCCCTCCCTTGATGCAGTGCGTCACCCATGGCGCGACGCCGTTCCGTCTGAATCTCCATGTACGCGATGTCGGCCACACGCTGATGCTCGGCCCGACCGGCTCAGGCAAATCGACGCACTTAGGAATGCTGGCCGCGCAACTGCGCCGGTACGAGAGCATGTCCGTCTTTGTCTTTGATAAGGGCCTGTCGATGTATCCCTTGGCGGCGGCGATACGAGCCCACACGAACGGACAGAGCGGATTGCACTTTACTGTGGCGGGCGATGCCAACGAATTGGCGTTCTGTCCACTCCAATTTTTGGAGACCAAAGGGGATCGGGCCTGGGCGTTGGAGTGGATCGAGACCATGCTGGCCTTAAACGGCGTGAAGACCACGCCGATCCAGCAGAACGCCATTGCGGAAACGGTCATGGCATTGCATGCCAATGCGTTAAGTCATGACCACAGCAACGGGCTGAACCACCCGCCGGCCTCGCTCTCCGATTTTGTGAATATGGTGCAGGACGAAGCAATCCGCGAAGCCCTGAAGCAATATACCGTGAGCGGGGCCTTGGGGCATCTGCTCGATGCCGAACAGGATGGCCTCGCGCTTGCGGATTTCACCGTGTTTGAAATCGAGGAGTTGATGGGACTCGGAGACAAGTACGCTCTCCCGACCATTCTCTATCTCTTTCGTCGGATCGAACGGAGCTTGCGGGGGCAGCCCAGCGCCATCATCGTGGATGAAGCCTGGTTGCTGCTCGGGCATCCGGTGATCCGGGACAAGATCCGGGAATGGTTGAAAGTCTTGCGCAAGGCCAATTGCCTCGTGCTGCTGGCGACCCAGAGCCTCACCGACGCCGCCCATTCAGGCATTTTAGATGTGATCGTGGAATCCACGGCGACCAAGATCTTTTTGCCCAACGTCTTCGCCCGCGATGAGGACACGTCGGCGTTGTATCGTCGAATGGGACTGAACTCGCGGCAAATTGAGATCCTGGCCACGGCCATTCCGAAACGCCAGTATTACTACAGTTCGGAAGAGGGCCATCGGCTCTACGATCTCGCCTTAGGACCCTTGGCCCTCGCCTTTGTCGGCGCGTCTGATAAAGAGTCCATCGCGGAGATCCGTGCGCTGGTAGAAAAACACGGCGAGGCTTGGACGGATGAATGGCTCGCACGTCATGGACTCACGTTGCGTGACTACGGAGCCTATGAAGAGGTGACGGCATGAGCAATCTGGTCGAAGCCTGGAAGGACGTGAAGTACATCTTGGGAGGGGAGCGGGCCTCGAAGGACGAACGGCAGTCCCCGGCCTCGGTGGAGGGTGGACGGCGAACCGGAGAGAGTCCGAATCCCTATCTCTCTGCTCGACGGACCTGGAACGATCTGATGAAGGCGCAAGTGGCGACTCGCCGATCCTGGGAAATGATCGCGATCCTCTGTCTGCTCATTGCCCTGGCCTCGGTGGGCGGGATCGCCTACGTCGGGAGCCAATCCAAATTCATTCCCTTTCTCTACCACGTCGACCCACACGGCCATGCGACGGCGATGGGGCCGGTCGAGATGGCGGGTCCGGCCGATCCGCGCGTGCTGGCGGCCACCATTGGCGAATTTATCGCTAATGCGCGGCTGGTGACGGTCGATGCCGCCCTCCAGCGCAAAGCGGTGTATCAGGTCTATGCGATGTTGAGCGAACAGGATCCGGCGACCGGCAAGATGAACCAATGGATGAACGGCACCGAGGACTCAAATCCGTTCACGCGAGCGGAGAAAGAAACGGTCACGGTGGACATTTCCACGGTCCTGCCGCAAACCGCGGACACCTGGGAGGTCACCTGGCTGGAATCCGTGTGGGACCGCAAAGGAGAAGTAAAGGTCCAGCCGGTCCCGATGCGGGCACTCGTGACGGTCTATCGTGCCGAACCGTCCACGACGGTGACGGAGGAGGAGCTCCGGCGCAACCCGCTCTCGGTCTATGTCCGTGATTTCTCCTGGTCCAAACACCTATGAGGAGTGAGGAACCGAATGAGGAACATCGTCCTGTGTGTGGTGCTCGTGCTGCTGCCGCTCCCTGCGACGGCGGGGAGTGATCCCAGCGTGGAGGAGGTGCTGTCCGGAGCCAATCCGGCCCTCACGCCCCAAGAACAAGCGGGGCTGGCGTACGGCGAACAAGGCACGACATCAGGCAGTGCGCCGGTAGCGGGGGCCAATGGATTCATCACGTTTCCGTACGGCGTGAACCAGATCAGTATTGTGTGTGCGCCGCTGCATGTCTGCGATGTGGCCTTACAACCGGGCGAACACGTCAACTCGGTCAATGTCGGCGATAACGTCCGGTGGTCGATTGAGCCGGCGCTGACCGGGAGCGGCGCGGAGGAAGTGCAGCATGTGATCATCAAACCGCGTGAAGTGGGTTTGGAGACCTCGTTGGTCGTCGCGACCACTCGCCGCGCCTATTATCTGCGGCTGCGGTCGCATAAGACACGCTACATGCCGCAAGTCACGTTCAGCTATCCCGAAGATTCGGCGATGAAGTTTGAGGTGCTCAAAGCTCGCCAGCAGCGGGACATCAAGGAGAAGACGATTCCGCAGACCAGTGACTATCTGCCCAAGCTGTCGTTCGAATATGACGTGGCTGGTCACGCCGCATGGAAACCGGTACGGGTCTACAACGATGGGGCGCGGACCGTCATTGAGATGCCGCCATCGATCGCGCAGACCGAAGCCCCGATCCTCTTGATCGTCCGAAAAGAAGGCGGACTGTTCACCGATGCCGAGGAAGCGATGGTGAACTACAGCCTACAAGACAGGCGGTATATCGTCGATACCGTCTTTGAGAAAGCGGTGTTGGTCGTGGGGGTTGGATCGAACCAAGATCGGGTGACGATCCAACGGAGGAAATGATGAGGCGACGACTGTCTGTGGTTCTCGGCATCGGACTCCTGCTCGTGGGCTGTGTCAGTCCGTCGCCCTATGGCTATCTGGTGAGTGGAACGGTTCCGCCCCAGATGCCGGAACGGCTCGCACAGGATACGGTCACCAGGATGGAGGCCTTGTACCCTCCGGCCCACACCCGCCTCACGTTGACCCATCCCGCCACGGACCCCTATGGCGTGGCGCTGATTGAGGCGTTACGGCGAAAAGGGTATGGGGTGATGGAGTCTCGCGTGCCCACACGCATGAACCCTTCCACACGAGACGACATGCCGAGAGCCGTCCAGCCGGTCGTTAGCCATGACGTGGGCCTGCCGTTTGGCTATGTGGTCGATGGTCCGTTCGAGCCTCGTCTGTACCGGGTCACGGTCTTCATCGGGTCGCAATCGTTAAGCCGGGCCTATCGCATGGACCAACAGGTACTCGCACAGGCAGGGGCCTGGGTGCGGAAGGAATAACGGAACGTGAGTCCCTCCGTCCATCCGCAGATGTCTCCTGAGCGGTCGCCGGGGTCACTCGCACCCGGAGCCGGGGTCCGTCGCGCCAATAAGATTCCGCTGTATCTCGTGATCGGGTTGATCGCGGTAGTCGCGCTCGTCGTGGCGATGGTGGCGAGTGATCGGGCCCAGAAACAAGCACAGATGTTGAAGTCTACCACAGGGCCGCATCAGCAAGGCAAAGGCGGCGGGGCTTTGGCGCTGGCAGATCGGATCGCGGGATCGCACCTGGGCGGCGTGATCCCGCCCGCGCCCTCGAAACCTCTCATGCGCACAGAGCTCACTCAGCCAGAGACCGGGCTGGTCGGGGCGGGGAGTCTTGACCCGGGAGGACACGTGAACGCGGACATCGTGATCGCACGGCCTGACGATCTCGATGCGCCACCGATGCCGAATCGAGCCGGAGGACTCCAGCTGGTTAACGGTAAACCGCTGTCGAGAACACCATCGGGTGAGGAGCGGGACGCGATCAGACTCGCCAAGATTCAACAGCTGCAGGACGCGCTCAAAGCGCCCTCCACCGTCACTTTTTCGCCCGTGCGGAGCGAGCAACCCGCGCCGACCATCGAGCAACCGTCGGGGTCTGCTGCGCCCAGTGATTCGCGAAGCCGTTTGACCGACGCCAAACAACGACTGGCAAATGCGGGGCGGAGCGAAGACCCCACAACGGCGTATCAGGCACAACTCGCGCAATTGCGGCAAGCCGGTATGCTGGGCCCCTTTGACGGAGGATCAGAGTCGTCACCGACGGCCAGACTCAGCGCTAAGAGCGGAACCACCACTCCTGAACATCCGGTGGGAGGAGACCGATGGAAACACGAGGGAGCACAACTCCCGCCTCGTGCAGAATTCGTGATACAAGCCGGTGATGTACTTCCCGCGCTCATGCTGTCGGAAATAAATTCCACGTTGCCTGGTCAGATCATCGCCCAAGTGTCGCAGCATGTGTACGACACGCCCACGAAGACACAACTCCTGATCCCACAGGGCACCAAACTCATCGGGACCTATTCCAGTGATGTCGGATATGGGCAGAACGCCTTGTTGGTGGCGTGGCAACGGTTAGGGTATCCGGACGGAAAAACGCTCGATATTGGCTCCATGCCAGGGGCCACGGGTGCGGGGGCATCCGGCCTCACCGATCTGGTCAATAACCATTACATTCGGCTGTTCGGATCGGCTCTCTTGATGTCGGCGGTGACGGCCGGTGTCACGTTCAGCCAGCAACAAGCCCAAGGGGCCGGCGTTCCCGGGCAAGTCGGGATTCCCCAATACAATGCCGGGACTGCCATGAGCCAAGCCCTCGGTCAGCAATTGGGACAAGTCACGGCGCAGCTGATCGCCAAGAATCTGAGCATCGCCCCAGAGTTGACCATTCGTCCTGGGTATCGGTTCAACGTCGTGGTCGTCAAAGACCTTGTGTTGCCGAAACCGTACCAAGAATTCGATTATGCAGGAAAGGAGACGCCATGAAGCATCGTGCACACCGTCTAGCAGGCCTCGTATTGTCGGTTGTCCTCCTGTCGCCGTTGGCACCGAGCTATGGCAGTGGGATTCCCACCTTCGACGGCGCGGTGCTGGCCCCGTCGGTGACGGGGGCGATCTCGAACATGGCCCAACAGCTCAAGCAAATCGAGCAATACCGACTGCAGCTGCAGCAATATGTGAACATGCTGCAAAACACGATGAATCCCGGCTTGTTCATCTGGGACAACGCGCAAGACACGATGAACGATCTGCGCTACATGATCGATACCGTCTCGTTTTACCGACAGCTGTATGGGACAGTGGCCGGCTTTACCGGTAATTTCCACGACATGGCGTTTTATCGCAATGCCCAGTGTTTAAAAGAGCCAGGATGTTCACCAAGCCAGTGGGGCCTGATCTTGGAGAACGAAGTCATCGGTGCCCAATCGCAAAAGCGATCGATTGAGGCCCTGTTCAAGGGGTTAGAACGCCAGTACGACACGCTGAATCTTGATTCGAGACGGTTGAAGCGGCTCCAACTGGCTGCACAAACGACCAACGGGCAAGTGGAAGGGATTCAGTACACCAACATGCTGACGAGTGAAGGCGCGAATCAATTATTTCAGATTCGGGCCGCGCTCTTGGCACAACAGAACATGGAAGCGACTCGCCAACAAGCACAGGCAGATCGGGAAGCCATGCAAATGGCAGCGGATCGGAATTTTCGCCAGGGCACGTTCCAACCAAGCCCTCGCCGCGCGTGGTGACACTGCATAAGCACGTCGTGCACGGGTTATTGGACAACAGACTATTCAGAGAGGAGAGGTTTTATGATTGCGCGCACGTGTCCTCAACAACGAGCGGCTATCGGCTGGCATCGTCGCCCCATCGTCGTCGGCCTGGTTCTGAGTGGGGTCCTCTGGATCGTTGGATGCACAAATGAGTCGCTTGAATCCGTGCAAACAGTCGAGTGGTACAAGACGCATGAAGCGGAACGGATAGCCATGGCAACAAAGTGTCAGAACAATCCTGGTCAACTCGCCTCGACACCGAATTGCATCAACGCGAAACAAGCGGTGAGCGACATCTTTATGGGAAGATGAGGACGTTCCAAGTATCCATAATGGGCACCCCTCAGCAGGCAACCGATTGGGACCGGTTGTTGCGTCTGCTGCACCAAACGGTGATCGGTCTGCTACTGGCTCTATTGTGGTGGCCTGATGCGGCGTATGCGGCCATCAACTCTACAGGTCTTCTCGATACCGCCCTGCAAAATTTTCAGACCAGCGCGGCAGGCTGGGCAACGTACATTACCGCACGGGCCTCCTGGCTCTTTTGGACGCTCGCGGTGATCTCCTTGGTCTGGACGATGGGGCAATTGGCGCTGCGTCGTGCAGACATCGGAGAGTTTTTTGGGGAATTTCTATCCTTCACCCTAATGACGGGGTTCTTTTGGTGGTTGCTGACGAATGGACCGACCTTCGCGGTGCAGATCATCAATTCGATGCGTCAACTTGCGGGGAGTGCCAGCGGGTTGGGACCCAGCGTATATCCGTCCACGCTCGCGGATATCGGGTTTCAATTGCTCGATCGGGTCGTGACGCAATCAACGATCATGAATCCGATTGATAGTGCATTTGGTTTAGCGGTGAGCCTTATCATTCTGATTGTGGTAGCCCTCATTGGGATCAACATGCTGGTGCTGCTGGTGAGTGGATGGATCTTGGCCTACGCGGGAATCTTCTTTTTAGGATTCGGCGGGTCTCGATGGACCTCGGATATGGCGATCAACTACTACCGAACTGTCTTATCGCTGGGCGCGCAATTAGCGGGGATGGTGTTGGTGGTGGGCATTGGATTTTCGTTCATCAATCTGTATTACGTGAACATGAGCATCCAAGTGAGTATGAAGGAAATGGCAGTGTTGATGGTAGCGGCGATTGTGCTGCTCGGGCTTGTGAATAAGATCCCTCCGTTACTGGGTGGTCTGGCGATGGGTGGTGGGGTCGGGGCACTGGGCAGTGGCGTCAGTGTCGGTTCCATGGTTGCGACAGCGGCGACCATGGCAGCGGGAGTTGGACTCGCGGCAAACATGGCGCGGGCAGGAATGGCGGCGACTGGCTCTCACGCGCTGATGCAAGCCGTGTCGAACGGAAGTGGGAGTGCGCCTCCCCCAACAAATATGATCACGGGCCCAAGTGGGGGACCAAGTGGAAGTGGGCCGAGTGGAGGGGGCCCAAACAAGACTCCTCCACGAGGGAGTCCAGCCGGTGGCATGCCTTTAGCGGCGGCCATGGATGGCGCGAGCCCAGGCCCACAATTCACCGGCCGCTCCTATCCCGGTGTCACCCAAAGCCATTCAGACAGGTCCACGCCGTCACCGGAACCCACATTCGGCGGCGAGAGCTTGTCGAAAGGCAAGACCGACAACACGGCGTTTGATCCGAAAGAAGAAATTGCAGCATTTCGTGATCGGAAAGAGCCCTTCACCGGGCCGAAAGGAGGAAAAGCATGACCATCCAGTCCACACGAGTATTCGTCATGGTTCTCGGTCTTTCGTTTTTCTGTTTCAGTACCTTACCGGTTCAGGCGGAGAGCCCAGGAGTTCCGCCACCGGCCACACCCCACGCCTCAACAACGCCAGCAGTGACCCCTTTGCCCCCTGGGATGAGCCCAAACAGTGGAGCCTTGTCGCTGCTCACCGGGACAGCTCGTGACGCCTGCGAAGCCATGCTTTGTCTGTCCGCGATTGGGTCCGCTCCCGCCGAGTGCGCCTCGTCGTTAGCCAAATACCACGCGGCGCAGATGTTTGGCGGTGGCCCCGCATTTCTCGCGGCCTGTCCGCTGGTGCGCTGAGGTCAGCAATGATGGCTGCGGATCTGCCACCTCAGGACCAGGAACGGGTCGTCTGCTCGATCATGGCGGCGGTGACATACGAAGTCCCGGCCAACATCGTGCTGGCGGTCGCGGAGAAGGAAGGAGGCAAGCCGGGACAATGGGTGAGAAATACCAATGGCACCTATGATGTCGGTCCCATGCAGTTCAACACATCCTATCTGCACCACTTGAAGCCGTACGGCATTACGGCTGCGGATGTGGAGCAAGCCGGCTGCTATCCCTACGAATTGGCCGCATGGCGGTTACGATCCCACATCCTCCATGATCGAGGAGACCTCTGGACGCGTGTCGCTAATTACCATTCGCGCACCCCCTCACACAATGCTCGATACCGAAGGGTTGTCATGCGGAAGGCGGCCAAGTGGGCCGATTGGCTCTCCGCGCGGTTTACGACTGTTCCGTTTCTCGATCAATCCAGCAAGCACTAAGGCATGATCAAACACGATCATGCTCCATGAATTTCTCTCATCGATCATGCAGGCACCCGTTGTCGGCGAAGCTGTAATGGCCGGATTCGCCGATGATGACGTGGTCCAGCATCCTGATGCCGAGGATGTCGGCGGCCTGCTTCAGGCGGGTCGTGAGCTGCCGGTCCTCGCTGCTGGGCGTCTGATCCCCTGAGGGGTGGTTGTGCGCGCAGATGAAACCGGCGGCATTCATGAGGATGAGGGGCTTGCACACCTCCCGCGGGTGGACGATCGCCAGGGTGAGGGAGCCGATCGAGACGGTATTCATGCCGATGACGGCGTTCTTCGCATCCAGCCCGATGACGATGAAATGTTCCCGGTCGAGATCCTGAAGCATGGGCCGCAGGAGCCGGTCGGCGTCCGCCGACGAGGAGAGCTTCTGCTCCGTGTAGGATCCGCGGGTTTCGCGGACGAGCGAGATCCTGAAGCGGGGAATGTATGTGTTCCGGTGTGGCATCTTTCTCTCCTTTTTGCAGGTGGTTGTGCTCTGTCGCGGAGAGTTCAAGAGCAGAACCACCCCGAAGGAAAAAGGAGAGAAGAAGGCGGGCGTTGACGGCGGGACACGACGCGGTGGGCGTGACTGAGCGTTTCACCAGAAGGCATGACCAGTGCGGTCACGCCGGGGCGGGTTACGTCCGCCGGTGCAACACCGGAAACATGATCGATTGCCGGACGGGGCAGAACGTCATCCGGCCTCGGGGTCTGCGCACGTGAACATCCTGAAGCGTTCGTCCTCGGCGCGGTGCTTCGCTGCGGATATAGCCCATTTGAGACCATCCTCCTTGAGGGTGTGGCCGAAGCGGCAGCCCGGCGGAGGTGGGGCATAACGGGATCAGAAGGCAGAGACGGCTTTGAGACAAACGATGCAGTGGGCGTCATGGCCTCCGGCGATTGTGTAGTAGGATTCAGGTCCGCCTGCGTGACGTAGCGGTATTCCTCCGGCGGGATTGCGATGATCGTGCCTTTGTAGTGATGTTCACGCCATTTCAGGCTGCCTAGGACTGTGCGCCGGAAATAAGGGCACGATCGAACGCGATCATGCTCCATGAACGATTACGGCGACAGGATGGTCCGAACAGCCTGGTCTCCGAAAAATCCTTGTTCCTCGAGATTGGCAAACCAGGTCTGAGCAAACTCCTTCAAGTGCAGTTTCAGTGTGGTATCCAGATGCGTGCGCTTGCCCTGCTCATCATAACGATACACGTCTTGATTCAGACCGAGATAATCATTCCTGAATGACACGGGTTCAGCGATTGAGCCGTGTGGTGTATCCTGAAACATGAATACGACATCAGGGTCACGCATGAGGTCGCCGTTTTGCTCGCCGTAATGACACAGGGACGCAAGCCGGTGCCCTTCTCCGTCGATGCCGATCTCTTCAACGCTCAGCGGCATGTATCCTTCAACAGTGATACGAACAGCGGAATGACCGCCGAGTACCTGATCCAACTGCTTCGCAAATTCCTGATAGATCTTCATTCTTCTTTTTCCTTTCTTCAGGTGATGGACGCCCCCGACGCAAGGGCCGGAGGCGTCCGGTGAGCGTTCAGTGACTCGAATGCTCGTTGATCCAGACCTTCGCTTGTTGGACGACGACCAGGAGCGCTTCAAGGTCAGCGAATCCGAAGGACTCGGACTTCTTCCAGGTGCCATCCGGGCCCTTGTACGAGCGGGATACGGTCACGTTGTAGAACGGACCTTTCTCGCCCTCGTTCTTCCAGATGCTCGCCTGGATGCTGCTGCAGCGCAGCGTGATGACCGGCTTGGGTTTGAGTGTGTGAGGTGCCATGGGCTGATCTCCTTTGGTGTGAGTTGATGTGTTGGCCTCTCACCAGGCGTGGAGGCCACACAGCGACGGCAAAGGAGACAGAGAGAACGAGGTCACTTGGCGGACCGGCGGGCGCCCAGCGGAGGAGTGACAGCAAGACTGGCGTGATCGACGCAGCCTGACGGGGAAAAGCCAGGGCCGAGGACGGACCCGCACAGGCATCACGCGCAACAACACCGATGCCGGTCACTGAGTGTCAGTAGTAACGCCGTGCAGCTGCCTCAACGAATGAGGCAAGAAGGCGCGGTCCATGAACCGCAATGAATGTGTCACGCACGTGAAGGATGGCAACTGAATCAGGGGGTGGTTTCTTGAGTGGTCGTGTGGCAGTCAGCGGCCATCACGGAACAGCGTGATCGCCAGGGTGGCTGCTGAGCGCGATTCGATGCCGAACGACACACTGCGAGACGGTGGACATGTGCACGACCGAAACGTGGATCAAGTGGCCATGCGAGCGCAATCGGTGACTGACGATTGAACAGGCTTGCCAACGCTGAGTAGGCCAGAGATCGGCTGTCTCTAGGCCGCGCTTTTGGTAGGGCGCACGCGGACTTTCACCTCGACACGAGACCCGAGACGGTTGAGCACCGTGATGAGCCGGTCAGCCGTGAAGCGTCCAAGATCGGCATGGCGAATGCGAGAAAAATCGGCCGCCGCGATGCCGGTCCGCGCCTGCGCACCTCGCACCGTCAGGCGTTCCTGGTCCAGGGTTTTAATAATCTCGGTGGCAAGGATCGCCTTGAACTGATCGGCGTCCGCGTTGATCCGGCCAAGATCTCGGAATGCATTGCCGCTACCACGTACGACTTCTATTTGCTCTTTTCCCCTCATGTGAACATCTCCTTCAACTGCTTCAACCGATTCCTGACCACCTCAATCTCGCGTGGTGGTGTCTTACTGCCCGTGGTGGATTTCTTCTGAAACGAGTGCACCACCCAAATGTCGTTCGCCAATTGCACCGCATTGACGACGCGGAAGGCATCGCCTCTGAACGGTAACGCGATTTCCAAGACACCAGAGCCGAGGCCCTGCAGCGGTTTTGCGAGATCTGCCTTGCCGCCCTCCGCTGCGATCGTCAGGGCCGCGAGGCAGATGGACTGAACGCCTTCAGAAAAGGTCCTGAATTCCTTCAGCGCCGCCTTGGTCCACGAGACAGGCCGCGTCTTCCGAACATCTGGCATCAGTGACCACGACGATCCATACGTTCCATATATTGTCATATTTGACAACAGCCTTCAACTATCAGGGGTGATGGGTTTGCTACAGCGTTCGGAGGTCTGACTTGACAGAGTCTTGCTTCTATGTGACCATTGGTCACATGCGTGCCACGGACTTCCGCCAAGCCAGACTCCAGCTCGGGTTGACTCAGGTTCAACTGGCCGAACAGCTCAAGATCACGCGTCGTTCGATCATCCGGTACGAGGATGGCACCCGGCGCATCCCAGGCATGGCGGAACTGTTGTTGAATACCTTCGGGACCGCGCAGGTCGATCTCGCAGGGGTCGTCGCGGCAGGTGAGCCGATCGAACCGATTGCGCAAATGGAACGGGTCGATGTCCCGAAGAGCATGGTGGGACGCGGCGAGACCTTCGCGCTGCGGGTGAAGGGCCAGTCCATGCGCGACGACGGGATTCTCCCCGGTGATGTGGTCGTGGTGCAGAAGCAACAGACGGCGCGGAATGGACAAACGGTCATTGCCTTGGTGAACGGGGAGGCGACGATCAAAACCTACTACCGCAAGGCCGGGACAATCGAACTCCATCCCGCCAACGACGCGATGCAGCCGATTATCGTGCAGGCACACGATACCTTTCGCATCGAAGGGCTCGTCGTGGGGGTCATTCGTCACCTCAAGAAGTAGGTCCCACATGGACCGGCAGATCGTCTGTGTCGGGATTCCTTCCGTTGAAGTGGCCGTGGCCCAACTTCACGATCCAGCACTCCGCACCAGACCACTCGCCATTGCGCCAGTGAACACGCCGCGCGCGCTCCTCCGTGAAGTGTCTCTCGAAGCAGCGCAAGCAGGACTCGCGATCGGCATGCCGTTGGACGACGCCCGGCGCTTGTGTCCCTCACTTGAGGTGCTCTCTCCGAATCCCCAACGAGCTCGCTACGCCGACGACATCTTGCTCCGGACCATCACGCGCTATGCGCCAGTGTGGGAGCAGGCACAACCCGGCACCTTTGTGCTGGACGTCACGGGGACTGGCAAATTATTCGGTTCCGCCTCAGACGTGGCCGCGACCGTGCAACAACACGTGCTGTCACAATCTCAGCTCGACGGCGTCGCGGGTGTTGGAAGTAACAAACTCGTGGCCCAGACGGCCGCCACCTTGATGGCGCCCTCGGAACTATATGATGTCCGGCCTGGGTCCGAACAGGCCTTCATGTCGCCACTGTCGGTACGCTTGCTCCCTGGTCTGCATCGACCCTGCATGCGGAAGGTGCTCAAACGGCTGGATGCCCTCAATTTGCTCACACTCGGAGAGGTGGCCGAGAGCCCGCTCGATGCGCTGGAAGTGGTCTTCGGCGACTATGCCGGACAGCTCTCCCGCTGGGCGCAGGGGATCGACTCGGTACCGGTCCTCCCTCCTGCAGTTCAGCCGAGCCTGGATGAGACCGTCCTTTTTGACCCGGATGAGATCGATGATCCGGTCCTCATCGGACGAGTGCTCGACGCCTTGCAACGACTCTGTCGAACGCTCCGCAGCCAGCGTCGAGTCTGCGGGAGTCTCTCGCTCACGATTCGGTATAGCGATCAGATCGAGGTCACGAAACGAGCACGATGTGACCTCGACACCTGTTGGGAATATGACCTATCACCGACCGTCACCGCTCTCTTTTATCACTGCATGCGCCGCCGGATTCGTCTGAGGGCTATGACGCTGAGTCTGATCGGTCTCACGACCTACGCAGAGCAAGGGCTGCTCTTCGATGAACGGCCACTCGACGACCAACGACGGCGCGATCGAGCCACGAAGCTCGCGGTGGCGCTCGATATGCTCAAGACACGATTCGGTGACCAGGTGATTCGGTATGGGAGACCTCATTGAGTGTCATTCGTTCACCTCCACACGCATTCGTCTTATTCCGCCATGTCCGGCGTCCCACCCCTTGAGGCGCTTTGCCAGGCTGCACGAGCCCAGGGTGCGAGTTTCTTCGCCCTCACCGATACGAACGGATTGTATGGCGCCATTCGGTTTCTGGAGGTGGCCCGTGAAGACGGTCTCAAGCCGATTCTCGGGGCGGAGCTCGTATACGGGAATCACCGTGCCGTCCTGCTCGCCAAGACCATCACCGGCTACCGAAATCTCTGCCGGATTCTCTCCGCTCGGCACAGTGACGAGTCCTTCGACTTCATCACAGGAGTCGCCCGGCATCGCGCAGGGCTGGTGATCCTCTCCGATGATTTCTGTGCGCTCAGCGCATGGCTTATAGAGTCAAAGGAAGATCTCTACGTCGAGCTGACACCAGGCCCCACACTCGCTGACGCGGTGGCCTTCAGTCGAGCCCAGCACCTTCCTCCCGTGGCCACCACCCGCGCCCAGTTCCTCTCCCCTGCCGACTATCAGGCGCATCGGCTCTTGCGCGCCATCGCCGAAAACACGACGTTCTCCCGATTGAAACCAGATCAGTGCTGTCGGCTGTCACAGTGGCTCATGCCAGAAATCATGCTCGCACGCGCGCTACCGCATTTCCCAGAGGCATTGGAAAATACATGGCGGATCGCGGCATCCTGCTACACGGACTGGGACTTTAAGCAGACCATCTTTCCTTCGTTCCGTCACCTGTCATCGGAACAAGCCTATGAGACGTTGCGGGAGAAAAGCTACGCTGGTGCTCGGTGGCGCTATGGCACCCTCTCGTCCGTCGTCCTCCAACGCATCGAAAAGGAACTGACGGTCATCCGCGAGAAGGGCTATGCCGACTACTTTCTCGTCGTCGATGAGATCGTCCGCCAAGCCCCACGGACCTGTGGCCGAGGCTCGGCAGCGGCGTCGATCGTCTCGTATTGTCTCGGGATCACCCATGTCGATCCGATTCGACACAAGTTGTTCTTTGAACGATTCCTCAATCCCGGGCGGCATGATCCGCCCGACATCGACGTGGACTTTCCCTGGGATGAACGACCGGCCATTCTTGACTGGGTGTTCAAGCAGTATGGACATCGACATGCAGCAATGGTCGCCAATCAGAATACCCTGGCGACACGTGCGGCATTGCGTGAGCTGGCCAAGGTGCACGGGATTCCTGCTGCTGAAATCGGCCAAGCTCTAAACCTCCTCGATCGACGGGCCGATTTTGTCGAGGTCGACGCGGGCATGACGGTACAACGCTGGGCCGCCCAGGTCTGCCGAGCCCTCCATCTCAAGAGGCCCTGGCCGGAGATCCTCTCCTGGTCGGTTCAGCTCCAAGGACACTTCCGGAACCTCGGGCTCCATCCTGGTGGCGTCGTGCTGGTGCCCGACGAGATCCGTCGCTATGTGCCGGTGGAGATCTCGGCCTCCGGCTATCCGGTGATCCAATGGGAAAAGGATCAAACGGAAGAGGCGGGCCTCGTCAAAATCGATCTGCTCGGCAATCGCTCCCTGGCCGTCATTCGCGATGCCATCGCGGCCATTTGTCGCAATACAGGTAATCTGATCGACTATGCGACCTGGGATCCTCTCAGCGATCCCGCCACGAACGAGTTGATTCGACGTGGGGAGACGATGGGCTGCTTCTACGTCGAGTCGCCGGCAACACGTCAGCTACTCAAGAAACTGTGGATGGGCATTCCACCAGTACAACGGGCTAAGACCGATGTCTTCGAGTATCTCGTGGTCGTGTCCTCGATCATCCGTCCTGCGGCCAATGTGTTCGCGGATGAGTTTGTGCGTCGCGCCCACGGACAACGCTATCGTTCCCTCCATCCACTCCTCGATGAGGTCTTAGCGGAGACGCACGGCATCATGGTCTACCAAGAGGATGTGATGAAGGTGGCCGTGGCACTCGGTGGGTTCTCGGTCGAAGACGGGGATCAACTGAGAAAGGTCCTGAGTAAGAAACACAAGGCGCGACAGCTCCGAGATTATCAACGCCAGTTCTACGACGGGGCGTCCGTGCGTGGGCTCACTCGACCCGTCATTGACCAGGTCTGGGCGATGATCATGAGCTTCGCGGGCTATAGTTTTTGTAAACCCCATTCGGCGAGCTATGCTCAGGTGAGTTTCAAGTCGGCCTATCTCCGAGCCCACTATCCCGCCGAGTTCATCGCGGCGGTGATCAGCAACCAGGGTGGATACTATTCGAGCTTTGCCTATCTCTCGGAAGGGCGACGCATGGGCCTCACGATCCTGCCGCCTGACCTCAACGCAAGCGACTTGGCCTACACCGGTTCCGGTCAAACGGTGCAAGTCGGCTTCATGCAGATCAAGGGGCTGGAGGAAGTATTCGCCAAACGGATCGTTGCGGAGCGACAGACGAACGGATCGTTTCGATCATTAGCTGACTTTCTTCATCGACTGACCCCAGACCTCGCGCAAGCCATGTTGCTCATACAAGCCGGATGTTGTGACTCGATCGCCGGAGAACTCACCAGACCGGCGTTGCTGTGGAGACTGTTCACCTCCTTCTCGGAGAAACGAGCAGTCTCGATTCCCATTCCCCCGGAGTATTCGTCCGAACAGCGACTCGCCTTGGAACTCACACTCTTCGGCTTTCCCCTGAGCTGCCATCCGCTCGATCTTTTCGCCGATGTCCTGGCTCGTACCCCGCACATCGAGGCACGAGACCTTCCTCATCACATCGGAGAAGAAGTGACCGTGATCGGCTGGCTCGTGACGGAGAAGGTGATCACGACGAAACGGGGCCAGCCGATGGAGTTTCTCACGTTGGAGGATCAGACCGCGCTCTACGATGCCGCCGTCTTTCCCGAGGTCTATCGCCGCTTCTGCCATCTCCTCGCCACGAATCATGCCTACATCGTGACGGGTCGTGTGGAGGAGCAGTTCTCCACTATCACGCTCACAGTGAAGGAACTGCGGCTCCTGACCTCTCGCTACGAACAGGCGCCGATCGATGCTGGTGCGGAAGTGATTGTTTGACCGCACAGGAGTGGGAAGTCCCATCCAAGGTGGCATAGACCTCGACCGACGGCCTTGCGTAGACTGATGGTATGACAACCAAACTGATCCAGCCCGATGAGCGATCTGGCGTCATTCCCCAAGTACTCGGGAGCTGTCCCATGAGGCTGCTGTCTAGGCTGCTACTCTCAGCCGGAATATTGGTGGGGCTCCCGGCGACTCCAAGTCTCGCCGACACCCTCGACGCCTCGGATGTTCTGTGGGATTGTCCTCAAGCCGATGGCACCTCGCTCTATACGAATAAGGAAGGGGCGGGCTGCCATGCGATGACGCTCAAACCGTTGTCGGTCGTACCCGATGGGATAACCTGGCCGACGAGACCTCAGGCGCTATCAACGCTGCATGAGGAGAATGTTCCAACTCAAGGAAGACCTTCTCCGAGAGTGGATCGCCGGGTCCCGGACTGGGCGCGCGACTGGCACGCCAGCATCGCTCCGTCAGGATCGGTGCAGGAAGAAGTCTGTTCGCTCTACTCCGAATGGATGCAGCTGGTGCAAAAGACACGCGGGGGTATGTTTTTCGGTTCTGATCCCTCCTACGGCGGCGAGCTCTCCGCTCGCAACCAGCGTGCGCCGAGCTACTCCTTCTACGACAATACGCGATACGTCACGCTCTCGAGATTGTTCGGTCGGGGATTCATCCCGATCGGCTGTCCGTAATCCGTCAGACTTCCTGCAAACCTGCATGCAGACTAGAGGCAAAGTCTTCTGTAGAATCTCCCCCTGATGTCCCTCTCACCGCTGATTCGATTCGGCACCTCGACCTGGGCTTACGAAGGCTGGCAAGGCCAAGTCTATAAGAAGACCTACGCCAAGAGTGCATTCGCACGTGAGTGTCTCGGGGAGTACTGCCAATATCAGTACCAAGGCAAGCCGCTCTTTCGAACCGTGGGCAACGATTCGACCTTCTACCGGCCGCCGACAGCCAATCAACTCCGACATTACCTGAAGCAGATTCCTGAAGACTTCGAGATGTGTTTCAAGGTGTGGGAAGAAATCACGAGTTATGCCAAGCAAGCTCGCTATGGCGCCAAAGCCGGGCACCCGAACCCACGCTTCCTTGACGCCAAACTCTTCACCGATCTGGTCCTCACACCCTACTACGACGCCCGTTTCCATCCCCACACCGGCCCCTTTCTCTTCGAGTTCCAACGACATGGCATGAGCACCGAAGAGTTCTGTTCACGCCTCGACACCTTCTTCAGCCAACTCCCCAACAACTTTCGGTACGCGGTGGAGATTCGAAATGCAGGACTCATAGGACCAGAATATCGAACCACGCTCGAAAAGCATGGCGTCGCCCATGTCTACAATCACTGGAGCTACATGCCGGGATTGGCAGAGCAGCATGTGCGGATGGAACGCTTCACCGCTCCGTTCACCGTGCTGCGACTCCTCACTCCAGTGAAAATGAGCTACGAGGCGGCCAAGAAACGAGCTAAGCCATATGACAAGATTGTGGGGGAGTTGCCCGAGATGCGGCGGGATACCGTAGATCTTGTGAAGAACGCAGTCGCCGAGAATCGGCGAGCGTACGTGATCGTCAATAATCGCAGCGAGGGAAATGCGCCATTGACGGTGCAAGCGTTGACGGAGCTACTCAATCAGTTGTGAGATGGGTTTTGGGGGAAGCTTCACAAATGGACGTTAAGCATTTATACACGGAGCACCAATTCTCGGACCGTTGGTCCGAGAGTGAATGACTGCCCATCGGAACATGACGCAATCTCGTGTTTGGTACGCAGGATTGGCCCGAATGCCCGCAAGGGATAGAGACGGAGCGACTGAAAGTGTGGGAATGAGACGCCCTCAAGCAGCTTTCCCCCCAAGGCCTTCCGCTTCCTCGACATCAGTGGTGAAATCCAAGACGACCTGGATGGGTGCTTGCTCAGAGTGTTTATCGTTATAGACATCCACGTCTGTCTTCAGCTGCAAACAGTCACCGACGATTTGTTTCCGCCTCTGCGCAAACGCCTTTTCCATGAAGGGCCGATCAGAATGATCCATTACGCCCCAAAAGGTGTACTGCACCCCATGTTTGGTCACGCGTACCGCATGGTTGACACGATAGCGCCGCCCGTATTTGTCCTTTCGATACTCTTCTCGCAGGGCCGTCGACATGTCTTCAGCAAGCCGGTCGAGTGGGTCTATTTCTGGAATCGTCAGTAAGCCCCGTGCCACTCCCCACGCCACAGCATCACGAGCAGAAGTTGGGATATCACCGTTCTCGGCCTGATACCGATGCCAGATATGTTGCAGATCGTCATGATATTTAGACATTGCGATCTCCTTACAGAGAAACAGGAGCGATTTGGCCCCACCCATCGACGACGGCGCCAGAAAGTGCATGATTGCGAACCCGGACCAACATTTTTGAAAAGATCGACCATTTATCGAGACGCCTCCTAAGTTGCCCCGCCACAACACCAGGATGGACCTGGAGCCGCTTGGCCAGTCCTAAGACATCGCGATCCGAAAAGAACGGGCTTTTCCGTTTGATGAAAGAGTCCATTTCGTGTTCGGGTACGCAGAATTCGCTTGCTGCAGCATTTGCCATCCGTTCTTCAGGCGGAATCTTCCCATCAGGGCTGGCTTTTTCTCCTTCAAGTTCGGCATCAATGATTTCCCTGTCTCGCCCGTGGGATTGGAGAACATGCTCGATCTCATGCCGAAGCACGAACCAATAGTTATCAATGCGATCATAACGAAGGGACATGCCGATCACCGGAGTTTTTCCTAACCAAAAGCAAGCGCCATCGATTTTGGCAGTTGGCAAAGACTCCACGATCACATAGCGAACTCCAACTTCAGCGAGAATTCTTGGAACATGCCGTACCTCTTCAGGGTCATACATGAGTTGGCGTAACTTATTCAGGGCCTCGCGCAACGCCTTTTCTGAATAGTGATGCTTCAGCGGCATCTCCTTTGCTATCTGACGGGCACGATGAAGCCATGCCAATTGGGCAGGAGTTACGTCATCATAGGTGGACTTTTTTGCCGCGTGAGCCAAGTAAGGGACGTCGTCGAGGCTGGACACGTCAAAGAACTTCACGACTTGGGCCTCGAGGAGTGCGACATTGCCATCTGTCAACCACCCTCGTTTAATCATTTCGCGAATGGGATATTGGGATTGCAAGCGTGCCTTGCGCACGACGTTAGGATCAGGATCTCGCGCTTGAGATAAATCATATGCCTTCTGAAGATTGGCAAAAAGCTCAGGAGAAACGTCGAATGCTCCGCCAAGAGCCTTCGCCATATCCGCAGTAATACCCCGCTTCCCAGAAATGATCATATTGACCGCCTGCTCAGGCACCCCGAGAACATACGCAAGATCACGCTGGCTCCAGTCGCGTGCCTCTAGCTCTTCCCGAATGAAGTAACCAGGCGGCGGTACATCAGTAATATTGTCGATCATCTGATTTCCCTCCGTCTTACTCATGATAGTCGCACACTTCTATAATATTCAGAATGGGCGGCACTTGAGATTCGTCGAACGTGAAAATCATCCTGTACTGATCGTTGATTCGGATCGACCGCTGCCCCTCTCTATCGCCCTTGAGTTTTTCATATCGCAAACTCTTCCAGTTCCTCAGTGTTCGTTCATCGGGTGCAGCTTCCAAGACAATAAGCTTGTCTCGACATGACTTAATGACTCCAAACGGTAGCTTCGTCTCGAAGGCCCGGTCTGTCCGTATCAAAGCAAGACGAGAGTCTTGAAACTGGATTTTCATGTCGTCCCCGAATCACGAGACACTATATAACAAAAGAATGAACATGTCAACATACCACTGAACGTCATAAGATAAGTTGTAATTAGACTAAGTCAACAATATTACAATAACTTATACAATCATTATCTCACATTAACTTCCATGTGTACTGTGTAGTAGAGGTCTGAACCGTCGCGCTGACTCCTATGGAGCAAGGCGTTATAACGGACCTGGATGTTGCAAAGACAGAAGGCTGGCGTTCGTAGGGATGTGAACGGGGGGAATGCAACGCGATGGTCGCGTTTCGAGAATCGGCAACACGTCTAAGGCTGTGAAACAGGAGCCGGACCGTTTCGACTGATCACGCGCGAGCGTGCACGTAGGCTGCGGGCGTCACGATCGGAATGCCTCGAAAGCCCGGTACGAGTCCCCGCGCTCTTCACTCCGACACCCAAAGCCGCCAAACGGTTCATCGCCTTCTTTACCGCCAACATCCGCAACCCGAACACACGCAAGGCCTATACCTGGGCCGTTGCCGAATTTGCGACCTGGTGCGAGCGCCATGGACTGCTTTCCTTGCCAGCTATAGAGCCAATCCGTGTGGGGACCTATGTGGAGTCGCTTCAGGGCCACTTGTCGGCTCCCTCGATTAAGCAACATCTGGCCGCCATCCGCATGTTGTTCGATTGGCTCGTCGTCGGCCAGGTCCTGCCCTCCAATCCGGCGAGCTCCGTGCGGGGGCCGAAGTATTCGACGAAGAAAGGCAAGACGCCGGTGCTCATGGCCGACGAAGCCCGTCTGTTGATCGAGGCCATTGATGTGCGCACGATCGTCGGATTGCGTGACCGTGCTTTGATTGCATTAATGGTCTATACGTTCGCGCGGATTGGCGCGGCGCTCTCGATGCAAGTGGAGGATGTGTACATCCAAGGTCGGCGGACCTGGGTCCTCCTGCACGAGAAAGGCGGCAAGCTCCATGCGATGCCCTGCCACCATAATCTGGATGAGTATCTCCACGCCTACCTCAAGGCGGCCCAGTTGACCGAGGGCACGAGTCCGCTCTTTCGGACGATGCACGGTCGGACGGGGCAGCTCTCCGATAAACCGATGACGCAGCCGGATGCCTATCGGATGATTCGCCGCCGCGCGACCGAGGTCGGCATTCGGACCAAGATCGGCAATCATTCCTTCCGTGCGACGGGGATTACCGAATATCTCCGCAACGGTGGGAAGCTGGAAATCGCGCAGCAGATGGCCAATCATGAAAGCGCCCGCACGACGGGCCTCTATGATCGACGTACTGATCAGGTCTCGTTGGATGAAGTGGAACGGATTGTGATTTGACTGCAGAGGAAACCCTTCAGAGATTGTGCCCGGAAATCCGACCTTGCCATGACTTCCTGTTTTATGGTAAAAAAACAGGAAGTTGAACTCACGCAAGGAAGGAGAAGGAAGGATCATGGCTGAGAACGCACACACTGAACCTTTGGACGTCCACAATCGTCTTGACGAAATGGGGCTTGAACAAGAGGCGTTGGTCAACGTTGTACGCCAAGGCTATTATGCATTTATTGCCTGTACAGAAAATGACGCCCCATTGTATCCAGGCCTTGCCGCTTGGAATCAAATGGTTCGGGCGCTACGCGAATATCTCCTCCCCAAGGGGTGGATACGTTCCAATGATAACAGTTTCCCATTGGTCATAAATCCAAGCGGCACGATGGCAATTGCTGTTTCCAGTAGTGACGAGCTGACCGGGCGGCAGGAGGCATCTCCTTCCACGAAATCATCGAAAGGCCCTCGCACAATTGCGGTTGTTGCAGCCAACCAAGAACAATTAAACTTGTTTGGTCACGGGCTTTCACCTATACCAGCCCAAACTACCGATGCGAATTCCAGCGACAACCGGATTACCTGGTATCTTCTTTTCCATCGAGCACTCGACGAGGTGCGATGTGAACTCTCTCTACCTTTGTCTATGGGAAATGATGGTCGTATTGTAGACTGGCAAGAACGGATTATTCTTGGAGCAATTCCGACAGACCCTGAATCTTTGGAACTGACGCCCCCAGCTCCGCCGCAACCGGACATCGATGTTGCGATTAAGCGACGCGCATGACTTCTAACTCAACGTTCAACCCATCACGACTTACCTTAGCTCGAAAACGCCGAGGGCTAACCATGAGAGCCCTTGCGAGCAAGGTGGGGGTCGAGTCACGATCTATTTCGGCTTATGAGAATGGGGAGTTTGGACCCGACGACGAGAACCTTCAAAAGCTCGCCTCGGAACTTCGTTTCCCGGAACAATTCTTCTTTGGTCATGATCTCGACGAACCAACTCCGGATGTTGCCAGTTTTCGGGCGCTGACAAGAATGACTGCTGGTCAGCGCGATACAGCACTGGGTGCTGGGGCCATAGCATTGATGCTTAATGACTGGATTGAAAAACGGTTTGAGCTTCCAGCCGCCGAGTTACCTGACCTTAGTCGGGAACAGGGGGCCGAAGCCGCAGCAGCAGCGCTACGTCAGACATGGGGACTGGGCGAGCAGCCCGTTAAGAACATGGTACACCTGCTTGAATCGAAGGGTGTACGTGTCTTTTCCCTCTCGATTGATACTGCCGAAGTAGATGCTTTTTCCATGTGGCGACAAAGTACCCCGTTCGTTTTCTTAAACACCCACAAGTCATGTGAGCACAGCCGGTTCGATGCTGCCCATGAACTAGGTCATTTAGTATTACATCGACATGGATCCCCTCAGGGTCGAGAGGCGGAGCAAGAGGCGAATGCTTTTGCTTCAGCATTTTTGATGCCACGCGCGAGCGTTCTCGCCAAGGCTCCCCACATGGCAACTGTCAATCATTTGCTTCAGCTCAAGAAACTGTGGAACGTATCTGTTGCTGCATTAGCTTATCGTTTACATACTGTTGGTATTCTCAGCGATTGGCATTATCAATCGATCTTCATTGAGATTTCGGCGCGCGGTTACCGAAAGAAAGAACCGAATGAGGCTCCGCGTGAATCTTCTCAGGTCTTTAAGAAGGTCTTTGCTGCACTGCGGGATGAGCGCGTGTCAAAGATAAACATTGCCAGTGATTTGCACATTCAAGCGGAAGAATTAGAGCAATTGGTCTTTGGGCTCACGTTAACAGGTCTCAGCGGCGCAGGCGGGGCAATAAAGACGCGCCGACAAACACCGAATCTTCGTGTTGTCAGCTCACGTAACGCATAAGGGATTCTGGTCTCAGATTCTATCGTACTCAGTTTCGCTGCTATTGGTCATAGGGCGGCTGGATGCGAAAGGCGGGAAGCTGGAACTCATCCACCGCATGGCTAGCCACGAGGGGGCACGGGCGATTGGACTATAGGATCGGCTAAGGATCAGATCTCATTGAATGAAGTCGAAAGGGGTGGTGATTTGAGGGTTTCCACACTCATTACTTCTTTCACTTAAGATAGAATTACCCCGCCATGATTTTGTGACTATCTTCGCGGTATTGACGTCGAGCTCCACGCTGAGGACGCCTCTGGTCCTCGCGCTGGAGGCAACCTGCCATTTCTTGGAAATGGGTCAATGCGGCTTTGAAGTGATTGAAAAACCAGCTCCGCTCGCCATACGCTGATCCCTCGATCAAACCATGTAGATAGCAAGTTAAGTTGTCCGGTTGATGTAGCACAGGATCTGTCCGGTTTTGTCTCCTCCGAAGATCTGTCATCCGCGCGCCGAAATTACTTCGCGCACCGTTGGCCTGAGAGCGACGATCAGGCGGTCGCGTGACCGAGGACTCAGGTCCTTCCGGCGCCCGGACTCGGCCTCGGGCACGATGAGCGGCCCCTCCGCGTGGTAGCGCGCCAGACAGCGCGGCCCATGGAAGACGGCCAACGTGCCATCGGGATACTCATGCACCCGGACCGTGACCTTCACATAATGGAACCGGTGCACGTCTTGCGGAATCTGCAGACTCCGGCCTTGATAGCGCACCGTATTGTCCTTGGCTACGACGCGGTCCTCCTGCACGCAGAGAATCTCGGCGAGCGACGTTCCGACCCACGGGATGAAGGCAGTGCCAGGCTCCGCCGCCGCCACCGCAAAGCGCCAATTGTAGGCGGGGAGAAATTCGGTGAGCAGATACCGGTTCGCCGCCGCCATGTCCGTAATCCCGGCGAGCGCTAATTCTTTGGGCAACCGATCTTGCAGCGTGCGGAAGGTGCGCTCCGACCGGCCGCGGGCTTCCGGCGAGTACGCGGGAATCAGCGTGATGCCCAACTGCTGTAAGGCCCGATGCACCTGCGTCGGCCGGCTCTTGTCCACCGTGCCCCCGGCCTCGCCGGTGTACCAGTAGTGGGACCCTCGATCCGTATACAGCGAACTGAACAGCCCCTTCGCCTCAATGACATCCCGCAGTCCCTGGAAGCTACTCATGGTCCCTTCTTCTTCAACGAAAAAGGCCGAATAGAGCTCGCTCGTCGCATCCTCCATCGTCACAATCAGATCCCACTGACAGCCCGGTACCCATTCATGGGTCGAGCCATCTTGGTGGAGCATCATGCCGGGCAAGGGTTTGCGGGGCCGCTTCTTGCGATGGGCCCCGCGGCGGGGCGCGCGGGCGACGTGACCAGCCGCTTGCAGCCGGTTTTTGGTCCACGTATAGGAACGCGTCCCGCCATGCTCCTGGTGCCAGCGCTCGTGGAAATGCTGGACGGTCCAGCCGGTGTACCGGGTCTCATACAGCGTCACCATCTGCAGGACCTCGTCCACCGGGACCGCACGGGCTGAGGCCCGGCCAATCCGTCGATCCTCCAGCCCCTCTATGCCCTCCGCTTCATAGCGGGTGCTCCACCGCCGAAACGTGCGTTCCGTCACGCCTAACATCTCTGCCGCCTCCGCCATCGTGAGGTCCCGTCGTTGTCGCCGTTCATACAGTTCTTCAAATCGCATCTGTCGCACCTCCTGTAGGACGGTTGCCCGTGTCATGGTGGCCCTCCTTCAGGACGCACCCTAAACCGGACAGATCCTGTGCTACAAAAACCGGACAGATGATGTGCTAGCTACAATCCCTCGATCAAACCATTGACTGGACAGCTCTTCTCTTGTACAGTTGTGCATGAGCGGTAAGCCCGCTGGAAGTTCCTCTCGTGTTCCCTTCCATCGGTTGGCTAAGCGAGCGGGTCACAAGCTTCCACGGCACGCTCATTTTTATTTCAGGTACAGATCATCGAACCGTATTTTGTCCGCAAAGAGGCGTTTCCATTCCTGGTCGCGCCCTTCGTACCCTCGAAAAATTCCCCAGCTAAACAGATCAACTGCTTGTAATCCCCGATGCTCATGTGAACTGGTGTGGGCAATATCAAGCGGGATACGTGGGTCAATGCGACCCTGAACTTGCCTGATGATATATTGATTAAACTCAGCAATCTCGCGTGTGCTCTTGCAGCGATCCATCGTTAAATAAATTCTGGTCGTAGCCTCCTGAAGCGGCACCTGATCAAGGACGAGCCGTGCAAACCAGTTATACAGCCGGTCTTTGTTGCCTTGGAGATCCTCATAGACCCGTCGTTTATTCAGGGTCAGGGCAAAGATCTCAAAAGGGGTGTTTTTGACGAGACGGTAGAAGTAGTGTTTGACCTCCAACGACGTCTTGGTGCCTTTCAGTTCGGCGTCGTTCCGCTGTGGCAATTTTCTACGAATGGTGTGCCTAACGGCTGAGAGAATGGTCCGATTATGCTCGTTCCCACGGACGAGAAGGAGACATACGGTGAAGTATTTTGATGGAGACTTCGCGAAGAAATCGAATCCCAGATCCCCACTCTCATCGACATAGAGATACCACACGAGGAACGCCCTCCCCTGCCGATCGATCGACGGACGTTTTTACCACGTCACGAGTGGATGGAGAACACTCTGAATGTGCTGTCGATCAATCAGTCCGAAATATCTGGCATCGAACGAGCGTGAGTTCGTGTCCGAGATCAACAGGACATCAGAAGGACCGAGAAGATAATTCGTGAGCCGCACGTGTGGGAGAGGCCGCCCGACCGAATCCGCGTCGATCGGTTGACTGCGCGGGATCAGCTCACCATTGATCCTCACACCATCATCCGTCACACTGATGATATCGTTGTGAGTAGCGAGGACTTTTTTCATCATGTTGCCGTATCCGCCAGGGCAGAACCCCACCCCGATGTAGCCCCGCTCCTTCGCCAGATCAAACTCCGGACGCTCCGGTGGACAGAACAGCACATAGACCCCTTTCTCAATCGGATCGAGTGACATCTTATAGAGACCGAGGGGAATGCTGCGCGTGGTGTTGAGGCGTAGACCTGCCTGATGCGCCAGAGCGAGACCGAACGCGAGACAGAAGCCCACGATCACGATCGGGTGTCGTAGACGGCTACGATGCATCGTCATAATTCTATCTTCACTACGTGTTGGACGTGCGGCTCACACAGCTTGTCACTCACCGCTGGCGGTGGGATGGCGGCGCGCGCCGCAAAAGCCGGATCCTGAAAAAAGAGCGGCTGGCGGCCGTAGATCGCCGGAAACCCCGCGACATAGATCACCATATCCCCTGCTTCAAGGATCTGTCCCTGCGCGTCTTTCTTCGGCCCCGGCATACGGAGGCATTCATCGGGGGTTAACAATGGACGTTGGACCTCGTGGTGCGTGCGCGATTCCTACGCTTGGATGGCGCTCATGCGCCGTCGGCTGACCGTCAGTTTTTCGTGAATGACGGTCGTCTGTCCGGTGAGACGGGACAGATGTTCAGCCGTTTCGAGACGATTCGGCGGAAACGCATTTTGGATGTGGCAGTTGGAGCTAATGGCTTCATCAGCACCGTACCCGGTCTCACGGCTCCGCAGTTGGTTGATGTCCTGACAGATGAG